>Ga0181535_10004060_pt1 | contig 16536 bp, 18 predicted proteins | sample PEATcosm2014_Bin_44_FD_119774 | JGI IMG/M metagenome (GOLD analysis project Ga0181535, IMG submission 119774) | Peatland microbial communities from MTU Mesocosm Facility, Houghton, MI, USA - PEATcosm2014_Bin17_30_metaG | ecosystem: Environmental > Terrestrial > Soil > Wetlands > Peat | place... | reverse complement strand
GTGGTGCTCACCGTCGACGCGCTCGACAGCGCGGGCCGCGCGTTGCCTACGGCCAGCAACTTGATCAACTTCAAAATTACCGGCGAAGGAGCGCTGATCGGCGTGGGCAACGGCGATCCCAACTGCCACGAGAGCGACAAGGAGCCGCGCCGCTCGCTCTATAACGGGTTGGCGCAGGCGATCGTGCAGTCCACGAAGACACCGGGCACAATCACCATTGAAGCAAGCACTGAAGTGATCGGCAGCACGGTGGCTCCGGCACAAATCGTAATCACGACGAAGCAAGTGGAGTTGCGGCCCACGGTCGCGTGAGAGCCGCGAACGCAGGGCTCCAGGTGGGCCTTTACTTGGCGGGATTCAGCGCGGTCCATGCGGCGAGTGAGTCCATGTAGTCTCTCCAATGGACGATCTTGCGATTCTCGATGGTGACGACGGAGATGAGCCGGTTATCGTAGGGCCCGCCAGTTGAGAGAATCTTGCCGTGCACCTCGTACTCGAGGATCACGACGCGTGGATCCTGGCTGCGGTGCACGACGAGCGCGTCGCCGGAGTGAACGCGGATGGTTTTTCCGTATCCGGCGAGGGCGGCGAGCAGGTTTGCGCGGCCGTGAATGATGACAGGCCAGCCCGGAAACCGATAACGGGACTCAAAGATTGCATCGTCGGCAAATGTATCGAAATAGTGCTCGCCGTCAACCAGTCCGTTCAGACCTTCCATGACAACCGCAAAAAACGGATCCATGGCTTTGTAAGCCGCATATTCTTGATCAGGCATGGGCGATCCTTGCGTAATAAAGCTGCTCAAGATTCTACGGCACGGCAGGGGCAGCGCGGACTAAGCCAGCAAAGTGGATCGCAGGGGGTGAGTTATTGCTGGAGTCTCAATCCACAGGGCGCAGAGTGAACCAATAAAAGCGGCGCCAGCAAAACTTGCAGCGAACGGGGTGGAGAAAAAACAGGGCGAGCAGCGCATCGTAGGGGCGCAACTCGCCGGATTTGAATTGAACGGACTTGCAGCGAGGACAACGTCGCATCCAAAGGACACGTGGAAGCCAGCTCGGCCAGGTCATGGTTTCAACATTCATCTGGAGCCTCCTGTCATGCGACGATCATTCCGAATCTTACTGACCCGACTCGGTCCCCGCGCTGGAGTTCGCATCGAGCCATGCGAGGAGGCAGCGGATGCTTGCCGTGGCCACGGCAATGCTCGAATCGGCTGCTCCGTAGTAGAGGTTGATGGTGTCTCCATCCGCGGCGATGGTCTGGCCGCAGGGAAATACGACGTCATGCACATCTCCGACGCGTTCATAGGGGGCTTCGGGACCGAAGATCCATGAGTCGCCTCGTTGCAGGCAGATCTCAGGTCGGTCGAGGTCAAAAAGGGCGAGGCCGAGGCGATAGATGCTTCCCGAGGCGGTGACCCGCACACCGTGATAGATGACCAACCATCCTTTGGGGGTTTCGATGGGCGGGGAGCAAAGACCAATTTTGTTTGCATCCCACCATCCACCGCGACGAGCTTGCAGCATGATTTTGTGACTGCCCCAATGGCGCAGATCGGGGGAGTACGAGATCCACATATGAGCGCCCGTAGTGGTCATGGGGCGATGAATCAAGGCCCAGTAGCCGTTGATTCTCCGCGGCAGCAGAGCAGCATCCTTGTCTTCAGGAGACATAATGACGCCGTAACGTTCAAAGGTCTTAAAGTCTTTGGTGAGCGCGAGTGAAACTCCCGGGCCGCCGCGCGCAAAGGAGGTATAGGCCACGGCATATTGCTCGAGTTCCGGCACGTAAGTGATGCGCGGATCTTCAATACCCCAGATCTCTTCAGGGAATTCCCGGGGATTGGCCATCAATGTCGGTGTGGCATCGATGCGCCATCCGTTGATGCCATTCGCCGAACGCGCGGCGCATAAGTGCGACAGGCCGTTGCGGTTTTCCACGCGGCAGAGCAGCAGAGTGTCTCCGTCGGGTAAGAGGACGGCCCCGGCATTGAAGACGCTGTTGATGGCGTAGGGCCAATCGTGCCCGTTAAGAATTGGATTGTCAGAGTATCGCGTTAACAGCGGAAGGTCCGCACATGGCCCCGGTTTCGTTGGTTCCAGGGCAATCGCCTCGGACAAGTCCATTGGAGGAGTGATTGGGTTCAAAAGGAGAAACTCATTTCCTGGCGCGTTTTTTCTGCGTGGATATTGTTCGCTCCCTGCATTTGAAGGAGCGCCATGAGGAACGAGAGCGTTGATTCCGCTCCCTGATTTTCGTTGACGCGGTCGGGATGAAGTCCGTCTCTGCATCCGCCGGTGGTGGCGTCGTAAAGCGCGGCCTGCAGATCGTTCTTGCCCAGAAACCACTGGAAGACACGATGTGCTTCCTCTGACCAGCGCTCCTGGCGGGTGAAGGCGTAAGCCTCAAGACAAGCGGCGATGCTGGCGCAGGCTTCAACGGGCTGCTGATCGAAGCGCGGTTTCTCGCCACCCTGAGTGAAGCATTCGCTGGAGCCAATGGGGACGAAAATATCCAGGTTTCCGCAATGCTGAGCCGCCACGAGCCATTCGAGCGACTCGATTCCGGCGGCGATCATCTTTTGGTTGTTGCTGCGGCCGCCGGCCAGAATGAGTGCCTGCGGCAACCGCGCGTTTGAATATGCAAGACTCTTTTCGAACCAGTGCCACTTCTCGTCGCGGCTGCGCTCGTAGATATCCAGCAGGCGATTGGCGAGCGTATTGCGAACGCCCTGGATGGCGCGATCACCGGGGAACCAGTCGAGATAGGCTTGCAATCCGAGAACGCTGAAGGCCCATGAACGGGGACTCGAGAATTTCAAAACCGCAGGCACGGCGGCCTCAAAGAGCCTTCCTGCGGCTCCCCGCAAGCCCGCACTCTGCGAGTGGCCGAGTACCGATCCCAAGGCCCACAATGCCCGCCCATGGCTGTCTTCGGAACCGATGTCCTCGAGCCAGTTGCGGTCGTAGCCAAGGAAGTTCCTGAAGCGGCCGGTATCGGAATGAAAGGCAAGCCACAGGAAAGCCAGGTAGCGGCGAGAGAGGCTGACATGGTCCTCGCGGCGGGTGGACCCGGCACTCTCGTCGAGAAGAACTGAGACGATGAGTGCGCGTGCGTTGTCGTCGGTGGTATAGCCCTCGCGGGTGTTGGGTACGGAGAAGATCGCGTGCTGCAACATGCCGGTGTCGTCGGTCATGGCGAAGAGATGACGGGTGTTCAAATCTGGAAGATGCTCAATCGAGGCAGTCAGTTCCAGGGCGTCGTCCGGTTGCGCGGGTCTGGGCTGCAACGAGCGCTCGAATCGCGCCCGCTGGAAGGTTGCCATGTAGGCGCGAGCAGTCGTCGGCCAGGTGGTTCCGCGGGAGTGCAGATAGGCCCGCTTGCGCATGGCGTGGCGCTCGGCATCGTTCTCTAGAAGGGCGACGACGGACTCGGCAATCGCATCCGGATTGTCAAACGGGACGATCACGCCGCGCTTGTCCGCGAGAAGTTCCTTGGCATGCCAATAGGGTGTGGAGATGATCGCCTTGCCGGCTCCAAGCGCAATGGCCAGCGTACCGGAGACGACCTGCGCCTCCTGCCGGTAGGGCGTGATGTAAATATCCGCCGCGCCAACATGCTCCACCAGCTCTTCGTTGCTTACAAAGCGATTGTTCAGAATCAAATTCGAAGAGACGCCAAGCTGGGCAGCCAGGGCCTGCAACTCTTCGCGGTAGCGCTCGCCCTCGCGCTTTCGGATATGGGGATGCGTTACACCGGAGACGATATACACCACGTTGGGGTGGCGAGCGAGAATCGCAGGCAGCGCGCGAATGACGTTTTCGATTCCCTTGTTTGGAGAGAGCAGGCCGAATGTAAGCAGGACCGACTTGCCCTCGGTGCCGAACTTGTCCTTGAAATAGTTGGGATCCATGAAGGGCATATCGGGCACGCCGTGCGGGATAACGTCGATTTTTCCGCTGGGCACGGAATACACTTCGTGTAAAAGCTCGGCGGCCAGCTCGCTCATGACGACCAGTCGATCGGAGAGTTGGGCGATTTCCTCGAGCACGATGCGTTGATTTGCATCCGGTTCGCGCAGGACAGTGTGCAGAGTGGTGACCAGCGGTATCTTCAGCCTGCGCAGCAAGGCAAGAATGTAGCGGCCGGCTGTACCGCCATAAATTCCGTATTCATGCTGCAGGCAGACAAGGTCGTTGCTGTTGAAGTTGAGAAAATCGGCCGCTCGTTCGTAGGAGGCAATGTCCTCCTGCGTCAACTCCAGGCGAACCTGATCCGGATAGTCGTAGCTCGAATCGGGATCGTTGACAGGGATGGCAAACAGTCGCTCTTTGCCATATTCGCCGGCGAGCGCGTTGCAAAGGTCCGTTGTGAACGTGGCAATGCCGCACTCTCTCGGGAGATAATTCCCGACAAAAGCAATGCGGGTTGGCAACGGCAGGCGGCTGGCTTTGACGGCGATGGGCGAAGAAGCCAACGCGCCATTGTTTCCCGCATGTGTTTCGGGATTAACGATCTCGGGGAAGGTCATCCTATCCTCTTTTCAGTCGCGATTCGATCCTCGCTTGATGTGTGCGCCGCCTGATGCGGGCGCGGACGCTTGTCAAATGGATTGATCTTCAGCATGCGTGCTCCGGGCGTCATGACTTATCGAGCGGGCGCGGGCAGTTGCTGCCAATTTCCGGCAATTTCAAGCCACGTGTATTGCTGGAGCTGGCGTGGTTGCAGGGTGACCCTGGCGATGTAAAAGCCCGGATACCTGGTGGCCCCGGCGGCAATGAACTCGGCAGCATTGAACCGCCCGGCGACACGGTTCAACGTCCGCAATAACGCTCGCTGGATTGCGGCACTCTCCGTGAGCCCAAAACCCCTGCGGGTACAGAGATGGTCGACGGGCATGAAGTGCCAGCCCTTTTGGCGAATCATGGTGTCGAAGACCGGCGCAGTAATCTCTTCAACGCGCGACCAGTGTTCGCCAACCGGCTCCATGAGTGGATCCAGTGGTTGGGGAAGTTCGCACTTGTTACGCAGGAAAACGGTGTGCGGCGTCACGCTTTCGCACTTTTGGGTACCGTGGACGCCTCGGAGTGAAAGGAACCCGGCAAAGGCCGGTTGGTCGCGACGGTTGCGGAGGGTGACGAATGTTCCGCAACAAAGTCGGTGTCAAAACGCGACGGACTGGCTTTGGAAACGCTGGGTTCAGGCTCGGAGAAACCGGTCGCATCGGGCTCGCTCTTAGGCGGGCACAAGTGGATTTTCGCCAGGAAAGGTGGGCGAAGATGGTTCTTTACATCGCTTCGATTGAAGTTGCTCATGGCGGCTCCATTCGTTCGGTTGCGTAACCGGAAGATGCTCGTCTGGAGCTGGTTCTGGAGTGCCGAAGGCGAGAAGGGAAAAACGGGCTGCTGGCTCAAGCATACGCCTGATGGAACTTCGGTGCCGGCAAGATCTGTCTCAACTTCCTTCGGCTCTCGTTTCCACTTTGGTGGAAACGATGGCTCTATCGGAACGCTCCCAAAAAGTAGCAGACAAGCACGATCACGAGGATTGTGCCTAGCCCAACCCCTGCGCCACCGCCTCTGCCCCACCTGCTGTAACCCCAGTAGCCTCCGCCCCCGCCGAAAACGAGCAGCAAAACAATAATGAGAACAATCAGCATTTTCCGTCTCCCTTCAATCCGGGTGTGTCCCGGGCTGTGACTCTTGCTGGCTTACGCCAAGCGTTCCTCGCTCGACGATTCTCCGTCGGCGCGCGGACTAAACCTCGATGGATTGCGGGCGCTCTGCGCCGTCACTTCGCTGTGCTTCAAGGCTTCGACGGAGTAGTCCAAGGCCTTTCGGGCAAGCTCCTGGGCAGACGCGTGATCGCCGGTACTATGCTCATGGGCGGCTGCCGCGTGTGCGTAAGCTGCTTGTGTGTGAAGTTCCGCCAGATGCATCTCGTTGCTCTCGCTCACTGTGTGCTCCTGATTTCCGGGGAATACCACAACTCTCACACTCAAAGTTTTCTACAATCGATCAGAAAAAGCTGAGCAATTGGAGACACACTCAATGGCGGACGAGCGTCCGGCACCCGCTGCCGACTTCGTGGTCGTCCAGGATTGGCATGGATAGAGACGGTGGAGTCACGACACGATTGCCTCGTGAAACCGTTCGCAAGCGTGGTTCCTATTGCTCAGACACCGGCAAGGCCTCCGATTAGAGTGATGCATGCGGCGCCGATCAGTAGATCACGCAAGCCGTACCCATGGAGGTGAGCCAATGAATAGCAATCGAGTGAACGGTAAGGTCGATGAAGTGGTGGGAAGCATCAAACGAAAAGCGGGCAAAATAACCGGGGATACGCAGCTCCAGGTGAAGGGAATCGCCCAGCAGGTGAAGGGAAAGGCAGAAAGCACTCTCGGGAAAGCCCAGGATAGAGTGCGGGGAGCCAACCAGGAAGCCAAGGTGCGACAAGACAGAACTCCTTAATTGGAGTTGCTTTCAGGCGCAGATTGAAGAGGCGAGGACGCGCAATTCCTATTGCTGCGTCAGGATGAAGCCCGCATGAACGGGGGTCGATTGCCGGTTTGAGATGCTGTCCCTTGGTCTAAGCTGGCCCCGCGGGCCATTAGGCTGAATTGAGTTACGGCTCGATCCGAGGGACCTCCAGCCCACTTCTTTTGCCGACCTCCGCCCCATCTCGCTGGATTCGCGCGCTGCTGAAGGCGCTTGGGCCCGGAATCACTACCGGCGCGGCCGATGACGACCCATCGGGCATTGCGACATATTCCATCGCCGGGGCCCAGCTCGGAACCAAACTATTATGGACTGCACTGCTGACATGGCCGCTGATGGCCGCCGTGCAAATGATGTGCGCCCGCATTGGCAAGGTCACCGGCCGGGGTCTGGCAGGAAATCTCAAGCAACGATTTCCCAGATGGCTGTTGCTCGCGGTCGTTATCGCTCTTTTGATCGCAAACACAATTAACATTGCGGCGGATCTGGCGGGTATGGCAGATGCGGCTTCGATGCTCTCGGGGATCAATTCCCGTTGGTTTGTCGTGGTGTTTGCCCTTCTGATCTCGTGGGCCACCATCCGGCTCGAATACCGGCAGATTGCAAGCGTGCTGAAGTGGCTGGTCCTTGTGCTCGTTGCCTACCCCATCACTGCGTTCGTTGTGGGAGCCGACTGGGGCCAGGTTCTGCGCGATTCCTTGATTCCCTCCATGCCGCATAGCAAGAACGAATGGGCGACGCTGGTGGCGATCCTCGGCACAACAATCAGCCCCTATCTATTTTTCTGGCAGGCAAGCGAGGAAGTTGAAGAGGAGAAGTTGGCAGGCCAAACCACGCTCGCCTCGCGGCGAGGCGCTACGCCGGAGGAACTCGGATTAAGAAATATCGATGTGGGTGTCGGCGCTTTCTTCTCGAACATGGTCATGTTCTTCATCATCCTGACCACCGCGATCACGCTCAACCGGCACGGAATCGTGAATATTGAGACCTCTCGGCAGGCGGCCGAGGCCCTGCGGCCTTTTGCCGGCAACTTCGCCGCAACCTTGTTCACACTTGGTGTCGTAGGAGTCGGTTTTCTTGCCATCCCCACACTTGCCGGATCGGCCGCATACGGTTTCGCGGAGACTCTGGGATGGCGCCAGGGCTTGAACAAGAAACTAACGGGCGCGCGCTGGTTTTACGCCTTGATTCTCGGTTCGACGGGAATGGGAGTCGCGCTGGACTTTGTCGGGATCAACCCGGTAAGGGCTCTCTACTGGACTGCGGTCATCAACGGATTGCTGGCGCCATTCCTCATGGTCGCAATCCTGATTGTGGCCGCGGACAAGAGGCTGATGCAGGGCCAGCCGAGCTCTCGCCTGGGATGGATTGTTGTAGCGGTCGCAACCATAGCCATGTTCGCAGCCGGCATTGCGATGTTTGTGGTTTAGACGAGTTTCGAACTTTCTGGAGAAGAGTGAACAGACACCGCAGGCTGCTTCAGCCCCGCAGGAGTTTCGTGTTGATTCCTATTCTTGCCAGCTTCCCGGCGGCCTGAGCAAGCTGCTTTTGCCAGATTCGTGCACAATTGGAATCGAAGCGGTAGAAGCGCTGGCAGAAGATTGTTCCTGGGTGAGATTTGGAACGGGGCCCGGAGCCCTCGGCGCTGCGCCAGCGGGCTTGGTCCGAGTCGCGTCAGGTTGACTCACCCGCAGTTTCCTGCCGAGCCTCATGGCCCGCCGTGCTGCGAAATATTCTTCAACATCAATCTTCTTGATCAGGGCCATTCGGCGTTCCCTTCGCTCTGTTCAGATCCTCTGCGGCTCTTTGGGGCCGCAGAGGACACGGGGTTCGAGTCAGTTCAGGCTTCCAGTCGTCGCATTGGCGGGGCTTCCAATTGCGTCGCCCGAGACGAGCAGCTCTACCCGGCGATTTTCCTGCCGTCCGGAGGAGTTATCGTTCGAAGCTACGGGCTGAGTATTGCCAAACCCCTGGGCAGTGACGGAGTTGGCAGACACGCCTTCTTGCACGAGGTAATCGCGAACGGCTCCCGCACGATTCTCCGAGAGCTTCTGATTCATCTCGTCGCCGCCAACATTATCGGTGTATCCACCGACTGCAATGTTGAGCCCTGGATATGCGAGCAAGATTCCGGAAACTTTCGCCAGTTTCTCGCGTGCGCCCGGCTTCAACGAATATTGCCCGGTGTCAAATAACACATCGGACATGCTGATGATGAGTCCGCGCGCAGTGTCGCGTGTTTCAAGAATAGCGTTGAGCTGCACTGACAATTGCGCGCGCATGGCGGCCTTTTCGCTGTCCGCCTGGTGTTCCTTGTCTTGCGCTTGCTGAGCCGCGAGACGGGCCTGGTCGGCGTCGGCCTGAGCCGCGTTCACGGCTGCCGTGGACGCATTCTGGCTGGCGACCGCGTCTGCCTGTGCTTTCGCCGTCGCGGCCTGGGCGTCTGCTGTTGCTGCCTGGGCATTTGCCGCGGCAGTCTGGGCGTTGGCCGCATCGATTTGCGCCTGCTCTTTCTGGCGGGTCGCGTTGGCCGCCTGGGCCTGTGCCAGTGCCTGTGCATCCGCGGAAGCCTGGCGATCGTTCTCCCTGCGAACCTCGTCGATCTTCTTGACGGCTATTTCTCGCGCATCTTCCGCCGTCTGGACGGTTTCACGAGACTCCGCGATCAGCTGCTTCTCATTGAAGTTTCTTTCCGTCGCCGTTCCGTCGGCAGTGTCCATCGACTGGGTAGCGCGTTGATAGCTCTCGGCGGCGTATTGTTCCGCACCTTCGGATTTGGCGATACGAACAGCGTTGCGCGCTTCCAAAAACTCCAGAGGCAGCTTGGCATCCAGAACCACCGGGTCGAATTTGTATCCGGTCGGGATATAGCCGCCGCGCTCCATGAGTTCATACTTCGCATGGACCGCTTCGGATGTTTCCTCGGTGTCGGCACGGACAACATTCTCGAGCACGACGACATTGCTGGGTTGACGAACTGCATAATAGGGCTCCGCGGTGACGATCAGCGCGAAGGCCTGGAGATTGGTTGTGGCAGTCAGTTTGCTGCGATCGTTGTCGCCGATCAAAATTTCTCCGAGGTTGACCGCGTGGCCGTCCGGCGAGATCGCCCACATCACATACGTCAAATACTCGGTGCCAAAGGTCGTGGGGCTTGCGAGATTTCCAAAGGTCGCTTCGACTTCCAGGGTGCCGCGCTTGCTGCGCACTTTCGCTTTTCCGTCGGCTGAAGGCAACAGATTGGTTCCGGCCATATCTACGTCCGTTGCTCCGCCGCGATGTTGATAGTTGATCGCGTCGACGGTGCGACTGGTCTCGTTCACGGAATAGGCAGGCAACGCGCCGGCCGGTACAAGGGTAATCGACTCCTGCGGACTGGCCTGAGCGAACGCGCTTAAGCTAAGGACACTTCCCATCACGAACAATAGTGTGTGCTTCACAAGTTCTCCTGCAGTCAGAAGACTGCGAATTGCGTTGTTGCTCTGAGTTAGATGGCGAAGCCGAGCCGGCTTCGATGCTGCGACGAGTCAACGCCCGACGCGAAATTGATGGAGGTGACCGAACACTCCATAGAGATTTGCGATCCACAGGACCAATACAATAACAACCAGTCCGTTCAGGATCGATTTGACTTGACTTTGCATGGGGATGAACCTGTTCACCAGCCACAACAGAAGGCCTGCTGCAACGAGCGTGATGAGGACCGTGGTAAGGGGCATTTTGTGTTCTCCAGTCGATTCTTAGATGTGGTGCCGCAAGCATCTTCGGGAAGTTGCGAGCAATCGACTCACATTGCGTGGTGCTTGAAAAAGGGGAGAACGGTCACTCGACTTCAGCCTTATTCTTCCAAGTCAATGGAGAAATATCTGAGCTAAACTGCTCATCCATTCGAATGAAGGGAGAAACAGAGGGCACTGAAGTCCGGAGGCCTTCTATTTCCAGCCGCGGTTGAGGTATCGTTTGGGGGGGAGAGGATCGAATGCGCGCTGCGGAACTGATGGCTCCAAGGACATTCCGGCTGACGGAGATGGAGATCGACGATCCCGGGCCGGGCGAAGTGCAGGTGAGAGTGGAGGCAGTGGGCGTGTGCGGCTCGGACATGCACGCCTACACGGAGGGCGCAGTGGGCGGCAGCGCCAATGTGTACCCGATGCTGTTGGGGCACGAGCCGGCGGGAAGGATCTTGAAGACGGGCGCCGGCGTCACCGGGCTGGCGACAGGCGATCGCGGGGCGCTTGAGCCGGCACTGTATTGCTACCACTGCGAGTTCTGCCTGAGCGGGCACCATAATGTATGCGCGAATATTCGCTTCCTCAGCACGCCGAATCATCCGGGATTCTTCCGCGAGCTGGTGAATCTGCCGGTGGCGAACTTCAAGCCGATTCCGGGCGGGATGTCGTACGGCGAAGCGGCACTGGCCGAGCCATTGGCGATTGCAATTCACTCGCTGCGCCTCGCGTCGATCGGCCCAGGCGAAACGGTGGCTGTGATCGGTGCGGGGCCGATCGGGCTGTTGACGATTGCGGCGTTGCGAGCCACGCAGGCAGGGCGCATCTGGGCTGTGGAACCGCTGGCGCACCGCCGCGAGTTGGCGCGCGGAATTGGCGCCTATGTGGTGCTCGAACCGGGCGAAGCTGTGGAAGAGATTCTGCGCGCAACGGGACAGCGCGGCGTGGACTGCGCCATTGACTGCGCAGCCGGCGAAGAGACCATGATCCAGGCAGCGCAGATCACGCGCAACGCCGGGCGCGTGGCGCTGACGGGGATCCATTCGGCGCAGTTCCCGCGGATCGACGCCTCGGCGATGCGGCGCAAGGAGCTGACGCTCTACAACGTACGGCGTTCAAACCACGAGACGGAAGAGGCGCTGGAACTGCTCGGCGCGCAGGCAGCCTGGTTTGCGCCGCTGCTGACGCACACGCGGGAGATTGATCGCATCGATGAGGCTTTCGCAATCGTCAGCCAGTACCGCGATGGCGTAGGGAAGATGATGATCACGCCGTAGGCGACGATTGGCGCAGGTGGACAACTCGCGATCTAAATTCCGGCCCGGCGGCGCGTGTTGTGGCGATCGGCGGCTCACAAAACGTCCTGATTCGATGAATTTTTCGTGACCGTTTACTAAAGTGTGGCGGACCCCACACTTCCTCGTTGACACTGGCGAATCGCCGGTTTATTGTCCCTCCTACCCTGGCACTTCAATCCCCGGCCCCTAGCCAGGGAACGTCATGGAGGCAAGCCAATGACCTTCCCTTCTCTCAAGGCCCCTTGGAGCATTTCTCTTCCGCTTCTGTTCATCGCATGTTCACTTTCCGGCACGGCTTTATCGCAAATCAGGCCGGAGCAGGCGCGCGTAATGAACCCGCAATCCTATGCAAACTCGGTGATTTTGCAAGGCGGAAATCACGCGCAGACCATGCAGCGGCTTCATGTCGTGCGGCAATACGCGCTCCAGGAGCTGCGCTCGAATCCGCATGTGATGCTGGGCCAAGCGCAGCTCGACTTTTCGCCGATACTGAACAATGCCAGGGCGCTTCCGAACGTCGCGATAAGGCTGCAGGCCCTGCCGCAGCACGTGCAAGTGCAGGCAAATACATCCGACGTGACTGAAGTCGACCAGGGCCTGGTGATTCACCATCTGCTCACCTACCAGATCCTTCCGGGCAAGTGCGCCGATCCTGGCGCGAAGGCGCAGCTTGCGGCAGCCGGAGTGTCGTGCTTTACCCGCGGCACTTCCGCGCAGCGCGTGGAGGAATTCAGCGCGCCCGGCAGCCCGCGCTACATTGCCGATCCCGGAAAGCGGCAGGCGGCGATCGCGGAATTCCAGCAGAAGAGCGCTGCGGCGGATGCGGATGCCAGCCAGCACATTGCCGCCCTGCGCAAACAGCTTGCCGATCCAACGCAGCGCGCGGCCATCGTTGCCAAGGTGGGCGAGGCCGAAGCGGCCCGCTTGAGCTCGCTGAGCGACGACGATCTGAAGGACGAGCTTGTGAATATGAGCGTGCAGACCGTTGAAGAGACCATGTTCGTCCCGAGGCTCGAGTCTTCAATCTACGCGCACCCGCAAGAGAATCTGACGACGACCGCCAGTCCCGCGGAGGCTGCGGCCGCGCAACAACTCATGCGCAACGGTGTCTCGGGCGGCAGCCCTGCCGGTTTCCCAAAACTCCTGAAAATTGTTCCGGGTTCAGATCTTCATCTGAACGGATCCGGACCGCCGCGCGGCGATCAGACGGCCGATCTCAACATGGGCCCCTACTACTTTCTCACCGGCTTCACCATTAATCACGACTACGAATGGCAATGGGGCGTGTCGATCTCCATTAACTGGTGCGTCGTCGGCTGTACGTCGACCTACGGCATCCAGCTCAATGCCGGTTTCAACTACGCTTTCGGCCTGCGCTTCCCCATCCAGACAACCCTCAAGTATGAAACCGTTGTTCACCCCAACAACACAGCCGAGGCAAAGTTGACGCCTCAATTCGTTCCCATTGAGGGCGACGACCAGGATTTTCTCTCAACCGAACTTGACCCCACCCAGTTGTTCAAGGCGCAGGAAATTGTCGCTCAGGTGGGCGCCGATGCAGGCTACAGCGTGAACCTGCCGGTGCTGAGTAGCAGTCAGAACTTTTCAGTGAACGTTGACTTTACGCAATTGCTGCCGGCGCCCTACACCGGTGGCCGCTTCCAGCCGCCGATCCCTGGCACGCACGGCATCGATTCCAATTTCGTCTTCAACCAAATCGATCTGCTGGGCGACTTGCTCAACTTCGGCGTCGTGGGCGGCTCGGTCTATCCCGCGATCCAGGTGAATCTCCACTCCGACAGTTTGCAGTTCAATCTCAACGACGAGCTCCAGCATCGCTCGTCCACCATCAACTCAGGACAGACCGTGTCGCTTGGCGATGCAACCGCCCAGAACGGTGACTACAGTCACTTCGCGGTTGGAAACCCCGTTTACAATCTCGGATTCACTCTGACTCCAGGCCTTGCTCCAACGGTTTGGGTCGACGTCGCGGTGTGGTCCGATCAGTGGCAATGGCCGGTCTGGTTCCCGCAGCTCGCCATCAGCCTGCCGCCGGGCGGCATGAACTTCAGTTGCCATGCCGGCACCACCTGCGTCATGGACTTCCAGCCGGTCTTCAACGCGTCCACCGGTCAGGTGCAGGACATGAGCAAGGAGCGCGATGTTGCGGACCGCACGCTGGTCGGCGGAGGATGCCAGCGCAATGGCTCGGAAGGAAATTATCTCTGCCCCGTGAACGGAATGCTCGGCCTGTGCCAAACGATGATGAAGAACAGCGCGGTGCTCAGTTGCGGCGCACTCATTCCGACCTCGACCGACCAGATTCTTCGCCGCGGCGGCTGTTCCGAGGAGGGACAGACGGGTACGTACGAATGCCCGTCGAGCATGATGGGCTTGTGCGGCCTCTACGTGAAGAATCAGGTTGTGGTTTCGTGCAAGCAAAAGTGAGAAAGACAGGGAACAGGGAACAGGAACAGGGAACAGGGAAGAGAGAACAGGGATCAGGGATCAGAGATCAGGGGCCGGTGGACGGACGGACCGGCGCGGGATTTTGGGCGAGCAATGGGGTCGTTTCGAGATTCTTCTGAGCGAGCTGGAGGGCGTAGAGCAGCTTGCCGCCGCGCTCGGGATCGATCTCACCGCAGGCGAGCGCCTGAATGATGGCACTGAGCGCCTGGTGGATGCCTGCGGTGGTGACAATCGGAGGCAACTTGAACACCTTTTCGCCGGTGTGAAGGCGGCGGGGGACATAGACGCGGTTGCGCGCGTGGAAGTAGCAAAACGGCGAGCCGCGCAAGGCGGGCGATCCGCACTTGAGTCCGTTGGGCTTTACGAAACGACATTCCTTGTACATACCGGGCACCCCTCCCCCCGCCTCCCCTCCTATAGTCGTTACGCGCAAAATCCTCGCAGATGGCCGGTTACGGCGAGCGATCGCTCAAGAATATTGAAGCGATTCGAGTTCGGCGCAAAATCCTGCGATCAAAGACGTTGCACGAGCGCTTCTCCAGGAGGCGAGCGTTCGGATTGAATTTGAGCCCCAAAAACGAACGCGGCGGATATGGATCCGCCGCGATGAAAGCTGGTTTTTTGGAATTCTTGAGACCATTATGCGCCAAGGAGGGATAATGATCGGCAAACTTGGGAAAAATATCTGCGGCGTGTTTTCAGCGGTTTATGGGGGAAATGGAGAGAGACGGGGTTGACAGGGCCGGCGGCGAGGTTTGGGTCGGCGGTAGTTGTTCCCAGCGACACGTGCGTTTTTCGTTACTTATCCACGCGGAAGCCCCAAACTGAAGCTGGATGAGCGCCTTGCCCTGTTGTCGTCAGCTGAGAATCATACGCAGGTTGGATGAACGGTCTATTGAACTGAGGCGGCAAAATGGGCGACAAAGGGATCGCGAACTAAGAAGCGATAGTCTCCATTTTCCATGTTAATGAGTCCAACCGCGCAATTCCTTCCTCGCCGAAGAACTTCTGAAATTCGCGTCTGGGTCTTGGCTCCCCGCTCCGGTATGTGGCAGGTTCGCAGCGGAAGCCACGCGAGTGTGGCTTGACGGACGCCCACGGTATGAAAGCGATATAGACCGGCGTATCTGGCGACGACGCGGAGAAGTAAGGAATCACGAGGACCATTTCCGGGTGCGTTTGAGTGAGCTTCCCGACGTACCCGTACACGCTCTTATCGGTCTTATCTCCGCTTGGATATTTGCCTTTGACCTGCACGGGGCGTAAGAGCGGCACCCCGTTCACGACCTTAGATATGACGAAGTCAAACCCCTTGTCACGGTGCGGAAAGTAGATATCCCATCCCGCGTCCGCGAGGCGCCCCGCCACGTGGAGTTCAGCAAAATAGTCGGAAACTTTCATAGTGATTGTCCTTTCGCGGCGGTGGCCTACCGAAGCGATGATAGCTCTCCAAACCTGATATCAAAGATCTGTTCAATGTATTTGATCGTTTTCGGCTGGTCGGCTATAGAGTGGCAGGTCACACCGCGGGGTGCGTAGAGCCCAAATTTGGGTTTCCAATGCGCTTTCGGCGTGGTCTGCAGCCATTCAACGGCCGCCGCCCACTCGCACTTCAGGTCGTCGTCGATGTTGTCCTTTACATTCGCCTTAAGTGCAAGTTGCACAAGCGGCTTCCCGCGCGCTGCCCTATCTTTCGCGCACGGTGGCACCAAGAACCTACGCACTGGTACCGGTTCAGACACTACCCGCCCCACCCCACGGTACCCGGGCCCTTTCCCTCGCGCAACAATCAAGTCGCCAGCGTGCAAACGGCGGATCTCATCGCTGTATTTCTTTCTCTGTCCCGCGCTCACATAGCCGTACTGAACGTTTTCCTCCCAGAGCCGGTGCTCTCCATGGCCGACGTTGAAGTAATAAATCTGGTTGCTGAAATCGAAATCTGGAAGGGTGCGATGCAGGGTGTCCTTGGGTCTAAAGTTTTTCTTGAAATAGCCGGAAGCTGTGTTCGTCAATCCGCGCGTGCTCCACAGCAGTGTCTTCTCCACAAGACGTGCCTGTTCTTTTGTCAGGCCCTTAGCGATGACGCGGATAGTCGGCTCCAACCCCGCTGCTTTAATTGAACGTATCCTAGCCGTCTTCCTTGTGTCCTGCGGGTCGGACTCGTGGGAGAACAGACGCTTGCCCTTGCCCTCGCCAATGTAAAACGGCTGGAAATTGCGTGGGTCGTAATAGACATACACGTAGAATTCACTATTTGGCTCAGTCATAGAACAGTGCTCCGGGATACCGCTTTCGTATGGCTCGTTGGCGGTTGAGGCTTCGCTGTGATGATAGCCGTCGGGCCCACATCGTAGTGTAGCTTCAGCTCGGAGAATCGGTAGTAGAAACGTCGATTTCGATTGGATCGCTTCTGCAATTACGCCAAATCGCCAAGGCACTCGCCGATGGCGATTACTCCTTACAAGTCGGCAAGGGTCCTGCGATCTTGGGGCGGGTTGGAGTGTTGATTTAAGCGCGGCTTCGCCGCGTACTTTTCTTTTC
>Ga0181535_10004059_pt1 | contig 16536 bp, 12 predicted proteins | sample PEATcosm2014_Bin_44_FD_119774 | JGI IMG/M metagenome (GOLD analysis project Ga0181535, IMG submission 119774) | Peatland microbial communities from MTU Mesocosm Facility, Houghton, MI, USA - PEATcosm2014_Bin17_30_metaG | ecosystem: Environmental > Terrestrial > Soil > Wetlands > Peat | place... | reverse complement strand
GGTCCGATCCCAGCACCTGGAGCTCCGAGGGCGCGGCGGAATTCAAGCCGTTCGAAGCGGGAGCGGTGCTGGCGGACCGCTACGAGATTGTCAGGCTGCTGGGCGAGGGCGGCATGGGCGCGGTATACCGCGCGCGCGACCGGGAGCTGGACCGCGAGGTGGCGCTCAAGGTGATCCGCCCCGAACTGGCGCGTAACGCGCAGGTGCTGGGCCGCTTCAAACAGGAGCTGATTCTCGCCCGGCAGGTCACGCACCGCAACATCATTCGCATTTTCGATCTCGGCAGCGACCGCGGCACGCGGTTCATCACCATGGAGTTCATCGAGGGCGAAGACCTTTCTTCGATCCTCGCGCGCCGGGGCAAGCTGCCGGTCCAGGAAGCGGCCGCCATCATCCGCCAGGCCTGCCTGGGGCTGGAGGTAGCGCACGCCGAGGGTGTGGTGCACCGCGATCTGAAGCCGCAGAACATCATGCTCGACCAGCAGGGCAAGGTCTCCGTGATGGATTTCGGCATCGCGCGGTCCATCGACGAATCGAACCTCACCCGCACCGGGGCTTTGCTGGGCACGCCCACTTATATGTCCCCCGAACAGGCCCAGGGCCACAAGGTGGACGCGCGGTCGGACCTTTATACGCTGGGCATCATCTTTTACGAGCTGGTTACCGGAACGCCGCCGTTTAGCGCGGACAGTCCGATGGCGACGCTGGTGCGGCGGATTCAGGAAAAGCCGGCGCCGCCGGTTTCGCTGGAGCCGTCGCTGCCGCCGGCGGTCAACGCCATCATTCTCAAAATGCTCGCGACCAATGCCGCGGACCGCTACCAGAACGCAGGCGAGATTCTGCGCGACCTGGACGCCTGGGAAGGGCGGCCAGGCTCGACCTGGCAGGGCGTGGTGGCCAAGGGCCGCGGCTGGGCCGACGACCTCACAGCCAAGATCGCACTGGCGGCGGTGGTGGTCCTGGCGGCTGCGACCGGATGGCTTTATTTCCAGAAGCCGGGCGCGGCTCCGCCGGCTCCGTCGCATACGGTCACGGTGCTGGTGGCGGATTTTCGCAACAACACCGGAGAGCCGGTGTTTGACGGCACGCTGGAGCCGGCTATCATGCTGGCGCTGGAGGGCGCGCCGTTCATCAGCGCCTACTCGCGCGGCGACGCAAGGGCGGCAGCAGAGCAGCTGCGGCCCGGCGCCGCGGTGCTGGATGAAAACCTGGCGCGCCTGGTGGCCGCGCGGCAAGGAGTGGAAGTGGTGGTCGCGCGCGGAGAGATTTCGCGGCAGGGAAGCGGGTACCGCATCCGGGTCTCCGCCGAGAATGCGATTGACGGCAAAGACCTGGTGACCTCGGATACCCAAGCCTCCGGAAAACAGGACGTGCTGGCGGCCGCCGCCAAACTGGCGGTGCCCATTCGCCGCGCGCTGGGAGATGTGACGCCGGAAGCGGCCCAATTGCGGGCCGCGGAGACTTACAGCGCCGGCTCGCTGGAGGCAGCTCAACACTATGCGCGGGGCCAGGCTCTGCAATGGCTCGGCCAAAAGGAGAACGCGATCCAGGAATACCTGGCGGCGGTGGCTGCCGACCCGAACATGGGCCGCGCCTACAGCGGCCTGGCCGTCACCTACTCCAACCTGGGCCAGCGGTTGGAAGCAGAAAAGTACTTCGAACAGGCGCTGGCCAAAATGGACCGGATGACGGACCGCGAACGCTTCCGCACGCGCGGCGCCTATTACCTCTTCCAGCGCAACTACGATCAGGCGATCAAAGAGCTTTCAGCGCTGACGCAGAAGTTCCCCGCCGATGACGCCGGCCGCACCAACCTGGCGCTGGCTTACTTCTACCGCCGCGACATCGCGCGCGCAATTCAGGAGAATGGCCAGGCGATTCAGATCTACAAGCACAACTTGTTCTACCGCAATAACCAGTCACTGTACGAAATGTACGCCGGTCAGTTCAATGCGGCTCTGGCGGAAGCGGCCGGGGTTCTGCAACAGAATCCGCAGTTTGTCTCCGCCTATGTGCCGATCGCGCTATCCAACCTGGCGCTGGGAAAAGTGCGCGAAGCGGAGGCTGCGTACCGCGGGATGGAAGCGGTGAACGCGCACGGCAAGTCATTGGCCGCCCTTGGTCTGGCCGACCTGGCACTGTATGAAGGCCGGGTTGGCGACGCGACGGCCCTGCTGGAACATGGCATTGACAGCGACCTGAAGGAGGGCCTGAAGGCTGCGGCGGCGGTGAAACTGGCGGCCCTGGCCGGAGCGGCGCGCAGCCAGCCGCTGTCCATCGAAGCCGCCTCGCGCGCGCTGGACCTGGACCCCAGCCCCGCCGTTTCTTTCACCGCCGCACGCGCCCTGACGGCCGCTGGGCAGGATGGCCGCGCGGACGCGGTTGCCCGCAGGCTCGCCGCCAGCCTCGAGCCGGAACCGCAAGCCTACGCCAAGCTACTGGAGGGCGAAGCCCAGCTCGCGCGCCACAGCCCGCGCGAGGCCATCCGGCTGTTTCAGGACGCCGAGAAGCTGGTCGATATGTGGTTGGCCCACTTCGACCTGATGCGCGCCTATATCGAGTTAGGAGCCTTTACCGAAGCTTCCTCCGAGTCGGACATCTGCGTTCGTCGCGGCGGCGAGGCAACCGCAGTGTTTTTTGACGATCTGCCCAGCTATCGCTATTTCCCGGCGGTCTACTACTATACAGGCCGCGTGCAGGAAGGACTGAAGAGCGGCGGAGCGGCGCAATCGTACCAGAAGTTTCTCGCCATCAAAGCGCAGGCTGACCCGGGCGACCCGATAGTGATGGATGCCCGACAGCGCAACAAGGCGCTGTCGCAATAGCAACCGCTCCCTGACAGTCGCGGCTCTGAACACGCATCGGAGCCGCGACCGTCAGGGAGCGGTTGGTATCGTTATCCTCGAACCGTGCCTGCGCTAGAAGTTCAAATGCAACGAGAGCTGCAGGAACCTTGGGCTGCCGATGGTGTGCTGGATCATCCCCAGGCTGCCGTTGGGTGGAATCGACGGCGGCCCTTCGTAATAAGGGAAGAAAACAACGTCGTTGTTCGGCGCGTCGAAATCCGCGTGGTTGAACAGATTGAACGCGTCGAAATTGAACCGCAGGCGGTAGCGCTCGCGGACCTGGAATTCCTTGGCGATCGTTGTATCCACGCGAAACTGAAATGGCGCGCGGAAGGTGTTCCGCCCAGTCCATCCATACGCCGACTCAAACTGATCGCATCCGGATGAGTCGCACGCCGGGACGCCGTCTTGTCCGGGGGCCAGAAATGCCGGCCCGAAATCGGCTGCGTTGAGAACCGGCTGTGCCGCATTGACGCCCGTCGTTCCCTGCAGCTTGGCCTGCGAATTGGAGACGCCCGGCAGCAGCGGCACGATGGGATTCGTGATGTAGTCGCTCGACCCGTAATACAGGCTGGCGACCGATCCCGAAAAGTCGTAGACACTATACGGCTGGCCGCTCTGCGCCACGATCTGTGAGCCGATCGTCCAACCGTTCACCAGGTAGCCGAGCGACTTGTTCGTGGTCAGCTTGGGAATCGTGTAGCTGATGTTGATGAGAAACACGTGCGTCTGATCGAAGTCCGCCGACGCGTAGCTCGACCTCGGGTCGAGAGGATTGTTGCCGGTGAAGAACAAACCCAAGCCGCTCTGTTCGTCGAGCGCGTGGGACCAGGTGTAGGAAGCGGTGAACTGCAAGCCGTTGGACAGTCGCTTGCGCGCTTGCAGCTGGAGAGCGTTGTAGTTCGAAATTCCATCCGCTGTGTACAGCACGGAATTCATGTCATAGCCGATGTAAGGCACGCGGCCCGGCGCGTTGCCGGCATACTCGGGAGCCGGGTCGTACGGTTCGCTGTTCAGGAAGAGGGGAGTCACGCCGCCATACGAAGAAGTCTGGCCGTTTACCGGATTCTGTGCGGTCGCAATCAAAGGCTGATTGACGGGAATCGGCAAGACTTCGTGCACGCCATGGTTGCCGACATACCCGACGCTGAAAAGCCAGCTGTTCGACAACTGGTACTGCACATCGAACGTCCAGTTGGTTGTATAGGGCAGCTTGTTCTCGGCGTTGTAGCCGCCGATCAGGAACGGTCCGAAAAGGTTACCAGTCGGGTAGTTGCCGTTCAATGTGTCTGACAGGTTCGGCAGCAGCGCCGTGAACGCTGCCGCAGTGGCCGGTGGCGCCGGAAATGGACTTGTGCCGAAAGGCGTCTGCAAGGTGGCTCCCTTGGTGGCGAAGATCGCGGTGACGAAGGGCTGCTGGAGAGTAACTCCCAAAGGCCCGTTGAAACCGAAGCCGGCGCTGGGCGAGAACTCGCTGAAGAATTCGCCGCGGTCGTAATAGATACCAAATCCACCGCGCAGGGTCAGCTTTGACGTGGGGCTCCAGGCCACTCCGATACGCGGCGCGATCCCCCATTGGTGCTGCGTCAACAACGTGTTGCTGGCACCGGAAGTCCCCAGCAGCGAGTTATTGCCCGCCACCTCAAGGCCTGAATTAGTGATGGTGTCCGAAGTGGCATCGTAGGCATACAGGCTGGGGTTAAATACGGTCAGCTTGCCATACTTTTCCGAGAGCGGTCCATCGAAGTCCCATCGGACTCCCATGGTCAGCGTCAGATTGCTCAGAATCTTGTAATTGTCGTTGACATACAAACCGGCGGTGTCCGACCGGTAATAGCGGCTGGCGCTCCCGGAGAACGCAGCCGAATCACTGCCGGTGCGTACCGCGCCCTCCACGAAATTCAGGAAGCTCTTAAAGCCGAGCGTGTCGGTGCTGGTGTTGTTGTTGAGGATGTTGAGCTGCGTGTGAACAAAGTTGCCGCCGATGGAGATGGTGTGGCGGCCTTTGACCAGATTTACCGAGGAGCCCAGTTCCCACTGATTCTGGTACATGCCTGCGTTGCCGAAGCTCACGCTCGGCCCAAACTCCAGGCCGCTGCTGCCCAACACATCGGAAATCTCGAACTGCGGAAAGTCGGTGGCGCCGAGCAGGTTCATGCCGAAGCTGCTCGGCGAGAAGGCTTGCCCAGTCTGCGCGTAGGCTTTCAGCCGGGTGAAACCGGCGTGCTGCTGCCACGTGAGACTGGGCCCCAGAACCGTCGTGTTGTTGAGCGAGAAGACCTGGCTTCCGGCCTGCAGTTGCTGCCCGAAGCCCAGCAAATCGCCGACTGCGCCGAAAGGATTGCTGGTCGGGTTGTTCTGCACATAATACCTCCCGGTCAGGCGGTCCGTGTCGTTGACCACGTAGTCGATGTTTGCCATGCCCTGATCGACGTTGGATTTCGCGTTTGGCCCTTGCACCACGGCGTCATAGCCAAGAGCATTTGCCGTGGCTGAATTGGTGATCTGCGCGCTGGGGAAGAGAAATTGCCCGTTGGGCAGCGTCGCCTGCAGCATTTGCTGCGCGACCGGACTGATTTGCGATGCGGTGATGGACTTGCCGTAGCTGGTCTGAATGGCATTGATGATGCCCTGCGTGCTGCGGTCGCTGGTAAGCCCGATCGGCACGCTGACGTCCTTGGCGGCATCGGCCGCATCGGCGATGCGTGCGCCCTGGTAGGCCAGGAAGTAGAACAGCTTGTCTCTCTTGATTGGCCCTCCAAAGGTAGCGCCGAACTGGTTGCGCGCGAGGAACGGGTCCTTGGTGGTGATGGCCGGCGAGGCGTTGTAGAAGAAGGGCGCGGCATTCATCGCGCTGTTCTGGAATTCCTCGTAAACCCCGCCGTGAATCGCGTTGGTGCCAGACTTGGTGATCACGCTGATGTGAGCTCCGCTATGGGCGCCCTGAGTGGCGTCGTACATGGCGGCGTTCACCGAAATCTCCTGAATCGCCTCCGGCGGCGGCGTCGGCAGTGCCTGGCCAATCGCTCCGTAGACCGATGTGCTGGTCTGAATCGAGCCGCCCGCGCCGAAGTTCTCGCCGATGTTCAGCACGAAGCGGTTTTCACCCACCTGGCTGGTCGAGTTCCCATTGAACAGATTGTTGGTATCGACGCCGTTCATCGAGAAGCTGTTGCTCGTGTCGCGATTCCCGTTGGCGAAAATCGCCTGGTTACCCAACCCCGCGTTGCTGCCGGCGCCCCCCAGCATATCGGCGTGGACGCCCGGCGTCAGGATCGCCAGTTGCGTGAAGCTGCCGGTTCCGAGCGGCGTTTCCTGGATGGTCAGCTGATCAACCACGTAGCCGTTCGTCGTGTCCACCTGGTTCATCAATGGGACCGCCGTCACTTCGACCGTAGTGCTGACCGCGCCCACGCGCAGGTCCCCATCCACGGTCGTGGTACGGTCCGCGTTGACCAGGACCTCGGTGTGCGTTTCGGTCTCGAACCCTTCCTTGGTGATCGTCAGCTTGTAGGTCCCGGCCGGCAGGTTCGACGCCACGTAGGTGCCGTTGGACTGGGTTTTGATGGTCACTGCAAAGTTGGTCGCGATATTCTGTGCCTTCACGGTGGCGGCCGGCACTGCCGCGCCGGTGGCGTCCTTGACCGTGCCCGTAATCGCGCCCGAAATCTGTTGCGCCCACAGCGAGACGCAAGCTGCGGCGCACAACAGCACCGTGCAGCACACAGATTTTCTGAAAAAACTGGCTGGCGAACTATTCATTGATTCTTCTCCAAGAGAAACAAATAATGTTCGACTCATGTTCGACGAAAACAGAACTACCAGGTTGTGTTGCCGCCATCCTGCAGTAGCGGGTTTTGCGCTGGCGCAGCCACGCGCATTCCCGATTGGAGCGAAACCGTGCCCCTTAACCTCTAAGGATCAAAACGATAGCGCCTGATCCCGACCTGCCCTTTCCGTGAAACCTCAAATACGTCGATTGTGAGAGTATACACCGGCCATTTCAAATTCAAGCTACAACGGTAAGCCAGGATGTACTGAAACATACAGGATACCTCTGGAGGGGCTCCGCGCCCGTCGCTGCGGGGCGACGCTTGCGGCGGGATTGACGCTCTTGTAACCTACGTCGTGTGCATGCCGCCATAGATTGGTTTAGTTCCACCAAGGCAAGAGGGAGTCCCGCCCGCTTTTGAAGCACCACTCGAATCGGGTTACATTCTGTCTATGAGAAAACTGGTTCCAGCTTTCCTGCTACTCTGCGCCTGGGCCATCGCGGAGAATCCGCGGACACTCGCCATCCGCAACGCGAGGATCGTCACGGTCAGCGGGCCGGTGATCGCCAAGGGCACCGTAGTGGTGCGGAACGGGCTGATTGAAGCGGTCGGCGAAAATCCGGCGATTCCTGACGGCGCCTGGACCATCGATGGCGAAGGGATGACGGTTTACCCGGGACTGATCGATAGCCTGAGCACGGTCGGTATTCCCAGCCTGGCCGCAGCGGCCGCCGGACGCGGCGGGCGCGGACAGACGGCTGCAACGCCCGCTGCCGCGGCCACGCCGCCGGCCACCGCAGCACCGGTCGCTCCGGCGAAAGGGCCGGAGGACCGGCCCGCCACCACGAGCTGGGTTCTGGCAGCCGATGAAATCGATGCGTCCGACCGCCGCATTGATTCGGTGCGCAGCGCCGGCTTCACCACCACCGTGACATTTCCAGCGCGGGGCATTTTCGGCGGGCAGGGGTCCATCATCGATCTGGCTTCCGCCGAGCACGCCGGCGAAATGGTAGTGGTCCCGGCGGTGGGCCAGTATCTCGCCGTTTCACGCGGCGGTGGAGCGTTCGGCGGGTTCGGCGCAGGCTTTCCCAACGCGCTGATGGGCTACATCGCCTACATCCGCCAGATTTACCTGGACGCCGAACATTACAAGCTACTGAAGGAAGCTTACGCGCACGACCCGCGCGGCATGGAGCGGCCCAAGTATGACAGGGCGCTTGAGGGTGTACTGGGATCCAAGCGCATTCTGCTCCCGGCCAACCGCGTCGTGGAAATGGATCGCATGCTGCGTTTCGCCGCGGAGCTGAAGCAGCCCGTGATTCTGTATGGGATGCGGGAGGCTTACCGGCCCGAGGCGGCGCCCCTGCTCAAGAAGTACGGCTCTCCGGTGCTGGTGAGCATGCACTGGAGCGAGGCGCCGCGCGACCCCGATCCCGAAGCCGATCGGGCCATGCGTTCGCTCGAGAACATCGACCTGGGGCCCGGCGCGCCATCCATTCTCCAGAAGGCCGGCGTTCCGTTCGCGCTGTACTCCGACGGGCTGGATCAGCCGCGGGACCTGCAGCGCGCGGTGAAGAAGGCGATCGACGCAGGCCTGGCGCGGCAGGACGCTATCCGCGCCCTGACCCTGTCGCCCGCCGAAATTTATGGTGTGGCGGACCGCATGGGCAGCATCGAGGTTGGCAAGATCGCCAACCTGGTGGTCACCAAGGGCGACTTGTTCGACGACCATACGCAGATTGAAATGATCTTCGTGGACGGCAAGCAGTACAAGCCTGCCGCCGAGCCTCCGGGCGGGGGCCGCGGCACGACCGATGAACCGGGAGTGAATCAATGAGAAAGTCCTGGATTGTGGCGCTGGCCGTGCTCGCGCCTCTGTACGCCGAAAACATCGTGATCCAGAACGCCACCATCATGACCGTGACCAAGGGCACGCTGCAAGGCTCGGTGGTGATCAAGGACGGCAAGATTACCGAGGTCGGCGAGAAGGTGATGATGCCGCAGAACGCCACCGTCATCGATGCGGCGGGCCAATACGTGATCCCCGGCATCATCGACTGCCACTCGCACATTGCGGTGGACGGCAACGTCAATGAGGGCAGCGTCGCCGTCTCTTCGATGGTGAATATCAAGGATGTGATCAACCCCGAAGACATCTCCATCTACCGAGCGCTGGCCGGCGGGGTGACTACCGCGAATATCCTGCATGGCTCGGCGAACCCCATCGGCGGGCAGACCATCGTGCTGAAAATGCGCTGGGGCAAGGATGCTCAAGGCATGATCTTCGAGGGCGCGGTGCCCGGCATCAAGTTTGCTTTGGGCGAGAATCCAAAGCGGCCCGGCAATCCGCAGGGCGGCCGGGGGGCCACGCAGACCGTTCCGGCCCGCTATCCGGCGACGCGCATGGGAGTGGAAGACACCATTCGCGAAGCCTTGAACGAAGCCAAGGCTTACAAGGTCCAGTGGGACGAATATGATGCCAAAGTGGCGCACGGCGAGCATCCGCTGCCTCCCCGCAAAGACCTGAAACTCGAGCCGCTCAAAGAGGTGCTGGAGGGTAAGCGATACGTCCATGCTCATTGCTATCGCGAGGACGAAATCCTCATGCTGCTGCGCGTGGCGGACGATTACGGATTCAAGATTCGCACTCTGCAGCACGTGCTGGAGGGCTACAAGGTGGCCCAGGAGATCGCTGCAGCCGACACCGGCGCTTCCACCTTCAGCGACTGGTATGCATTCAAGATCGAGGCCTACGACGCCATCCCGTTCAATGCGGCCATCATGCAAAAGAAGGGCATCGTGGTCAGCCTGAACAGCGACGACCCCGAACTGATGCGGCATCTGAACACGGAGGCTGCCAAGGCGATGAAGTACGGCGGCGTGAGCGAAGCCGATGCGCTGGCCATGGTGACGATCAATCCGGCGAAACAACTCGGGATCGAGGGCCGGGTGGGCTCGGTCGAAGCCGGCAAGGACGCCGACCTGGTGATCTACGATAAGTACCCGCTCTCTGATTCCGCCAAAGTCCAGAAAGTGCTGATCGACGGCCACCTTTACTTTGACCGCGACAGCGAAGTGAGCGGCCGGCCCGCAAAGGCCCTGGAGAAACAGAAGTTGATCGACAAAGAAAAACAAAGCCAGCCCCGGCCAGCGGGCGGCAGGAGGCCAGTCGGATGAGACCGCTGGGAATTCTGATTGCGTGCGCCCTGGCTGCCGGCGCGGCATCCAACAACAGCGTGCTGATTCGTGGAACCGACGTCTACCCGGTCACGAGCGCGCCAGTGAAGGGCGCGTCGATTCTCGTGCTGGATGGAAAGATCGCCGAGATGGGCGTCAAGATTCTCGCGCCCAAGGGTGTGCGCGTGCTGGACGGCAAGGGGCTACGCGTTTACCCGGGAATGATCGACTCGGGCACGCAACTCGGGCTCTCCGAGATATCGGCCATCCGCGAGACCGTCGACACGGGCGAACTGGGCGAGTTCATGCCACAGTTACGAGCGCTGTCCTCGGTGAATCCGGATAGTGAGCATTTCGCCGTGGCGCGCCTCAACGGCATTACCGGCGCCATGACGCTTCCGGCCGGGGGCGGGGGCGGCGGCGGCCGCGGCGGCGCGCGCCAGTATATTTCCGGCCAGGCGGCCCTGATTCACACCGCAGGCTGGACTTGGGAAGATATGGCCGTATCGGGTTCGGCTGCGATTTGCGTTCAGTTCCCCACGCTCGGTTCGGCCGGTGGACGCGGCGGCCCGGTTCCGGAGAACTTCGCCGGATTGGCCGGCGAGGCAGGTGCCGGAACTTTCACGCAGATGATGCGCACTTACCAGCAGGAAGTAACGAAGCTGTCTGACTTCTTCGAGGAAGCTCGCCGGTACCAGAAAGCCAGGGCCGCTCATGCGCCCGGCTTCGTCCGCGACCTCAAGTACGAGGCCATGCTGCCGGTGCTGGATGGTAAGCTGCCGCTGGCGGTCGCGGCATCGACGCCACGGCTGATCCACGATGCGATTCAGTTCGCCGATAAGCAAAACGTGAAGATTGTCATTCTGCAGCCCCGCGAGCTGGGGAGCGCCGCCGCAGAACTAAAGACCAAAAACATACCGGTAGTTCTGGGAAAAGTGCTCGCATTGCCCCGCGGTGAGGACGATCCATACGATCAGGCCTTCACCCTGCCGGCAGAAGCTTATAAAGCCGGAGTTAAGTTCGCCTTCGGTACCTTTGACAATGAATTTATCCGCAATCTGCCGTACCAGGCTGCCACCGCGGTTGCGTTCGGGCTGCCACAGGACGAGGCGCTCAAGGCGGTCACCATCAACCCGGCCCAGATTTGGGGCGTCGGGGACCAGCTTGGCTCCATCGAGAAAGGTAAGTCCGCCGATCTCATGGTGACCACGGGCGATCCCTTAGAGATCCAAACGCTGGTCAAGCACGTCTTCATTCGCGGCCAGGAGATCGAACTTAGCAGCAAACAAACTCGACTGTACGATAGATACCTCAACCGGTAATAGGACGGCTTCCCGCTATTAGCCCCTTATGCGGGCATTGAGGAACGCTCCGACTCTAGTCAGATGGTCACTGGACCGTCGTTCACCAGGCGAACTTGCATGTGCGCCTGGAAAACTCCGCTCTCAACCGGTACTGGTCCGCGCCGCGCGGACTCCACGAAGTAGTTATAGAGCGGCAGCGCCTGCTCAGGCGGCGCGGCGGCGTCGAAGCTGGGGCGCCTCCCCTTGCGGCAGTCTCCGTACAGGGTAAACTGCGATACGATCAACAGCGCTCCGCCCGCCTCTGCCACGTTGCGATTCATCTTGCCGGCTTCGTCTGGAAAGATACGTATGCCAAGCAGTTTTTCGAGCGCGTAGTCTGAGTCAAGAGCCGTGTCATTGCGGCTAATACCCACAAATGCGAGTAATCCACTACGTATAGATCCAATAGTACTATCATTAACACTGACACTTGCTTCTCTTACACGCTGAATCAGAAGTCGCATAATCGCTCCAAGTACCTGCTGCAGAAGTCATACTAATCTTGACACACGTTTGCAACCGATATGTTATAGTTGTCCGGGAGATGTTTATGGCAAAGGGCAGAAGCCTGGAAGATTCGACCACGCTGCAAATGGCCTTAGTAGGCTATAGGGTGGAGAAGCAGAAGATAGAAGATCAGATTCGCCGCATCGAGGCTCAACTCAAGGGCAAGCGGGTTCCTCTTTCTTCCGCTGCTGCCGGGCCGGCCAAACCGGCGGTCAAACGGGTGCTGAGTGCCGCGGCACGGGCGCGCATCGCGGCGGCGCAGCGAAAGCGTTGGGCGGAACACCGCAAGCGCGCTGCACAAAACAAGCCCGCTTAATCGTTCTTGTTTCCACCATTCAGTCTTACCTAACTCGCACCTTCAGTTGCCGGCCGGTTTTGCCTGCACACGGCAGGTAAAGGGTGGCGCCCCGCTCAGGAAACTGGTGGGCGCTTAGATTAGTACCGGCACACCCCATCGCGTTTGGGCTTTCTCTAACAGGAGATCCCTTCGCTGGCTAAGATACGCTGAGCCGTCTTTCTGTTTTTGGGCCCATCCCTTGTGCCAGTCCTATGCGGCCTACGGCCGGCTGACCAAGTGCTACGATGTGAAGCAATGGGTGGACTCAGCCGGATTGGAGTGGCAATCGACACCGGTTTGCTGGAGAGATTCGACCGCTTGATCGCCGGGCGCGGTTATACCAACCGCAGCGAAGCGTTCCGCGACATGATTCGCGAGGAACTGGTCGAACAGTCGTGGGCATCGCCGGAGAACCAGGTGGTGGGGACGGTCACGCTGGTTTACGATCACCACGTTCGCCTGCTCGGCGATAAGCTCACCGGCATTCAGCACGATTATCATCATTCCGTCCTTTCGACCCTGCACGTGCATCTGGATCACGACCTGTGCCTGGAAGTGATCGTGATTCGCGGCAAGGCCGGGACCGTTCGCTCGCTGGCGGATGCGCTCATCAGCGCCAAGGGCGTCAAGCACGGAAGCCTGACCCTGACCACGGCTGGTGCGGAGATCAAATGATCGTCGGCACTGGAGTGGATCTGGCCGAAGTGCCGCGTGTGCGGCACCTGGTGGAGCGCTACGGACGGCGTTTCGTCGAGCGCGTCTACACCCCGTCGGAGATCGCTTACGTGGAGCGAAAAGCGAACCGCTTCGAGCGCTTCGCGGCCCGCTTCGCGGCCAAGGAAGCAGGTATGAAGGCGATCGGCACCGGCTGGCGGCACGGCGTCACATGGCGGGACTTTGAGGTGGCGAATCTGCCTTCCGGTAAGCCCACCCTCCGCTTCTACGGGGTCGCAGCGCGGGTGGCGGAAAAACTGGGCGTGCGCCAGATTTCCTTGTCTTTGACCCACACTGCCGAGTATGGGCTGGCCCACCTGATCCTGGAAGACTAAACAGCCCGAAACCACCCGCCAGGCCGAACGTCAGCCGCGGCGCTCAAACCAGGTATGCACCAGCGTCGCGGAAAGAATCACGGCGCCTCCGGCCATGGCCAGCGCCGGCGGGCGCTCCCCGTGCGCCATCCAGGTCCAGACCGGGTTCAGCGCCGGCTCCAGCAGCAGCACGGTATTGGCTTCAAATGCGGTCACGTGCCGCATCGCGCGCGTGACACACACATAAGCCAGGCCAATCTGAAACGCTCCCAGGTACAGAACCACAGCGCCGTCCGCGAAGGAAAGAGACAACACAGGGAGCGCCATCGGCAGCGTAGCGACGCAGGCCATGGCGTTGCCCATGGTAACCGCGGCCAGCCCTGCATCGCGCCCCCGGCTCCGGCCGATCCACCGCAGGCCGGCCAGCGTCAGGGCATAGGACAGTCCGGAGAACAGCGCAACCATGTTGCCGTGCGGTGGATCGGGGGCGGTCGCCAGCACCGGCTGGCTGCCTGCGAAGAACAACATCATGCCCGCGGCCACTACCAGCATATAGAGCACGCCCGAGCGGCGAATGGGCTCCTTGAGGAGGAGCGGCCCCAAAAGCAGCAGGTAGAGGGGGGCTGTTGACTGCAGAAAGATGGCGTTCGCAGCGGTGGTGAGCCGCGTCGCAATCACGAACGCAACCAGCGTGGCGGCGTACGCCGTCGCTACCGGGACGATCCGCAGGGTCCAGCCGCGGCGCGCCTCGGGCAATGCGGCCAGCAAAACCAGGGCGGCCACGCCAGAGCGGAAGCAGGCCACCTGCCAGCCGCTGAGAGACGCGGCCTTGATCGCCGCGCCGCCGGTGGAGAACAGGACCGCCGCCGCCACCAGCAGCAGGCGATTGCTTAGCGGCGATTCGCTCATGGCCATGCGCAGGTTCGGGCCACGCCGCTATGCGGCCTGCCTGGCGATGTGGCACTCTTCGGCTGAGCCACTCCCTCAACAGCCGGAAGCAACGCGCCGGCGCGGATCCGCACGGAAGAGTACCGATAGAAACCAGCAGCCCTGTTCGCGGTCATCCGTGGTTCATCCGCGGCTCGAAATGTCTGGGGGCGAGCCCGCGCACGGCTGCGCTCCGTGGGCCGACTCGAACGCGTGATACGAACTGCGCACCAGCGGCCCCGCCTCTACGTGGCCGAAGCCCATCTCGCGGCCGGCCGCTCGCAGCTCGGCAAATTCCTCCGGCGGCGCGTAACGGACGATGGGCAAGTGCTTCGGCGAGGGCCGCAGGTACTGTCCGAGGGTGAGGATGTCGACGCTCTGCGCGCGCAAGTCGCGCATCACCTGGAGGATTTCCGAGCCGGTCTCGCCCAGCCCCAGCATCAGGCCGGACTTGGTGGGCACGGCAGGCGCCGTCCGTTTGGCGTGGGCCAGCACGTCGAGTGACCGCTCATACCGGGCCCCGAGGCGCACCTGGCGGTAGAGGCGCGGCACGGTCTCGGTGTTGTGATTGAATACATCCGGTCCGGCCGCGAGAACCGTCTCCACAGCCGCGCGGCTGCCTTGAAAATCCGGCACCAGGACTTCCACCCCACAGCCCTCGACGCGGCGGCGGATCGCGCCGATGACCAGCGCAAACAGCTCCGCGCCGCCATCTTCACGGTCATCCCGGTTGACGCTGGTGATGACGGCGAATTTCAGACCCATGGCCGCCACCGCCTCCGCGACACGATGGGGCTCGTCGTAATCCACAGGCAAAGGCGCGCCCTTTTCCACCGCGCAGAATCCGCATCGGCGCGTGCACACGTTGCCCAAGATCATGAAGGTGGCTGTGCGGTGGTTCCAGCACTCTCCCACGTTGGGGCACGCGGCGCTCTCACAAACCGTGTGCAGCCGCAGGCGGGCGATGAGCTGCTTGATGTCCTGGTAGTTCTCGCCGGCCGGCGCCGGAGCGCGCAGCCATTCGGGCCGCTTGGGCGGTGTGGGGGCGAGGTTGATGAGCACGCTACTCTCTTCTTGAGGCAGAGCCGGACCCGGCTGCAAGGCCCGGCGGCGTCCTGCGCCGCGCACGCCGTCTAGCTCTTGATCGGCACCGGCGACAAATCGCGGCTCGAGATCACGCGATCGATCATGCCGTATTCGACCGCCCCGTCCGGCTCCATGATGTAGTCGCGGTCCACGTCCTTGGCGACGCGGTCGATCGGCTGGCCGGTCGCGTCGGCCAACATCTTGTTGAGAATTTCCCGCATCCGCAGGATTTCGCGCGCGTAAATGTCAATATCTGCCGCCTGGCCCGCCAAGCCCTGCATCGACGGCTGGTGGATCATGATGCGGGAATTCGGCAGGCTGAACCGCTTCCCCTTGGTGCCCCGCGCCAGCAGTACCGCCGCCATGGAGGCCGCCTGCCCGACGCAAATGGTCACGATATCGGGCCGGATGAAGGCCATCGTGTCGAGAATGGCGAGACCGGCCGTAATCGAACCGCCCGGTGAATTGATGTATATGGAAATATCCTTCTCCGGGTCCTCCGCCTCGAGGAACAGCAACTGGGCGATGATCAGGTTCGCCACCTGATCGTCGATCGGCGTTCCCAGAAAGATGATGTTCTCTTTCAGCAGCCGGGAGTAAATGTCGTATGCTCGTTCGCCCCGGGAGGTCTGTTCGACCACCATGGGGACAAGGACAGATTGGCCCATCGTTGCCTCCGAATCAATGCTGGCGGTCCCTGCCGGCGAGTGCGCTGGCAGACCGCAATCCGACTATGCCCGCTTCGCGGCCGTGCGCCTGGTCTTGCGCGATTTGCTGATTGCCAGGTTCCGCTTCTTCGTTTCCAGCGCCTTGGCCAGGTCCGCGATTGAATTCTTCCCTAGATAATCCATGATACGCGAACGCAGGGCTACCCAGCTATCGTGCATGGAGCAGGGCATGTCGTCGTTGCATTCGGAGAGGCCGCTGGCGCACTGCTGGTAGGGCGCCAGGCCGTCCAATGCCTCGACGATGTCCAGCAGCCGAATCTCACTGGCTTCCACCCGCAATGCGAATCCGCCGGTCGGACCTTTGCTCGACCGAAGAAGTCCCTTGCGGGCGAGCTGCTGCAAAATCTTGGCCAGGAAGTGTGCGGGGATGTCCTCTTCCTCCGCGATGTTCTTCACCATGGCGTATCTGCCATCGGGCACCTGGGCCAGGTGCACGAAAGCGCGAATCGCGTATTCGGCCGATCGAGAATAAATCATTCTGCCCCCGGTAGATTCGGAGTAAGCCTACTTCGATATCTTATATTGCTTTGCTGGGTGCACGCAAGTTGCTGGCCTTTATTCGGGTCCGGAATACCTCGTTAGTAGGTTGGATGTGCGGGTATTCACCGAGGATGCAGAGTCCCAGGCGGCTCCAGCCCGCCCGGTACCCCTATGCGCGCCAGTCTTCCACCTGGTCCGCCGCCTACTCGCCCAGAATCTCCTTGAGAAGGGGTCCGGCGTTGTAAATCTTGCGCAGCACCTCGGTCATGGCGGCGGTGTGCACCGCGACCGTGCGGTTGGTGGC
>Ga0181535_10004058_pt1 | contig 16537 bp, 12 predicted proteins | sample PEATcosm2014_Bin_44_FD_119774 | JGI IMG/M metagenome (GOLD analysis project Ga0181535, IMG submission 119774) | Peatland microbial communities from MTU Mesocosm Facility, Houghton, MI, USA - PEATcosm2014_Bin17_30_metaG | ecosystem: Environmental > Terrestrial > Soil > Wetlands > Peat | place... | reverse complement strand
GTTGGCACGGTCACTACGGCGAGCAGCTCCACGGTCGCATCCGGTAACGTGATTAGCGAGAGTCCGATCGCTGGCACCAGCGTCAACTCCGGCTCGGCGGTTAACCTGGTCGTCTCAACCGGCCCGGCGCAGACGAGCTCCGCCGCAACGCCCGTCTTCTCACCTGCCGCCGGTAGTTATACCTCTATCCAGAGCGTGACTATCACCGATTCCACTTCCGGCGCAGCCATCTACTACACCACTAACGGAACCACGCCGACCATCTCGTCCACCTTGTACAACGGCGCTATCGCCGTCTCTGCCACGGAGACGGTCGAAGCCATCGCAGTAGCCAGCGGCTTCTCCAACAGCGCAGTTGCTACCGCCGACTACATTATCGTGGCCGCCGCGCCCGGCTATACGCTCAGCGCTACTCCGTCGTCGCTCACCATCAAGAGCGGCTCGACGGGAAGTACGGTGATTACACTAGCGCCAACGGGCGGATTCACAGGCACAGTGAACTTCTCCTGCGGAACGCTGCCGTCTAAGGTCACCTGCAGCTTTGCGCCCACCAGCTTAACGGCCCCTTCCAGCGCGCCGCTGACAACTACGCTCACCGTCGGCACCGCCGGAACCACAACCGCTTCCCTCCGAAATAACCCAGCAGGAGGTGTGCTTCCTGAAATATTTGCAGCCCTGATTCTGTTGCCTCTGGGCTTTATGCGGCGTATCCTTCGAACCAGAATGACTGGAAGTCCGTGGCTTGTATGCTTGCTTCTGCTTGCAGGAGCAACCCTTGCCGCGGCAGGCATGCTCGGAATGGCCGGGTGCGGCGGATCAAGCAAATCATTCACGCCGGCTGGAACCTATAGCATACCCATCACTGTAACCAGTGGCGGGACAACAGTCCCATTTACCTTATCGATCACTGTTCAGTAGTAAGGCGATACAACGAGACGCATTCGAGAAAAGGTACGGACCAGCGAACGGGTTCGTACCTTTTCTCCGTTGTGAAAACAGGGAGAGCGTCATCGAACTTGTCACGTTCCGAATCCCGGACACAGGCCTTTTCGGGGCCGATTCTGAACAGAAGTCGTTACCACCTGCCATAAAATGGTCGTGGCTCATTGTCGCAACATTCAAAGCTGTCGCTTGCAACTGTCTGCGTATATCCGCACCTTCATCATGCAGTGCTTGGTCTACCTGAAGTGGTCACTGTACCAAGGCAGTTTCACCACATCCCGAATAGGCGACTCTTACTCCGCGTTTCTCCTGCGGTGTTTATGCCGGCATTCCCTCGTAACGCTCCTTGCGCACGCTGGCAATACTGCAAAGATAGGGCACTGGCTCGGTCAATGTGCCAGTTTCCATAGCCGACCACGCCGGACAGCGCGGGCAGTAGCCTCTCATGTCACAAGCCAGGCAGAGGGAGTCGAGAGGCGGCGCGTCGTCCACAAAGTGCTGCAGACCTTCCCAGGCGGCGCGAAAACCGTTATCGAGCGGCCGCACCCCTGGTTGGAACAAGTTCAGGCAAGGGTTCATCTCGCCGGAAGAATTGATGGCAAATGCGGATTTCCCGGCTTGGCATTTGAAAACAGGGGCCTTGCCGGCGCGTGTGTCACGGAGCGCGGATTCGATCCGCTCGCCGGCATCCAGGCGCTCGGTGGCTTCCAGGCTGACGCAATCGTGAGCGGACAAGCGGCAGTCTTCCACATCGGAGGGTTTGCCATCGCGCCGCTGCATGAGCATCCAGACCGCTGAAAACGCCAGGCCCCAATTGCGCGCCATATGCCGCATGGCTTCCAATTCGCCGACGTTGCTCCGCGTGATCGTGGTCTTCAGTTCCAGCCGGACGCGATTTTTGAGGAGCGCTTCAATTCCGGCGCAGCAGCGCGCGTAAGAGCCTGGGACGCCGGTGACAGCTTCATATGTGGCGGCAGTCCCGCCGTAGAGCGTGATTTGGGTGAGACTGGGCGGAATTTCCCCTAGGCGTCGCGCGATCCTGTCGGTGACGAGCGTTCCATTGGTGAAAAGCGTGAGCATGAGGCCCAGGCGCGTGAGCGGCGTGTAAATATCGAAGAAGTCCGGGCGCAAAAAAACTTCGCCTCCGGTGAGCAGCAAAAAGACCATGCCGTTGTCCACGGCATCCTCCGCAAGCGTGAGCCACTCCGAGGCGGACAGTTCCTTTTGGCGCCTCGCAACATCGTGGGCGGGTTGGCGGACATAGCACATTTGACAGGAAAGGTTGCAACGCTCCGTCAACTCAAACGCGCCGTTCACAGGCTGGCGAATGGCGGTAGCACGGCGCTGCAATTCACGGACCAGTGCGCCATGTTCGGTAGGCAATGTGGTCATGGTTGAAGCAATCCCAACTGCGCCATCTCATCCAGGAACGATTGCGCATCCGCGTGGGCGAGCGAGTAATCCACGTCAAAGTGTTCCGCCACGGCGGCGGCCAGTTCGTCCACGGAGCGCTCTTGCGCCAGAAGTTCCCACATGCAGCGCCCCGTGCCGTTCAGGACGACCAAACCAGGCATCGCCGCAACACGCACACCCAGCGGGACGAGAAAACTGTCGCCGCCGATGCTTCGCATTACAAGGTCGTCTTGGCGTTTGATGATTGCGCTCCCGAGTTAAAGATGGATATTGCTAGTTGGGCGGCGGCAAGCGCCGCCGCCCGTCACTATATCTCTGCAGTTCCGCCCCGCTTGCCGTTGAAGCGCAAGCATCACCATGAGCTTCGGAAGGAATCGCCGGGCTCGTGCAAACTATCCCTCGCGCGTTCGCTTCTGTTCGTTGCCGAACCGCGCACTTCAGAGATTTTCAATCTGCCGAAGAATCAGCAATCGGCGCACTGAGAACCGGAACTAGCAGAATTTCCAGCACCGGAATCACAATGCGCCTATTGTGGATCATTCGCCGCACGGATTATCGGGGCACGGGGAATTGTCACTCGGGTAATTTCCCGAAGGCAAAGACCCGCTCTCCTGTTTGGGGCTAGTAATGACCGCAGAGGGCCGCTCGTAAGGCAATTTTACGCCGGCGCTTGAATTGTTGAATTGTTCATATTTGGTATTCATGAAAACCCTCCTGAAAGCAAAGAATCGGTTGTTGAATTGCGGGGATGGACAGGTTATCGAATGGGTTTGGACTCCCATAGGACCTATAGCGTGATATTGCATGGATGATTCCATACAGTATCACAGTCCGTCAAGCTCTACTCTCTTCCACCAGCAATTCAAAGCGGGAGGAGCATTGCAGGAAATGAGTGTATTCATAAGGCTTTCCTATGAGGGGAAGACGATGTAGGCGGAGATGGTACTGATGTGCTCGAAGAATCTGTCAAGACTGATACTTTCGTTCGAGATTGGCGATACAAAGTTGCAACTGAAGTCTGCCTTGGCTTGCCTTACAGAAGTGACAACCAACAGTTTTACGGTGGACAAAACTGAGACGGTTCCATCAGCAACTCCGCATCGATTACAATTGCCCCAACTCCGGCCTAGAATGCTGCTCACTTGAATCGAGGATTGAATGACTGACAAACTCTATTGCCCGCAGGAAGACATCGTGACATTGATGAAGCAGTTCAACCAGCAGGTTAAGGAATCGCCTGAGCTTCCTGACCCCGCGACCCGGTTGCTTCGTGCGCGGCTAGTCTTTGAAGAGGCTCTCGAGTTCGTCAAGGGTTGTGGCTGCACGGTGACGAGAGCCATTGGCGAATCGGCCGACGGAGAAGGGGCCACAGTGATTGACGAGATCGGTGTGGTGCTTGATCCCAACGGCAAACCTGACCTCGTCGAGTACGTGGACGGCTGCGTCGACCAGCTTGTTGTCACGTATGGAGCGCTCAACGCTGCTGGTGTGAAGGCCCAATCTGCCTGGGATGAGGTGCAGCGCAGCAACATGAGCAAGGCCTGGCCGCATTGCAGTATTTGTGACGCTGTTCTGGAGCGGGGCAATGGCGTGGTACTGGTTCATCCAGAGGACGCCAACGCCCACAATGGAGAGTGGAGCACTGATCTCAAGGTCCACAAGCGGCCGGACGGTAAGGTCATCAAGGCGCCGACCTACTCACCGGCAGAGATAAAGCGCGTGATTGAAGAGCAGAGCCGCCAGGCTAAGGGATAGTTGAACCCGTTCATGATCTTCAAGCACTGAGGTGCGCTGTACAAGCCGAATAGGGCATGCCTTGCGGCTCGTTCAGTACGCCCTTAAAGATCATCACTCACGAGCTCTAAGCGATAGGGATCGCTGACCACGACCGACTCCCTGCGTGGCAGAACGAAACCCATTTCGCCCCACTTGGAGAGCAACCGACTTGTCGTAAACAGGGTGGTGCCGGTCATCTGAGCCAACTCTTCGCGCGAGAGCGAGATCTCGACTCCTCCATGCACTTTCTTGCCGATATGCTTGAGCAGTCTCAGCAAAGCGAGAGCAACGCGCTTGGCAACTTTCTCTGTTGCGACTTCGCGAAACCGTTCTTCCAACTCATTCAGTCGAGAAAAGAGGATCTGACTGATGTTCTTCCTGATTTGCGGGTACTTCAGCATGAGCTCTTGAATAACCGAGTACTCCCAGAGCAATGCCGTGCTTTGTTCCATGGCGCGCGCCGAGCATCTGTGGTGACTGGAGACGGGTTCGGAGAGCCCACCCGCTACATTGCCGACACCGTAAATCCAGAGAATGACCTCATTGCCGTTCGGGCCGAGCTGTGTGATCTTCACGCTCCCAGAGCGAATTAACGCCAAGTTGTGGACTGGGTGCCCTTGCATGAACAGCATCTCGTTGCGAGCAAAAGCCTTTGGCCGTGCTTGCCGTGCAACGTCCTCGCATTGATCCTGCGATAAGCCGGAGAAGAGCGGGGAGGTGCGAATCAGAACGACGCGCTCCGCCAGGTTGGCTGCGGTTAATGTTGTCCCTGCTGGACCTTGCCGCAGTGTATGCAGAATTGCTGTCGCCATAGTTCCCCCTTACATTGGTTCGATCTGCATTGGTTGACTCCAACGCCGGCTTTGCCTTGAGCGCCAGCGAGGGTATCTATTCAAGCTCCTGCTTCGCTAAAAACTAACTCAGTCTCGGCTCGTTTGAATTTTTTGGCAGATTGCATATGGGTATTGCGCCCCATGGAAATTTCCGCTGGATCATGTGTCGCGGTTAGAGCCGGCAGCATATAAGCGATAGCATTGAGTAAATCGAGCGGATGCGCCCACTTCGGCATGAAGCTATAGACCAGCCGCTCTGGAGCTGCGCTCATTACGTCGTACACGGACGCGATGCCGGAAAGAAATAACACTTTGCAACGGGGAAGCATTGCGGTGATATTGGTTGCGGCTTCGATCCCATTCATTTCACCAATGAATATGTCGGAGATCAGCAAGTCGGGGATAAACTCCGCCGCTTTCAGCAACGCTTGTTCTCCGCTGAAAACGGTGGCAACCTCGTATCCATGACTCGCCAGGATCACGGCCAACTTCAATGCAATCGTCCGCTCGTCGTCCACGACGAGGATTTTGGTTTGCTTTTTGTTCCCGTATCTCTTGTGCATCATTGCGATCCCTCTTTCGCGAAATACATGGCCGTATCTCAGGCAGTGTTGGAGTTTCTAAATTGAAAATAAGGGAGGCGAATCTCTGTCGCTATAGGCAAATGCTGGATTTCGTGTAGGTCTTTCCGAGCCGGATATGTAGGAGATTTCCTACGGCCAGAGAGCGGATCAGCTTAGCAATGTAGTTGTGATTTTAATTGCGCGGATTTCGGCACGAACAATTGGCCAGAATCTCTCTGACCGCCCGCACTAGGTCTTCATTCGCTTTGTCTTTGTTGACATAGGCTGCCGCACCGGCCCGCAAACAGCGCGCCGCATATTGGTCTTCCGGCTGGACGCTCACAATGATCACAGGAATTCGCGGGTAGATGCTCTTGACGTCTCGCAGTACTTCCAGTCCGTTGCGCTCAGGCATGTTGATATCCAGCAACAGGACAGAACACTCGGCTACGGCCAAATGTTTGAGTACTTCATTTCCGTCGCTGGCTTCGGAAAAATGCGCCCCTGGAAGTGCATCGGCCAGGATCTCTTTGAGGCCGTGGCGCACAGCGGCATGGTCGTCAGCGATCAGAATATGCATGGTCTTCCATGCTCCCATCTGCGCGCTGTGCTTATATCGATGCGAGAGTTAGAGCGCCGAATCGGTGATTCTTCTGTCACTGTATCGGCGCTCACGCTTAGGACTGGAGAACGGGTAAATAGAATGGCTAAAAAGGCCCAGAGTTGCTTTTCGGACATACAGCTCTCCACAGATCCAAATTCGCCACCAACAGATCAATGGCACTCGCTGCGCCGATTTTCTTCACAACTGTAGAGCTAACGGCAATTGATATGCTGTTTATGAATTAATGGTACAAGAGTCGCAGATGCATTCAAGTCAGTGAATGCTGGTTAGGCTGTAGATTTTTGCGAATGCGGAGTGTAGGGTTTTTCCTACACAAGAGAGCAGTCTAATCGATAAGTTGGAACGTCATTGCATAGCGGGTCACTTCGGCATTGCTCTGCATTTGCATTTTTTCCATGATGCGCGTCCGGTAAGTGCTTACCGTTTTCACGCTGACATGAATCCGGTTTGCAATTTCGGTCAACGGCACGCCGGAGGCGATCATTCTCATTACTTCGAATTCCCGGTCCGAGAGCAACTCATGCAAAGGCTTTGCGGCGGGTTCTTCGAAATGGGCCACCAGTTGCTCTGCAAAGCGCGGACTGACGTAGCGGCCTCCACCGAGGATTTTCTTGATCGCCTGCGCCAACTCTTCCGGCGCGCTGTCTTTGTTGATGTAGGCGGACGCACCGGCCCGCAGGCAGCGCATCGCATACTGGTCCTCAGGCTGCATGCTCAGCACGATCACGGGAACTCGCGGGTAGTCGCGCTTCACATCCCGCAGCACGTCAAGCCCGCTGCGGCCAGGCATATTGATATCGAGCACAAGCGCGCTCACCGGAGATCCGGCCAGGCCTTTCAGCGCCTCATCACCGTTGCCGGCCTCTGAGAACCGCGCACCAGGAAGCGCCTCGGCCAAAATCTCCCTCATGCCGCGACGCACCACGGCATGATCATCTGCTATCAGAATATGCATTATTCCTCACGCTCAACGCTTGCAGCATGCAGAGGCACACGAACAGTCACTGTCGTTCCCATACCAGTGGAACTCGATACCTGCACGTCGCCGCCGCACACCTTGGCTCGTTCCTTCATTCCCAAGACTCCCAGTGAACCTGTTACCTCGGATTCACGAAAGCCCTTTCCGTCGTCCTGAACGATCAACACGAGATTCTCATCCTCTGTCTTCAAGGAAGCGCTCACAGACTGTGCCTCAGCATGCCGGGCTACATTGGTCAGGCACTCCTGAAAGATCCTGAAGATCTCGGTGGCCCGGTCGTTGTCCAGCCGTAACTCAGTAGAGGGCATAGAGATCTCGCAGCGGACTCCTGTTCGAGAGGCGAACTCGTTGGCTTGCCACTCGATGGCGGCCGCCAGGCCGAGATCGTCTAGTATTCCTGGCCGCAACCCGCTACAGATCTTGCGCACCGACCGGACGCCCTCGTTGATCATCTCGATCGATCCCTTCAGACGGTTGTGAACTTGCCCTTCGGATTCCGGCAGATGCCGCGCAGCCCAGGCCATATCCATCTTGATCGCGGTCAGAATCTGCCCAATCTGATCGTGCAGGTCGCGCGCAACCATCTTGCGTTCCTCTTCGCGAACCTGTTGCAGGCGTTTTGCCAGAGCCTGCAGTTGTTCCCGTTGATAGGCGAGCTTCTCGTTTCGCAGCAGTGCAGCCTCAGCCTCTTTGCGTTTTGACGTGTCTTCGCTGAAGATCACAATTCCGCCAATCTCACCGTTGGCCTTGCACCAGGGCCGAATCTCCCAACGTATCCATTGCACAGAGCCGTCAGCCCTGGTGAAGGTGTCGTCATCTCCGCTGAGCACCTCGCCGGCAAGTCCGCGGCGATGCGCCTCTTTCCACTCTTCCGGAATCTCCGGAAAGATGTCGTAGTGCGACACGCCGTCGAGATCGCGATCGCCGAGATTGTAGTCGGCTTTCCAGCGGCGGCTCGCGTGCAGATAGCGCATCTCACGGTCGAACATCGCCAGCGCGGCTGGAGCATGCTCGGCAAATAGTCCCAACTGCTCTTCGCTCTCGCGCAAGGCCTGCTCAGCTTGCACGTGGGCAGCGCGAGCGCGCAGCGATTGAACGCCAAACTCAAGGTCTCGCGCCAGTTCCTTCAGCAGGTCGACCTCGCCCTCTGAGAACGCATCTGGCTCACGCGCATAAATGGTGATCGCTCCCCATGGCTGGCCTTTTCCCCTAAGCGGAATTGCCAGCGAAGAGGCGTAACCGCGCTTGATGGCATTTTCGCGCCAGGGGAGGAAGTTTGGGTCGGTCAGCATATTCCTGCACATCGAGGGCTCGCCAGTTCGAATGGCGGTCCCGGTGGGACCGCTGCCCTGTTCGCTCTCATCCCAGGTAATCCTGAGCGACTCCAGATATCCCTCTTCAAAACCCGAGTAGGCAACTGGCCGGACTGTCTTTCTCCCGTCGTCCTCGGCGATGCCGATCCAAACCATTGCATAGCCGCAATCCCGGGTAATAATGTGGCAAGCCTCTTCGAGAAATGCCGACTCGTCGGAGGCGCGCAGAATTGCCTGATTGCTGTTGCTGAGCGCCTTCAGCGTGCGGTTGAGCTTGGAGAGGTCTTCCTCGGCCCGCTTGTAATCGCTGAAATCGTTAAATACGATTGCCACCCGCCGCTGCTCGGCCTCTCCAACGCGATAGGCATGAACGTCGTAATAGCGATTGAGCGCTTTGGCCTCGTTCATGAAATGCGCCGGTTCACCCGTTAATGCAATGCGTCCGTAAATCTCAAACCAATGCTCTTCATGGTCCGAGGCAAGCTCGCGCATCCGCTTCCCTACGGCATCATGCAGACCTGTTTGATTTTCGAATGCGGTATTCACCTCAAGGAAACGGTAATCTTCAGGCTTCTCATCGGCGTCAAAGAGAACCTCGATAACGCAAAAGCCTTCATTCATTGAATTGAACAAATTGCGATATCGCTTTTCGCTTTCCTGCAAGGCTTCTTCTGCGCTGAATTTTGAGATTGCCGTAGCCAGGTGTCCGGCCAGCCTCTCCCACAAGAGGATGGACTGGGCCGAGAATCGCCCTGTGCGGCGGTCGTTCAGTTGGACCAGCCCAAACCGCTCTTCGCCAACATACATCGGCAAGAGAGCGACCGATTCGTAGCCCTCGCGATTGCACCGGTGGCGCACAGTGGCAGGCAGATCGGCATGAGTGGCCGTGCGAACCAAATCTGTTGTGCTGTTGGTCCAAAATCCCCCATGCGCGGTGTAGAACGGCTTCGAGCTCTCGAATCGTCCGCGGATGACGCTGCCGCAGAGGCACTCGAGCGCGGGCCTGGCGGAGCTATCTCGCATCACTTTGCCGTTGGCCGTCCGAATGCAAAGCTTGCTCTCCAGACGGACAAACTCGCTGGAGAATCCCCGCGTTTCAACATACGGATAGTCATCTCCTTCACGCAACCGGATGGCGACAGCTTCGCAGTCCGACCGCTTCTGGAAGAATGACGCTGCCCTCTGGACCAGATCTTTCGTCCCCCGGCTCTGATTGATCATTCCGAGGAAGTCGATCGAAATTTGACGCTCTTCCTCGGCCCGCTTTGCTTCTGTCACGTCGCGAGAGGTCACGACCGACCCGATGATCACGCCGTTGCTGTCGCGGATTGGGCTGAAGGAAATGCTGCCAGTCCAAGCTTCGCCTGAATCTTTGCGCTGCAATGTGTATTCGTTGCCAACCGCAGTCTCGCCCCGCAGGGCCCGTTGGCTTGCCCACATCTCCCGTGGCACAGGCTCTCCGCTTGGCAGGAACACATCGAAGAGGCTGGCAAAATCCGCAAAATTCCTGGCGCACTCCGCCTTGCTCTTGAACCTGTAGAACTTTGCGTAGGCGTCGTTGAATTCCACGAACCGCCCCTTGGCGTCGGTGATAATCACCGAGTCCGTCATGCTTGCCAGTGCTGCAAACAGCTTCGCCCTGCTCTCCCGTAGCGCGTCATCGGCACGCCTGCGTTCGGTAACATCGCGGAAGACAAGCACTACGCCGGCGATCTTTCCATCGTTATCGAGGATCGGCGCGGCACTGTCAGCGATGGAAATCTCCCGGCCATCTTTTGCCAGCAATGCCGTGTGGTTGGCCAATTCGACAACGAGCCCATCTTTCAGCACGCGGCCGACGATGTCCTCTGCCGCAACCCGCGTCTGTTCGTTGATGATATGAAAGACGGTCTGGATCGGTTGGCCCTGTGCTTCATCGGATTGCCAGCCGGTGAGGACGACGGCGGCCGGGTTGAGGAAGGTGACCCGTCCCTTGTTGTCAGAGGCAATTACAGCATCGCCAATGCTGGCCAACGTTGTAGCCCAGCGCCGTTCACTCTCCGCTAGGGCTTGGCCTGATTCCTCGAAGCTGGCTGCAATGCTCTCCATGCGGCGAAACGTGAAAACCGTGAGCCCTAACCCAATTCCCAGGCCGAGAAGGACGCAGATGGTCTCTACAAGACGCCAGTCGCGATGCGCCGTGCGATTGCGCTCATCGCGGAGATGCTCTTCGACAGCCTGAAACCCGGCTATCTCTTCACGAATCGCATCCACCTCTGCTTTTCCTGCGAGGTTGATTGGGAGGTCGCCGTAGGCTCCCCCACTGCGACGCAAGGCAATCATCTGCTCAGCGTAGCCCTGCCAATGCTGGAGGCTTTCGTGCAGAGTTTCCAGCCGCGCCTGCTGTGAGGGATTGTCCGCAACCAGACGGGACAAGGTCAGGTATTCAGAATCGATAACCTTTGAGGCATCGTGGTACGGCTGGAGAAACACTTCGTTGCCCGTGACCAGGTAGCCTCGTTCGCCGGTTTCCATATCGACCGTTAACTTGAGCAGACGACGGGATTGAGAGATTACTTGATCAGTGTAGTCAACCCATTGCATTGAAGCGTTCAGTTCGTATGCGGCCCAAAGTGCGGCTCCGCCGAGGATCAAAGCGGCGATGAAAGGAACCAGAACTGTTCGCCGAAGCAAAGCTCTGAACTGCCTCTTGTCCAAACTTGGAGATCCGGATTCACCTCCGGTTCCACTGAGTTTCAGGCTGTTCGGGCCGGCTTCAGAGAATCCTCCCGGAAAATTCTTCGTGCGCAAGGACTCCAGCACGCCAAGGAACCGCAGACGCTCCGCGAGAACTGAGCCTGACAGATCTTGCGCATCCCCCACCTTGCGAAGTTCGTTCCGAACGGCCTCCTTATGTCTGTAGGGGTCGAGTGTCTCCCGATTTCTGTAGTACTGTTCAGCGATAACAGAAACGGAGATCCCAGAGATGCAAAAGATCGTCATGCCAACGATGTCGGAGGTTGAGTGGATTGTGAATTGCCCTACCGGCGGCAACAGGAAATAGTCTGCCAACAGCGCGGAGAGCGCCGTTGCCAGAATGCCAGCCCACATATCTCCCAGCAGAGCCGCTAGAAATACAACCGGATAGAAGGTGACGTAGGTCGGTAGCGTTAGGGAGTATCGGTCCAGCGCCACGCGCAGCAAAAGGGCCAGCACAACCGCAATAGCAGCGGCGAGCTGCAGTGCGATCCGGCCGCGGATAATACGGACGATCACTCTCGATCGATGAGCCGTCACAGACTTTTCCTCTGCGCTCAGCACTTAACTTGGCTGCCCAGGCTTGAGCTTGGCCGAGGTCAGTTCGAAGTCTTACTCATTAGCCGCCATATCTGCCAGCACGCGAAGTGATGTAAATCACTGATTCAATAGGGGCATTCCAGAAGGCTGTCTGCTGACTTCCCCTACAGAGCTTTCACCCTGTGCACGGTGGCCCCCCACATCACTTCAGCGGTGTTGCAGCATATATGTGGGTAGTGCAGCTTGGACTGCTCGATGCCAGAACAGATCGCATTTCGCTATTTGAAGTGTAGGGCGGAAGCAAAACTAAGCTATGTGACACATATCACTGACATGTAAGCCTTCCCGGTTGCGCTAGAACAACAGGGCTCAGCGATAGTCTGCTGACCTTGGACCGGAAGACGAACCTCTCAGAAGGCCACGACTTGCTCTGCTCGATCGGGCATTTCTCCTCTTGGCGCCATTGGCTCAAGAGCCAGTGCCGTAACATCCCAAGTAAGCAGGGCTCTGTACTCAGCCTCATATGCCGCGGCATCGAGCGCACTTTCCATTGCAGAGGTATTCCAGCGGCGCAACACGCTGTTGACGAGCAGTTTGAAATCGGAACGAAATGTTGCGCGGGTCATATATTCCACATCAAGCCGGCGCTTGGCAGGAAGAACGACCTTATGATAGTACGCATCCAAATGCTCTTTTGGCACATGATTGAGAATCGCCTCCTCGCGAGCGAAGGCGTTGGTGGCTGCACCGGTGATCCCAGGCCGGCACGGCAGATTGTATAGCACATGCTCCGGCATCTTCGGGCGGGATCCTACCAAGCTCATATGCCCGGCAAGCACATTCAAGAGCTGGGGCAACTCGTCGAGTTTCCAGCGGCGCAGAAAAGGGCCTATAGAGGTGAAGCGCTGGTTGCCGACTGTGGTGACCGCGTGATGCGCTTTGTCGGTGACATGAACCATGGTTCGGAACTTTAGGATGGTGAAGATCCGGCCATGAAGTCCCACCCGCTCTTGCAAAAAGAGAACAGGACCAAGCGAGGTCAGCCGGACTGCCAAGGCGATTACTAGCAAGACTGGAACCAGCAAAGGCATCGCTAGCAAGACACAGACCAAGTCGAAGAAACGCTTGGCATCTGATTGTGCCCAGGAACTCAATCTCTCCGAGTCTAAATCGAGCGAGAGAGTCGACGTCGGAGCCAGATCTAGAGCGGTCTTCAGCATTCCGATCCGCTCCGCACCAGCCCTGGCATAATTCTGTGCGATTCGATCCATGGTCTGGCCTTCAGAAGTTGCAGTACTGAGCATATTGCCGTCCAAATGACCCTCCACAGAAATGAACACGCTCATGGCGACAAAGTTTCACGTGAAGACAACTTCCAGATTATTGCGCTACAACGATTTTAACCGCTATTACATAAAAGGAGACGATCTTCGCCATTTACTGCCCGAGGGGCGTAGATAATCCACGCGAGTGAGAACTCCAAAAAATGAAATCTGAAGTAGTATACCACGCTCAATTTGGCCGCAAATTGACGACTCAGTTCAGCGGCCAAAGGCCGGTCACAGATCTTATCCCAATGGAATGAGGGAACTATGGATGCGGCATTCATAGGGCGGAGTGGGCGCATGCTGAAAGTATACTGGATCGGGTTTTCAATCGGTGCAGCGATGCAAGATGCGCGTTGAGGCGCCGAAGTTGGCGCTTGGCCATGATGATTTTGCGCAATATAAGTACTTGCCTCTATCCCTATTTTGCCCAACAACATGCCGTTTACATCTAAATTCATCGTTGCGGCCCGCCCGGAGGTGGCTCTCTTGGTTCCCGTGTAAGGCGGTAGATCGCACGTGCTAGACTTTTTGCATATGACTTCACTTTTGAGCAGAAAGGGTAATGGAAGTGACGATACCCGTTCTGCCTTTGATCGAACTACATTGAGGGCTCGCAACATCGGGCAGATATGGATACTTCTCCTGGTGTTTTCTCTGGCAGCCCTGTCGTACGCACAACAGTCTTCCCAGGGTACCAATTCCGGGGAAACGCAGAGTCCAAACACGGCGAATTGCTCCGATCCTCTGTTGGCAGCTTCGTCCGACTGCACCAATCAGGGTTCAGGCGGAAGCGACCAGTTGCCAACTTCGCAATCGCGCTCTTCATCGCTGGGGGATGACCCGAGGCTTGGAAGGACCCCGAATTTTAATTATTCAGATACCGAGCGATTATCTCCGCTCTATAGCACGTGGAGTCAAAAGTCGCCCGAAAAGCCCGTGCCAGAGCCGTTAACGGAATTTCAGAAGTTTGTCGCATCAATGACCGGCCAGATACTGCCTATATACGGTGTGAGCCTGTTCAACAAGGTGCCATCGACATTTTCGCCGCTCGACATGTCCCCGGTTCCACTCGATTACATCGTCGGACCCAGCGATGAGTTGCGCGTTCGCGTATGGGGGCAGGTGAGCTTCCAAGTCAATGTGCGAGTGGATCGTTCAGGGGAGATATTTCTTCCACAGGTCGGTCCGGTGCATGTGGCAGGGTTGCCATTTTCACAGCTTAGCAGTCACTTACGTGATGCAATTGGCAGGGTTTTTCATAACTTCGATCTGACTGTCGATGTGGGCCAGATCCGCGCAATACAGGTGTACATTACCGGACAGGCGCGGCGTCCGGGAGTCTTTACTGTGAGTTCGTTGAGTACGTTGGCTGACGCGCTTTTTGCCAGTGGAGGGCCTTCGGTACAGGGCTCGATGCGGCATATTCAACTGCGCCGCGGCGATGCGTTGATTGGCGACTTCGACCTTTATCGCCTGTTGGTGAATGGTGACCGGTCGAAGGATGTGCCACTCCAGTCAGGAGATGTGATTTTCATTCCTCCGGCTGGAACCGAGGTCGCCGTGACCGGCAGTGTGCGGAATCCGGCAATTTACGAACTGCGCGCCGATGAGACACTGGCGGATCTTCTTGCCAACGCCGGAGGAGTAACCTCCATAGCCGCAGAGGCGCGCATTTCGATTGAGCGCGTTGAGGAGCATCGCAACCGGCAGGCCATGGAGGTTGCGTACGATGCAAACGGGCTGGCCACTCCTCTCGCCGACGGGGATCTCGTTCGTGTTCACTCGATCGTGCCTATGTACCAAAAAACAGTCATTCTCCGGGGGAATACGGCGAATCCTGGCCGCTTCGCATGGCACCCTGGTATGCACGTGAGCGATCTGATTCCCGACAAGGAATCGTTAATTACACGGAATTACTGGTGGAAACGGGCGCAGTTGGGAATGCCTGCTCCGGAGTTTGAGCCGATACCGGGTCTGGACAAGCTAAAACAACCGACGGATAACCATGCTTTTGCAATCAAAGTTACCGCTCCAGAAGGGATGACCGGCTCGAACCAGCCTGGCAACCAGCAGGAGCAGCCTGACAGCCAGGAGGGGCAGTCTGGATCGCAACAGCAGACGCAATCGGGCACCCCACAGGGACAGCCCGAGAACCAGCAGACCATTGCGCTTTCCGCGCAGCAGAGGGCTGCCGGAACCTCGTTGGCGGCTGCGCAAAGCTCGTCCGCCAAACCTTTGCCTCGGACGGAGCGAACTGAAGTGAAGGCGTTGGCACCTGAGATCGATTGGGATTACGCCGTCATCGAGCGGCTCGACCGTGAGACCCTGAAGACTGTCCTCCTTCCATTTGATTTGGGTAGTGTTGTGCAGCGGCATGACGCTTCGCAGGATCTCGAGCTTCAGTCGGGCGATGTGGTCTCCATTTTTTCAGAGGCCGATATTCGCGTGCCGCTCGCGCACCAGACGAAGTCGGTGACGCTGGACGGGGAATTTGCTCACGCAGGCGTATACACGGTCCAGCCCGGAGAAACGCTGCGGAGTCTGGTGGAACGCGCCGGAGGACTTACACAGGATGCATACCTATACGGCTCAGAGTTTACTCGCGAGTCGACCCGTGTAATTCAGCAGGCCAGGATCGATGAATACGTGCAGAATCTGAGCATGGGAATCCAGCGATCTAACCTGGCCTTGGCGTCCTCGGCCACGAGTTCAGCACAGGATTTGGCCAGCAATGCTTATGCTCAAGGCAGCGAGCGGGATCTGCTTGCCAGCCTGAAGCAAATTCGAGCCACAGGACGCGTCGTGCTGAGATTTCCGCCCGATGGCGCTGGAGTGAACAATATTCCTCCGGTCAGCCTGGAAGATGGGGACCGCTTTGTCGTTCCTCCCCTTCCGGCTACTGTCAATGTGGTTGGCGCTGTCTACGACCAGAATTCCTTCCTGTTCGGCCGGGGAGGGCGGGTTGCAACGTACCTGGAACTGGCCGGTGGACCCAACAGGGATGCTGATCAGAAGCATGCTTTTGTTATCCGCGCCGACGGCGAGGTAGTGAGCCACGAAAAGGAAAAGGGATTATGGGGAAGTGAGTTCAATAACCTGCGAATCTATCCGGGCGATTCAATTATGGTGCCGGAGAGGACTTTCAGGCCTGGCATCATGCGCGGCGTGATCGACTGGTCGCAGATCTTCTCGCAATTCGCTCTGGGTGCAGCTGCGATCAACATACTAAAATAGCAAGACTTGGCGAAGTCCCCAGTTCGATGCAGGCAGATGGGCAACAGTTCCCAATAAGACAGGTACAGATGCGAAAGGAACTCTGATCTCCGAACTGAATGAGCACACTGATCCATCCGCCGGAGGGGGAAACAGCTATGCACGGCGCGAAGGAGAAGGACGAAATCTCCCTGCTCGATGTTCTGATCGTCCTTGCCGAACGGAAACGCCTCATCTTTTGGGTCACTGGCATCTTCGCCGTCCTCGCGGCCATTG
>Ga0181535_10004056_pt1 | contig 16541 bp, 15 predicted proteins | sample PEATcosm2014_Bin_44_FD_119774 | JGI IMG/M metagenome (GOLD analysis project Ga0181535, IMG submission 119774) | Peatland microbial communities from MTU Mesocosm Facility, Houghton, MI, USA - PEATcosm2014_Bin17_30_metaG | ecosystem: Environmental > Terrestrial > Soil > Wetlands > Peat | place... | reverse complement strand
CTGCTCCGCAACCTGACGCTGCGCAGATGCCGGATACGCCGCCGCCTCCGCCCGCAAACTTTAAGAATCCCATCCCTGCCGATCAGCTTGCGTTCTTGCGGGACTACGCCGACAAATCGCTGAAAGAAATCCAGAAGGACAAGCGCTTCAAGAACCTTGAGAAACAGATCACGCCGTCAGCGCGCTATTTTTACCACTACGATAAGTCGCTCTCCGAGGCGAGAGATGAAGTGCTGAATAATGAGCCGCTGCCGGTCACGGTGCGCGACGACCGCTACGTGATGGTGAGCAGCGCCGGAGGCGGCGATCAGCACGCCCTCGGACGGGGTTTCCTCTGGTTCGACATGCAGACGGGGATCGGGCTGGGTGGAATCTATTTTCATCCCACAAATGGAGAGCCTTCGCCGACGCTGGCGATTTTCTCAAAGCAACTGACGGATACGGATCTCAGCATGGGGCAATTGCCGCCGGAGTTCTATGAGGATTTTGGGCAGTGGGCTCAGGTTGCGCGCGTCGAGTTCATCTCGCCACGCTATTTCATTCCGGATACTGACAAAAAGTACGTGCTGCTCCACGATGAGGATTTTTGCGCGCACCCCAGTGGCGAGCCCGCGCCCGAGGGCTGCGACGACATGAATGCCCAGGCGGCCGACGTGGATATGAATGCCGCATATTTCATGAATGACACGCATAACGCGACCGACGCCACTGCGTACATGTTGAATTCCGATCAGATGGCATGGCTCGCGGTGCGGGACAGAACTTGCAGGGGTCCGAACGGTGTAACCTGCCGGATTCGCGTGACCCGCGATCGCACGGCAGTGCTGACCGGCCATCCCGTGCCCCCGCCACGTCGGTCGCCGCAGCCGGTACGCCGGTAAGAGCGCCAGGAAGCACCGCATCTGTTGCGACCAGCTCGACGAAGCTGCGAATGTGCGGCACGGGAGTGATACACTCGCTGAGCCCAGAGTTGGGTTCCCCAAAAATCCCAATTTCCCACTGGGCGCACTAGGAGGCAAGACAATGCAAGAAGGCAATTCTGGCGCAGCTCCGCTCAATCCAGGAATCGTTTTCGACATGGTTCAGGCGCACCAGCGCACTGCGGCGCTTAACGCCGCGATCCAACTCGACGTCTTTCGAGCCGTCGGCCAGGGGCCGGGCGACGCAGCATCGATCGCGCGGCACTGTTCGGCATCGGAGCGCGGCATCCGCATTCTGTGCGATTTCCTGGTGATCAACGGTGTGCTGGCCAAAGAGGACGGGCACTACAAACACACGCCATCGAGCGCAGCTTTTCTTGACCCGGTCTCGCCCGCCTGCATGGCATCGGTGGCGCAGTTCCTTACCGAGTCGGCAATCATGCAGGCCGACGGGCAACTGGCCGATATTGTGCGCACGGGGCGCACGAATCTTCCCGGCCAGGGCACGGTTGAGCCGGACAATCCCATTTGGGTAGTGTTCGCGGAAAAGATGGCGCCGATGATGGGGCCCATGGCAGGTCCGCTGGGCGCTGTGGTGCTGGAAGGACGCGACGGGCCCATGCACGTGCTCGATATTGCCGCAGGGCATGGGCTATTCGGAATCGAAATCGTCAAGCAGAACCCGCAGGCGCGTGTGACGGGGCTCGATTGGGCGCCTGTGCTGCGCGTGGCGTTGAAGAACGCTGAAAAGGCCGGCGTGAAGGACCGCTACAACATGCTGCCGGGCAGTGCGTTTGAAGTGGAGTTTGGTGGGCCGTATGATGCGGTGCTGCTGACAAATTTTCTGCACCATTTTGACAAGATCACGAACGTGGGGCTGTTGAAGAAAGTGCGTGCGGCGCTCAAGCCGGGCGGGTGCGCGGCAACACTCGAGTTTGTGCCGAATGAGGATCGCGTGTCGCCGCCCATGCCCGCGGCCTTTGCGATGACGATGCTGACGACGACCGCGGAAGGCGACGCCTATACGTTCCCCGAGCTTCTGGCGATGTACGCCGAGGCAGGTTTCAAGGGGGTGACCGCGCATCCGATCCCGATGAGCCCACACACAGTGGTGATGGGGACGGCGTAGACGCAGCGAAAGTGTGAAGAAGTGAATTAGTGAAGGGCCGGCGTCAACCGAGAGCCGGCCTTTCTTGCGCAGGTCATTTCGCGTTGCGGCGGGCGCGGACGGCGGCGGCCAGGTCGGCGAGCAGCGCGTGCGTTGTCTTCCAGTCGATGCAGCCGTCGGTGATGCTCTGGCCATAAACAAGACTGCCGAGCGGCTGGCCGGCGACTAGCTTTTGCGCGCCGGCGACCAGGTTGCTCTCAATCATCGCGCCAATAATGTTGCGATTTCCGGCAGCAATTTGCACCGCGACCTCGCGGCCAACGACACCTTGGCGCCGATAATCTTTGCCACTGTTGGCGTGGCTGAAGTCGATCATGATGCGCGGGGCGATTCCGGCACGCTCCATGAGCGCGGCGGTTTCGGCCACGCTCTCGGCGGTGTAGTTCACCGAATTGCGGCCGCCACGCAGGATGATATGGCAGTCCGGATTCCCTGTCGTCACGAAAATGGCCGACTGCCCATGATGCGTGTGGCCGAGGAACGTGTGCGACCAGGAGGCCGAGAGCACGGCGTCGATAGCCACCTGCACGTCGCCCGAGGTTGCGTTCTTAAAACCAACGGGACACGACACCCCGGAGACGAGCTGGCGGTGTACCTGGCTCTCGGTGGTGCGCGCACCGATGGCGCCCCAGCACACGAGGCCGGCGATGTACTGCGGCGAAATCATGTCGAGGAACTCGGTTCCCGTGGGCACGCCCATTGCGGCCAGGTCGAGCAGCAGATGGCGCGCCAGGCGCAGGCCATCGTTGATCTTGAAGGTCCCGTCGAGATGCGGGTCGTTGATGAGACCCTTCCAGCCGATGGTGGTGCGCGGCTTTTCAAAGTAGACGCGCATGACGATGCGTAGGTCGGCGGCAAATTCGTCGATCGCGCCCTTGAGCAGCCCGGCGTATTCGCGCGCGGCTCTTACATCGTGAATTGAGCAGGGGCCGGCCAGCACCACGAGGCGATCATCGTGGCCGTTGAGGATCGACACGATCTCATTGCGGGCGTCGAAGATAGTGGCCGAAGCAGCCTCGGTGAGGGGGAGTTCCTCCTCGAGAAAGACCGGGGGAAGGACGACTTTCGTCCATTGAATGCGAATATCTTCAGTGGGATGGAACATTGGCTTCTTTTGAGGGCGGTCCGATGACCTCAACAACAATTGCAAGGGAGCCCTATAACGAATCTAACAGCCGAAAATGGGCCGGAATCCTGTGGGGATAGCGCGACTGGGCAAGAGCCCGGGCCTTTGGGCCCGACTCTTCTGGGACCGAAGTCAGAGACCTGAGGGCCCCTGCTCCCTCCGTTGCCAGCGATCAGCGCGTAGCTTCGTAGGCGGCGACTCCGCCGCCTGCGGCTGCGGCCACGATGAGGACCGGGATCCAATGGTGGAAGTGGGTTCCGGATTCGGAACCCGCGCCGATGTATTCTTTCCCCTTCGTCACGCGGGCCACATCGGCGTAGTCGAAGGTCTCCACCTTATTGCTGTCGGAGTTGGTGATCTGGAAGGTGGCATCGGAAACGGCGCCCAGAGAGCCTATAGCTTGGCTGCGATCTTGAAGATCGACCTGCACAAAGGTGCCGGCGCGGTATTTGGCGAGGCGTTTTTCAATCTTCCGCGTGTGCTTTTCGATCTTTGCGGACGACTGAGCCTGGATTGTGGGCGCCAAGGCAATGGATGCGAAGGCGACGGCGACGAGCAAACATGAGTTCTGGCGAAGGAAACGGAGAATTCTGTTCATGGGGCCCCCAAAAAGAAGAAAGCATCGACTCTGATGCAATCGCGCACGCTGCAATCGCCTGCAGAGGGTTTCACAATAGCACTATATTGAGTTGGACGGTGAAGAGGCGGCTGAGAAGCGTTACGAACGTCATGAAAGACGCGTGAAGATGCCACGATGGGTACTTTAGGCAGCACGCTGCGCCTTGACATCGACAGAAGAGCGTCACTAAACTTAAAAAGGAGTATTCCCGGAATTTTAGTACCTAAGTCCAAGTAATGAGGGGACTTAATTGACGGGAATTCCTGCCTGGAAGGCACCAAAGCAGGTCTGTTTCTGGCTGCGATCGGGGCGGGAGAGAGAGGCTCGAAAGATGTCCGATGTGCGCCTCAGTCCGCGCGAGCGGCTGGTTTTGACCGCCATCATCGAACAGTACATCGCGACCGGCGAGCCGGTAGCATCGCAGGCAGTTGCGCGCCTGTTTGCCGACCGGGAAGGCCTGAGCTCGGCTACGCTGCGCAACGTGATGGCCACCCTGGGCGATGCAGGACTCCTGGAGCAGCCGCACACCTCGGCTGGCCGCGTTCCTACTGCGGCGGCTTTCCGTTACTACGTGGGACAGATTACGCAACCCGGCCGCGCGACGGCAGGCGGAGGGATCTCCGCGGCGGGAAGTGCGGAATCTCCGCTAAGCGTGGCGCGTCGCGGCCAGATTGAGGAAAGTTTTTCCGGGGTGTCGAGCTCGCATGATTACCTGGAGCGCACCTCGCACGTGTTGGCGCAGCTTTCGCGCGGACTGGGCGTGGCGCTGGCCAGCACTGCGACAGAACAGGTGCTGGAGCACATTCATTTTTCGCGGCTTTCTACGGGACGCGTGCTGGCCGTACTGGTGACTCAGGCGGGCGCTGTGCAGGATCGCGTGCTTGCGCTCGATCACGAAGTGACGCCGCTCGAACTGGAAACCGCGAGCCGCTACTTGAACGAAAACTTCCACGGCTGGCCGATTGATCGCATTCGCGTAGAGGTGGAGCGCCGCGTTGAGCTGGAGCGTGAGGCCTATCGCCAGTTGCTGACCTCGGTGGAGGAATTGTGCCGCAAGGGCGCGTTGGCCGGAGATGAAAGCGGACCAGCGTTGTTTGTGGATGGCATTGCGAATTTGATCGGCGCGGAACAGGATCGCGAGCAGTTGCGCCAGATGCTATTGACCCTGGAGGCCAAGCAAAGGCTGGTGGAGCTGCTGAACGCTTACGTGGATGGCCGCCAGCAGGAGGTGCGCGTGGTGGTGGGCCTGGATGAAGCTTCACCCGCAATGCAGGATCTGGTGCTGATTGGCGCGCCGGCCCGGCTGGGCGGAACCAATGTGGGGACGGTTGCCGTGATCGCGCCCACGCGCATCCAATACCAGGAAATGATCGAGGCAGTCAGTTACATTGCGCGTCTTTCCGAGCGGCTCCTCGATGTGCCCAGCGCGTAGGCGCAAATAGCATGCAGCCGCGCCAAGGAATTTTCATCTAAGTAAGAGTATTGATTTGTTCGGAGAACGTGCTGAATCATGGTGAATCAGGAGACAGATGAGTTGAAGGTGAGAGGATTCAAGGACGCCGCCAGCAGCGCAAAGGGAGCGAAGATCGATCCCGCGACGGAGTTGCCTCCGCCCGATGAGTTTGTGACCGGTGCAGAGACGGAAAAGCCGGCAGAGGCCGCCTGCCAAACCGAGATCGATCAACTGAAGGGAGAACGCGATCAACTGCTCGATCGCCTGGCGCGCCTTCAGGCGGAATTCGAGAATGCGCGCAAACGCGCCGAGCGCGAGAAGGCAGATTTCCGCGACCATGCGACCGGCAGCGTCGTGGAGCAATTCCTGCCGGTGCTCGATAACTTCGAGCTGGCGCTCAAGTCCACAGGCTCGGTGGAGCAATTGCGCTCGGGCGTGAGCCTGATCATGAAGCAGATGGAAGAGGTTCTGCAAAAAATGCAGGTGAACGCGATTCCCGCAGTGGGCGAGCCCTTCGATCCTCGCATGCACGAGGCGCTGGGCAGCGTGGAGCGTGATGACCTTCCCGACCAGCATGTGGCTGAGGAGATTCGCCGCGGCTACAAGATCCGCGAACGGCTGCTGCGGCCTGCGCTGGTGCGTGTGGCACATAATGCGAAGCAACAGAGTGAATAAGTGAAGCGAGTGAAGCAGGGGAAATTTGCTGGATTGCGATCTGAAGAAGGCTGCCCTATTGAACGATAAGGAACAGTGTGGCTGATTGCTGAAGGCTGAGAGCTAGATCAAGGGAGCAATGGGTTCTAATACAAGAGTGAGCAAAGCAGATTATTACGAGTTGCTTGGCGTCTCGCGTGACGCCACCGATCAGGAATTGAAGAGCGCATACCGTAAACAGGCTCTCAAGTTTCATCCTGACCGCAACCCCGGAGACCACGCGGCCGAAGAGAAGTTCAAGCAGGCCAGCGAAGCCTACCAAGTGCTGAGCGACGCTGATAAGCGCGCGGCGTACGATCGCTACGGCCACGCCGGCCTGGGCTCGCAGGGATTTGGAGCCGGACCCTTTGCAGGCGGCGTGGACCTGGGAGACATCTTCGGCGATTTGTTTGGCGAGATGTTCTCGATGGGTGGCGCTCCGCGCGGGGGATCTCGGGGTCAGCGCCAGCAGCGCGGCGACGACCTGCGCTTCGACCTGACCATCGATTTTGAAGATGCGATTTTTGGCACGGAGACCGAGGTAAAGGTCCGCCGCCTGGAGACGTGCACAAAGTGCCATGGCCAGGGCAGCGCATCGGGCCGAGGCCCAAGCGTTTGCAGCCACTGCCAGGGCCATGGGCAACTCCGCTATCAGCAGGGATTCTTCTCGGTTGCGCGCACCTGCGCGGCCTGCGGCGGCACGGGCTCGGTGATTGGCGATCCGTGCGCGTCCTGCCGCGGGGAGGGCCGCGCGGCCACGGAGATCAAGCTGAACGTGAAGGTTCCGCCGGGTGTCGAAGAGGGAACGCGCATCCGCTACGCGGGCGAGGGCGATTCCGGTCGCCGCGGCGGGCCCAAGGGCGATCTTTACATCGTTCTTGCCATCCGTCCGCATGATTTCTTCGAGCGCCACGGTCACGATCTTTATTGCGTCCTTCCCATCAGCTTTCCCCAGGCGGCGCTGGGCGCAGAGTTTGAGATTCCCGGCATCGACGCTCCGGTGAATATCAAGATTCCCGAAGGCACGCAAAGCGGCAAAGAGCTGCGTGTGAGGGGACGCGGCGTTCCCTTCCTGAACGAGAAGGGCAATGGAGACCTGATTGCGAAAGTGGTCGTTCAAATTCCGCGCAAGCTGAACCGCGCGCAGCGTGAGCTGGTGACCAAGCTTTCCGAGACCATGAGCGTGGACAACAGTCCCACCTCGCCGGGGCTGATCGAGAAGATGAAGGACTTGTTCAGTTAGGTTCAGATCGCCAGCAGCGCGATAGTGGCGATGGCGATTCCAATCGCAAGGCTCATGCGGTCTGTCAATGCGAAGACGAGAGGATCCTCGTCCAACTCGCCGCGCGAAGCCAGCAACCAGATGCGGCAAAGCCATAGAATCATCAGCGGCACAATCAGCCACAGAAATTGCGGGCGGCGATAGAGCACGACAATGTCGCTACTGCTGATGTAGAGCGCGAAGACCATGACGGCCGCAAAGGCGCTGGCTGTACCGAAACTCCGCAACTGATCGGTATCGGCCACCAGATAGCCGCGCCCGTTGTGCGGCGGCGACCCGCTGCTGCGCAAGTTTTGCAGCTCAGCAAACCGCTTGACGATGGCCAAAGAGAAAAACAGAAAAACGGAAAAACCGGCCAGCCAATGCGAGATGTGTGTTTCGGTGGCGGCGCTGCCGGCGAACAGGCGCAAGGTGTAAAGGCCGGAGAGCACCAGCACATCCACCAGCGCGATCCGCTTCAGAACCCAGGAATAGGCTAGCGTCGATCCCAAATAAAGCAGCAGCCATCCGGAGAAGGCCATAGGCAGCAGGCGCGCGCCCAGGAACGCCAACAACAAAAAACCGGCGACCATGCAGAAACCGGCAACGGCCGGGAGATCGCCCGCGGCAAAGGGGCGCTGGAGCTTTTTCGGATGTCGGCGGTCGACCTCGATGTCGAACAGGTCGTTGATGATGTAGGCCGAAGAAGCCGTGAGGCTGAAACAGAAAAATGCCAGCAGAGCATTCGGGAGGCGCCTGGCGACGGCTGTGTGCGCCAACAGCAGGGGCAGAAAGATAAGTAGATTCTTTGCCCACTGATGGACGCGCATGGCGCGGAGCGCAGTCCAAATGGAGCCGGCGCCTTCATCGAAGGTGCGCGAAGGACGCATGCAGCGGAGATACATCCTGAACCGCAGGCGAAGGCTGGGATTGGCCACCATGATTTCAGCCGCGTGAGCCAGCATCGGCAGGTCGGGAGTGTCGTTGCCGATATAGTCGTACTCATCGCCGAATTGGCTGCGCACGCGATCGAGCTTTCGATTTCCCGTCAGGTTGATTTCGCCGTCGCTGCCCAAAACGCCGGTAAAGACGCCGAGATGCGTGGCAACCCGTTGCGCCAGCCGGACATCCGCTCCTGTGACCAGGTAAAGAGCGCGGCCGCGTGCGCGTTCCTCATGAAGATATTGCAGCAGGGTGCGGTTGTAGGGCAGATGTGCTACGTCAAGCGAGACGTGAGAGGTGACGAAGGCCTTGAAGGCTGCCTTGCCGCGGAGCAGGCGTCCGGGCAGAGCGAACAACGATGACGGATGGGTGCGCGCCAGCACCAGCAGCGAGTCCACGAGAGTGTCAGATTTGACCAGGGTTCCGTCGAGGTCGACACATAGGGGACGGAGCGCTGTTGCGGGAGCTTCCGGCAGAGAGACAACCTGGGACAAACGTTCACCTCAGGGAAGAAGTGCAACTCGAAGTTGTATCGATGATAAGACGAGAAGTTGGGTGGGAGAATGGAATGGAGGGATTTTGGTGGAGTTGAGCGGGATCGAACTTGAGCCGTTTTGCGGGCGTCTAAGCCCGCAGGCGAAAGCCTTGATCGCGCCAGCGGTGGAGGGCTCCGATTGCAAAGGATTTAAAGGATTTTGGTGGAGCTGAGCGGGATCGAACCGCTGGCCTCCTCGTTGCGAACGAGGCGCTCTCCCAGCTGAGCTACAGCCCCACAGGTGCTTCATTTATCTTAGCAGCGAGGCAGAAAATGGGAAAGGGCGGGCAGCCGGTGGCGGCATTCCGGCGCATGCCAGAGCACGAGATTGGGACATTGAAGACAAATCATTTGCAAGCGTTGAAGGGGTAGGGTATGACCAATCCAGCAATGACCGACCAGCCAGAATGCTGGCCCGCGCTGCCGCTCGATTCCTGGCGGGAGACCTGCGCCACGCTGCACATGTGGACCCAGATTGTGGGCAAGGTGCGGCTACGTCTGACGCCGCTCGTCAATCAATGGTGGAATGTTCCTCTTTATGTGAGCCCGCGCGGGCTCACGACGTCGAACATTCCTTACGGCACGCGGTCGATCGAGATACGATTCGACTTTCTTGCGGACAAACTGGTGCTGGAGTGCAGCGACGGATTGGTGAAGGAACTGCCGCTGCGGCCCATGGCGGTCGCGGATTTCTACCGGGAATTCATGGAGATGCTGCGATCGGCAGGGGTCGAGGTGAGCATTTGGCGCATGCCGGTGGAGATCCCCGATCCCATTCCCTTCGACGAGGATCGTGTCCACGCGACGTACGACGCCGAACGGGCGAAGACTTTCTGGTCCATCCTGCGCTCCGTGGATGCGGTTTTTTATCAGTTTCGTTCGCGATTCATCGGCAAAGTCAGCCCGGTGCACTTTTTCTGGGGAAGTTTTGACTTGGCGGTGACGCGTTTTTCCGGGCGGAAGGCGCCGGAGCGGCCGAGCGCCGACTTCATCACGCGCGAAGCCTACTCGCACGAGGTGAGCAGCGTGGGATGGTGGCCGGGCAGCGGCACGATGAGCGGTCCGGCGTTCTATTCCTATGCTTCTCCGGAGCCGCAGGGATTCAAGGAAGCACGCGCGCGTCCGGATGCAGCCAACTACGACAAGGGACTTGGCGAGTTTCTGCTCGCGTATGACGATGTGCGTGGAGCGCAGTCGCCGAGTGGCGATCTACTGGCATTTTGCGAGAGCACCTACGATGCCGCGGCAAATCTGGGCCATTGGGATCGGCAGTCGCTGGAACGGGATGAGGGCGCCGAGAGCTGAAACGAACTCCTACGATTGTGCGTCCGTGTCGGGATGCAAGAACGCCAGAAACACGATGCCGATTACAGTGAAGCTTCTGAAAGCTTCCTCCTGCCCATTCCAGGTGCTTGACTGCCACATGAGAAACCACTCACCGCCGACGGTCAGAAACGCCACGAGCCACATCAGCAACGAGAGCGTGAGCGCAAGCACGGGCAGGAATTTGGCCGCGTTGAAGGCCGCAGCAGGCAGGCGCAAAGCGCGCAGCAGGCGGGCAATGCCCCACCAAAGCAGGACGCCCGTGATGATTTCCCAAGCAATGATGCCGATGTAAAAGACGCGATCGACGACTGGCGAAGAGATCGAACGCCACATGCCACCATTGCCCGGGAAGGTTGAATCCATCAGCAAAACATGACGAACAAACTGCGCGTTCGTGCCGAAATCGGTAAGGTTATTGAACACGACAAGGCTGTAAAACAAAGCAACGCCAGCCAGCAGCAGCAGCTTCGCAGTGCGAATCATCATTTTGTATGCGGCCTCAATCGCCCTCGAAGTGTGAACAGACCCTAGATCGGAGCTTCCCAGTCGTCCGTCGCGGTCTTGCCGCCATCGGTCCATGTGACTTGGATGGCCTGGTAATCAAGCGTAATCTGCTCGTTGCGGCCCGCCTTGCGAATGCTCAAGATGGTGGCGTTTGTGAGCACGATCTTCTGTGCAGTCTTCGCGCCGCCCGTGGCGCCCTCAAAAGTAATCACCACTTCGCTCAACGACTCGTTTGTACTCAACGCCGTGGCGAACTTGGGCGACGCGGCATCGACCTCTCTGACGATGGTGATGGTAGCGTGCATCCGTCTGCCGGTGGACATCCCGGTCGGGGTATCGCGGACGACGCTGATGAGCTTGATGCTATCGGACATCGCATCGCCCTTGATGGGTCCTTGCTTGGCGCCTTTCACCGTCATGTACGCATTGACCGCGGCCATGGCCGGCACTGCGGACAGCAGCGCAGAGAGCGCGCCGCAAAGCACAAACAACCTTCCTGCATGAACGAATCGCATCGCAAACCTCCTTGAGCTTTCAATCGTTGGGAAGCCGTGAAGCCGGGTGCGGTATTTCGCAGTGCTTTCCCGGCGGCGACAGTATATCGCCCGTTGCCGCTGCTGCAATCTTTTTCTGCATTCGTTTGAAAGCCAAAGTACCGGGCGCACCTGGCAGAGCCGGGACAGGGGATCGGCGTTGGAACGCAGGTCCGAAAGTGAGAGTCGAGGCCGTTCAGCCAGGACCCGCGGCTACGCCTTGAGGGCCGCCAGGCTATCGGCGGCCGTGGCATCGATGGGTAATAGCGTGTTGGTCCTGGTCAGTTCCAGCAAGGACACGATCCGCGGAGCCACGCCACAAAGGCGCAATGTGCCGCCTTTGGCTGCGAGCGAGCCGTAGGCATACACCAGCATGCCGAGTCCCGCGCTGTCGATGAAACCAACGTCGGTCAGATCGAAAACGACTTTATGGACGCCGTCGTTGACGATTGACCGCACTTGCGATTCCACCATGCTGAGAGAGGAGCCGAGCGTGATTTGCCCCGTAAAGACAACCACGGCACAGCCGTCAGGATGCTTGTCGATCGATGCACTCACAGGCATGGCGAGATTTTACATGGAAAAGCCGTCAGGGCAGAGGAACATTTTCTGCCCTGACGGCTTTCGTTGCATTCTTCAGAAGCTGCTTACAGCTGATTCATGTTGGCCAGGAATTCAGCGTTGTTACGCACCTTCTCCAGGCGGCTGATCAACAGTTCCATGGCTTCAACCGGTGAAAGCGGGTTGAGCACACGGCGCAGGATGAAGACGCGCTGCAGATCTTCCTTGGGGATGAGCAACTCTTCCTTGCGGGTGCCGCTGCGCTGGATGTCGATGGCCGGGAACACGCGCTTATCGACCAGCTTACGATCGAGGATGATTTCCATGTTGCCGGTGCCCTTGAACTCTTCGAAGATGACTTCGTCCATACGCGAACCGGTGTCGACGAGCGCCGTGGCGATGATGGTGAGTGAGCCGCCTTCTTCGATGTTGCGGGCCGCGCCGAAGAAGCGCTTGGGCCGCTGCAAGGCGTTGGAGTCGACGCCGCCGGAGAGGACCTTGCCGGAGGGCGGAACGATGGTGTTGTAGGCGCGCGCCAGGCGCGTGATTGAGTCGAGCAGAATGACGACGTCGCGTTTGTGCTCAACGAGGCGCTTGGCCTTCTCGATGACCATTTCGGCGACCTGCACGTGGCGGGCGGCTGGTTCATCAAATGTCGAGCTGATGACTTCACCCTTCACCGAGCGCTGCATGTCGGTGACTTCCTCGGGGCGCTCGTCAATTAGCAAAACGATCAGCACGACTTCTGGGTGGTTCGTCGTGACGGAGTTGGCAATCGACTGCAGCAACATGGTTTTGCCGGTGCGGGGCGGAGCGACGATGAGACCGCGCTGGCCTTTGCCGACCGGCGTGAGCAGATCCATCACGCGGCCGCTGATGCCCTCGCGCACCGTCTCCATCTTGATCCGCTCCTGCGGATAGAGCGGCGTGAGGTTGTCAAAGAGAATCTTGTTGCGCGTCTCCTCGGGCGACTCGAAATTGATCGCTTCGATCTTGACGAGCGCGAAATATTTCTCGCCTTCATGAGGCGGGCGCACGTTGCCGCTGATGGAGTCGCCGGTTTTGAGATCGAATTTGCGAATCTGCGAAGGCGAGACGTAAATGTCGTCGGGGCCGGGCAGATAGTTGTAGTCCGGGGAACGGAGGAAGCCGTAGCCGTCAGGGAGAATTTCGAGGACGCCCTCGGCGAAGATGTGGCCTTCCTTTTCGCTTTGCGCCTGGAGGATCTTGAAAATGAGATCCTGCTTACGGAGGCCGCTGGTCCCCTGAATCTCAAGGGAACGCGCGATGCGGCTTAGTTCTGTAATGTTTTTTTCTTTGAGTTCTGCGATGGTCATGTTCACCTGCGTGAAGGCGGGATGTGTTGGGTGGGATACGGAGGGAGAAGTGCTCCGGAGGAGAAGATGCGAAAGGCATCGAGACGTTCAACCGGCGCGAAACCAGCCTGGAAACCAGACCCCGAGTCTACCAAACGAAACTGGTGTGACAGAGCGCCTGGAAAGAGCTGCAAATTCTAGAGGGAAACTACCCTTGATTCTTTGCCTGATTTAACCTTGCAAGCGACAGGCTGGCCGTTAGGCCGCGCGACGCCTTTCCACCGGCTGAGCCGCTGGCGCCTGTTCGGGCTTAGGGGCCTGCGGACTGGCCGTCTCAAAGCGGCACAATACTTCGTTTGTGGTGTCCTGCAGCCGTGTATTCGGCTTGTGGAGTTTCCGAGTTGCCTTGCTTGCCAGTTGACAGAGCTGGTAGCGATTGTTCACATGCGAGAGTGCCTTGAAAACAAGATCAGAACGCATATTGCTTATCTCCTTATTCTTCAATTCCCTGCACAGGACGAGTCCCAGATTGACCGCCGGTGCAGTAGAGGGGAGCCATTACAAACTAGGGCTGCCCCAAATTGCCGCTCCATACCTTAGACGCACTCTTCACGCCGCCGAATTCAAAAATCTTGGTGACGATTGCACGCTATGAGATGGAAGCCATACCCTATCGGATTGCAGTTTGCGCCTCGAACCCCGGGTGCCTTGCACGGCTTTTCCGGAAGCTCCAAATGCGCACCCTAGGCATCAACGGAGCACCTGCTCTTAGTTTGATGCTGGAAATGTGCTGATAGGCACACGCGGGCTGCAAATGCGCAACCTGCCCTCTACGGATGGCTACAGTGAGAGTATAACCAACCTCCGTTGGGGTCAATAGTTATTTCGCGCCTTTCGGAGAGCGGTTACGGAGCATTGGGTGACCGGTTCCCATAGGACAAGCTTGTGCCGCTCTTCATCGCGCCAACTTATCTATTATCAGTCACCTAAAGATTATGCCATGCCAGCATTCCCACCCCGGCGCGAGCCGCGTTCCCGGGCGCAAAAGTGCCGGCAAAGGCTAGTGTCAAAAAAGTGAACCTAAGCGGTTACCTGTTCCCGAGGGCGCCGCGCCCTATTTGGACTTGTGCGCGCCGCCCCAGGGGCGTCCGTCGGGATCGGAGAGAAGCAAGCGCCCATTCCGATCGCGACCGCTGGCAGGGCGTTTGACGGCCTTGCGGCGTTTGGGGGAGGCGATCAGTTCATCCAGCCGGAAGAGACCCACCACGAGGATTCCCACGGAGGGAACAGCCACCAGGAGGGTTTGCCAGCCGGATTGCAGAACGGTGTCTTGCACGACGAACTCCAGGATGCAGAGGATTTCTTAGACTCTAATGAGATATCGCCAATAAATAGAAAATATTCATATACCAAGGTAACCGCCCTCTCAGTAACGAGCGCAATAACACGGACGGTGTATGAATCGAGTCTGCGAAATGCGGCTCTACGCCCAGTAGCTGCGGTCGAGAGTACGGTACTGAATGGCTTCGGCGAGATGGGCGACGGTGAGGGACTCCGTCCCTTCCAGATCCGCAATAGTGCGTGCCACTTTCAGAATGCGATCGTGGGCGCGCGCGGTGAGCCCTTGCTGTTGCATGGCGCGCTCGAGAAGCCGCTCGGCGTCGGCGCCGAGTTCGCAGTGGGCGCGAATCTGCCGGGTGTTCATCTGCGCATTGGCATAGATTTTTTCACCGTGCTTTTTGAAGCGTTGGTGCTGGCGCTCGCGGGCCGCCATCACGCGGGCGCGAATCTGTGCGGAGCCTTCGGCCGCCGCACCGCCGCGCAATTCCTTGTACTGAACCGCGGGAACTTCGATGTGGATGTCGATGCGGTCGAGCAGGGGGCCGGAGATCTTGGCAACGTAGCGCTGGATCATGGGCGGCGTACACAAGCACTCGCGCGACTTGTCGTTGAAGAAGCCGCAGGGGCAGGGATTCATGGCCGCGGCCAGCATGAATCGCGCGGGAAAACTGAGCGACATGGAGGCGCGCGCGATCGTGACGGTGTGATCCTCAAGCGGCTGGCGCAGGACCTCGAGAACATTGCGGGGAAACTCGGGCAACTCGTCAAGAAACAGCAGGCCATTGTGCGCCAGCGACACCTCGCCGGGACGCGGCACAATGCCGCCGCCGATGAGGCCGGCGTCGGAAATGGTGTGATGCGGCGCGCGGAAGGGGCGCTGGGTGACAAGTCCCGCGCCGGCTTCGAGCACGCCGGCGACGGAATGGATCTTGGTGGTTTCCAGAGCTTCCTCAAAGGAGAGCGAGGCCAGGATCGAGGGCAGGCGCTTGGCGAGCATGGTTTTGCCCGAGCCGGGTGGGCCGATCATAAGAATGTTGTGGCTGCCGGCCGCGGCCACTTCAAGCGCGCGTTTGGCAGTTTGCTGGCCGCGCACGTCGCTGAAATCGACGCTGAATTGCTCGAGTTTGCCCAGTAAGTCTTCTGTGATCACGCGATAAGGCTCGCGCTGAATCACTCCAACCACAGAAGTGTTGAGGAGTTCGAGCACATCGAGGAGCGAGGAGACCGGATAGACGTTCACCCCTTCGACGACTGCGGCCTCGGCGGCGTTGGCCAGGGGAAGAATCAGGTTGGGAATGCCTTTTTCGCGAGCCAGAATGGCCACGGGCAACATGCCGGAGATGGGGCGCACACTGCCATCGAGCCCGAGTTCGCCGACCATGAGGAAGCGGCTGAGGTCGTTGGTGCGCAGTGCGCCGTAAGCGCCCAGAATGCCGACGGCGATGGGCAGATCGAAGCCGGATCCCTCTTTTTTCAGGTCGGCTGGTGCGAGATTGATGGTGATGAAGGTGGGCGGGATGAGGTAGCCGGAGTTTTTGATGGCGGCGCGCACGCGATCGCGGCTCTCGCGCACCGCGGCATCGGGCAGGCCTACGGTATGAAAGTGATCCTCGTTCGACACCACGCCGCTGTAGTCGACTTCGACATCGATGAGATTGGCATCAATGCCGTAGACTGCCGCGCTAAGGGCCTTGAAAAGCATGGTGGAGGGCTGCGGAGCGCAGTGTAGCAGAAGACGGTGATCAGTGGTCTGTGATCAGTGAACAGCACGCGGATGCAGACAGGGGGAACAATGCGTGTGAGGATTCGGTCTAAGATGGTAAGCGCTTCAAGAATGGAGAAGGAGAACGCCGTGCGGAGATGGATTGCGAGTATATGTTTGTGCGCTGCGATGGCATACCCGGTATGGGCGGGACAAGCGCCGGACAACGAGGCAGCCAAGGCGAATACGCTCTACGAAGAGGGCAAGCATGTGGATGCCCTGCCGCTCTACGAGGATTTGGCCAAGTCCTATCCCAATGAGCAGCTTTATCAATCGCGGTTGGCCGCCTGCCTGGGAGCCGCAGCGCTGCAGACGAACGACGCCGCGCAGAGGAAGGCGCTGATCACGCGTGAACGCGACGCGGCGCGGCGTGCTGTCGAGTTAGGCGACAAGAGCAACGTGACGCAGATGATGGCGAACATCGATCCCGATGCGCCGGGCAGCGTTGCGCAAGGGAGCCCGGCACAGGCGCTGATGGAGG
>Ga0181535_10004055_pt1 | contig 16541 bp, 16 predicted proteins | sample PEATcosm2014_Bin_44_FD_119774 | JGI IMG/M metagenome (GOLD analysis project Ga0181535, IMG submission 119774) | Peatland microbial communities from MTU Mesocosm Facility, Houghton, MI, USA - PEATcosm2014_Bin17_30_metaG | ecosystem: Environmental > Terrestrial > Soil > Wetlands > Peat | place... | reverse complement strand
CTTGCCCATGCCGAGCCTCAGCATGATGCCATTGGCGTCGAAGACGAGAGCAAACGGAGGCTCCTCGCTCAGCAGGCGGAGGCCGAGCGTGTCCCGGTAGAACGCCTTGGCGCGCTCCACGTCGACGATGGTCACAAACCCGATGACGTTGTACCGGCCAAGACCTGTGTGCTGGGACATGGAGATAGAATGCAACAGCCTGCAGTTTGTCGCAAGACTGCCATTACGCCATAATGTATGGCTGGTGCGACAGTATGGGGTTGTCACAGAGTATGATCCGAAGCGAGGCGTTTCGGTCGCGACGCTGGCGTACGAATACCCGCCCGGATTCCGCGTCCCTGAACACGCGCATGGATCGGACCAGTTGATCTACGCGATTCGCGGCGTGATGGAAGTGTTCGCGGGTCAGAGCGTCTGGTTGATTCCGCCCCATTTTGCGCTTTGGATTCCGGCGCGAACCTCGCACCGGCTGCAAATGCCGGGGCCGGTTTCGATGCGCACGCTCTACCTGCGGCCCGGGTTGGCTCTGCCGTCACCCCGAGGATGCGCCGTGCTTCACGTAACGCCGCTGCTGCGGGAGCTGATCGTCGAAGCGGTGCGCATCGGACAATTGCGTATGCGAAACCGCCAGGAATGCGCCCTTCGCGACCTGCTGATCGTGCATCTGCAAACCGCCTCGCCCATGCCGACCTTTGTCACGCTACCCCGCGAACAGCGGGCTCTGGCGGTGGCCGAAGCGGTACTGACAAACCCGGCGCAATCCAAATCGCTGGCAGAACTGTGCGCCGGAGTGGGGGTGAGCGTCAGGACGATTGAGAGATCGTTCCGCAAAGACGTCGGTACCGATTTCGAATCGTGGCGGCGCCAGGCGCGGCTGGTGAAAGCGGTGGAATTGCTGGTTTCGGGACGCTCGATCAAGGAAGTCGCCTTCGCGGTGGGTTACCGCCAGTCGAGCGCTTTCGTGGAGATGTTCCGCCGGACATTCGGAACAACGCCGAAGGCGTGGATCTCGGCCCTGGAGAAGCTGAACTGATCGCGGCTCGGTGGCTTCTCTTCTCAGGAGATTCTTTCCGGGGAGGAGGCACTCTGTTGTCATGGAGTTCCAACGGCATTGTCTGGCACCTGGCAGGTTTCGCAAGAGCGAGAAAAGCCGAGACGACTCTCGGCTCAGCAGGCTGGACAGCCTGCGCCACGGGCCGGCGGTACCCGATGAGATCTGAACTCGCAGCGAACCGATGCGGGGAAGAGGCTCGTGCCGCCATCGAGGCGTTTCTCGAAAGCGCCCGGCAGCCGGCGCTGCTCGAGCCGGGCGAGGACCTGCTCCCTCTCGCCGACGGCAACTTCGCCATCGAGCTGCACGGAGCGCGGCTCACGTTGCAGGCCTGGGACCGCACCCGCAACCTGACCCGGCGAGTGACAGGCGTTGGGGAGCCTTCGGCCGGGCGGCTCGAGATGACGGTGGAGAGGTTCCCGCGGCGCGAAGGCCGCATGTACCTGCTCGACCTCGCGCGCCGTTCGGGCGCTGACATGGGCCGGCGCAGCGGGCGCCTGGTATTCCGCGAGCGCTTCCGCCTGTTTCTGCGGCGGCAGTTCCCGGAGTGGAGGCTGGCCGAGTTGAGCACCGAACCAAACTTGGAGCACAGCCTTTCGCCCGCTTTTCCGCGCGCCTTTTTGCGCCACGGGCAGCACGCATGGGCGGCCATCGCCTGCCCGCCGGAGGGCGACGCTGCCGGCGCCGTGTCCTTTGGCTTGATCTGGCTGGAGTATTTGCGCCGCCGCGAGCGGCGCGTAGCGGTGGAGGGCCTGGCTCTCTACCTGCCGCAAGGCCACGAGAGCGGTGCGGCGCTGCGGCTGCTCTGCCTGGATCCCAAATCGGCGCGGTTCGAACTGTTCCGCTACTCCGGCGAGGATTTCGTGTCGCCGGTTGACCCCCAGGACCACGGCAATCTGGACACCCGCCTGGAGCCCTGCCGCCGGCCGGCGCCCTGCGGCGCGGCGGACTGGCAGCGCATCGCCGCGCTACCCGGCGTGGAACAGGTATGGAAGAGCGGCGGCCGCATAAGTTTGCGGGTGCGCGGCCTGGAGTTCGCAGAAATGGACGCAGGGAACCTGTCATTTGGGCTGGGCCGGCAGCATCCGGCCGGCGATCACGACATGGAAGAGATCGAGCGGCTTGCCGGGGCACTCGAGCAGACGCGATCGCCCGAGGCGGCAGACCGCGATCACCCGCTCTACCGGCAATACCCGGAAGCTTGGCTGGAATCCCAGGCCCGGGCGCACCTGCAAATCCTGGATGCGACGCTGCGGCCTGAACCGGTCTATGGGCAGGTGCCGGCCTTCGCCGGCGGTGAGCGCGGAATACTGGACCTGCTCGCAGTCGATCACGCCGGGCGTCTTGTGGTGGTCGAATTGAAGGCCTCCGCCGACCTGCATCTGCCCTTGCAGGCACTCGATTATTGGATCCGGGTGAAGTGGCATCTGGACCGGCGGGAGTTCGCGCCGGCCGGCTATTTTCCCGGCGTCGAGCTGGCGGCCGGCCCGCCGCGGCTGCTGCTGGTGGCTCCTTCGCTTGAGTTCCATCCCACAACCGAGACCCTCATCGAGTTCTTCTCGCCCTCGATCGAGGTCGAGCGGGTCGGCGTAGGGGTAGAATGGCGGAAGGGCTTGCAGGTGATGTTCCGCCTCACCGGCGCCGAACGCCCCCGCTGATTCTATGCTGAACCTGCTGAGACAAGCTCGCAGCGCGCTGGCGATGCTGAACCCGGAGGAAGTGCGCGTGCGCGCCAGCCGGCCGGTGAGCATCGGGCTGGTAGCCTCTTCCGACGCCGAATACGCCAGGCTGGAGGACTTTCTGGCCGGCGGCGGCGGCACGCGCGAGCTGCTTTTCCGCGCCGGCAGCCCAGGCGCTCCGGAGTCTGTCGACCTGGTGATCTGCGAAGCCGGTATCGATGCGCCGCCGGGCGCTTACGCCCTCGACCCGGCGGATCCCAACCATGCGTTGAGCGAGATCGCGCACCACGAGGAGGAATTAACCCTCGCGCTGGCGCGGCGCCATCCGGTGTTCCGCAGCGCCGTGGTGGATCGCGTCATCCAGAACGTGGCGCGCGAGAACGCGCTGTTCGCCATCGCCACCGCGCTGCCGGATGTGGTGCCCAACCTGATCGAGCTTCCCTGGGCGCTGGGCGAGTGGGCCTCGGACACGGCTTTTCTCACCGCCAACCAGTTGCGCATGGCGTTCCAGATTGCCGCCGCCTCCGGCGCGGCGGTCGGTTTCGGCCAACAGAAGCTGGAGATTCTCTCGATTGGTGCCGGCGCGTTCGGCTGGCGGGCCCTGGCGCGAGAGCTGGCCGGCAAAATCCCCTTCGGCGGCGGCCTGATTCCCAAAGGCGCCATCGCGTATGCCGGTACGTACCTGGTGGGCAAAGGGCTGGAGCGGTTGCATGCGGGCGACGGCCCGCTCGGCCGTCGTCAGCGGAAACAGATCTACCGTCAGGGCATCGAGCACGGCAGGGCAATCGCCAGTTCCGCTTTGCGGTAGAGGCCGCCGATGGCTGTGCGAATCGTTCCTACCCGGTTGAACGTGATTCCAGTGCTGCTGATGAGCATTGGGCTCGCCGTGTTGCTGTATTGGTTCGCCGGGCTTTTGCAAGCACAGCCCGAAGGGCGGCGCGAACCTGCAGCACGCCAGGCGCCCGTGCAGCGGACCGCGCCGGAGGTAGAGGCGCTGGAGCGGCGGACGGCGCACCTGTCGGACCAGATCGACAGTCTGACCAGGTCGAAGGACACGCTCAAGAATCAACTCGATTCCGTTTCCGAGCAGGCATCACACGCACAGTGGCTGTTGTCTGTGATTCTGGGGACGGTCGGCCTGCTGGCACTGGTCCAGGGACTGTTTGCCTTTTTCAGCGCGCAGAATTACGTGAAGCAGGCGGACGATGCGATCAAGCGGGCCAGTGACGCAGTAAGCGCAGCCGAAGCCGCGGTGAAGGAGGCCAAGGCGAAGGGGGACGAGGCGATTGACATCGTCGATCAACTCGCAGCCAAGGTGCAGGCCAGATTTCCCATGCTGGCTGACACCGAGACGGCTCGGGCGGAGGCATTTGATGATCTCAGCAGGCTGACGCCGTCACTGGTCGACAGCGACAAGAATCTGTATGCAAACTCGGATCCTCTCACCCGGCAGAAGATCTTCGCGATCGAGAGCTTCTCGGCGATTCAGTTTCTCACCCCGGCCAACCGCAGCAAGGAACTGGTGGACAACCTGCGGCTCCTCGGGAAGTTTTACGCCGGCAAGTTCAGGAGCGACGGGCAGCATTTGCAGACGGATTTCGAGCGCGCGTATTACTATCTCGATCTCGCGGCGCAGATGTCCCACCGAAACTACTCCGTCCTGAACGATCTCGGCTGGCTTTGGTCAGTGGTCGCCATCCCGCCCAACCCGGACCAGGGCCGCGCTTACTTTGAGGAGAGCCTCCGGTCAAAGTCCGACCAGCAGAGAGCGCTTTATAATCTCGGCACCATGGTCTTCGACAAAGGCGACCGGGCCCGGCTGGAGCAGGCGCGGGACTATCTGTTGCAAGCCAGGAACGAGCCCAATTGGGAAACCGCGCCCAACCCGACGATGGCCTCGCACATCGCTTACAACCTGGCGTGCGTCTATGACGCTATGGCAAGCATGGAAGCCGACGCGGCAGCCAAGACTAAGCTGCTCGATGAGTGCTGCGATTACCTGGAGCAGGCGGCAGCGGTTGGCGCACAACCCAAAGAACTGCTGGATGAGGATCTAAAGCGAGGGGATTTGACGAACCTGGGGGCTAGCCCACCGCACGCGGAACGGCTGCGTACGATTCTGGAAAAGTATCAGGCTGCGTGGCGAAGAAACGCCACCAGCTGATTACTGGATGGGAACCTTTTCGACGATCATCTGATTCCTGCCTCCAATCTCAATATATCACTTGCGGGGGAAGTGGAGCGAACGACTGTGACGCACGGACTCGTGCGTGCCGCGTCGAGACTCTTCTCGACGCTTGGCCACTGTGTAGCGCAGGGTGTCGGCATAGTGCCGACACGGCACGCACTGGTGCCTGCGCCACGTCAGCGCATATTTTACCTACTGGTGCGAGCGTCCCATGGAAGTTCCTTCGAAAGCTACTTTGCCGCCGACGATCGTATACACCACGTCGGCTGCCATGATTTCGTCGTCCGGCACGGTGAGAATGTCGCGCGACAGCACGGTGATATCGGCCAGCTTCCCGGGCTCCAGGGAACCCTTGAGTTTCTCTTCAAATGCGGCATAGGCATTGTTCCAGGTATACGAACGCAGGGCTTCCTGGCGCGTCATGCGCTGATCCGGATAGAACACCGAGCCGTCTTTCAGCTTGCGCGTTACCGAGGCGTAGAAGCAGGCGATCGGGCTCATGTCTTCCACCGGGGCGTCGGTGCCGTTGCCCACAATCGCGCCCGTCTTCATGAGCTTCTGCCAGACGTACGCTCCCTCCTCGGCGCGTTTCGGCCCCAGGCGGCGAATTACAAACGGCGCATCCGAGGTGCAGTGGATCCCCTGCATGGCCGCGATGACGCCCAATTGGCCGAAGCGCGGAATATCGGCGGCATCCAGATGCTGCGCGTGTTCGATGCGCCAGCGCAGATCCTTCTGCTCCGGATGTTCGCGAAAGACCGATTCATAGACATCCAGCACCTCGCGGTTGGCGCGGTCGCCGATGGCGTGCACGCAGAGCTGGTAGCCGTGGCCGATAGCCAGTTCCGCGGCACGGCGGATATCGGCCGGATCCTCGAGATTGAGGCCCGTGGAGCTGGGCGAATCGGTATAGGGCTGCAGAAGCCAGGCACCGCGCGAGCCCAGCGCGCCATCCATGTATCGCTTGATGGCGCGAACCGTAAGGAAGTCACCGCCGGCGCCGATGGTGCGATAACGGTCCAGGTCCGTTTCCAGCTTTTGGTTGGACTCGCGCAGCATCACCCACAGGCGCAAGCCCAGTTCGTGATCTTCCGCCATTCGGCGAAAGACGTCGAGGGTGGCAGGCGGCGAACCGGCGTCTTCGAACGTGGTGATCCCCTTTGCCAGGCACTCCGCCGTAGCCAGACGGATCACCTTGCGCAGGTCCGCCGCCTGTTCGGCCGGCGAGCGCTGCGCGCGCCACTTTTCCAGGGCGCGGCCTACTGACGCCTGCGCCGCCTCGCGCAACAGCCCGGTTGGATTGCCGGCCGCGTCCTTCAGAATCTCGCCGCCTTTCGGATTGGGCGTGTCGCGGGTGACGCCCGCCAGCTCCATGGCCCTGGCGTTGACGAACGAGGCATGCCCGCTGGCGTGCTCCAGCATCACCGGATGATCGCCGGAGACAGCGTCGAGCGAGGCGTGCAAGGGAAAGCCTTCCACGTTGGGGTCGGGCGCGGCAGCCCATTTCGACTGGTGCCAGCCGCGGCCGACGATCCACTCTCCGGGCCGTGCCTGCCGTGCGGCACGCGCCACCTGCGCCACGATGTCGTCCCAGGTGCGGGCCTCGCGCAGATCGAGGCCCAGCCGGTATTCGCCGATCCCGGTAAAATGCGCGTGGCCTTCGATGAAGCCGGGGATGGCGAGCTTGCCGTGCAGATCGAGGACTCGCGTGTGCGCTCCAATGAAGCCCTGCACGTCTGCGTTGCCGCCTAGAGCGATGATCCGGCCGCCTCGCGCCGCCAGAGCCTCGACCACCGGCTGGGCCGCGTTCATGGTCGCGATCTTGCCGTTCTGCAGCACCAATTCGGCGGGCTGCGCGGCGGCAGCGGCTACAATCAAGAAGAAAAGGAGCACCCGCATGGCAACCAGCATACTGGAATCCATTCACTACCAGTTGGAAGGCCCGGCGGCCATCGTCACCCTGAATCGTCCCGAGCGCCGCAATGCTCTTTCGCTCGGACTGATGCTGGAGCTGACGGCGTGCCTGGACGAAATCGGCCGCAACCGGGAGGTTCGAGCCGTGATTCTGGGCGCAGCGGGAACGGTGTTCTGTTCGGGGCACGATCTCAGCGAAATGACCGGCCGCGACGTCAACGAATACCGGCGCGTCTTCGACGTCTGTACCGAGCTGATGACGAAGATTCAATCCATCCCGCAGCCGGTGATTGCCGCGGTGCAGGGCGTCGCGACCGCGGCCGGCTGCCAGCTAGTGGCCAGCTGCGACCTCGCCATCGCGGCCGAAGCGGCTGCCTTCGGCACTCCGGGCGTAAAGATCGGCCTCTTCTGCACCACGCCCATGGTGGCCCTGACGCGTGCCATCGGCCGCAAGCGCGCCCTGGAGATGCTGCTCACCGGCCAGATGGTGGACGCACGCACGGCCGCCGACTGGGGGCTGATCAATCGCGCGGTTCCCGGCGCCGAGCTCGAAACCGAAGCGCGCCAGTTGGCGGCGAAAGTGGCCGAAGCCAGCTCCCTGGTGGTCGCTCTCGGCAAGCAGGCGTTCTACACCCAGATCGATCTCGATCAGGCGAAAGCCTACGCTTATGCCAAAGAGGTGATGACGATGAACGCGCTGGCCGGAGACGCGCAGGAGGGCATCTCCGCGTTTCTCGGAAAACGAGCGCCCTGCTGGGCCGGCCGGTAGAACAGCGGCTAGGCCGGGTGGATCTCGGTCAGTTCCAGTTCCAGCACGGCGCCGCACCGGGCGCACACGGCGGCGTTTTCGGCGGTCAGGTAAACTTCTGTCGAATCGCACCGCACGCAGGCCACGGTGGGGTCGGAAGCCTCAGGAAGCGGATCGGGCGGCACGATGCCGCTGAGCACGCCGCCCGTGGCATGAGTTACCGGCTCAAAAGTGGCTCCGCAGCCAGCGCAAATGTGGTTGAAGCAGCAGTTCGGCGTGCAGGTATAGGCCACTTCCGTCGAACCGCAGCGCGGGCAGGAGATCTCCAGTCTCCGCGTGCGCATCTTACTGCTTAGGAGGCGCGGGAGGCGCGGCCGGCTTCGGAGCTTCGGCCGGCTTTGGCAGGCCGAAGAAATCCGGATCGTAAAACGCACCCTTGGTCATTTCTTCCAAGGTCTTCTGCGCTTTCTGCGGCACCAGCGACTTCTCAATGGAAGCGCGTTCCTCCTCGAAGGTCTTGGTGGCATGCGCCTCGATCTTGATGATGTGATATCCGAACTGGCTCTTCACCGGTTCGCTCACCTCGCCGACCTTGAGCTTAAATGCCGCCTGCTCGAACGACGGCACCATATGCCCGTGTGAGAACGGTGGGAGCAAGCCCCCGTTGGAGCTGGTCGTGTCGTCCGACTCGGCCTTGGCCAGGGTGGCGAAATCCTCGCCGGCTACGATGCGCTTGTGCAGGTCGTTGGCCTTGGCCAGGGCTTCTTCGTCAGTCAGTTCCTTAGCTCCCGGCTTGACCGGCGTAGGCGCACCCTTCACGCGGATCAGAATGTGGCGCGCGGTGACCTCTTCGTAGCTTTCCTTGTGCTCGTCGTAGTATTTGCGCGCTTCGGCTTCGTCGACCTTGGTTTCTTCATTCACCTGCGCCGTCACCAGACCAGCCAGCACCTGGTCGTCGTTGAGCTCGGACTGGACCTTGTAGGCGTGGGTGTCTTCCAGCTTGCGGCGTCTGCCCTCTTCGGCCAGAATGTACGCCTTTACCAGGAAGTCTCCAAACTGTTTGCGGCGCGGGCCGCGTGCCATCGCTTTGGCATTGTCGGGAAGCCCGTCGATCAAGTCGTCGAACTGCGCCGCCGTCAGCGTCACCGAACCTGCCCTGAGAACCACGCGGTCGGGCGGCACGGCTACGGGCGCCGGAGGCTTCGGCTGGCCGGGCTGGATAAAGCCGGGAGGAACCGGTGTAGCAAGTCTGGGGGCGGCGACTGGAGGGGCCGCTGGGGTCGGCGTCGGGGCCGGCGGTGTCTGCGCCAGCACACAAGCGGCCGGCACTATCATCAGAAATTTGCGAACAAAACTCATAGTCTTCATGATACCAACGCTTACGGGGCAACTTGAATTCCGGGTGGCTGCCGGCCGATTTGGGCAGAAGTCACCCAACATTCTTCGAAAACAAAGGGGTTAGCAGCTGCATTTGGGCAGATGCTGCCCAAATGCCGTGCCGGAACCATGCCGGCCGGGGCTCAGTAGAGAACCTTGTCCGGCCGGCGGGCCCACTCTTCAAAGGGACGGAGCGCGGACGGGTCCGGCACGCGAACCATAGGGATCGCGCGAGCGTCCGGAGGCAAACTGAGCTGGTGATAAATCAAGGAATCGTCGAAGCCGGCCGCGGCGGCATCGGCCGCGGTGGCAGCGAAGAAGACGCGTGCCGGCCGCGCCCAAAACAGCGCGCCGAGACACATTGGGCACGGTTCGCAGGAACAGTAAACGTCGCAGGCGGTGAGCTGAAAGCCACCAAGGACACGGCACGCTTCGCGAATGGCCACGATTTCGGCGTGCGCCGTGGGGTCGTTGGACGCGGTGACGCAGTTGGACCCGGCGGCAATCACTGTATCGTCCTTCACCACCAGCGCCGCGAACGGCCCGCCGCCGCGGTGCACGTTGCGGGCCGCCTGTTCGATTGCCTCTCGTAGGAAAGCCGCGTTCATATCGCTTTGAGTCCCTTCCAGGCTACAGGATTGAGCGTTGACTTGGGCTGCGTCCGCCGGTGTGATCCAATATGGGGATGACCGAGGTGGTGGCGGCGATTCTGGAGCGCGAAGGCCGCGTTCTGATCGGCCGCCGGCAGCCCGAACAGTCTCATCCACTGAAATGGGAGTTTCCGGGGGGCAAAGTCGAGCCGGGTGAAACTCCACCGCAGGCGATGACGCGCGAACTGGAAGAGGAGTTGGCGATCCGCCACGCCACGGGCGAGGAAATCGCGCGCTACGAGTACACTTACCGGGGCCGGGATCCCATTACGCTGATCTTTTTCCGCATCACCGGCTTTCAAGGCGAGCCGCAGAACCTGATTTTCCATGAAATGCGCTGGGAGCCCCGCGAGCAACTGGGGCGTTTCGATTTCGTGGAAGGAGATCTGCCGTTTCTGCGCACCATCGCGCCGATAAAGTAGGAAGGACGATATCTTTGTCGTCTGTCAACTCCGGTGCTCGAGCAAGACATGACAGACCACGCAGAGCGATGGTCCGTCCTACCGCGCGCCGCGATACTCCAGGGCTGCTATGCTGGCGAAAGCGGAGCCTCCCATGAGCAAAAAGGTTCTGATCGTCACCGGCGACGGCGGAGACGGCTATGAAGCCCTCTATGCCTACCAGCGTTTCGCGGAAGCCGGTTGCGAACCAGTTGTGGCGGCGCCGTCGCGCAGACCGCTGCACTTGGTCCTCTACGATACCGAGCCGGGCTGGGAAACCTACGTCGAGCGCCCCGGTACACGGCTGGATGCCGACCTGGTAATTGCTGCGGTAGCAGCCAAGGAATTCGCCGCGCTGTTGATCCCGGGCGGCCGCGCGCCCGAGTATCTGCGCAACGATCCGGACGTGCTCGAATTGGTGCGCGACTTCGCCGCCCAAGGCAAATGTATCTGCGCCATCGGCCACGGCATTCAGGTGCTGGCCGCGGTCGGGCTTACTCAGGGCCGAACCGTCACCTGCCATGCCAATGTGCGCATTGAGGTGGAACGCAGCGGCGGTATCTTCAGCCCATTGCCGGCGGTTCGGGATGGTAATCTGGTCACCGCTCAGTCCTGGCGCGCTCACCCCGAGTTCTACCGAGAGGTTTTTGCCTGCCTGGGATAAGCAGTCATGCAACCAACCAGACGTAAGCTGCTCGAATCTGCCGGCGCGGCGGCGCTGGCGAGCGCCACGGCAGGAATCAGCCGGGCAGCCGAGGACAATCCCGGACCGCGCGCCGAGAGCGCCGATACTCCCAAGATCTGCCTGGATGCGGCCGCCGGCGGAGCTGCCGCGGCGAACGCGGATGAGGCCGCGCATCGAATCCGGCAGCTAGGCGTCGAGTGGGTACTTTCCGGCGGTATGCGTATCCCCTGGGAAGAGAGCCGCCTGCGCGACCTGATGGAGCGCCTGGGCGCCAACGGCCTCCGCCTGGGTAACCTGATGATCGCTGGCTTCGGCAACGCCATTTACGCGCGGCCGGGCCGCGACGAGGATATCGACAAGGTAATCCAGTCTCTGCGCGCAGCCGGCCGCGCTGGATTGCCGGTTGTCGAGTACAACTGGTACGCGCACCGCGGCGTCGAGGGTTACTTCGAAGAGACCGGCCGCGCCGGCGCCGGATGGACCGGGTTCGACTACGAGCATCCGGTCGACGCCGAGGGAAGGAAGCTTCCGTTCAAGGATCTGCCTCCTCTGGAGGCCGAAGGCGTCCATACGCTGGAAGAGATGTGGACGAACCTGACATATTTCTTGAAGGCCGTCATCCCCGAAGCCGAAAAGGCTGGTGTCCGGCTGGCTCTCCATCCCAACGACCCGCCCGCGCCGGTCAGCCGCGGATCGCAGCAGATCATGGCCACGGTGGAGGGCTGGAAGCGGCTGATTGAGATCGTCAACAGCCCCGCCAACGGCATCACTTTCGATTGCGGCGTGACTCGGGAGATGGGCCAGGATCCGGTGGAAGTGTGCCGCTACTTCGGGTCGCGCGACCGGATTAACCACGTGCACTTTCGCAACGTCATGGTGCGCCAGCCTTACCTCCGGTACAGCGAGGTTTTTCTGGACGAAGGGCAGATCAACATGTTCGCCGTGATGCGCGAACTGGTCAAACAGAAGTACACCAGGCTGATCTACCCCGAGCACCCGCGCGCCCTGGATTACGACCGGGAGCGGCCCGGCTTCCACGCGCAGTACCCCGGGGGCGGCGGTTATGCGGCCTTCGCTTTCAACGTCGGCTACGCCCGCGCCATGCTCCAGGCCGCACTGAGCAGCTAGGCGCGGCCGGCTGCGTCGAAAGCAACTAAGAACCTGGGCTGCGCGATAATCGGCCCATGGCAACTCTTGGACTCGTTGAATATGCGGATGCCAGCCCGGCGGTGCGGGCCGTCTACGACGACACCATGGCAACTCGCAACACGGATTGGATTAACAATTTCTGGAAGGCCCTGGCGCACGATCCTGCCACTTTGCGCCGCACCTGGGAGAGCATCAAGCAGATTATGGCGCCCGGAGCACTCGACGCGCTGACCAAGGAGATGGTCTATCTCGCCATCAGCAGCAGCAATCAGTGCCCGTACTGCATTGCTTCCCACACCGCCGCTGCGCGCAAGGCCGGGATGACGGACGCCATGTTCGCCGAGCTGATGGCTGTGGTGGGCATGGCGAATGAGACCAACCGCATGGTGAGCGGCTACCAGGTGGAAATTGACGAACGATTCCGAGTGTGAGCGCGGATCACTGCTCTTCCGGAACGATTTCGATGTAATCGAGAGCAGCGGGCTCACCACCATCCGGACGGCCCTCGATCCGGATCTTGTCGCCCGGGCGTAGCGCCACCCCGCGGATGACGCGACGGGTGGAGGATGTAGAATCGAGCGTCGTGGTGGGCAGCAGCAAGCCGGCCGGCCACTCATCGATCGCTTGTCCTGCGACGAGCAGGCGGTAGCGGGAAACACCATTTCGCTGGTCGAAATACTGCACGCGCACGGAGTACCAGCCGGCGGCGCCAGGAAAGTTGAGCGTGGCGCTGCATTCGGCGGCGGGGCAGGCGACGGCTTTTCCCCCGGAAGCATCTTCGGCCGGCGCGACATCGCGGACCTGATAGCCATCCAGCAGCATTGCCTCGGCTTCGTAGCGCCCTGGATAGCGGCCCACGCGTCCCCTGGCGTCCGCGATGCCCGAGGTATGGCGGAACCATTCGGTTACCGCATCGCGCCAGACCACTGCCTGGCCGCTCTGGTATTCGAGTTGCGCCAGCACTTCGCGGTAACGGCGCTCGTCCACCAAACCCCCGAGAGCCTTCCATTGGCGGACGTAGGCGGCCACCGTCTCCACTCCCGCGTAATGGGAATCGTAGAGATATTGAATGACCGTCTTGCCATCGTGCAAGACATGGGTGTAAGGCACATGATGAAGAAAGAGGAGCAGGTCGTCAGGGCACGTCGCAACCGACTCCCAGGTGCGGGCCACCGCGGGCGGATACTGGCCGATGTAGCCGGTGCCGCTGGCGGTGGTGCGGTCCATGCCGACGCCCTTTTCGTCAGCGCGATGCCACTGGCCCCACCCGTTGCGCTCGCTCGCCTCAACGTTCACACCGTAATGATTGCCTGTAATGTCGGTGAGGGTCTGCAGGCCCAGCGGGCCGGTGTAGTTTTCATAGGTCCGCCAGGAGCTGAGCTGGATGGCGGCAACCGTGTCATCGACTTTCGGATCGGGGCCGAACGTGAGACGCGTCCATTCGTCGACAATCTGCCGGGAGCTTAGATCGGGGTTCCAGGAGAGGCGGCCGAAGGCGTACAGGTTCGCCTGCGACAGGTGATTGCCGAACCAGTTCTCATCGAGCCCGACATTCGCCACGCCGGCGAAGCCTCCCGTTGGGCGGTGAAAGACCTTGCCGGCTGCCAGCGCCTTTACGGGCGTGGATGCGCCGTGCGCGTGCATGTCGAAATCGAGCGTCTCTTTCCACATGGGCGCCAGGAAGACCGTGTGCCGCGCCTGGCCCATATACTCCGGCGTGATCTGCAGCTCGATGGCCTGGTTGGTTTTTTCGAGAGCCGCGAAGAGCGGCGAAGCAGGTTCGCGCACTTGAAAATCGATCGGTCCGTTCTTGATCTGGATCACTGCGTTCGAGTCGAACTGGCCGTCGAGAGCGTGGAAGTTGTCGTAGGCCGCACGGGCGCGATCGTTCTTCGGGTTGCGCCAGTCCATGTGATGGTCGTAGACAAAGCCGCGGTAGAAGAGGATGCCGCCGTGCGGCGCCAGAGCACGCGCCACCACATTGGCGGCGTCGGCATGGGTGCGGCCGTAGGTGGAGGGGCCGGCGCGGCCTTCGGAATCCGCCTTCAGTACGAAGCCGGCGAGATCCGGGATGGCCGCATACAGTTCGTCCGCTTTTCCCTTCCACCACGCAGCCACGCGGCTGTCGAGCGGGTCGAAGGTGTCCAGGCCGCCCAGAATCTTGGGGCTCGAGAAATCGACCGCCAGCGCCACGCGCACACCCCAGGGCCGAAACGCCGCCGCAATGCGCGCGATTTGCGGGATCATCTCAGGAGCCAGCAGGCGTGGATTCGCGTTGACGTTGTTGATGGAACAGCCGTTGATACCGATGGAGGCGAGCAGGCGCCCGTAGTCCGCGACGCGGGTCAGGTCGGCGCGCACATGATTGTCTTCCCAGAATATGGAGCGGCCCCCGTAGCCGCGCTCGATGGAACCATCCAGGTTGTCCCACTGATTCACCCAGCGAATCGGTGCGTAGGGCGCAACGCGTTCGTCGAGCGCATCGAAGGCCTCTCCGAGCGCGACCTTGCGGAGTAGGGCGAAGGCACCATACAAAACGCCGCGTGGGTTGGGAGCGGCGACGACCAGATAGCGGGCGCCGTGGTCGGCCACGGTCTTCAGCCAGTAGCCATCCTCGGGAAGCGAGGCCTGCAAACGCCACTGGGGCGCGGCGCGACCGAGCTGCTCTAGAGTTCCCAGCACGATCGCGCTCTCCCGGGAAATTCCGTCCTCGGCACGGAGCGTTCGTCCCACCAGCCCGCGCAGGCCGCGAATCAGTTCAGCGCGCGCGGCGGCCTCCGGATCGGCTTCATTCAGCGCAGTTACGACAGCCGGCAGCGCGGCGCGTGAGCGCACCAGCGCAGCGCTTTCGGCCGGCTGGTAGCGCAGCCAAGCATCGTAGCCGGTCTCGGCGTGAAGACAGGCGGCCGCCAGTGCAGCAGCGAACAGGGCTTTTAGAGCGCCCGGAACGTGCTGCTCGCCCATTTTCATGTCCCGCACGGCTCCTCCTTCTTTACGAATTGACACCGGAAGCCAGGTAGCCTCCGTCGACCGCGATGCACTGCCCGGTGAGATAACTCGCTCCATCCGACGCCAGGAGGACGGCCGCGCCCACCAGTTCCTCTGGCCGGCCGAAACGCCGCATCGGCGTGCGCAACAGCATCTCGCGCCCGCGGGCGGTGCCGCTCACCAGTTCGTCGTTCAATTCCGTGGGAAAGATGCCGGGAGCGATCGCGTTCACGGAAATTCCGTCCCTAGCCCACTCACAGGCGAGGCTGCGGGTCAGGGAAAGGACCGCGGCCTTGGAAGCGCAGTATGCAGCGACTTCATGAAACGCCACCATGGAGCCGAGCGACGCGATGTTGATAATGCGCCCGCGGCCACTTGCCCTGAGCGGCGCGTAGAAGACTTGACAGGCCCGCAACACGCCGGTCAGATTGGTGTCGAATAGTCCCTCCCAATCCTCCTCCGATACGTCGAGGGTGGGCCTGAGGAACGTGACACCGGCCGCGTTGACGAGGATATCGACGCTGCCAAAACGTTCCAGGACCCGATCGCGCAGTTCCTCGATGGATTTCCGACTGGTGACGTCAGTGGTCTGGCAGATCGTCCGGCCGCCCTTCTGCTGGATCTCCCGGCAAATCTCTTCGACCGCGTCCCTGCGCCGGCCGGTGGGAACGACGCTCGCTCCCTGGCACGCCAGGCCTAGCGCCATGGTGCGGCCAATGCCCGAGGTGGCGCCGATGACCACGGCGACCCGGTCCGTCAGTCCCAGGCAATTCCACATCATTCCCGTTCGTAGTCGAGAAACAAGGCACCGTCCTCGACGGTCAGCCCGACGCCGGCCGCTGCGGCGGCCTCGGCCAAAGCGGCGGGGAGCATCACCAGCGGATCGGGACCGACAGCCAGCCGGCGCATCAGACCTTCCCCCTTCCTGCCGCCCACGCTGAGGACGATCTTGAGCCCGCGTCGTTTGCACTTCACCGGCGTGCCGTCCTCCAGCTTCACATTCATAGGCTTGACGTAAGCGTCCACGTAATGCACGCCGATTCCGGACTTGTCGTCCGTGAACTGCGGCAGTTTTTCCCGCGCAGCGGCGTTCAAATCACAGAGTTTGATTTTCATGCTCGAGTTCGCTCCGGCGCTGGTTGGACGCGAGATAGGCATCGATTCTGCTGCGAAGCGCGCGAATGTGCTCCGGCGTGCTGCCGCAGCAGGCTCCGAGAATACCGACGCCCGCCGCCAGCAGCGGCTCGACGCCGCGGGCCATCTGGTCCGGCGTCTCGTCGTATACCACTTTCATGTCGATCAGCTTGGGCTGGCCGGCATTGGGCTGAGCCATCACGGGGAGGTCGGAAACGGCCCTGTATCGCTCTACAGCGTGCCTCGCCCGCTCCATGTCCATGCCGGTGCCGCAGTTGAGGGCGACGATGTCGGCGCCGCGCTCCTGCATAAACGTCGCGGCCCGTTCGGGGTCGACGCCCATCATGGTGCGGAAGGTCGAGCCATCAAGAGTCACATCGTAGGCCATGGAGCCGATGACGCACCGCGCGCCGGCCTCCCTGGCGGCATCGATACCGATCCCGAGCTCTTCGAGCGAGGTCTGCGTCTCGATGATAATGCCGTCGGCGCCCGCGTCCACCAGGGCTTTGGCCTGTTCCCGGAATGCTTCGCGCACCTG
>Ga0181535_10004054_pt1 | contig 16542 bp, 10 predicted proteins | sample PEATcosm2014_Bin_44_FD_119774 | JGI IMG/M metagenome (GOLD analysis project Ga0181535, IMG submission 119774) | Peatland microbial communities from MTU Mesocosm Facility, Houghton, MI, USA - PEATcosm2014_Bin17_30_metaG | ecosystem: Environmental > Terrestrial > Soil > Wetlands > Peat | place... | reverse complement strand
TGGCTGGGCTACCCGATGCAGATCAAGGTGAACTTCCTGTGCAGGGACTCGATTCTGGCCGCGCCGATCGCGTTGGACCTGGTGCTGTTTCTCGATTTGGCCAAGCGCGCGCCGGAACTGCGGTCGCGGGGAATCCAGGAGTGGCTGAGCTTCTATCTCAAGTCGCCGCAGACAGCTGCGGGGCTGTATCCGGAGCACGACTTGTTTATCCAGTCGATGAAGCTGAAGAACACGCTGCGGCACATCATGGGCGCCGACCTGATCACCCATCTTGGCCTCGAATACTACGACTGAGGACTTGCTGTCCAGTTCTCTGATCGGCAAAAGCAAAAGCCCCATCCGCAAGGGTGGGGCTTTTGCATGCTATGTGTGGGCCTCAGGCCTCCATCCTGAATTCCGCCGGGGTTGCAAGTTACCGGCTTCTGTGCCCATTCAATGCAAGCGAATGATCGCCGATTTCTTTCAGCGCCAGAAGAGCCATTTCAACGTCGTCGAAGGGAACCGCGCCGCCTGCGAGAACCTGTTCCTTTTCATGACCTTTCCCGGCCAGCAGAACCACGTCTCCAGCTCTGGCCTCATTGAAAGCCGCGCGGATGGCCGCTGCGCGATCTGGTTCAAACGTGTATTTGACTCCGCTGGCCTTCAGCCCCGGTTCAATTTCGGCCAGAATCGCGGCAGGCTTCTCGCTGCGGGGATTGTCACTGGTAACGACCACAAAGTCGCTGCCCAGCCCCGCGGCATGGCCCATCAACGGGCGCTTCATCCGGTCGCTTTCGCCGGCGCAGCCAAAGAGCGTGATCACACGGCCGCCCGGCTTCTCGATCATCTGCCTCCCTAACGAGGTCAGCTTTTGCAATGCATCGTCAGTATGAGCGTAGTCCACGATCACCTTGAACGCCTGACCCGCGTCTACAGACTGAAAGCGTCCCGGCGCAGGCTTGAGTCGTGGAACGCATCCGACAAGCTGCGCGAAGGATACGCCGCGCGCATGTGCAGCCGCCATTGCCGCCAGCAGGTTAAGGACGTTTACTTCACCGGCTAGTTGCGATGCCACTCTTGAGGCGCCCTCCGGCGTCTCCAGATCAAGCACCATACCGTCTGGTTTGAGCTTGTATGCCGATGCACGCCAGTCGCCCCCACCGATGCCGAAAGTTCGAACCTCGGCTCCTGTCTTCGCTGCGGCTGCCGCCAACTCGTGCGAACGCGCATCGTGAGCATCGATAACCGCCACGCGTGGCGGCGGTTGAACCGTGCCGTCGAAAAGCAGCCGCTTGGCCGCAAAGTACTTCTCCATTGTCTTGTGATAGTCGAGATGATCGTGGGTGAGATTGGTGAATACAGCCACGTCAAAGCTCACCCCATCCGTCCGACCCTGGTCGAGGCCGTGGCTCGATGCCTCTGCCACCAACTCGGTGGCTCCGCGCTCAACACCCTGGGCCATCATTTCGAAAAGGTCTCTTGATTCCGGCGTGGTGTGTGTTGAGGGCTGCGTTTCACCGGCCACGTGGTATTCAATGGTTCCCACCATGACCGTCTTACGAGCAGCCGCGTTCAGCATCTCTTCAATCAGATAAGCCGTGGTTGTTTTACCATTCGTGCCGGTGATTCCCGTTGCTGCAAGTCTCCGTTCCGGGTGTCCAAAGAAGGCCGCCGACGCCTCGGCCAGCGCGCGCCGGCCATGTTCGACCAGCAGCAGTGGCAGGCCGGGCACGCAGCCTTGAAGTTGCCTGAACTTCGTCTCGGAGTCTGTGATCACTCCCAAGGCCCCGGACTGAAGCGCCTTGTCGACGTAACGATTGCCGTCGGTGGTGCCGCCCTGCATCGCGACAAAAACTGCGCCGGGCCGCACTTTGCGTGAGTCGTACTCGATGCCCTTGACGAGCTGGTCTGAACAGGCGCCGACGCCGACCGCCGACACCTCTTCAGCCAAGTCTCTCCACTTCATCCCGCTCTCGATTCTGGACTGCTGAAGCTCCCGGTTCACCGCGATGTAGTTTTTGTCTCTGATTCTGAAAGCTATGCCGGACTATCTCAGTTCTTCATGACCGCTTCCAACTCTTTCAGAGCCGACATCATCGTTGCTCTATCGGCCTTTTCCAGGCTCTGGAACAATGCGATCCACGATTCCCGGCCCGGCTTGAATGTTGGCGATGACGCCAAGTAGTGAACGGTTCCAGCAAAATTCCAATCTGTCCGCTGGATTGCTGCCGCCTTGGCCAGAAGCGTTTTCACGGTTCCGAGCGCCGGGGCCTTGGCTCCCGCACCCCACAGGCAGGCGAGCTTCAGTGAGTCGCGGATTAAAAGGAGGGGGGGCGCGGGCTCGGGAACGGAGCCGTCTCCAACAGCTGCCGCCTGCTTTTCGCATTGCTCAAAGCGGCTGGTGGTAAGCTCCGCTTCCTCGACGTGGAGCTGAGAGTCGGGTGAGGCATCCAGCCTGAGCCGGCGCGCGGCCAGCTCATATGCCCGGTCGTAACCGTACAGATCGTTTTCATACACCGACGCTGCGCCCTTCAGCACGTTAAAATCCGAGGGAATGGCTTGAACGCACGAATCCAAGGCCTTCGAGGCACCGGACTGGTCGCCCTGATCGGCCAATGCCTTTCCCAATTCGATCTCCGCCCCCGCCCAGTCCTGCGTCTGGTCGGTTCTGGTAAAAACTCCAAGCGCGGCATGGCACGCCTCGACCGCCTGGCCTAGAAGAACCTTGGCCTCGGCGGCGCTGCTGCCCTGGCTCTCGTCCGTGAGAGCCCCACAGAGAAACCACTCTGTTGTTGCAAAATTCTGAGGCAGGTCCACCCTGGTTCGCACCTCCAGCGCCGACCGGCAGGCTTGAGCAGCCTGGGCAAACAGATCGGTGGCCTGCGCTCCGCTTTGCCACGTCCCCAAAGCCCTCAAAGCAAGGCAGAGGTTGCTCTGTGCTTTGGCCCAATCCTGCGGAAGGCTGTCCCTGGTGAACACTTCCAGCGCCCCACGGTAGGCTTCGACCGACTGGGTCAAAAGGTCGGTGGCTTCTGAGCCGATGCTTCGCTCGCCCTGTGTTCGCAGCGCCCAGCCAAGATTGTTTTGCGTCATGGCCCATCGTTGCGGCAGGTCTGTCTTGGTTCTGACTTCAAGTGCCGCGTGGTAGGCTTCAACACCTTCCGACCAGAGTTTCTTCTCTTCCGGTCCGCTGCTGAGCGCCGCAAGATCGGTGAGAGACAGACCCATGTAGTTCTCTGTGATCGCCCAGTCGGAAGGCATGCTGGTTTTGGTCTCGACTTCAAGCGCAGCTCGATAAGCGGCGATGGATTGGGTCAGCAGCTTCATTGCTTCCGCGGTGTCGGCACGCTCACTCTGTCGCCATAGGGCCAGGGCCAGAATGGTTTCAGTCTTTGCCCAGTCCTGAGGGAAATCCGCCTTGGTTCTCACCTCCAACGCTGCCCGCAATGCTTGAACAGCATCTGCCAGCAGTTTGGTTGTCTGCGCTCCAGTGTCGCGCTCCCCCTGGTCAATAAGCGCGTATCCAAGGTTGTTCTGTGTCCTGGCCCAGTCCTGGGGCAGAGCTGCCCTGGTTTGCACTCTCAGGGCAGCCTTTGAGGCTTCGATTGCCTGCGCCAGGTACTCAACCGATTGCGTGCCGGTGCTCCGCTCGCCCGCATAACTGAGAGCGTAGGCAAGATTGCTCTGCGTCCTGGCCCACGCTTCCTGCTCTTGAGGCAGTTGGTACCCCTCAATCAACTGCCGGTAGTCGGCGAAGGACTTGCGCAAAAGCGAAGAGCTATCGAGAGCTTCGCCGGCTGCGCCCTCCTCCGCTCTGGCGTCTGCCAGCCGCTGCAACGCATCGAGCCAGATGCCGCGCAACGCGGGGTCGTCCTTATAGTGACTTCGCTCGTCCGATGCCTGTTCGCTGGCTTCCTCTAGAATCTCTGTCGCGCTGTGATACTGCGAGTTGAGCTGGTAGCTGTTTGCCGCCTGGGCGGCAGCGAACATGGAGTCGCGCAGATCCTTGCGCTTTTCCTCCAGTTGCTTCTCCTCGCTGTCCTTCATCGCCTGGCGCCGGGCATTGAAGCTCTGTTGAAAGGTCAGGGCGGCGGCTCCATACTGCTTCAGTGCCAGCTCAGCAAGCCCTCTCTGTTCGTCGTTGACTTGTTCTTTTCTCTGCTCGATATCCTCGGCCCAGCTGCGAACCTGTGTCTCGACGTCGCCGAGCTTGAGGCCGTTGGCGGTGGCCCACTGCTCAATGGCCGCGGCCAGGCCGGCCTTCTGCTCCTGCGATACGGCCAGCTGCCCCTTCAAATCCCTATTCAGCTGTTCCAGGCGTTTATTTTGTAGCGAAAGTCGAAGCCATAAAGCGTTGAGTTGCGGCGGGCCCATCAGGGCGGGCGAGCCCTTGGGCAGCAGCTTGACAGTCATGCTTGATGGTAGTCCCGGCAGTTGTCCGCCCGGGGGTTCGTAGATCACCAGGTCGCCGGAGCCAGTGACTTCAATGCGAAGATTGTCACGGTCGATGGCATCTGGAGAAACCATCAGCAAAACTTTGCCCGCGCGATTGGTGGCGTCGCGCGCATCCACAACCTTGTCGGATGCGGCAACAAAACTCAAGGAAACTCGTGCTCCGGAAACGGGTTGGGTTGGGTCATCGTGAGCGTTGACGACCACGACTGTCATTTCGCGTTCGGTTGCGTTGATGGCTGGGATGAAAGCGCAGAGGCAAAACAAGGACCCGAGGAAGCAGATTGCTGGGAGCGTCTTTAAGCTTGGACGCCTTAGGTGGGACTTGATTGGTGACCGCGCATGGAGTGAGGGAATACAGTTGCGCAGCGCACGATCCGGTGAAACCCTGATCAGAGTTTGATGGCGTTCTCCAGCCGTATCAACAGGGATGCGCGCGTTTTGGCCATGAATTTCGAGCATCCGACTTCTTTGAAGCTGCAAAACTGATCTGTGAGTTGTCCCGGGCAGCATACTCCCCGACGCAAACGGCTTTCAACGGGGAATCATCATCGAAGCCACCAGAAGTACCATGCGTACTATCATGGGCGCTATGCGGCGATTGCCTGGGCAAGACGGCGAACTGTCAGAACAGTGATGTCGTCTTCCTGTCCGAATGCTTTGGCGGCGTCGGCGATATAGAAGGCGGATTGGTTGCTGAGGTTGTGCACCCGTTCGAACCCGAACAGCTCACCGGAGGGTTGGCGGGCTTCGACCACTCCGTCAGAGAGCATGAGAACGCGGTCACCGGGGTGGAGGTAGAGACGGACTTCTTCGTAGTGCACCTCGGGCAGTACGCCGAGGGGTAACCCGCCGGGTAGCACCACTTCCTGGCTGTTGAGATAGGGCGGGAGGTGGCCGGCATTGGCCACGACAAGCACTCCATCGGCTCCGAACAGTGCGGCCTGGCAGGTGGTAAAGCTCTCGCTACCGGTCAGCACGCGGTTGAGAGATTCGAGGATCCTGGCGGGGCTCGGTTCATGGATGCTGCGCAGAGCCCCCATGAGCATGGAAACGTTCATGGCGGCTTTGAGGCCTTTGCCGGCGACATCGCCAACGACAATCAGCAGGCCGCCATCGGCAGTGGGTTGGACGTGGAAGAAGTCTCCGCCAACTTCGTTTGCCGGTTCGTAGATAGAGTCCACTTCAAAGCCAGGGGTCTGAATCTTGTCAACAGGAATCATCAGCTCCTGAACGCTACGGGCCGCGGCCAGTTCGCTTGAGGCGCGCTCCTGATCGTGGTGGATGCGCAGAAAGCGGCCGAAGATGATGACCACAATGGCCAGGATGCCGGCAAAGTCGGCGATGGAGGCAAAGTGAATGGGGATGGGGCCGGCCTGAAGAGTGAGGAAGGAGTGGAATGGCCGGCCCGCCCATTCGGTCATGTTCACGGTCAAGATGGGTTCGGTGATGCCCACAAGCGTCAGAAGCAATGGGAGAAGCAGGACGCCTGCCTCAAAGTTGCGCCGGAAGGTGGCGGCGATGAGGGTGAGGAAGATAAACAGGAACCAGCCAATAATCCAAAGCATGCTGATGCCAAAAACGACCAAAAGCGCGGCGACGGAGGCAGCGCCGTGGCCGATCATGACGATCGTGATGCCCAGGCCGGCCAGAATCGGTGCGGTGAAACGGAGAAGAGTGATGTACCAGCGTTTGCGCAGAGAGAGAAAGGCGATGAGGAACTCGAAATACAGGTAGGCCGAGACGGCCAGCAATTGCACGAAGATGGCAATGTACCAGAACTTGTCGATGCGCGCGGAGCTGCCTGCCAGCTCCACAAATCCGATGGGGGCCTGGAGCAACTCGTAGAGGGCCAGCCAAAGGTACTCGATATGGCCCTTTTGGGTGAAGTACAAGACCAGAAGAAAAAGGGACAACACGGTCAAAAGAATGTTGTTGATGAGCCTCGGCAGGCGCTCAAAAAGGCTATGCACCGACCACAATTCGAGTGCGTGATCGAGGTCCTCCGTGTGGCCCAGGCGAAATCTGTGGTTTGAAAAGAAGCTGGTGTAGGCGCCGTAGCCGAAGGGAATATAGACGCTGCGAATCACCAGGGTGAGGGAAGTGTCAGATGGTGCGACGTCCAGATTATAGATCCGCGAGATTGGCTGGAAGCGCTCAGGAGCATCGCCGTTGGGGCCTTCCGGCTGAACCTGCTTGCCATTGGCAAAGACGGTCCAGTCAAATGAAGTGCTCCCCATCCCAACGTTCTGCAATACCGGCAGTTCGACCAGCAAGGAAACCGGACCATGGTTGGGCGCCAGCTTGATGTGGAGTCGAAACCAGACAAATGGGCGCTGATGGAGATGCGGAGGGCCATCATGCGAATCCGGGGATGAGGATCCATTGGCGCCCGGGGGCTGCGCGTGATGATCCTCATCTGAGACATCGGCAAAAAAGTCCTGGGCGTCGCGGATGGCCCAGGTGGAGTCATCGAAGTCAGGCGCGGCCGGTGCCGAATTTGCAGTAATTCCGATGCGCCACCCCTTGTCCAGGACGGTTGGAGAGCCAAGATTGGTGGCATCGAAGGATGCTTCAGAAATGCGCGGGGCATCGACGGGGGCTGGCCTGGCATGACCATGGGGAGCCAGCAGCTCAGCCAATGGATTGGAGTGGGGATGCGGTGGCTGTTGAGCGATGAGCTGGGTCGCCCCGGAAATGACCGCAACGGCTAGCGCAAGAATCGTTCGGTGCAAGAGGTCTCCCCTGGTTCCGCGTGCATTCCACTTTAATTCAGACGGATGGCAGTTGAAAGAAGGACGCGCAGCAGTTGTTGCTTGAGAGGTGTAAAACCCGGCGCTCAGAGCGGAGAGGGGCCCGCAAGGGAATTCTTCCTTCCTTTTGCTGTCGAAGAGGCGGATACTAACGTCTAAGTGGTGGAGCGAAGCGGCGGTCCGGGGTTCCCAACAACGGATCTGAAGAGTTGGCTGGTGAACTGGCGGTTTTTGTCTTTGCGCTGGAGGTGAGGTCATGACGGCAAGTTTCAAGAGCTCGAGAGCATTGATGCTGGCAGGATTCATGTTGGTAGTTGGGGCAGCCCTGGGGGCACAGTCCTCGCCGCAGACGACACCAGCCGAAAAGACACAGGCCGGCTCGACGCCGGCAAGCCAGACCCCGCTAGATTCGACACAGTCAAATACACCTCCGGCAAACACGCCGACCGCCCAGCCTGCGCCGGGAACGACGCCGGTTGGCGGCGATACGCAGGCCAAGCCCGCTGACAAGCCTGCGCCGGGTACGACACCGGTTGGGGGCGACACGCCAGCCACGCAGCCGTCAAAACCAGCACCTGGGACAACACCTGTTGGCGGGGATACGGCGGCAACTACCGTGAATCCTGAAAAAGTGGTTGAGGTGGGCAGCCAGAAAGTCAATGTGAAGCCTGGCAGCATCGACGATGTGAGCGCGGTGGGCAATCGGGACATTGGGGCTCGCGGGCTGGGAAACTGGTATTCGGTTGATACCGAGATCAAGATGGGCAAGATGTACGCCTCGGAGATCGAGAAGAGCACCAAGTTCATCACTGATCCGGTGGTGCTTGAATATGTAAATCGCGTGGGCCAGAACATCGTGAAGAATTCCGATTGCAAGGTCCCGTTCACCATCAAAATCATCGATTCTGACGTGATCAATGCGATGGCGCTGCCGGGCGGCTTCTTCTACGTCAACTCAGGCCTGATTCTGAATGCGGACGAAGAAGCGGAGCTTGCGGGCGTGATGGCGCATGAGACGGCTCATGTATGCGCTCACCATGCGGTTCGCGAACAGACGCGCATGAACTATGCGCAGCTGAGCACGATTCCGTTGATCTTTATCGGCGGCTGGACGGGGTATGGCATTTACGAAGCGGCTTCGCTGGCGATTCCGCTGACGTTCCTCCATTTCTCAAGGGACTTTGAGGCGCAGGCCGATTACCTGGGAGTGCAATACATGTACCGTGCGGGTTACGATCCGCAGGCATTTATCAGTTTCTTTGAGAAGGTGCAGGCGCTCGAGAAGCGCAAGCCAGGCATGGTTGAGAAGGCCTTCGCCGATCACCCCCAGACACCGGATCGCATTCTGCATTCGCAGGAAGAGATTGCACGTATTTTGCCCGCGCGCGATGAGTACACAGTCACGACATCAGAGTTCGACGACATCAAGGCGCGGCTGGCGAGGATTGAAAACAAGCGCCGTTTGACCGACTCCAAGGATACGAAGAAGCCGTCATTGCGGCGTGCCAGCACCGGCTCGAACGACCCGAACAGCTCTTCCGGCTCGGGAAATGGCAACAGCACATCCAGCACCTCAGACGACGGTCCACCGACACTCCATCGGCGCGAGGATCAGAACCTGATATCAGAACGGAACTGAATCAGGTTTTCGAAGCCGTCCTCAGAATGAGGCGGATGCATGCCGGTTGGCACTTGTGCCAGCGAGCGCGGCGTTCTAAATTGATTTTGGGAGCCAGGTAGCCGGGAAGAAGAGCCGGCAAGCAGGCGGGCCAGCATAGAGGGTCAGTGCGTGGGCGTTTTTCGACAGGAAATCAATTCAGAATGAAGAAAATCGCCATCGTTGTGGCTGCATTCTTGCTGATCCTGTTGCTGACAAAGATTGCAAACCAACTGCCGCCGGAGCGACCTTCAGGGACTGCATTCTCATTGAAGGCGCAGAAAGTGGTTCAGTGTTCGCCTGAAGAAATCACCTTCGTCGACAATCACCAAAAGGCAACGCATCTTGATAAGGACGGTTCCTGGCCGGAATGCTCGATGTTTCAGAAGGATGATGTTCTGGACTTTTACCTCTCTCGGGGCGAAAAGACGAAGTTGCTCAGCTATGAGAAGAGCGCCTGGTGGCGGAAGGCGATGTAGGGACGACATCCTCTTTACTCTGGTTCGATGTTTCAGGTTGCACCATCTGTCGTAACGACCCAATGGATTGGGGGAGCGATGGCGCCAGGTACGACAGGCTGGGCCGGGATGCTTCGAAGGTACTTGAAGGCTTCGAGGCGGGGCGGGAAAAAGACGATGAAAATCCTGCAAATCCCTGAAAATCCTTGAAATGGCGGACTAAACCGCGTTAAATACATGATTACCGGCAGGGCAACCATCGCGCGCCTTGCGACAAATCTTGTTTAAGGATGCAATCATGCGTAACGCTGCTGCCCGTTCCAATCTGCTGGTTCCGGAGGTACGCGAGGTGATGGACATTCGCCAAGCCTCCGACTACCTTGCCATCTCTCCCGACACGCTTTACAAATATGCGTCGGAGGGGTTTGTGCCGGCCTTCAAGCTGGGCAATCGCTGGCGTTTCAAGCGGTCGCGGCTGGACGAGTGGATGGACAAGCAATCGGATCTTCATGCTGCCGAGGTGGAGATCGACCCACACCAGAAAAAGCCGGTGCGACCAGCGGTTTAGGCTCTCGGATTGAGGACCGGGGGGCCTTCCCGCGGCCTTCCGTGATTTATCCTCGAAACGTGGATCACATTCATCGTATTGGCCAATTGCGCCGCCGTGCGACCAAGGCCGGCCTTCAAGGGCTGCTTGTCACACATCTCCCCGATCTTCGATACCTCACTGGGTTTACAGGCTCCAGCGCGGCGCTGGCTGTAACCCGCCGTGCTGCAAGTGTGTTTACGGATGGCCGCTACACGGCGCAGGCCGCTGAAGAGGTTTCGGGCGCAAAGGTGAGGATCGTCTCCGGTTCGCCGGCAGTGGCCGCGGTGGAGTGGCTTGCCGCCCAGCCTGGTGTGGATTTTGCGGGTTTCGACCCCGCATGGACCTCTGTGGCGGAACTGACAAGGTGGAGGGCGGCGCTGCCGTCGCGATTGCGCAAAACTCTACTCATGGCATTAGCGGCCCCGCTGGTTGAGAGTCTGCGGCAAACCAAAGACAGCGACGAATTGGCTTTGATGGGCGAGGCGGCGCTTTTGGGCTGCAAACTGTTTGAGCATATCCTCGGGTTCATCCGGCCAGGCATGGCGGAGGTTGAGGTTGCTGCTGAACTGGAACATCGGGCGCGGTTGATGGGCGCGGAGGGTATGTCATTTGAAACCATCGTCGCATCCGGGGTGCGGTCCGCATTGCCCCACGGCCGGGCTACCGCCGCCAAGCTGCCCAGGAAGGGATTCCTGACCCTCGACTTCGGTGTTATCCTCAAAGGTTACTGCTCGGATATGACTCGTACCGTCTACCTGGGAAAGCCCCGGGGGAGTGAGCGGAATGCCTACCAGGCGGTGCTGGAGGCCCAGGAGGCCGGCGTTGCCGCTGTGGTTCCGGGTGCAACCTGCGGTGAGGTGGACGAGGCTGCGCGCAGTGTGTTGCGCAATGTGGGTTTAGCGGAGGCATTTTCACATTCAACCGGCCACGGAGTGGGTCTGGAGATTCACGAGTCGCCGCGTGTTGGGGCGGGCCAGAAGACCAGGCTGGCGGCGGGAATGGTTGTGACAATCGAGCCGGGTATCTATCTGGCGGGTCAATATGGGATTCGCATTGAGGATATGGTGGCTGTGACCAGAACGGGAGGGCAGGTTTTGACGCCCGCCCCCAAAGCCCTGATCGAACTTTGAAACCGCTTGTCCCGGAATCACCAGGGAGAGCTAAGGAACGAATGAATTCACTGAATCCAGAAAATATTCAGGATCTGCAGCAACTGATCGATTTCCTGAAAGAAAACCAGGTGGCAGAATTCGAGTGGGACCGTGGCGAGACTCGGGTCCGACTCAAGTTTCAACCGCCTCAGAGCTCGCAGGCGGGACTATCGGATCTGGCGGGATTGCTTGCCAACGCGCGGACGGTGATAGCTCCAGCGGCAGCCCAGGCGGCTGGTGCTCCAGCGGCGGAAGCTGCGCCGGTTGTTGATCCCGATGCCGGTTTGCACCTGGTGAAATCCCCAATTGTCGGTACTTATTATGGTTCTCCCTCGCCTGGGGCCTCCCCGTTTATCTCCGGCGGCGAGCGCGTGGAAAAGGGACAAGTGATCTGCATTGTGGAAGCTATGAAGCTGATGAATGAGATCGAGTCAGACGCGGCAGGGGAGATTGTGAAATGCTTCTGTTCCAACGGCCAGCCGATTGAATTTGGGCAGCCGCTCTTTTCAGTGCGTGTGGGGTAACCGAACAAGCGGAGCCAGCGTTGCGAGCGGAGCTTGCGGAGGTTGCAGAGCAAGCACCCGGTTTCAGGGTTGAGCGAGCCGCGAGACAAGCCCCCTCCTAGTTCCGCTAACAACGCTAACTAATTTAAGGGTCATGAATGTTTCGTAAGGTGCTGGTTGCAAATCGTGGCGAAATTGCGCTGCGCGTCTTAAATGCCTGCCGAGAGCTCGGCATCCGCACAGTCGCTATCTACAGCGAGGCGGACCGCAATTCGCTCCACGTCCGGTTTGCCGATGAGGCCATCTGCATTGGGCCTCCGCGCCTGGCGGACAGTTATCTGAATGTGCCGGCAGTGATTTCAGCCGCAGAGATCGCCGATGTGGATGCAATCCATCCTGGGTACGGCTTGCTGAGTGAGAATGCAAACTTTGCCGAGGTGTGCCGGGCATCGAACATCAAGTTCATCGGACCTCAGCCCGAGGTTACGCGGCTGATGGGTGAAAAGGAGAAGGCGCGCCAGGCAATGAAGAAGGCCAACGTGCCGATTCTTCCAGGTTCAGACGGGGTGATCGAGTCCACCGAGGAGGCGCTGGCCTGGGCCAAGAAGGTCGGCTACCCGGTGATTCTGAAAGCCAAGGCCGGTGGCGGCGGCCGTGGGATGCGCATCGTGCGCTCGGCGGAAGAACTGCCCAATCTCTATCACGCGGCTTCGACCGAGGCGGCCAACGCATTTGGCAACGGCGAATTGTACATGGAGAAGTTCATTGAGCAGCCGCGCCACATCGAATTTCAGGTGCTGGCCGATGAGCACGGAAATGTGACAACTCTGTTTGAGCGCGAGTGCTCGATTCAGCGGCGTCATCAGAAACTGGTTGAAGAAGCGCCATCGCTGCAGGTGACTCCCGAGCTTCGAGAAGAACTGGGCAAAACGCTGTGCCGATGCCTGACCGATATTGGATATCAGAATGCCGGGACAGTGGAGTTTCTGATGGATGAAGACCGGCAACTCTACTTCATCGAGATGAATACGCGCATCCAGGTGGAGCACCCGGTGACCGAGGCGATTACGGGGATCGATTTGGTGAAGGCGCAGTTACGGATCGCATCGGGAGAAAAGCTGAGCGATATTTTGCCGGCAAAACCCGAGATTCGCGGCCATGCCATCGAATGCCGCATCAACGCCGAGCATCCGCAGAAGTTCACGCCTTCAGCGGGCAAGATTACCGCGTTCAATGTGCCGGGCGGGAATGGTGTGCGGGTGGATACGGCGCAATATGCAGAGGGCGTGGTTCCGCCCTATTACGATTCGCTGATCGCGAAGTTGATTGTGCATGGAGTGGATCGCGCAGAGGCCATCGCGAAGATGGAACGCGCGCTGAGCCAGTTCGTGGTGCAAGGGATTGAGACTTCGATCCCGCTGCACCAGGCCATCTTTGCCGACCCCGGATTTCGGGCTGGGGAATTCGATACCAAGTTCATGGAACGATTCCTGGCTGCGAGGTCGGAGTAGGCCGAGACTCGCCGAACCTTAGTCGATGCCTGAGCCATGAAGGTGCTGCTGCGCAACGGGGAGCGGAGTAAGAATATCTTCAACTGCGCCGGGGTCTCCGGCAGCGGGACCGTGCCATACACTTCCACCATATGTGGAGATGTAAATTCTTGAAGCGTCGCCTGGGTCGACGGTGACACGGTGACCCCATTTGAAGTTGAAGCCCTGAATGCGCGCCCAATGCAGGCCGGCATCGGTGGAGCGATAAGCGCCTGCATCGAATCCGCAGATATAGAGGATATCCGGCGTGTTGGGATCGATGGTGACATCGTAAACGTGCTGCGACTGGATGAAGATGGGCTTCCAACTCAGGCCACCGTCGATGGAAAGGTAGACTCCGCCGCCTTTGTCGATGCCCTCGCGCTGCTTGCCCCATGCAGCAAGATACATGCGGCGATTGTTACGCGGATCCAGGGCCAGGCCAGTGGGTCCGTTGACGCCCGAGGGCAGCTTCATCTTCGTCCAGTTCTCTGCGCCATCGACGGATTTGTAGAGCGCGCCATCTCCGCCTGAATCGTCGATGCTGCCCTCATTGCGCCGCGCAATCGTGAGATAGAGAACGCCATCACTGTTGCGGACGATGCGCCAGGCAAAGGGATCTGTCTCAGTGATTCCATGATTCTTGAGTTGCCAGGTTTTACCGTTATCGATTGACTTGTACACGCCCACACCAAATCCGCAGGCATAGAGAGTACGGCTGCCAGGCGGGCTGGCGGGGTCGAGGAGTACATGCGTGACCGCGGTCTCACGCATGCCGGCGTTCGATGGAAGCCAGGTGCGGCCACCATCGGTAGAAATGGCGACGCCTCCCCTGGCTCGTGCGAGAAAATCGCCATGACGCCACATCTTTGGTCGAGGCAGATCGTGGATTCCGCTGAATGCTCCCCACATGAGGTCTTTGATTTGCGGATCGAAGGCAAGCCAGTAAGTTGAGTTCCGCCACGGATCGGGGATGCCGTTTGTCGCCGACTCCCAGGACTTGCCTCCGTCTTCGCTTTGAAAGGCTCCGACGTCGGTGTAGTCGATGAAGATGTGGTTGCGGTCGAAGGGGTCGAATTGCACGCCATAGGCGGTAGTCACGTCGAGGCCGCGGGTTCTCCAACGATCACCAGGCAGACGCAGAGAATTGACTTGCGCCCAGGTTGTACCGCCGTCGAGGGTGCGGTAGGTGCGAAAGAGATCGGTGGCGTAGCAGATGCCGGGGTTGCCTGGGGCTACGGCGAGGCTATACGGGGCGTCGAAGATGATGCTTTTGCCACCGGCCCAATCCGTTCCATGAGCGCGTTGCTCGATCCAGGAAGCATCGAGATTCAGCGCTGGGTGCGTCAATTCGCGGAAGACGATTGACCAGGTCTTTCCGGCATCCGTCGTCTTCGCGATGCCGTTACTCAATTTTTCAGGGCCATCGCCGAGGTTCAGACCGCGAAAACCGACGTAGGCGGTCAGGCCTTGGTGAGCAGAAGTCGCAAGTGCGCCGAACTCTCCGGCTTTCTGGCCCAGGGCGGGAGTTCTGTGCTGCCAGGTCTTGCCACCATCTTCTGACACATAGAGGTTGCCCTTGCTCGTGGTCGCATACACAAATGTGCCGCGGTTGGCTTCGCCGGCTCCGGCGTGGATGATTTTCTCGCCGTCCTCGCCAATTGACACTGGAGCGTTGGACATTCCCAGATATGCGCCCTTGCTACCAATTGCAAGCCGTCCGCCGGTTGAATAGGAAAGCAGGATGATTTTATCCGCGGGGAATTCGGATTCCTTCTGGAAGGTTGCGCCGGCGTCCTTCGAGACCATGAGGCGTGTGCCGCCATGAGGTTCAGTGCAGGCGATGTGCACGATGCTGGAGTCTTTGGGGTCGATGGCAATCTGTTCGATGTTGAGTCCCCTGATGTAGCTACGGTCGTCGGATGTGAGGCTGTAGTCGGCATGGTCGCCGTTTTGGTGTTCGATGGTTTTGGCGGCTGGATTGGGAAAAACCATGCTCCAGGAACGGCCGCTGTCTTCGCTGCGCCAAAGAGCGGCACTACCGGCATAGATTCGTTTCGGATTGACGGGATCGAAGGCGAAGGCGTTGATGCCGGCGCGCAGATTGAACATACGCCAGGAGGAACCGCCGTCGAGCGTGATGTAATTGCCGGTCATGTCGGAGTGCTCGACAACGATGGAGGCATCGTGGGGGCTGATTGCGGGTCCTGTCGTGGTGCCGCCGCCGCCGGGGCCGATGATCTGAAAGGAGTCGAAACGCTGCATGGGGCCGGGATTCTGCGCGGCAAGTGTGCAGGCCAGCACGATGAGGATGCCCGGATAGAGGCAGAATGGTTTCAAGCGCAGCTTTGCACCCCATGAAGTGTATTGAACGGCCAAAGGCTGGTATGGATTGTAGCGCCCTGCATTGAGAGTATGAGGGGCCTCGAGGGCGCTTCGCAATTGATGCCGCGTTCAGGTATGCTGGCTCGGCTACTGAAGACGAAGCGGGCGGGCCGTGGCGTCAACGCTGACACGACCGGGCACATTGAGGAAGTCGAGTGAAAAGAACCAGCAAGAGCATTGTTTTTGCATCGATGTGCGCAACTCTCTGGTGCGGAACCTGCGCAGGCCAGAACGCAACGGACTGGCCAGTCTACAACGGTGGCATCGATGGCGACCACTACTCGACGCTGACCGAGATCAACCGCACCAATGTGAATCAACTGGAAGTTGCTTGGAGTTTTGACACCGGCGAAAAGGGCGGCATCCAGGACAACCCGCTGATTGTAGGCCGGACGATGTATGCGTACACGCCGACACAGAAGATTGTGGCTCTGGATGCGTCAACCGGGACGTTGAAATGGAAGTTCGACTCGGGCATTCGCGGAACACAGCCGGACCGTGGGATGGCGTATTGGACGGACGGCAAACGTGGCCGCATCTTTGCCGGGGTGATGAACTTTCTGTATTGCCTGGACGCCGAGACCGGGCAGCCAGTGAAGGAGTTTGGAGAGGGGGGGCGCGTAGATCTGCGCAAGCATTTGCGCGGTGATTTTACGCAGCAATCGGTTGTACTGACCACGCCCGGGATCATCTACAAGGACCTGATTATCGTGGGAGGGCGGAACCCGGAGACACATCCAGCGCCGCCGGGGGATGTGCGCGCTTTCGACGTGCGAACAGGAAGGTTGCGGTGGAGCTTTCATACGATCCCGCATCCGGGCGAGCCGGGGTATTCGACATGGCCGGCGGGCGCCTGGAAGACGGCAGGGGCGGCGAACAACTGGGCGGGCATGACGCTGGACGCGGCGCGCGGCATTGTTTATGTGCCCACCGGCTCGGCGGTCTTCGACTTCTATGGCGGTGATCGGCTGGGGAACGACCTGTACGCAAATACCCTGCTCGCACTGGATGCAGCAACGGGAAGACGGTTATGGCACTTCCAAGGTGTGCATCACGACATCTGGGATCGGGATTTTCCTTCGCCGC
>Ga0181535_10004051_pt1 | contig 16545 bp, 14 predicted proteins | sample PEATcosm2014_Bin_44_FD_119774 | JGI IMG/M metagenome (GOLD analysis project Ga0181535, IMG submission 119774) | Peatland microbial communities from MTU Mesocosm Facility, Houghton, MI, USA - PEATcosm2014_Bin17_30_metaG | ecosystem: Environmental > Terrestrial > Soil > Wetlands > Peat | place... | reverse complement strand
CAGGTTGACGACCTCAATGCCAACGCCCACTTAGCTAGCCCCTTTCAAAACGCCGCGGCTGGTGACGTAACGCACCAGGGAAACGGCGAGCACAATCAGAACGATCAAGACGAGCGACCCGGCCCACGCCAGCCGGTGCCAATCATCATAAGGCGACATCGCGTAGACATAGATTTGGAGTGGCAATGCGGCGATGGGCTGGTTCAAGCTGGTGCTCCAGAACTGGTTTCCAAGCACGGTAAAGATGAGTGGTGCGGTTTCTCCGGCGACGCGGGCAAAGGCCAGCATGCAACCGGTGATGATGCCGGGCGATGCGGTCTTGACAGTGATGGAGAGAACCGAGCGCCAGTTGGGGACGCCGAGGCCAAGAGCGGCTTCACGGACCGCGTGAGGCACCATGAGCAGCATTTCCTCAGTGGTTCGGCAGACGGTGGGGATCATCATGAAGCCCAGCGCCACGCCGCCGGAGAAGGCAGAAAAGTGTCCCGTGAAGGGAAGGAACGGAATCTTGGGAACGACGATAAGGGCATAGGCGGCAAGACCCATCACGATGGAGGGCACACCGTTCAACACGTCGGCGGTGAAGCGGATGGCAAAAGCCAATCTGCCACCGCGGCCGAACTCGGCCAGATAGATCCCGGCGCCAATGCCGATGGGAATACCGATGGCCGAAGCCACGCCAAGGAGGATTCCCGACCCGAGAATGGAGTTGGCCATGCCGCCGCCTGTTTCGCCGACCGGCACGGGGATCTTGGTAAAGAAGTCCAGGTTCAGCGAAGTGGTGCCCATGTAAAGGAGATAGACAAAGATGGCGATCAGGGGCGCAATGACGACCACCGTGGCCAGGATGGCCAAACCTGTGACCAGACCATCGGAAAAGGTCCGCAGCTGCGACCGGAATTTAAAAGCGTCCCTACTCACCGAAATCTCCAAACGGGGCACAAAGCAAACTTCTCAGTGTCATTAGCGTGCCTGCGCGGGCGTTCCTCTGGTAACGGCCCAGATCAAGACCTGGGCAAGGGCGTTCACGATGATGGTTACGATAAAGAGCGCAAGGCCGATCTCGGTCAAAGCGCTGAGGTGCATATCGCTGACGGCTTCGGCGTATTCGTTGGCGATGACAGTGGCCATCGAGCTGCCGTTGGCAAGCAGGTTGCGATGGATTTCGGGGGTTGCGCCGATGACCATGGCAACGGCCATAGTTTCTCCGAGGGCGCGGCCAAGGCCCAGGATAATGGCGCCGACGATGCCGATGCGGGCGTTGCGGAGCACGCCCATGCGAATCATCTCCCAGCGGGTGGCGCCGAGCGCGAGGACGGCTTCACGCTGCGAGTGTGGCACCGAGGTCATGACTTCGCGGGAAAGCGAAGAGATGATGGGCAGAATCATAATCGCGAGAATGACGCCGGCGGAGAGATAGCCGAGTCCAGTGGGGTTGGTGTCTTCAAAGAAGCCGGTCCAGCCCAGGGATTTGAGCAAGAGCGGATTGACATGCTCGCGGAGCAGAGGCACGAGGACGGTGACCGCCCATAGGCCATAGATGACGCTGGGAATGGCGGCCAGCAGCTCGGTGATGAAGGCCAGAGGGCTGCGCAACGCCTTGGGACACATTTCCGTAAGAAAGATGGCCAGGCCCACGGCGAGGGGTATCGCCATGAGGAGGGCGAGGAACGAGGAGACCAGCGTGCCGTAAACGAAGGGGCGGGCACTGAACTGCTCGTTAACCGGATCCCAGAATGTTGTCAGGTGTGTGTCGGGATCGGTAAAGACTCGATAGAAGAACGAGAAGCCGAACTTGTGCAAGGTGAGTTGCGAACGCAAGACGAGTTCGAAGGCAATGAGCGCAACGATGACAAAGATGCTGAGCCCGCAGAGCAACATGAGCCAGGAGAAGACGCGATCGGTGTTGGCCGAGCTTCCGAGGGAAAGCAGATACTTGCGAACCGCCGAAACTTCGGCATGGACCGTCTCGGCTGGGGCCTGACCGTTGGCTGAGTCGGGTTCCGGCTGGAACTGCGCCTGAGAGATATGGATATCCGGCACTTGGGCGTTCACCAAAGTCAGGCTACCGGTGGAATATGAACAGGAGGTTACAAGTGTGCTAAATCAAGTGCATAGGCTAGGAAAAATGGGGCCGGACGGCGGATTGGAGCGGACAAGGATGGGAAAGATGTCCTGGAAAGGGCGCGAAATTCCGATAAGCTGGTGAAATGTAACGGGGAAGGCCTTGACGATGCGCACTGAATTGAAGTTGATTGCCCTGGGACTATCGCTTTTGGCCGTTCACGGACTGGGTCAGGCAACGACCGAGAATGCCGGGCTGGACGGACCTCATCGGGAGTGGCGGGCCGGCTGGGTGACGCACCCCACGGCTCCCCTGCGGGAGCCGGTGGTACTGCATTTCAGGCGAGCGCTGACGGTGGATTCGATCCCGGCGAGCTACCGGGTGCGTGTAAGCGCCGACAACCGGTTTGTGTTGTATGTGAATGGGGAGCGGGTAGGCGAAGGACCGGCCCGGGGCGACCTGGCGCACTGGCGCTATGAGCTTTTCGACCTGGCGCCCCTGTTGCATGTGGGCAAGAACCTGGTCACGGCGACGGTGTGGAATTGGGGAGTCTACGCACCATTGGCGCAGGAGAGCGACCGGACCGCGTTTCTGCTGGAGAGCGAAAGCACCGGGGACGACGGAATCAGCACCCCGGAGGGCTGGCAGGTGGAGATTGAGCCGGGCCACAGGGCGCTGGACCGCAGCTCAGTCGATTTGAAGACATACATGGCGGCCGGGCCGGGTGAAGAGATCAACGCGGGGCTCTATGACTGGAACTGGCAATCGGGTTCAGACGCCAGCACGGGCTGGGTTGCTGCGGCATCGCCGATGCGGGGCAGCAATCTGGATGACGCGAGCAAAGCGCGCTCGGCCGATGCGACGGGCGAGAACCACTGGGGGCTGGTGCCGGATTCCCTGCCGCACATGGAGTATGCCGCGACCGATGTGGGCAAAACGGTACGCGTCGATTTCGTTAACAAGGGCCCGGTTGCGCCCGAAGCAAAGGGATTTCCGGCAGCACCGGTGACGATCCCCGCGGGAAGCCATGTACACATTCTGCTGGACCGCAATGCGCTGATTACCGCTTATCCGATCCTGTCGGTATCGGGTGGCAAGGGAGCTCAGATCTGGCTAACGTATTCCGAAGCGCTTTACGACCAGGACATGCACAAAGGGGACCGCGACGAAGTGGCCGACCGCACGGCGCGCGGGCTGAAAGACAGCTTTCTTCCAGATGGGGGGGAGCAGCGGATCTTCGAGCCTCTTTGGTGGCGAACATGGCGGTATCTCGATCTGGACATTCAGACGGCGGGCGATCCGCTGACGCTGAACTCGCTCGAGGCTCGGTTCACGGCCTATCCCTTCAAGGAACGGGCGTCGTTCCAGTCGAACGACGCGGAGCTGGACAAGATATGGGAGATCAGCTGGCGGACGGCGCGGCTGGACGCTCATGAGACATACATGGACACGCCGTACTTCGAGGAACTGCAATATGTGGGCGATACGCGGTTGCAGGCGCTGATCTCGTATACCGTGGCGGGGGACGACCAATTAGCGCGACAGGCGCTGGAGGCGTTTGACGAATCGCGAACTTCGGAGGGGCTTACGCGGAGCCGGTATCCGGCCTCGCTGCCGCAAACGATTCCTCCGTTCTCCTTGCTTTGGATTGGCATGGTGCGCGACTACTGGATGTACCGGCCGGATGCCGGGCCGGCGCTGGCAGCTCTGCCGGGTACGCGCGCGGTGATGGATTGGTTTGCGCACTATGAGCAGCCGGATGGACTGTTGAGGAAGCTTCCGTGGTGGAGCTTTATTGACTGGGTTCCAGAAGGCACGATTCCTACCTATGACGCGAATGGAGAGTCGTGCATGACGACACTGGAATACCTGGGCGCACTGGAAGATGCGGCGGCGCTGGAAAAGGGGCTTGGCGATCCGCAACGAGCGGCCCGCTACGAAGGCCGCGCCACGCATGTGCGAAGCGGCATCACGAGCAAGTGTTGGAACGGGGTGCAGGGATTGCTGGCCGAGACATCGGCGCGAAGCGACTACAGCCAGCAGGCAAATGTTCTGGGCGTACTCTACGACGCGGTTCCCAAAGACCGCCAGGCAGGGGTCTTGCGACGGATGCTGGTTGTTGATCCGGGAACGACGCCGACCGGCATTCTGAGCGCGTCTTACTATTTCCGCTTTTACCTGGCGCGGGCCCTGGAACATGCAGGGATGGCAGACGAGTACCTGCGCTCGATCGATCCATGGAGAAAGATGCTGGCGCAGCACTTTAGCACCTGGCCTGAGGTTCCGGGCGAAACGCGCTCGGACTCTCATGCCTGGACGGCGCATCCGATCTATGACCTGCTGACGCTGGTGGCAGGAATTGAGCCGGCCAGCCCTGGATTTGAGACGGTGCGGATTGCGCCGCACATGGGCGACCTGCCCGGTTTGACGGCGACTTTTCCGCATCCGCAAGGGGAGATCCGCGTGGAATACGCGCGCACGGACGGGGGGCTGAATGCGAAAATCACGCTGCCCGGCGGCCTGAAGGGGAGCTTCGTCTTCGACGGAAAGACATGGCCGCTGAAGCCCGGAGAAAATATGGTCAGCGCACGGTAGGTTAATCGGGCGGACCGGGACCTTTCTGACCAGCCTCAGGAACGCACCGCGCTGGATCGCGCAGGCGAGGCGACTGGAGTTCCATGAGAAGGGCCTCTTCTATGGAAAATCGATGTAGTAGAGGGTAAGAATCGTTTACCCAATGATAAAAACGTGTTAAAACTCGAACATGGCAAAGAGTAAGACGCCCGAGTTGCCTGGCCATGTGAATCTGAGAATGCTTGCCGACTATTTGCAGCTTTCTCAGACAACCGTTTCGCTGGTTCTGAACAATTCCCCTTCTTCGAAGTCGATACCACCGGAGACACGGAAACGGGTGGAAGCGGCTGCCAAGCGGCTAAACTATCGACCCAACTACTTTGCGCGCTCGCTGCGGCAAAGCCGGTCAATGAGCATAGGGGTTCTGGCGCCGGATCTGAGCGAAGGCTATTTCACGCGGGTGATGAGGGGCGTGGTGGAAGAGCTTTCAGCCGCCCACTATTTCTATTTCACAGCCTGCCACGATTGGCAGTCGGAGTTGATTGAGAAGTATCCGCGGATGCTGGTGGAGCGGGCGGTGGACGGGTTTCTGCTCCTGAATACACCAGCGGACCAGATTTCGGTGCCGGTTCCGGTGGTGGCCATTTCAGCACACAGCGCGGCTGAAAAGGTAACCAACATCGTCGTGAACCATCACAAAGCGGCTGAACAGGCACTCGCTCACCTGTACGCACTGGGGCACAGGCGCATTGCTTTCATGCGCGGTCCTCAGGCGATTCCCGACTCGGAGTTTCGGTGGGAGGCGATCCGGCAGGTTGCCGGCGAGATGGCGATCAAACTCGATCCAGATCTTGTGATTCCCATTGACTCGGATGCGTGGTCGATGCAGACCGGGTACCACCCGATGACGCCGGAGATCGGCTACAAACCGATGCATACACTGCTGAGCAAAACCCACGCGTTCACGGCCATTTTCTGCTTCAACGACATCTCGGCGATCGGAGCGATTCGAGCGCTGAAAGACGCCGGGCTTGATGTGCCGGGAGACGTGTCAGTGGTGGGCTTCGACGATATTCAGTCCGCGGAGTATGCAACGCCCTCGTTGACCACGGTACGCCAGCCGCTCAGGGAGATGGGCAAGCGCGGCGCGCAGGTGCTGCTGGAACGGATAGCCGACCGCGAGAAAGATTTTCCAGAGGAGATCGTGATGATGCCGGAGTTGGTGGTGCGGGAGTCTACAGGAGCGGCACCGAGCGGGAGCAAAGGTTAAAAGTTCAAGAGCAGACGGACTCGAGCCAGCGGCTGATGTACACCTGGGCGTGGGCTTCTCCGCAGTAGTGGCGCGCGCCGGGCGCGTCGGCGGCGTCCCTGGTCCACTTGAAGACGGTCAGTTGCGCGTCGCTGCAGTGGATGACGACCCAGCGGACGGGATTGTCGCTTTCCGCACCGCAGATTTCACAACGATAACTTCTACCGATCATGACTCGACCTCCCGAGCGATTGATTACAGTTTCTGGTGATGAAACAAGGATGCCGGCGACGGTTGGGCCCGGCGGTTACTCGAGCATTTGCAGGTCGAGGGGTTCTGCGACGAGGCAATCCATGGTGCGAAATGCGGCAAGGGCGCGCTGCATGGCTGAGGACTTGCAAGGCTCGACGGTGACGACAAAAGGCAGCGCATGCTGGGGGTAGCCGGGCTTTTGCACGATAGCGCGAATGTTGATTTTTTCTTTGGCGAGCGCGCCGGTAATCTCGGCCACGATGCCGGGACGGTCGACGACGGTGAAACGGATGTAGTGAGGGACCTCGAACTCGGCGCCAAGGCGCGCGGGCGTGGAGGGAATCTCGACACGGCGGGAATCGTGGGCCAGGGTGAGCAGATCGCTGACCACGGCGACCGCGGTGGGATGACCTCCGGCGCCGTGACCGGAGAAGACGACATCGCCGCCGTAGTGGCCGGTGAGGACGACCATGTTCTCGGTGCCGCGTGACCAGGCGAGGGGTGAATGAAGATCGACAAGCATGGGCCCGACTGTGGCGGCGACACGCCCTTTGAGCTGCTGAGCGCGCGCCACCTGTCGAATGGTGCAGCCGAGAATGCGCGCATAACTGAAGTCGACGGCCGAGACCGCGGTGATGGGCTGAGGGACGATCTCGTCAGGGTCGACAACGACGCGCAGCGCGAGGCGCATGAGAATGGCAAGCTTGGCGCGGGCATCAAAGCCACCGACATCTTCAGTGGGGTCGGCCTCGGCATAGCCTTTGGCCTGGGCTTCGGCAAGCACGGTCGCGTATTCGGCGCCCTCGTCCATTTTGCTGAGGATGAAGTTGCAGGTGCCATTGAGAATGCCTTCCATGCGCTCAATGCGATCGCCGGCGAGGCCCTGCTCGAGGCCGGGAATGACGGGGATGCCGCCAGCCACTGCGGCTCCGTACTTGATGTGTCCGCCTTTGGACGCGGCCAGGCGCTCGAGGTCGATGCCGTGATAGGCGATGAGCTTCTTGTTGGCGGTGACGACGCTCTTGCCGGCTTCGAGGGCGCGCCGAATCCAAGTGCCGGCTGGATCGAGACCGCCGACCAGTTCCACGATGACGTCTACGTCGGAGGCAAGCACGGCATCGGCGTCTTCACTCCAGACCAGGCCTGCGGGTGCCCATGGAACGCGCTTGCGGGCGACGCCGCGGTTGAAGACGTGGGTCAGCTGCAATCCCTGGGGCTTTGATTCGACCAAAATCCGCGCGACGGAACTGCCCACGGTTCCAAAGCCGAAGAGCGCAATGCGCAGGGGGCGGCGGACTGCGGAGTTCGGTGCTGCGGATTGCTCGAGCGGCGATGAGAGACCTTGCGCTTCAGGCACTTGGAAATCCTTTGCTGACGATTGAACGGGATAGAGATACCGGACACCCTTGATGATACCCGACTCGACGGCTGCGAACTGATGTTGGTCGGCGGATCAGTTTCATTTTGAGAAACCTGCGAAGTTCCTTTTCGGGTTGAAACCCGATATGAATTGCCTGGAACGAATGCGAGCTCTTTGGGTGGGCTAAACCCGGTCTACCTCTGCGCGGTCGGGTTCGTGTAGCATCGAACTCAGATGCGGCGTGCGGTCTCAGTTCTAATGCTACTGTTCTTCGGGTTGTGGCCCCTGACGGGGACGCTCGAAGCCAGCGACGACTCGCGTTTGCCGCCCTGCTGCCGTAGGCATGGAGCGCATCACTGCGCGATGGCAATGAGGATGGCGGCGATGATAGCGCAGGCAGCGTCCGGGTCGACGCCGATGCTGACCGCGCCGGCAACCTGCCCGCTGTTCCCCGGCTCGCTTTCGGGTTCTTCCGCGCCGACTCATGCGCTGGCCGTATCCACAACGAGCCCGCCGGCTCTGGCGGCGCAGGCGTGCTGCGTGCCGGTCTACCTCGAAGGCGCGCGGATGAGACCGATCCGGACTCATGCTGGACGCGGACCTCCTACTTTGTCCCTGAGCTAATTCTTTGTTGAGAACTGCGATCCCGATTTTGAGGGATGACAGGCTCAGTCTGTTCCCCAGCTGAGCGGGCCGTTTGCTGTATTGCGCATGAAGAGGATTCTTATTCAGTGTGCGCGGTCTGATCTCAAATTACTTGTTTTCTTGCAGGCGTTGTGCTCGCGGTTTTCGAGCCGTTGCGTCTGCCTGCGCCTCAGCATGATCGAAATGGAGGTTATTTCCTTAATGAAACGTCATTTTTCATTCTTATCCGCTGCTTTGATGATGGTCGCTTCTCTTCCCCTATTCGCCACTGTATTCGCCACTGTTCATGGGGTTGTACACGACCCGCAACACCGGCCGATTGCCGGAGCAGAGATCAGACTTCAGGCTTCAAACTCGGACTTTGTATTGCGCGCGAAGAGCAATGCAGATGGAACATTTGAGCTTCCGCAGTCGCCGATCGGCGTGTATCGGTTGACCGTTGCTGCGCCGGGCTTTGAAACCGTGACTGAGGAGCTGACAGTGGCTTCGGGCACCAACCCGATGCTGCATATTCCGCTTGCGGTTGGAAAGACGACACAGTCGGTTGTGGTGAATGGGGCGGCGAGCGCGGCCGATACGGTAACGCCGACGACACTTGTCACTCGGACGATGATCGACGAGACGCCGGGGGCGAGCCGCACGCTTGGTATGGAAATGATCACGGACTTCGTTCCGGGCGCGTACATGACGCACGACATGCTGCACATGCGAGGCGGGCACCAGACGAGTTGGCTGATCGACGGAGTAGCGATTCCGAATACAAAGATCGCGTCAAATGTGGGGCCGCAGATTGATCCCAAGGATATCGACTCGCTCGAGACCGAGCGGGGCAGCTACGGGGCCGATGTGGGCGACCGGACATACGGAGTGTTCGACGTGCTGCCGCGCAACGGCTTCGAACGGAATCGCGAGGGCGAACTCTTGATTTCGGGCGGCAATCTCTACTCCGGCGAGACGCAGCTTTCAATGGGCGACCACACCGGGAAGACCGCTTGGTACGGGAGCCTGACCGGATCGCGAACGAACTATGGGCTGGCGACGCCGGTTGCGGAGATCCTCCATGACGCGACCAACTCCCAGAGTGGGTTTGTGTCATTGATTCGGAATCAGACCTCGAAAGACCAACTGCGCGTGAACGCGCAATACCGGCAGGATTATTTTCAGGTTCCGTTCGATCCAAATGCAAGCGACTATGAAACGACTTCGGGCTATTACAGCTCGTATGGATTACGCGATGTGCAACGCGAGCGCGATTCGTTTGTGATCGGAAGCTGGGTTCACACCATTTCGCCGAAGGCGCTCGTTTCGGTTGCGCCGTTCTACCACTTCAACGAAGCGGACTACGACTCGAACGCAAACGACAACCCGGTCGCGACGACGTGGCACCAGACTTCGAATTACGTGGGAGCGCAGGCGGATGCACATCTGAACTTAGGGCCGAATGATTTTTCGGGCGGACTCTACTCGTTTTTGCAGACGGAGAGCGATCTGTTCGGGTTCACGGTGAATGACGGCAGCGCGGTGTCGCAACCCAACACAACGGGAAACACCAAGGCTGGATTGCTTGAGTTTTATGTTGCCGATCATCTGCGCGTGGGCCAGTACATTACGCTGCTGGGCGGTGAGCGTTTCTCTATTTTTCGCAGTGGCTTGAATGAGTGGGCTGCCTATCCGCATATCGGCGCGACTCTAGAGATTCCGCGTCTCAACTGGGTTTTGCGCGGCTTCTATGGACACTACTTTCAGCCGGCGCCGGTTCAAACTGTTTCGAGTTCGGTTCTGAATTACGCGGGGAGCCTGGGCGGGGGCGAGAATACGTTCACTCCGCTGCCGTCAGAGCGCGATGAAGAACATCAGTTCGGGATCGCGATTCCCTACCGTGGCTGGATGCTCGATGTGGACACGTTCAAGACCCGCGTGAACAACTTTCTTGATCATGCGAATCTTGGCGAATCGAATATGTACTTTCCGATTGCCGTGGATGGTGCGCTGATGCGCGGGTGGGAGATGACACTGCGTTCGCCGAATCTGGCGCGGCTGGGCCAGTTTCACCTGACTTACGCGAACCAGATCGCGGAGCAGCGCGGCGACGTGATTGGCGGGTTCACGTGCAGCGACCCAACGGACCCGGCCTGCGCGCTGGGGCCGGACTACACGCCCGTGGATCACGATCAGAGGAACACGTTGAACACGGGTTTTACGGCGAATCTGCCCGCGCATACGTGGTTTGCAACGAATGTTTACTATGGGTCGGGCTTCCACAACGGCTTAGCTGGGTCTGGGGAAGGACCGTACCAGGGAAATTATCTGCCGGTGCATACTACGTTTGATGTTTCGGCGGGGCACAGGTTTGGTGAGCGGTGGAAGGTTTCGGCGTCGATGGTGAACGCAACCAATCATCGGGTGCTACTGGATAATTCAATCACCATTGGAGGGTTTCACTGGAACGACCCTAGGATGATATCGGCAGAGGTGCGGTATCGGTTTCATTTTTAGCGAATTTTGTGAGGCACGATTTGCAGATTAATTCGGCGAACTGTGTAGCATGAGAATCCATGGCGAGCATTTTTGAAAAACTCAATTTGAAGGATCGGCAGGAGATGGTGGTGCTGCAGGCACCGGCGAGCTTTGAGGCGGAGCTTGCGCGGCTGCCGGTTATGACGATTCACCACAGCCTGGCGTCGGTGGCGGAGACGGAGTTTCTGCTGGCGTTTGTGACCAGGCAAAGCGAAGTGGATGGACTGGCGGCGCAGGTGGCGAAGCGGGCCAAGGGCGACGCGGTGGTGTGGTTTGCGTATCCGAAGGGGACGTCGAAGAAGTTGAAGTGCGAAATCAATCGGGACACGGGATGGGATGCGCTGAAGGCTGCGGGATTCGATACGGTGCGGGCTGTGGCGATTGACGAAGACTGGACGGGGCTGAGGTTCAGGCGGGTGGAGTTTATCAAGAGGCGGGGGTAGGGCGTCTTAAGGCCTCAATCGGCTTCGGGAAATTCCAGCGGGCGACATCCGACCGGATCGAAGATTTTGGTCCGAAACCACTCGCTGCTCGGGTAGTCAAAATACTCCTCTTTTCTTTCTCCCTTGCCCAAACTGTCTATAGCGCCGATAAAGGCTGAGTGATTCACCCGGCAGACCCGCTTCATCTGAAGAACAAAATCGCTATGCGGGTCGCCGGTAGCCACAGATCCATAAAAAACGTAGGCCTGGATCTTCCTCGGAACGAGAAGAACGGCGGAAGTGAAATCGTGAGGAAGTCTGTCTTCCAGACGCGCCAAAGTTACCATATCGCGAACAGTCTCCGGATCGCACATGCTTGCGCTGAGGGTTGTGAGGATGAGTTGCTGCTCGGCATTTTGGGGCATAAGGTTAAGCAGTGCGAGGGCAGCAAGCTTATCTTGGGGGGTCAACTCATATTTCCTGGCAGCATATACAAGCTGCTCCCTGTAACCTTCGCGGGCTTTCTGTTTTCCTGCCGCCAATGAGGCGGCAGAATTTGCGCGCACCATTTTTGCCAAGGCCACAATTGGGGCGCAATCCGATTCCTGAGCCGACAAAGTTCGGCAAAGTGCGAAACATACGATCGTAACGGCAAGCCGTCGTTTTGACATATTAGCTCCGATTCGAGAGGCCCTTAATCCGTAACAGAGAAAAGCGCAGGCAACACTTCGCCGGCCTTGCCTTCGACGACATGCGTGAAGGCGGAGGCGTTGAGCGGGGGCTCGGGGCCGATGTAGACGGTGCGAGCCCCTGCATGTCTGGCCCAGTGGACGAAGCCGGCTGCCGGATAGACGGAGCCGGAGGTGCCGACGACCAGCATCAGAGTGGCTTTGGCGATCTCCTTCTGGATGCGGTCCATCTTGAAGGGGATCTCGCCGAAGAAGACGATGTGGGGGCGTATACGGCCACCGCAGGGGCAATGGCCGACTTCCGCGAAGCTGGCGTAGATGGCATGGTCTTCGACGGGAGGGCGGCTGCAGTCGCGCTCGCAGTGGGCCATCAAGAGTTCGCCGTGCATGTGGAGGAGGCGGACGGAGCCGGCGCGCTCGTGGAGGTCGTCGACGTTTTGCGTGCAAAGGAAGAAGCGGTCGCCGATGCGCTTTTCAAGATCGGCGAGCGCGGAGTGGGCAGGGTTGGGCTGGGCTTTGGCTCCATCGGCGCGGCGTTTGGAGTAGAACTGCCAGACGAGTTCTGGATTGCGCGCCCAGGCGTCGGGGGTGCAGACATCTTCAACGCGATTGCCGGCCCAGAGGCCATCTTCGGCGCGAAAGGTGGGGAGTCCGCTCTCAGCGCTGATGCCGGCGCCGGTGAGGACGAAGACGCGATCGGTGGGGGCAATGGAGATCTGATTCACGATTTTTCCCGGTGTTGTCGTGGAGCGAAGTTCGAACTATCCCAGCCGCTTCTCTTATTCACTAACTTCCCCGGGCGTCCTCGAGCGAAGTTTGTTCTGTCCCACCCATTGCACAAGGTACGCGCAATGGATGGGGCACCCAGCTTTCTCCGTCAAATTGCCAAACCTCATGGTTCGAGGAGGATCTTGCCGGTGGTGGCGCGGGCTTCGAGGTCGGTTTGTGCCTGGCCGGCATCGGCAAGGGGATAAATGTGCTCAGTGCGTAGCTTGAGCTCGCCGCTGGCGGCCCAGCCGAGGACGTCGCCGGCGCGCTGCTCGAGTTCGGCGCGCGTAGCGATGTAGTGCCACAACGTGGGTCGCGTGATGAACAGCGAACCCTTGCTGGCGAGTTGCCCGAGATCGAAGGGCGGAACGGGACCGCTCGAGGCTCCAAACAGTGCCAGCAGGCCGCGGGGCCTAAGGCAATTGAGGCTCTGGTCGAAGGTAGTTTTGCCGACGGAGTCGTAGACCACATCGACTCCCTTGCCGCTGGTGATGCGTTTGACCTCGACTTCGAAGTCCTGCTCGGTGTAAAGAATCACATCGGAAGCGCCGGCTTCGCGGGAGAGCTCGGCCTTGGCGGGAGTGGAGACAGTGGTGAAGACGCGGGCGCCCTTGTGCGTTGCGATCTGGGTGAGCAGCAGTCCCACGCCACCGGCGCCCGCGTGCACTAACGCCGTGTCTCCAGCTTTAAGAGGAAATGTGGAACAGGCGAGGTAATGCGCGGTCATGCCCTGAAGCATGACGGCTGCGGCTTGTTCGGGAGTAACCCCTGCGGGCACCTTGACGAGTTGCGCGGCGGGCACGAGCGCATATTCGGCGTAGCTGCCGAGCACGGAGACGGAGGCTACCAGATCGCCGGCCCCGAATCCAGTGACACCGGGTCCAAGTTCCTCAACCGTACCTGCTGCTTCGCTGCCCGGTGTACTCGGAAACGAAGTCTTGTACTGGCCCTTGCGGAAGTAGACCTCGATGAAGTTGACGCCTGTAGCCTCGACGCGGATCAGCACCTGTCCAGGACCTGGACGGGGAATGGGGAGATCGGCCAGTTGGAGAACCTCCGGCCCGCCGGCCTCAATAATCTGAATAGCTTTCATATGAGGGTAAGCATGAACCTTTTTGGGGGAATGGGGCAAGGGGGAAAAGGGAAAGATAGAGAAAAGGGATTAGGGAATAGCAGACAGGGATTATGGAAAAAACCGAACCCAGTTCAGCCGACTGGACAAAGTTTTATGCATTCCGGCCTGCGCCTCGACCCCGGCGCTTCCCGCAACAATCCGGGCTTTGCTATCTCTAATCCCTTTTCCCGGTCTTTAGAAGTTTTCGCCTTTACTTTCGGACATGAGACTCTGCTCGTCGGCGGAAACAAGGCGGACCAGGCGGTCGACGGTATAAGAGGCCGGATGCTGGCTGGTAAAGTAATGGCGCACCTGAAGCTCCCCAAGAAGGCCGATGGCGACCATCTGGATGCCGGAGACGATCAGCACCGAGCCGATGACAAACATGGGTCCGTGGTGGTGCATGATGTCCATGGACGGGTTGAGAATCTTCATACCGAGCAGACTGGCTGCCATGATGCTGCCGCCAAATATGCCCAGGAATCCCAAGCCCCCGAAGATGTGCAATGGCCTGGACATGTATTTAAGAAGAAAGCGAATGGTGAGCAGATCGAAAAAGACGCGGAAGGTGCGGCCGAGGCCGTAGTGGCTTTTACCGGACTCACGATTGATGTTGCGGATGGGAATTTCGCAGATCGAGGCCCCATACCAACTGGCGAGTGCGGGAATGAAGCGGTGCATTTCGCCGTAGAGCGGGATGTTTTGGATGACCTCACGGCGATAGGCCTTGAAAGTAGTGCCGAAGTCGTGAATATCGACACCGGAAAACTTTGCCATGATCCAATTGGCGATGCGGGAAGGGACGCGACGCATCACGAAGTTGTCGATGCGTTCCTTGCGCCATCCGGAGACGACGTCGTAGCCCTCGTCGAGCTTTTCAATGAAGGCGGGTATGTCATTGGGATCGTGTTGCAGGTCGCCGTCCATGGCCAGGATAAACTCGCCGGAGGCATGATCGAACCCGGCGGCGAGTGCCGAGGTCTGGCCGAAGTTGCGGCGCAGCTTGACGAGGAGGACGCGGCTGTCGACAGCGGCGATCTCTTCGAGGAGTTTGTAGGTGCGGTCCCTTGAGCCATCGTCGACCAGGACGAGCTCGAAGCTGTCACCCACCTGTTCCATGACCTGCTTGAGGCGGGCATAGAGGACCGTGACGTTTTCTTCTTCATTGTGAAAAGGCACGACGATGGAGAATTTCGTCATAGTTACTCGCTTAGACGCAGATTTCCTAGTACAAGGCTACATTTTCTCTCGTAAAAATCCCATAATGTGGGCGAAGAATAACGATTCCAGTCTCGTTAACCTGGCCGGCGCAAGACTCGGTAACCATTGCAATCGATTACGAAAAGGACGCAAAGATCGATCCGGTACTTTTTGAAAGACGAACTCTCTGGACTTGACACGACCGCAATTCTGGAGCCTTTCTAGCGGTCCAGTTCGTCGAGCATTGCCTGCATCTCGCTGAGGGCATGGCTGTTGCCGGTTCGTTGAGCGCAGGCGACGCCGGCTTTGAGGCGCTCGATCGCTTCTGGATTCCGTCCCGCATTGGCGAGAGTTTGCGCGGCCATGAAGTAGGCGGCAGTGTAGTTTGGATCGTTGACGAGCAGCGTGGAAAACTCCGCGAGCGCTGGTTCGATTTCGCCGTGGGATGCCAGTTCCATGGCTAGGCCGTAGCGGGCGAAGCTGTTTTTCGCGTCCAGCGCCAGAATTTCTTTGAGGCTTTCGATCTTGTCCATCTGGCTCATGTCTGACCTTGGTTATGGTTGCCAGGCCGCGGTGGATTTGCGTATTCGGCGTGGATTGCTGAAACTGGAATGGTGAGCCAAGCCGTACTTCTCTGGCCGCATCGCTTGCCGACAGTTTCTATTGTAGCCGGAGCAAAGCGGAAGGCAACCAAGGTGAGGTAGGCGGTGAACGGAGCGGTGGCAGCATGAGCGAGTCGACAAGCCTGGCAGCAAGCAACCCGGCAACGCGCACGGTGGCCAGCACGCAGTCGGAGATGACCGAGATTATCCTGCCCAACGACACCAATACGCTGGGCAATCTGCTGGGCGGGCGGTTGATGCACTTTATTGACCTGACGGGGGCGATGGCTGCGTATCGCCATGCGCGGACGCACGTGGTGACAGCGGCGATGGACCACATCGACTTTATCCGGCCGGTACGGCTGGGCGATCTTCTGAATTTGAAATCGAGCGTGAACCGGGCCTTTACGAGTTCGATGGAAGTGGGCGTGAAGGTGTGGGCAGAACACACGCGTACCGGCGAGATCGTGCATGTGGCCAGTGCCTACCTGGTGTTTGTCGCAATCGACGAGCAGGGACGGCTCATGAAAGTTCCCGAGCTTTTGCCGGAGACCCCGGATGAGATACGGCGGTACGCGGATGCGCTGCGGCGGCGGAAGCATCGCGAGGCGGAGCACAAGCGGCGCACGGAGGAACGGCTGATCACGGCGGCGCAGGAAGAGGCTGAGGGCGGCCCGGTCTAAGCACACGAAAACAACGCTGGAAGAAATTCAAGAACAAGCAAGCGTTTCAGAAAAGGAGCAATAAAAAATTATGGCGCATTCCTCTGCCATGCCTTCGCCGGTAGCGTTACCCGGCGTTTCGAAGATCGTCGCAGTCGGTTCCGGCAAGGGCGGAGTGGGCAAGACCACCGTTGCAGTTAACCTGGCCATTGCGTTGCAAAAGCTGGGACAGCGGGTGGGGTTGATCGACGCTGACATCTATGGGCCCAATGTTCCGCTGATGATGGGCTCGACGCAGCAGCCGCGCGTGGGCGAGGGCAACATGATTCAGCCCAACGACACGCATGGGATCAAGACGATTTCGATCGGCTACATTTCGCCGGGCGACAAGCCGCTGGTGATGCGCGGGCCGATGCTGCACCAGAT
>Ga0181535_10004050_pt1 | contig 16548 bp, 16 predicted proteins | sample PEATcosm2014_Bin_44_FD_119774 | JGI IMG/M metagenome (GOLD analysis project Ga0181535, IMG submission 119774) | Peatland microbial communities from MTU Mesocosm Facility, Houghton, MI, USA - PEATcosm2014_Bin17_30_metaG | ecosystem: Environmental > Terrestrial > Soil > Wetlands > Peat | place... | reverse complement strand
GACGGCGAACAGCCCGAACAGGGTCCCTGGGGCGGCTGCACCGAACCCTACTCGTGCCCGTTCATCGAGCTCTGCGCCGACGGTCGGCCCGACTATCCGGTCTCGCTCTTGCCGCACGGTCGCGAGCAGGCCGCAGCGTTGCTCTCGGCCGGCTACGACGACCTGTGCCTGGTGCCCGACACTGTGCCCGACGCGCTCGCCTTCAGCACGCTCCAGCGGCGCGTCTGGCAGGCCACGCGCACCGGCCGGGCTCACTACGACGCGCCGGCCGCCGCTCACCTGGCGGCGCTGCCCTTCCCCCGTTTCTACCTCGACTTCGAGACGATGCAGGCGGCGGTGCCGGTCTGGGCCGGCACGCGGCCCTGGGAGCAGCTTCCCTTCCAGTGGTCCTGTCACATCGAACGGGCCCCGGGCGAGCTCGAGCATCGCGAGTTCCTCGACACGAGCGGCGACGCGCCCATGCGCTCCTGCGCCGACACGCTGATCGCCGCCCTTGGCGCGGAAGGCCCGGTCTTCGTCTACAGTGGCTTTGAGCAGGCCGTGCTGGCTGGCCTGGCCGCGCGCTTCCCCGACCTGCGGCGACCGCTCGCCGCGATCGGCGATCGCCTGGTCGACCTGCTGCCCGTCACCCGCGCCGCCTGGTACCACCCCGCCATGAGGGGCTCGTGGTCGATCAAAGACGTGCTGCCCACCGTGGCGCCCGAGCTCGACTACGCCGACTTAGGCGAAGTCCACGACGGCACCGCAGCGCAGCTCGCTTTCGCCGAAGCCGTGCACCACGACACGTCACCCGAGCGCGCCGACGAACTCGCCCGCGGCTTGCTCGCCTACTGCGCCCAGGACACCCTGGCGCTCGTGCGCCTGCGCCGCTTTCTGAGCGGCGAGTAGACCGCCAGCGGATCGAGCGTTCCGGTCGCATCGCCACCTCGGGGCCACTAGGCTCCCGTTATACCGTCGTCATCGCAGCAAGGAGCGCCCATGAAGGTCGTCGCGTTCAACTCGAGCCCCCGCCGAGACGGCAACACCGCCATCCTGCTACGCCACGTCCTGGCCGAGCTCGAGGCCCAGGGCATCGAGACCGAGCTCGTGCAGCTCGCCGGCAAGCGCATCTCGGGCTGCGCCGCCTGCCTCAAGTGCGCCGAGACCAACGACAATCGCTGTCACGGCGTCAAAGACGACGGCGTCAACGACTGCATCGCCGCCATGCTCGAGGCCGACGGCATCCTGCTCGGCACCCCCGTGTACTTCGGCGACGCGACCGCCACCATGCGCGCCCTGATCGAACGCAGCGGCTACGCGACCCGCAAGAGCGGCAACCCTCTGGCTCGCAAGATCGGCGCGGCGGTGATCGCGGAGCGCCGCGGCGGTGCCATGCACGCCTTCGACTCCGTCAACCACTTCTTCCAGATCTCGGAGATGGTGGTCGTGGGCTCGACCTACTGGAACTTCGGCATCGGCGCCGAGATGGGGGCGGTTGAGAGCGACCTCGAGGGTGTCGCGAACATGCAGAACCTGGGGCGCACCATGGCCTGGGTGCTCGGCAAGCTGCACGCCTGAGAGAGCCAGACGAGCGGCGGATGCCGGGCGGCGACGAGCGGCGGTGCCGGTCGACGGGCGGCGGTGCCGGTCGGCGGGTGGTGCGCGCCGGGTGGCGGGTGGCGCGGGGCGCGCGCGCAGGAACGCGCCCCGCACCGCTCGCCGCCCCTAGACGGCCATGCGCGCCGAAAGGTCTGCGGCGTCGGCCTCGGTAGAAGTCTCCTCTCGGCTTTGCCGAAAGTGGCGCCGTGCAAACCGTGTCGCGGGTGGCGTGCCGCCGCGCCCTAAAGGAGATCGACCAGGCCGGCGTCGGCGCCGCCGCGCAGCTCCGCGCGTCGCGGCAGCCGGTCGAGCCGCATGAGCTCGGAGAAGGCGGCGAGGTCGAGATCGCGCGTGCCGGCCGCGGCGACCAGCCGTTCGCCGTGGGCATAGACGACCGTAAAATCGCCGCGTCCGATGTCGCCGACGACGATCGTCTCGTCCCAGTCGCGCCCGACCCCCACGTAGGCCACGCGCAAGCCGAACTGCTGCGTCCAGAAGCCGGGTACGGCGGCGAAGGGCCGGCCATGGCCGGCCATCGATGCCGCCGCCGCGCGCCCGAGCTGCTCCGCCAGGCGCCAGTGTTCTATGCGCGCGCGGCCGCCGACGTGCGCCTCGGGGTAGCGTGCCACGTCGCCCGCCGCCCACACGCCGTGGTCGTTCACGCGCAGCTCGTCGTCGACGTCGAGGCTGCCGTCGTCGTTTACCTCGACATTGGCGACAAAGCCGGTGGCCGGCGCCACGCCGATGCCCGCGACGACGAGGGCGGCGTCGATCCGGCTGCCGTCGTCGAGCTCGACCGCGCACACGCGGTCGTCGCCGTCGACGCGCGCGACCGTGCGGCCCAGGCGGAAGCGCACGCCGTGCCGCTCGTGGCGTGCCTGCAGGTAGCCGCCCAGCTCGGCGCCGAGCTGGGTCGCCAGCGGCACCGCGTCGGGCGCCACCACGGTGACCTCGAGGCCGCGTTCGCGCAGGCTGGCGGCCGTCTCCATAGCGATGAAGCTGGCGCCCACTACGACCGCCGCGGCGGCGCCTTCGAGCGCCGCGATGATGGCGTCGCAGTCGCTCCACGAACGCAGCGTGAACACGCCGGGCAGATCGGCGCCGGGAACGTCGAGACGGCGCGGCGTGCCTCCGGTGGCGATCAGCACGGCATCGGGCGTGAGGGTGGTGCCGTCGGTGAACTCGAGGCGGCTCGTGGCCACGTCGAGGCGCTCCACGGCGGCGCACCGCAGCTCTATGGCGTGCCGCTCGTAGAAGCTCTCCGGACGCAGCGGCAGCCAGTCGGCGCCGGCCGTGCCGGCCAGGTAGTCCTTGCTCAGGTTGGGACGGTCGTAAGGGCCACGATCCTCGCGGCTGATGAGCACGATGCGGCCCGTAAAGCCGTGCTGGCGCAGCGCTTCAACGGCGGCGCCGCCGGCGGCTCCGCCGCCCACCACCGCGAAGGTGCGCCGGTCGTCGCGGTCGCGCTCGGCCATCGGCATGGTGCGCTGTCGCGAGGGTCTGTCGGGCAGGTCGACGATGACGTCGCCGTCGGCGACGCGCACGGCAAGCGGGGCGAGGCCCGCCAGCGGGGGCGGTTCGAGCAGGTCGCCGGTGTGGGCGTCGAAGGTGCCGCCGTGCCACGGGCACATGAGGCGGCCGTCGTGCAGCAGACCATCGGCGAGGGGGGCGTCGTAGTGCGGGCAGCGCGCTCCGAAGGCGCGCACGCCGTCGGCGCCGCCGATCAGCAGGACCTTCGTACCGCCGGCATCGACCTCGCGCAACGTACCGGCCGGCAGCTCTGTTTCCCGGGCGACAGTGTGTTCCATGGAGACCCCCTCCTCGCGGTGAGCGCCGCGGCGGTCACCAGGCTATGGCTACGGCGTGCCCCGCGTTGGTGTGGTCGTCGAGCTGATCGAGCATGAACTCGGCCACGTCGGCGCGGGCGATCTTCGTGCCGTGCGGCAGAGCATACCCGGGACCCGATCGGATGGAGTGTTGGCCGCGGTCGTCGGTGAGCTTCGCCGCGCGCACGATGGTCCATGAGAGGCCGCTGCTCTTGCGCACGGCCACCTCCATCTGCCGCAGGTCGGCGAGCCGGCCGGCCGGCGGCGTGCCGCCGAAGAGCCGGGCGAAGAGCCCAGGCCGGTCGCCCTCGCGGTCGCTTCCGGGGCCGCCGACCGACAGGCAGACGAGGCGACGGACATCCTCGTCGCGCATGGCGAGCAGCACGGTGCGCATGCCCTCCGCGGCGCCGGTCGCGCCCTCGCGGCCGCCGGGAGTCTCGACGGCGTACAGCACGGCGTCCTGTTCGGCGACGGCGTCGGTCACGGCGATGCGGTCGAGCAGGTCGCCGTGCAGCACGCGCAGCCGGCCTTCGGCGGCGCCCGCGGCGGCGCCGAAGGCCACGTCGTGACCGGAGCCGACGCCCACGGCAGTTCCGGAGCCGAAGGCCGTCACGTTGTGGGCACGCTGCAGCGCGCCGGCGACGAGCAGGCCGCCGACGCCCTGACTTGCATCGAGCACGACCACGTTCATGGCGGCAGTCTACCCCGCGCAACGCGGTCGCCGCTTGCGGCTCGCCGGCGCTCGATCGCACGCGGTCGGCAATCACTTTGCACTAAGAAAATAGGGTTAACTTGACGCGACCATGGGTAGAACGCGCCCGTGAAGGAGCTATGCCTCGGGCGCGCCGCGCGCGGCCGGGGTGTCTGGGGAGGGTGCATGCGACCACGCAAGACCGCACGCCTGCGTCGTCGGCGTCGTTCCCCAGGTCATCACGCGCGCCAACGCCGGGCCACACGTCTGCCCTGCGAAGGCGCTGATAGCATAGGCATCTCGACCGGCTGAAGCGATGCTGCGCGGACCACAAGGCGGACTTCTGTCCCGCCGACGGGCCGCGCCTCAAGCGAACCCCACAGGAGGGAACACCATGGCAGACGCGTTCAAGAACACCCCGCCCAAGGCCGAGAAGCTCGGCGCCATGACCGAAGAGAACCTGAAGGCCGCGTTTGCCGGCGAAAGCCAGGCCTCGCAGAAGTACCTCGCCTTCGCCGCCAAGGCCGACGCCGAAGGCTACCCGAACATCAGCCGCCTCTTTCGCGCCGTGGCCTACGCCGAGAGCATGCACGCCCGCAACCACCTGAGTGTGCTGGGCGGCATCGGCGACACCGCCGCCAACCTCAAGGCTGCCTGGGGCGGCGAGACCTTTGAGATCGACGAGATGTACCCGGCCTACGACGCCGTCGCCAAGCTGCAGGGCAACGCCGAAGCGGGTACCTCCATCCGCTACGCCCTCACCGCCGAGAAGGACCATCAGGCGATCTACGACAGCACGGGCAAGGGCCTCGGCGCCGGCAACGACCTGACCGATGCTCCGGTCCGGGTCTGCCCGATCTGCGGCCACACGGTCATCGGCGACGCTCCCGACGAGTGCCCCGTCTGCGGCACGGCGGGTCAGTTCTTCACCGCGTTCTGAGGCTGTCGCACAAGTCCGCTGGTGCGTTTGCGCCGCGACGTCGCCCCTTCCGGGCGGCGTCGCGGCTCTGAAGGTCCGTTACCCAAGGAGGACACGCGATGAGCGACGGTGAGACGTCGGTTCTTGGCGAACTCGAGCACAGGCTGCCGCGGCCCGATGCGCTGCACGCCATGGACCTGGCCGACCTGAAGGCGGCCTTCGCCGGCGAAAGCCAGGCGGCCGAACGGTATCTCGTGTTCGCCGAGCAGGCCGCGGCCGAGGGCCTGCCCCACGTGGCCACGCTGTTTCGTGCGATCTCGTTTGCCGAGACGCGCCACGCCCGCAACCACTTCCGGGTCATGGCCGGCATCGGCGCCACGGCCGACAACCTGCAGACGGCCTTCGAGGGCGAGTCCTTCGAGATCGACGAGATGTACCCGGCCTACGTCGAGGTCGCCAGGCTGCAGGGCGACAGGCAGGCCTTCAAGTCGCTGCACTGGGCGCTCAAGGCCGAGGTCGATCACAAGCGCATGTACGCCGAGGCGCGCGAGACCGTGCTCGCCGGCGGCGACATCGCGGAACAGCAGGTGAGCGTCTGCCAGGTGTGCGGCCACACGGTCGTCGGCGACGTGCCCGACAAGTGCCCGGTGTGCGCCGCGCCGGGCAGCGCCTACCGCACGTTCTCCTAGGTACCCCATGGGCTCCGGCGCGCAGCCTGCGCCGGGGAGCCGGCGCAGGTGGCATCGTGTAGACTCTTGCGTGCCGCCGGCGCCGGCTTTCCTAAAGGCCATAGCCGGCGGGTCGTCAGGCCGACCCTTTCTTTGCGAGCGGAGGTCACGGACCGTGGGCAACACCTTCGGCGTCGGGCGCGAGGCGCCCCAGTTCGACCTTACCGCGCACGACGGCAGTCGCGTGTCTCTCAGACAGTATCGCGGCGACTGGTTCGCCGTCGTCGTCTTTCTGGGCGCCGACCCGGCGGCCGCGGCGGCCGAAACGACCGCTCTGAGCGCGGTCGCCGACCGGCTCTGGGGCCGGCGCGGCCAGCTCGTCGGCCTGCTGCACGGCGACGAAGCCGCGCTGCAGACCGTGGCCGCCAAGGCCGAGCAGGCCGCGTTTCCCCTGCTTGCCGACCCCGACGCCGCCGTGGCCCGCGCCTTCGGCGCCTTCGACGGAAGGAGCGGATGCGTGCGGCCCTCAGCCGTCATCGTCGACCGGTCGGGCAAGATCGTGTGGAGCGCCGACGGCGGTCCGGCGAATGCCGACGGCGACTTCGCCGCCGTCGACCCCGACGCTCTCGTGAGCGCCATGAGAGACGTCGCCCGCTAGCGAGCTCACCGCCGCACCGGCGTCCGTCGCCGGGCCTGCCGCGCGCCGCGTGGCGCCGCGATCCAACCATCTGCGTGCCGTGCCGGCCACCGCCTTGTTCGAACTCGCGCTTGAGCGGGCAAGTAGGGCCCGTAAGCACTAGCCATTAAGGAGTAACTCGTCATGATCGTCGGTCAGACGGTATTCAGCGTCAGGAAGGGCACCGAGCATCGGGCCGAGACCGCGTTGCACGATCTCGACGGTCTCCTGCGCGCGGCGGCCGGTCACCAGGCTCACCGCGTTCTGCGCTCGTTCGGCATGTCGCCCATCGGCAGCGCGCTGCACGATGAGGCACGCGAGGGCGAGCTCGGGGCGGTCCACTTCGTGGTGCAGACCGAGTGGGAGTCGCACGACGCCCACGACGACTTCTACCGCGGCGAAGCGCTCGGCCGGGTCTACGCCCTGCTCTCGTCGATCCTGACGACCGGCCCGTACGAGGTGCTCTACGACGTCCTGGAGCAGGCCGACCGCAGCGGCGTGGCCGCGTAGCGGTCCGCCCGCAGGCGTCCTCTAGACGCTGTCCCGGTCGGTACCGTCGCGCCCGGCGAAGCGCAGCCGCATGCCGTTGCCGATGACTGCCAGCGACGTGCCCATGTCGGCGAAGACCGCCATCCACAGCGTGACCAGGCCCAGCGGCGCCAGCACCAGGAACACCGTCTTGACGACGATCGCCAGGGCGATGTTCTCGCGGATGACGCGCGTCGTGGCCCGCGAGAGCGCCACCGTCGCGGCGACCGCCGCGAGGTCGTCGCCCATGAGGGCGATGTCGGCGGTCTCGAGCGCCGCGTCGGCGCCCGCCACTCCCATGGCTATGCCGACCGTGGCCGCGGCGAGCGCCGGCGCGTCGTTCACGCCGTCGCCGACCATGGCGACCGCGCCGTAGCGTTCGGCCAGCCGGCGCACTTCGGCGACCTTCTCTTCGGGCAGCAGGCCCGAGCGCACCTCGTCGACTCCGGCCTCGCGGCCGATGGCCGCGGCCGTCGCCTCGTTGTCGCCGGTGAGCAGCGCGATGTGCCGCACGCCCCGCGCGCGCAGCGCGGCAAGCGCGGCGTGCGCGCCGGGGCGGATGGCGTCGGCCACGGCGACGAGGCCCTCGATCCGTTCGGGCGTGCCCACCACGACCACCGTTTTGCCTTCGAGCTCGAGCCGCCGCATCTCGGCGCGAAAGAGGCCGTCGCGGCCGGGCGCCGCGAGCAGGGCGCCGGCGTCGTCGAACAGCTCGGGCTTGCCCACCAGCACGGTCTCGCCGTCCAGGTCGGCACGCGCCCCCTGGCCGGTGATCGCGCGAAAGCGGGTGACCGCGTAGTGGACGTGTCCGTCGCGGTCGTTGCGGTCGTGATGCCCGTCGTGGTCGTGAGGCTCGTCGAGCTCGTCGTGTCTGTGGCCTTCGTGGTCGAGGCGCGCTTCGACTGTCGCTCTGGTGTGAGCGTGGCCCTCGTGTCCGCCGTGCATGCCGGCGGTCGCCGTGTGAGCGTGGCCCTCGTGTCCGCGCGGCGCCTCGGCGGCGTCGTGGCGCTGCGCCTCGATGCGGTCGGCCTCGGCGACGATGGCGCGGGCCAGAGGGTGCTCGCTGGAGCGCTCGACGGCGGCCGCCCGGGCGAGCACGAGCTCGCCCTGGTCGCCGTGCAGCGACAGCACGTCGGTCACGCGCGGCACGCCGCTGGTCAGCGTGCCCGTCTTGTCGAAGGCCATCGCCCGCAGGGTGCCGGCCTGCTCCAGATAGGCGCCTCCCTTGATCAGCACGCCGCGCCGCGTGGCCGCGCCCAGCGCCGCCAGAAAGCTGACCGGCGTGGAGATCACGAGGGCGCACGGGCAGGAGATGATGAGCAGGGCGAGGCCGCGGTAGAGCCAGGTGCTGAAGGGCTGGCCGAACAGCAGCGGCGGCACCAGTACGACGGCCGCCGCGGCTGCGACCACCACCGGGGTGTACTTGCCCGCGAAACGGTCGATCGTGGTCTGCAGCGGGGCGCGCTGCGCCTGGGCCTCTTCGACCAGGTGGATGATCTTGGCGATGGTGTTGTCGGAGACCGTCGTGGTAGCGCGCACGGTCAGCGTACCGCCCTGCACGATCGAACCGGCGAAGACGTCGTCGCCCGGTGCCTTGCTGACCGGCATCGACTCGCCGGTCACCGGCGACTGGTCGACGCCTGCCTGCCCGTCGACGACCGTGCCGTCGACCGCCAGGCGCTCGCCGGGCAGCGCCCGCACGAGGTCGCCGGGGCGCACGGCCGCCGCCGGGATGGTGTGCGTGTGGTCGCCGTCGACGACGCGCGCCTCGGCCGGCGCAAGGCTCACGAGACCGCGCACCGCGCGTCGCGTGCGCTCCATGGTGAGCGTCTGCAGCAGGTTGCCGAGCGAGAACAGAAAGACGACGAGGCCCGCCTCGCTCCATTGCCCGATGGCGGCGGCGCCGATCGCGGCGATCGTCATGAGGACGTTCATGTCGACCGAACGGGAGCGCAGCGAGTACCACGCCGCCCGCGCGGTGAGGTAGCCGCCGATAACCATGGCCGCCGCGAACAGCAGCGGGGCGAGCGAGGGGGCCTGGGCTTCGGCGACAAAGCCGGCGGCCACCGCCGCGCCCGAGAGGGCGGTCAGCACGGCGCGGGTATCGCCCAGCAGCGCGCGCAGGCCGGCGGCGCCCCTCTCGTCGCCCGCCGCCTGGCGCTCGGCCCCGCCGTCGTGGGCGGTTTCGCGGGCCTGGCGGCCCTCGAGGGTGTCGTAGCCGAGCCGCCGCACGCGGTCGAGCACCTGATCGAAGGCGATCTCCTGGGGGTCGAACACGACTTTGAGCGTCGCCGCCCCGAAACTGGTGGTCGCGCTGACGACGCCATCGGTGTGCTGCAGGGCGCCCTCGAGCTTGAGCGCGCAGTCGGCGCAGTCGAGGCCGGTGACGTGCGCCAGGCGCTGCTCGTAGCGGTCGGCGCCGCTGGGGTCGACCACGAGCTCGCAGCCGCAGGCGTCGTGCCCGTCGTGGCTGCCGTCGCGCGGACAGTGGGCGGCGCAATGCGTGGCGGCGCCTATGCGCCGGGCGTCGCGCGTGAGGTCGTCGTAGGCGAGCAGCTCGTTGTCGAAGCTCACGTGCAGCAGGCCGCGGGGCACGTCGGCGGCGACGTCGCGCACGCCGCGCAGGCGGCGCAGGCCGTCGCCGAACTCCTCGACGCACTCGGCGCAGTCGGCGCCGCGCGGCAGGACGACCGGCAGATCGAGAGCCGTGGTGGTCACTCGTCCCCGCCGTGGCGCACGTGTTCGAGCGTCATGTCGAGCAGCAGTCGGATGTGGTCGTCGTCGGGGGCGTAAAAGACCTGTTTGCCGGCGCGGCGAAAGCGCACCAGGCCGTGGGCGCGCAGCACCGAGAGGTGGTGAGAGACGTTGGATTCGCTCATGCCCAAGTGGTCGGCGAGCTCGCCGACGCAGATCTCGTCGCGGCGCAGCAGGGCGTAGATGAGGCGGCAGCGGCTGGCATCGCCCAGCACGCGAAAGACGGTGGCCACGCGAGCCGCGTCGACCACCTCGACGTCGTCGCGAGTCTCGCTTGCCACGCTCGCCGGCTCCTGTCTTGAACGCATGAACAGATATTCATATGTTACCGGGCGGGGGTCCGCCTGACAACCATTTGTCGGCGCCGGGGCGGGCCCGTCCACGGCGGCCGAGTCGACTCGTACGGCAATCGGGTAAAGTCATGCCGCACACGCGGCCAAGACGCGAGAGAAAGGCACGCCACTGAAGCGCAGCTTCCTGTCCGATCTGTTCTCGCGCGAGCTGTTTCGCTACCTCGGTCCCGGGTTCATCGTCACGATCGGCTTCATCGACCCGGGCAACTGGGCCACCAACTTGGCCGGCGGCAGCCAGTTCGGCTACGCCCTGCTCTGGGTCATCACGCTCTCCACGCTCATGCTGATCTTCCTGCAGCACGTCGCCGCGCGGCTGGGGATCGTCACCGGCGCCTCGCTCGCGGTGAACGTGCGCAACCACTTTCCGCGGCCGCTGGTGGTGCTCTTCGGCGGCACGATGGTGCCGGCCCTGATCGCGACCTCGCTGGCCGAGATCCTCGGCGGCGCGCTCGGCTTTCAGATCCTGTTCCACCTGCCGCTCGTGGTCGGCGCGCCGCTCACCCTGGCGCTCGTCGTGCTGGCCATCCTCGCCCAGCGCTACGACCAGCTCGAGCGCCTGATCATCGTCTTTCTGGCGTTCATCGCGGCCGCCTACATCATCGAGATCTTCATCGTGAGGCCCAACATGGGGGTGGCGGCCGGCGACTGGGTCGTCCCGACCTTCCCGGCGGGCAGCATCGTGATCGCCATGGGCATGCTCGGCGCGATCGTGATGCCGCACAATATCTACCTGCACTCCAACACGATCCAGTCGCGGGAGTGGGACTTCGGCGGCGACGACCAGACCAGGCTCATGCGCTACGAGCTGATCGACACCTCGCTGTCGATGGGCATGGGCTGGCTCGTGAACTCGGCCATGATCCTGGTGGCCGCGGCCGTGTTCTACGCGCATGGCATCACGGTGACGAGCATCCAGCAGGCGTCGGCTACCCTGCGGCCGCTGGTCGGGCCCCTGTCGCAGCTGCTCTTCGGTCTCGCCCTGCTGGTCGCCGGCCTGTCGTCGTCGATCACCTCGTCGCTGGCCACGGCCAACGTCGTGACCGGCTACCTGGGCAGACCCGAAGACCCTCACAGTCGTCTCTATCGCTTCGGCATGATCGTCATGGCGCTGCCCGCGGTGGTGCTCATCATGGTCGGCCTGAACGCCTACCGGGCGCTGATCCTGAGCCAAGTGGTGCTCAGCCTGCAGCTGCCGCTCACCATCATCCCGCTGCTCGTGCTGACGCGGCGCGCGAGCGTGATGGGCGAGATGCGCTCCGGCAGGCGCACCATGGTGTCGGGCTGGGCCCTTGCGGCTATCATCATCGGGCTGAACGTGTTCCTGCTCTACCAGACCTTCTTCCCGAAAGGGCACCTGCGATGACTCTCTTCCGGCGGATCCTCGTTCCCCTCGACGGCACGCCGGTCGACGACGCCGTGCTCAATCACGTGATCGCCCTGGCCGAGGCTTTCCACTCCGAGGTCATCCTGCTGCGCGTCGCCCACTTCCACACCCGCGACACCATGACCCACGAGGTCGACGACGCCCAGGCGGTGCTCGATCGGGTGGCGCCCCGCCTTGAGGGTCGCGGCTTTGCCGTGCGCACCGTGGTCGGTCGCGGCGAGCCGGCCGACGACACCGTCGAACAGGCCACCAAGCTCGACTGCGACCTGATCGCCATGGGCACCCACGGCCACGGCGCCCTCAAGCGCGTCGTGTTCGGCAGCTTTGCCGAGAGGGTGCGCCACGCGACCGACGTGCCGCTGCTGCTCGTCAAGGCGAATGCCGGCGCGACGGCGGCGGGCGAGGTCTCGCCGGCGGTCGACGCGTGAGCACCGGCGAACGTGCCGGCGAGCGCGCCGGCGAACACTCCGGGGCCGGGTACTCCGGCACCGGCGCCGGCGCCGAGCGTTCGGGCGCCGTCCACCGCCTGGTGCTGTTCGACGTCGATTGCACGCTGATCGAGTCCCACGGCGCCGGCGGCCGCGCCATGTTCCGCGCCATGGACGAAGTCTACGGCGTGCGCGGCGAGCTCGATGGCTATAGCTTTCACGGTCGCACCGACCCGGCGATCATCGTCGATCTGGCGACGCGCTGGGGAGCGCCCGAGACCCTGGTGCGCGCCGGCCTGGCACGCTGCCTCGCGCGCTACATCGAGTGCCTGCGCGACGAGATGACCGACGGCGAGATCGAGGTCCTGCCGGGGGTCCACGAGCTGGTCACCGCGCTTGCCTGCGACCGCCGTGTCGTGCTCGGCGTGCTCACCGGCAACGTGGCGGACGGGCTCGCTATCAAACTTGCGCCCACGGGGCTGCTTTCGCTGTTCAAAGTGCAGGCGAGCGGCTCCGATTCGGCGCTGCGGCCCGAGCTGCCGGCGGTCGCCGTGGCGCGCGCCGACCTTCTCACGGGCCGCCGCTACACCGGCAAAGAGGTGGTCGTCATCGGCGACACGCCGGCCGACATCTCGTGCGGCGCCGCCCTTGGCGTGCGTGCCATCGCGGTGGCCACCGGCCGCCACACCATCGACGAGCTCGCCGCCTGCGAGCCCGACTACGCCTTCGCCGACCTGAGCGACTGGCGGGCGGTCATGGGCGCCATCCTCGCCTGAGAGCGCCGCGCGCGCCGCGAGGGGGACCCCGCCGTCGCGCCTGCCTCTCTTGTCTCAATCGAGCACGTGGGCCTTGATGAGATTGGTCGTGCCCGACTGGTTGGACTGCAGGCCGGCGGTGACCACGACGATCTGACCGCGCTCACCGAAGCCGTGGGCCAGCACGAGGTCGTTGGCTTCGCGGATGACCTCTTCGAAGCTGCCCCGGTCGGTGCCCAGCAGCGGATACGTTCCCCAGCACAGCGCGAGCTGGTTGACGACGCGCTGGTTGGGGCTGACGGCGACGATCGGCTGAGCGGGCAGGTTGCGCGCCACGGCGCGCGCCGTGGCTCCCGAGAACGTAGCGCTGAGGATCGCCTGGGCGCCGACGCGGTGGGCGACCTCGCAGGCGCCGTAGCTGATGGCGCCCGAGACCCCGGTGCTGCCTGCGGCCCAGGGCTGCGGCGCGCGGTCCTCGCTGCCCATGTCCGACTCGACGGCGAGCGCTATGCCGGCCATGGTGCGCACCGCTTCGGCCGGGTAGCCGCCGATCGCGGTCTCGCTGGAGAGCATGACCGCGCTGGTCGAGTCGTAGATCGCGTTGGCGACGTCGCTCGCCTCGGCGCGCGTGGGCCGCGGCGAGGCGACCATCGACTGCAGCATCTGCGTGGCGATGATCACCGGTTTGCCGGCCAGGTTGGCGGCCCGGATGATGCGCTTCTGCCAGATGGGCACCAGGGCGGGGTCGATCTCGACGCCCAGGTCGCCGCGCGCCACCATCACGGCGTCGGCGGCGGCGATGATCTCTTCGTGGGCGGCCAGAGCCTCTTTCTTTTCGATCTTGGCGATCACGAGCTGGTCGCCGCCGGCGGCCGCGATGAGCTCTTTGAGCTCGAGAACATCGGCGGCACTGCGCACGAACGAGAGCGCGACGTAGTCGATGTCCTGCTCCATGCCCCAGGCCAGCAGCTCGCGATCGACGGCCGTGACCGCCGCGATCGGCAGACGCGTGTCGGGCAGGTTCACGCCCTTGTGCGACTCGATCACACCGTCGTTCAGCACCTCGAGCGTCACCGTGGGCGGCACGACGGCGCGCACCCTCAGGGCGATGGCGCCGTCGTCGATGAGCACGAGCTCGCCGCGGGTGAAATGCCCCAGAAGCTCGGGGAAGTTGACCGTGAGCTGGTCGGTGGGGGCGCTGCCGAGCGAGACGATGTCGCCGACCTTCACCGTGAGCGGTCTCGCCAGGTCGCCGACGCGCAGCTTGGGGCCGGGAAGGTCGATGAGGACGGCCAGCGGCGCGCCTTTTTGGGCCGCGCAGCGGCGCACCATGGCGATCGAGTCGGCGTGCTCGGCCATGCTGCCGTGTGAGAGGTTGATGCGGGCCACGTCCATGCCGGCTTTGAGCATGAGTTTGATCGTGCGCTCGTCGTACGTCGCCGGCCCCAGCGTGGCCACGATCTTCGTCTTGCGCTGGGCCTGCACGGCCCCAGCCGTGTTGTCAGCCCCGGGAATCCCCGCTGCCATCTCCGCCTCCTCTTCGCCTTCGCATGACGGCCGTTAACCGCGCAGCCGGCTCTGACGAGAGGCGCGGACAGAGGCGAATCGGCCCGCCGCACCTTCAGCTGCTTGTTCATCGGTCGTTCTTCGACACTACCTTATCTGCCTAGCGCGGCGACCACACGCCGGGGCGCCCGGCGCCTGGCCGATGTGGTGACTGTTCGGCGCTTGCCAGGGCGCCCCGCCGTACGGCGGGGCGGCGCAACGAAGCGCCGCCCGCCTAGCGCTCCCACACGTCCCAGCGCTGCACGACCCGCATGCCCACGTGTTCGTGGAGCGCCGTGGCCCCGGTCGGGTTCTCGGCGTCGACGCCCAGAACCACGCGGCGCAGCCCGTGCCGCGAGAAGGCCGCGAAGGATCGGCGCAGCAGAGCCTCGCCGAGGCCGCGGCCGCGCCAAGGCGCCCGCACGCCGAGGCCGCCGACCCAGCCCCGGTCGCCCTGTATGTGGCCGGTGAGCGCGGCGACCGGCTGCCTTCCCTGAGTGGCAAGCAGCCACAGCGTGGGATCGAACCGCGTGACGTTCACGTGCTCATCGACCCAACGATCGAACGGCTCCGAGCGGGAGTCCCAGTGGTCGGCTAACGCTTCGCCGAGGACTGCGTGGACGGCCGGCAGGTCGACGACGGGGTCGACCTCGCTGATCTCGAACCCCTGCGGCGCCGGCCCCGGATGGAGAGGGCCCACAAGGTCGATCTGCATGTGCCAGAAGTGGTGGACCAGGCACAAGTCCCTGCTCTGGAGCAGTGCCTCGGCGCCGCGGTCGCCCACGTCGCTCACGAAGCGAACCCGCGGCAAGGGCAGTCCCGCCACAAGCTCAGAGGCCCGCTGCTCGGCCCAGTCGAACAGCGCCGAACCGATGCCCCGGCCCCTGTGTCCGGGGTGGACGGCGCCCCAGCACTCAACGTTCGGCTCTTCGCGCATGGTCTGCATGTACCCCACGACCACCCCATCGGGGCCGGCCACCACCCAGGCGTCGCTTGCCAGAGAGAATCCCGCCCTGCTCCACTCGTCGCGCAGGAAATCGGCGTCGATGACGACCCGGCCGGGGTCGCCACCGTCGTCGGCGAGGAACACGCCGGCCACGGCGTCGAGGTCGCCGGGGGTCGTCGGGCGCAGCTCGTATCCGGCGGGGAGAGTCATGTCGGAAGAGTACCTCTAAATCGCGCCTCCCCATGGCCGCTCGGCGCGTGAGCCTGAGCGCGTCGGGTCAGGCGCGTCGGCTCAGGCGCGGACTCGACGGATACGCGTAGCCGCCCACCGGGCATGACTCTCCCGTCACGAGTGGGCCGTCCTTCGAGAAGGCGACGACCGAAGCAAACGAAGGGAGACGCCCCCATGAGCCAGACGACGCAGTTCAGCATAGGCAGCGAGGTAGCCTGCAGCGACGGCGCGTGCGGAGACCTGCGCAGGGTGGTCGTCGATCCGATCGCCAAGGCGCTCACCCATCTCGTCGTCGAACCGCGCCAGGCGGGCGCCGCGCGGCTCGTGCCGATAGAGCTCGTCGAGTCGAGCGCCAACGGCGTTGCGTTGCGCTGCACGACGGCCGAGTTCGAAGCGCTGCCCGACGCCGAAGAGACACAGTTTCTGCCGGGGACCGACGACGAGTGGGGCTACGGACCGCAGGACACGTTCGTCTTGCCCTTCTATAGCATGGGCGGCACGACTGGTGGCCCGCTGGGTCCGCTGGGTCCCATCGGGCCGGTCGGGGTGAGCGCCGGCCCCCAGACGGTCACTGTCGACCGCGTGCCGGCCGGCGAGGTCGAGGTGCGGCGCGGCCAACGCGTGCACGCCACCGACGGCGCCATCGGACGAGTGCGTGGGCTGGTCGTCGACGCGCGCGATCACCGCGTGACGCACGTGCTGCTCGACGAGGGTCACCTATGGGGCCAGAAGCGGGTCGCCATTCCGAGCGGCGCCGTGACCAGCGTCGCAGACGGCGTGCGCCTCAACTTGAGCAAAGACGACGTGCGCGACCTGCCGGCCGTCGATCTGGACCAGGACAACGCGTGAACAAAAGGAGCAACGACATGCGGTTCATCGAGCTCACCGAAGACGAAGCCAAGGCAGCCAAGGCGGCCGCCGGCATCGTCGTCAATGTCGACCAGATCGCCTTTTACAAGGCGGAGACGCGCAACGGGTCTGACGGTCCCTACGACTGCGGCGTCGTGACCATGCGCAACGGCGGGGTCCTGCGGGTCGAGGAAGACCTCGCCACGTTCCGCGCCCGCCTTACCGAGGCGACGCAGGGGTCGTGACCCGCCTCTAGCGCACCAGCCTGCCCAGCGCCGCCAGCGCGGCCGCAAGGACGATCGACACGGGCAGCGTGACGACCCAGGCAAGGCCGATCTTCGATACTTCGTTCCACCGGATGCTGAACGGCGAGGTGGCCACGCCGCTACCCACGGCGGCTCCCGTCGCCGCCTGCGT
>Ga0181535_10004047_pt1 | contig 16560 bp, 12 predicted proteins | sample PEATcosm2014_Bin_44_FD_119774 | JGI IMG/M metagenome (GOLD analysis project Ga0181535, IMG submission 119774) | Peatland microbial communities from MTU Mesocosm Facility, Houghton, MI, USA - PEATcosm2014_Bin17_30_metaG | ecosystem: Environmental > Terrestrial > Soil > Wetlands > Peat | place... | reverse complement strand
TCCGCATAGCGATGTTCGCTGTACGCCTGCACGCCCGTCTGGTAGGCGCTCGCTTCGAGGAACAAGAGCAGCAGCGGTCCCATGCTTAGTGCTCCAACTGCGCCAATCTCGCGCGCGCGGCCTGAAGGTTGTGCCGGGCCGTTTCCAGCTTCGGATCGATGCGCAGCGCGGCTTCGAATTCGGGAACGGCGTCCCGAAAGCGGCCGAGGCGGGCCAGCACCGCGCCGAGATCGCTGTGCAGAACGGCGTCGTCCCGCCGGAAATCCAACGACTCGCGCAGGTGCGCGGCCGCCTCTTCGAGACGGCCCGCCTCGGCGCGCTCGTCGCCCCACAACCGCAGCACCTCGCCCAAATGTTGCCGCGCTCCCGCGTCGCCCGGATTCTCCGCGAGCACCTGGCGAAACGCGGCCGCGGCCTGTTCCCAGCGCCGCTGTTCGGCGAGCGCGTTGGCGAGGTTATAGCGTGCGTTGGTATAACGCGGATTCGCCTGGAGCGCACGCGCGAAGAATTCGGCCGCTTCGGTCGCTGTTCCCGCCGAAAGCAGCGCCGCGCCGAGCGTATTCAGAGCGACCACATTGCCGGGCCGCGCCGCGACCGCGCCGCGCAAGTAGGCGACGGCGTCCGCGTGATCGCCGCGCGCCAGCATGAGCGCGCCCAAGTTGAACTGTGACGTAAAGTCCCCCGGATACTTTTCCAGGCGATGGAGCATGATGGCTTCCTGCAGCTCCATGCGGCGGTCCTCGACGGCGCGCGGCAGAACCTGCAGCCAGAGGTGCGCCATCTCGTCGGTGGCCTCGTTCCCCCCGCGCACGCGCTGGGGAGGCTGGTTGGGATTGCGCGGATTCGCCGCCGAATTATCGTATTGGTAGCGCATGGAAACCACGGTCCCCTTAGGCAGAAACACAGGTTGTTTGTAGCGGTAGACGGCCTGCCAGTTAGGGTCCCAATCCAGAATGCGGACCAGCCACTTGCGAGTCCCACCGGGCAATGTCGCATAACCTTCCAGCAGGTGGCCCAGGTAGTGCGCGTGCGGGTAGACGGCGAGCACATCCATGTCCATCGGCGTCACAAAGTCGTCGCCGACCGGGAAATCGGCGTCGCCCGCGGGGATATCCAGAGCGCCATCGTGCTCGAGTTGCAGCAACATGGGGTATTTTGTGGCGGGCTGGTCTGTGAAATACAACCCGACGGAAGGCTGCACCAGTTCAGGCTTGCCCGTCGGTTGCATGTGGACATTCAGAACGAGATCGGCGCCGGCATCCGCGCGCCAGGCCATGCCGGCGGGCTCGACCCAGGGAGTGCCGCCGGGTTTCCAGAAAAGGAAATGGCTGTCGGGGTCGAAAGTGTCCGATTCGATGTTGAGGTCCATGCCGGGGAAACCGGCGCCCGGAGCTTCTTCCTGCAGCCGCGCGGAGCGGCTGCGATCGATGAGCAGATTGGCGTGGTGTACGGCGCGCATGTTACCCGGGCGGATCTCGATAGCCTTCACCCAGCGGGTGCCCGGCGTTTTCAGCGGCAGTATAAAATTCCAGTATTGGTTCGGACCGCCGGCGGACAACTGGTAAGGGGCGGTGGCCTCGATCACCAGGTCCGGTTCGCCAAGCTGCCACCCGGGTACGAACTTTGGAAGTGGAGGCGCGTCGGCCGGCGAACCAGCCGGAGCGCCCTGCCGGACCCATTCCTCGATGGTCCGAATCTGCTCGGCCGTCAGGCGCCGCTCATCCTGAAAGTCTCCGTAGCCTGCCTCGGGCAGCCATGGCGGCATGTATCGACGCTTGAGGAGCGGGACCATTTGCGCGCCATGCTTGCGCACGTCGGTGTAGGTAAGCAATGGGAACGGCCCCGGCTCTCCCGGACGATGGCAAGGCGCGCAGGAGTGATAGACGATGGGCGCGATGTTTTTGTAGAAGGTGATGGGATCGGCCTGCAGGGGTAGCGCGCACGCGGCCAGCGCGAGGGTTGCGCCACACTTTGGCCGCCTAAAAGGCGGCTGCGGCCATGATTGGCCGCCCCACATCCCGACCAGCATAACTTACCGCTTACCCACGTTTGGATCGATTTTCGCGGCTAGCGCCATCTCCGCCTCCGCTTCGGCTGTCTTCTTCTCCTGTTCCAATGCCAGCCCCAGGCTGTAGTGAAGAGAGGCGAATAGAGGGTTTACGTCGATCCCTTCGCGATAGATCTTAATAGCGTCTTCGTACTGGCCTTTCTCATAGAGCGCGCCGCCCCAGTTCAGATAGGCCAAAACATAATCGGGATCGATTTCGATGGTGCGCCGGTATTGGGAAATTTCCTCCGCGTTGCCCGTCGCGCCATAGGCGAGTGCGAGGTTGAAGTGGGCGCCGGCGTCCTGCGGATAGAGCTGGGTTGCGATGGTCAGAATCCCGGCACTAACGGCCGGATTGCCGCCTTGCCCATACGCTGCGCCGAGCCAGGTCAGCGCGCGCAAGAGATGCGGATAGATCTTCAAGGCTTCGAGCAATTCGTTGATGGATTCCTGGTGCTTGCCTTGCTTCCGCAGATCCATCGCTTTGTTGAATACCGCTTCAGCGTCCTCGCGGAAATTCCGCGGCATTCGCTGAAGGATGACGTACTTTCCGTTTGCTTCGACGACGTCGGAGATCTCTCCCGGCTGGAGCTTCAGCGCTGCCGCGGACCACGCCGGATCGAACTGGCTGGTGTCGAGATCCCCCAGATAGCCGCCATTGATTGTGCCGCGGTCGACCGAATTGGCCCGGGCAAGTTCGAAGAAAGATCCTCCCGATAGAAGCTGCTGCCGGATTGCCTGTGCTTTTCCTTGGTCGTCCAAAACAATCTTGCGGAGAAACAGACGTTTGGGAGCGATCGTGGTTCGCCATGCCGGGTTATGCTCCGCCACTTCGATCTTTTGCCCGGGCTGGACGCGAATCCAGTGTTCCGCTATGACAAACGCGCCGCGTGTCTCGGTCGCCATATGGCATCCGACGCAGCCTGCAATCCGATTCACCGGGCACAAACCCGCATGTTTCGTGACTGTCGCGCTATGACATCGCAAACACGTTTTTTCGGCCCTGGCAACCAGCACAGGACGGGGCGCATCCCGATGCGGGTCGTGACAGTTTGTGCACGTGATCTCACCGGCGCTTTGACGCCAGCACTCGCTGTTTTTCAGCGCCGTCACTTGATCGGAAATCAGCGTGTCGTCCGGCATGGGGTCTTCGACGACACTGGAGCCCGCATGACATTGAGAGCATGGCCGCATCCGTTCGGCAACGGGCAGCTTGTCCGGGTTCAATATGCGGAGGTCGCGCGAGTGGGCGCCGAGCGCGGCTAAATGCGGTTGGCCTGGGCCGTGGCAGTTCTCGCAAGCGACTCCGGTCTCGACTCGCGTTCCGTGAGTTCGCGGCGCGCCGTGGCACCCGAGACATCTCGTTTCCAGGTATGGAGTCAATATCCGGCCCATGGCCGTTTCATAGGTCGTGGGCTTCTCTTCGGGAAAACCGAGCGAGAACGCCAGCCGGTTCTGCTCCGCATAGTGGAAGTACCGGGCTTCGAGCAGTCGCGCACGCGGCAGAGGCAAGCCGTCCAGAGCCGGAACGCGGAAGAGAAAACTGAGGCCATGGCGGTCCCCGCCCACCATGGTTTCAACCGGAAAATCGAGCTCCGGTTGCCCCGGCATTTGCACTTTGTATAGCAGGGCCTGGCCTGTTCGCTTGAGCTCGTACTTGATCTCCGGCGCTGGCCCCTCCTGGTGCGTTTCGTCGTACTTCGCCGGAACTTGTTGGTCGGGAGCAACGCCCCGCCAGGTCCGCGCCATATTCGTGCGGACGTGCGACATAGCGATGTTCCTGTGGCAGCCGGCGCATGCGTCGCGCCCCACGTAGCCGCTTCCGTCGGCGCTGCCGAGCGAGGGGACCATCAGCAGCAAGCAGAACAGACCCGCGCGCCGCGCTGACCATCGGCCCATGGCAGTCCCGGCTCCAGTTGCCTTCACGCCCACAATTCTATCCACAATCCCGCGTGGCTTCAATACTTGTTTCCGCCTGCTTATTGGCTGCCAACATGAAAAAGGCCGGCAGAGCGTTTGCCCTGCCGGCCCGGTTTTGAGAACGCCGCTTAATGACGTGCGCGGCTCGTTGGATTGGTCAGAAACTGAGCTTCCCGGAGAACTGCAGCGTCCGCATCCCGGTGCCGTTAGCGCCGCCGAAGGCAATGCCGGTGATCTGGCCGACATGTGGGTCCTGGATGTTGTTATTTGGACCGCCGAGGTTGGTGTGGTTGAAGAAGTTCCTCGAATCCATGCGAAGCGCGAATCCAACGCGCTCCGTGATGTGGAACTGTTTACTGATCTGGAAGTCCGTGTTGATAAAATGCGGACCGATCAAGCTATCGATCGGGTAGTTGCCGTAGGTGTAACTTGCCGGGTACGCATAGGGACCCGACGTACAATCCCCGCCCGGGCAACCCAAGAACCACTGGTTGCGGTTCTGCGTCGATGGATACAGGCTTCCGCTTCCCACATCCGGACGATTATTGGGGCCCCCAATCGGTTTCACATTAGGGCCATAGTTGTCTCCCAGGGATGCCGAGAACGGGATGCCACTATAGAATGTCGTAACGCCACCGAGGGTCCAGCCGCCCAAGGCGAGGTCCACCGGCTTGCTGACGGTGGAACCGAACTTCCGGCCGTGCCCGAAGGGGACATCATAGTTCTGCGCTATCGAGATCTGGTTGTGCGGTAGCAGGCTGCTGTCCCCATAGCCGCCAGAGCCGTTCTGTGGGCCATAGATAAAGTAGTAATTGGTATCGTAGCCTCCGTCCCAACTCTTGAGCCTCTGATAGGTGTAGTTCCCCTGGAGGGTCCAACCGCTCAAGGCCTTTATAGTCGCCGTTGACTGAAAGGAGTTGTATTGAGCGTTGGTGCAGTTGCAATAATAGCTCAAGTCCTGCGTCCACCCATACAGCGCCGTGTACGGACGCGCGGAGTACGGCGCACCGTTGTTTGGAAAGTATTCAGCCTCGTTCGGGTTAATCGTGTTGCTGGTGCCCAGCCAGCCGTGGCGCGTCGAATTGCCCACGTAACCGCCACTGACCACAATCTTATCCGTGATCTGCCGCTGAACAGTGCCGTTGTATTGATAGACCGCCGTCATAGTCATCGTGCTCGGCCGGAACTTCGGGGTGATCCCGTTAGGCAGGGGGAACGTTCCGCTGGAGCTCACCGTGACGGGGGCGAGTGTCGAGGGCCCCTGCGCGAGGGTGAACACATCGGTGAATGGTTGGTTGGACGGCAATTGAACATTCTGCTCGGCCAACACCGGTGGATTCTGCGTTACGTTATGCCCAAACGTGGAGCCAAAAGTGCCCAAATTATAGGACCAGCCATAGCCTGCGCGTACCACGGTCTTCTTATCGACCTGGTAAGCCAAGCCGACGCGGGGCAAAAGCTCATGCCAATTCATGGTTTGAATGCCATGCGAGGAGACGCCGCCCTCACCGAAAACGTACATCATGCCGTTGGCCAAATTCAGAGTTGCGCCGTTCCCCGCGGCATTCACACTTTCCGGGAACACCATTTCCCAGCGGACCCCGATCGTAGCCGTGAGCTTCGAAGTGACGCGCCATGTATCTTGTCCGTACCAGAAGAAGCGCTTCTGGCGTTCCTCGGCGTCGGTGCTGCTGCTGACAAACCGGCTAAAATTAGTCACGCCGCCAAGCAGGAAACTGGCCATCCCCAAGCCGTCTATCGGGCTGTCGCCTGGTGAAGCGACATATCCGGTGTAATTGTCGCCGAATGTCAACTCGCCAGCGCGGTGGCTGTCGCTGGGAACCCGCAAGTTCATGGCGTAGCGGAGATCCGCGCCGAATTTGAAGGTATGGTTGCCATGAATCTTGGTCACGTTATCGACGAACTGAATCTGGCGCTCGCTCTGTGTCAGCGGGCAGTTGCATTGGTTGACGCCCAGAGCATACCCTAGCCTGGCGTCGTTACTGGGGTTGTTGATATCGAAGTAGGGCATGCCGGAGGTGTAGGTCTTGTCCAGGTTCAATCCCGGAATGCCTGCGTCGGAGGCCGGCGTGGTGCCATAGCCATTGGGCACGTCGAATACGTGATACCGCATATAGCCCAGCCGGAATTCATTGACCAGCGTTGGGCTGATGGTGCTGGTCAATCCAGCCGCCAGGCTCTGGTTCCTTGCGTTGGAGTTGCCCGCGTAGTTGCCGAAGTTCGGACCGCCAGCCTCCAAGCCAAAGGCGCCCGGGGCCTGCTCGGTAAACGCGGCATAGCTGTACCGCCCAAAAATGGAATTTTTCTCGTTCAGATAGTAATCCCAACGCGTATCCCACTGGTTGCCCGTAATCGCGACCGCACCGCTGGCATCGTAGTTGTTGGCGTAGGTGGTGCCAGACGAGTTGGTATTGGGGGCCGGAAAGAACTTCATGATAGCCAGAGCCTGCGAGCTCAAGCGGGTCTGGGGGATCACATTGCCGGGGAACATTTGGCGGCCGGTGCCGTCAGTCTGGTTGCCGCTGGCCGGATCGTAGATCTGAAAGTTCGAGCTGGCAGCCAGGTAATCGCCAAAATTGGCTCCGGTACCTGCTTGGATGCTATTGACCAGCGTGGCCGACGGGACAGTAGCCAGGACGGAGCCGCCCTGCGACTGGCGGTTCAATTGCGTATCGGCGAAGAAGAACAGCTTATCCTTGATTAAGCGGCCGCCGATCGATCCGCCAAACTGGTTTTGCCGGTATGTCGGGGTGAAATTCCCGTCAGGCCCTAGCGGGACGTTCTGGCTGAAGGGGTTTCGTCCAAAGTCCTGGAACCCGGGACTGTTGACCTGCAGGTACTCGAAGACATCCCCATGGAACTCGTTAGTGCCGGATTTGGTCGAGTAGGTCGCCAGCCCCGCGCCGGTATATGAGAATTCCGCATCGAAGTCCTGGTTGGCCTGCTTCACTTCCGCGACCGAATCGAACGTCGGATTGATCACGATAATCCCCAGGATGGGATCCTGGTTAGTGGTTCCGTCCAATTCGTAACCCATGGCATCGAAAACTTGGCCATTGACGACCATCTGTACGCTACCTTGCGGGTTTTCATCTGAAGCGTGCGCCCATCCAAACGGCACCGTTCCGGGATTCAACAACTCCAAGGCTTGAAGATTCCGCCCTACGCTGGGCAGTTCTTCGAGTTGGTGGGCGTCAAAGGTTTGGGCGACGTCGGCCCGGTCGGACTGCAGCAAGGGCGCGGCGGCCGTTACTTCCACCTCTTGGCTGACGCTGCCGACCTGCATGGCGACGTCGTAGCGGGCGACTTGGTCGACCAGCACGGTAATCGGGTTGGAAATGGTCCTTTGGAATCCAGTTGCCTCGATCAAGACTTGGTACTGTCCGGGAATGAGCTGGCCCTTGGTGTAGTTACCGGACTCATTTGTCATCACGTCGGATTTGGTGCCTTTTTGGGTGTCGGTAATCGTGACCTTCGCATTGGCCACCGCCGCACCTGAGGGGTCCGTCACGGCTCCCACGATGCTGCCGAAGACCTGTTGGGCGCTTAGGGTTCCACTAAAACAGAACAGCGCGAAAGATACGCATAAGGCGAACGAAGCCGATTTGTGCAGACTGAGCATCTTGATCTGATCTCCCCTCTTTTTTGGAAAACTCCACGCATTGAATGCCAAACTAACCTGATTTGCTACCCACGCTCGTGCAATCCAACCCTTCACAAGTTTGGATCGAATGGTTTAGTGAATAATAGATCTTTAGTAGAGGTAGAACAAGTGCCAAGTGTGTTTGTTACGGTTAAAACATATAAGTGTATTGTTTGCATGGTCGTACGCGTGCGTTACGCCAGTACGTTACTTACGCCGGTACGTTACTTTGTGGAAGCCCGGAGCGGGTGCACGTGTTTAACGTGATGGCAGGTCCTTCGAGGATACCCTCCGGGCCCGCCCGCCTCTCAGGCCGCCCAGCCTGCGCTATCGCCGGCGAGCCTGGGGTTTCGATCGTGAAATGTACGCGTCCGCCGCCATGAAGTTGAACGGTATTGACGGGGATGCAATAATACGAGTACGTGGCGCAAGTTCCGGCGATTGCCGGTCCCTGCCAGTTGTTTCCAGAGACACACTCGATCCCCATTCGTCGTCATGAATAGCCGCCAAACCGCGATTCATCGCAGGCAGTTTATCAAGTCGCTATGCGCGGCCGTCCCAGTGTTTTCTTTCGATCAGCTTGTCATGGGGCTGCCTCTCGGCGTGCGGTTTGTAAATGTGGCGCGGGAGGCGGGATTGCAAGCCAAGACCATTTTTGGGGGTGAACAAAAGAACAAATTCCTGATGGAGACCACCGGCTGTGGATGCGCATTCTTCGATTACGACAACGATGGCTGGTTGGATATCTTCCTGGTGAACGGCACGCGGTTCGAGACCGATTGGAAGGCGGCTGAAGCTCCCGTAAGCCGGCTCTACAAGAATAACCGCGATGGCACATTCACCGACGTCACGATCGCATCGGGCATTGGGCGCACGGGTTGGGGCCAAGGGTGCTGCGTGGGCGATTATAACAACGACGGCCACGACGACCTGTTCGTCACTTATTGGGGCGATTGCGCGCTGTGGCGCAACCAGGGCAACGGCACGTTTACCGAAGCCGCCAAAAAGGCCGGCATCACCACCAATCCCGGCAACGGGCAGCGCCGCTGGAACACCGGCTGCGCCTTCGTGGATTATGACAGAGACGGCCATCTCGACCTGTTCATCGCCAACTACATCGATTTCGATCCAAGAACCGCGCCGCTTCCGGAATCCGGCCCGTGCCTCTTCAAGGGGATCGTGGTGGCGTGCGGCCCGCCAGGACTCGCCGGCGGCAAGAACATCCTGTTTCACAACAACGGCGACGGCACCTTCACGGATGTCAGCCAAAGGGCCGGGATTTTGAAGACGCAGGGCACCTACGGGCTGGGCGTGGTTGTTTCCGACTTCGATAACGACGGCTGGCCCGATATCTACGTGGCCAACGATTCCACCTCCTCGGCGCTGTACCGCAACAACCGCGACGGCACCTTCTCCGAGATCGCCATCGAAGCCGGTGTGGCCTTTAGTCCGGACGGGAAGCCCCAGGCCGGCATGGGCGTGTCCGTGGCGGATTACGACGGCGACGGCAGATTCGACATCGTCAAGACCAACTTCGCCGGCGACACCTCCAGCCTGTACCACAATACGGGCGACAGCTTCTTCGAGGACACCACCTTTCAGGCCGGACTCGGCCGCAACACCCGCTTCATGGGCTGGGGTGTGGGGTTCTTCGATTTCGACAACGACGGCTGGCCGGACATTTTGACGGTGAACGGCCACGTGTACCCGGAAGTGGGACAGCCCAACGACGAGCAAGGCTACCGGGAGCGCAAGGTGCTCTACCGCAACCTGGGCAACGGCCGGTTCGCGGACGTGTCCCAGGACGCCGGGCCGGGAATTCTGGAGCCGGCGTCCGCGCGCGGCTGCGCTTTCGGCGATTTCGATAACGATGGCGACGTGGACGTGCTCGTCAACTGCATCAACGACACGCCGCAACTGCTGCGCTGTGACAGCCAGGTGAAGAACAATTGGCTCAAGGTGAAGACCATCGGGGTGAAATCGAATCGCTCCGGCATCGGCGCACGCATCTACTGCACGCCCGCCGGCGGACGCCGGCTGATGGACGAAGTGCGCAGCGGCGGCAGCTATATTTCGCAGAGCGATCTGCGGATACATTTCGGCCTCGGCGGTGCGCAAAAGGCGGATTTGGAGGTCCATTGGCCCAGCGGCCAGGTGGACCGGGTCGGCGGCGTAAAGGCAAATCAGGTGGTGACCGTAACGGAAGGGAAGGAATCTGGCGCCTAGCGACCGCGGGAGCCGGGAGACGGTGCCCTGGTCGGAATCCTGGGGCCGGTGCTCCTCATAATTGAGCCGTGCCTGCTGGTGCGAGTCGACTCCCATCCGGTCCATCGCATCGCGGAACTAGGCTTGATCATCTGATCAAGCCAGCGGCCATGGTGATTCTCAGCCGCTTCACCTCCGGAGAAAGGAAACCAGCCCTACGTCGTCCGGGCCATGCGCCGGCCAGCAGTCTGGTTCGAGTGCGAAAGTTTAGTGCGGTCAACGAATCGTAGCAGCATAGCTCAACCTAGGCCGGATTGCGCCGTGGGCGTGCCTTCGGCCGGAGCAAAGAACACAAGTAAGGTCAGGTTTTCGGCGATATCGTGGAAGCGGTGCTCCACCCCTGCAGCCACGTAAACGACGCTGCCCGTACGAATCGCCTGGTCTTCATCCCCTACCCGGATCAAGGCACGTCCGGCGGCGACGTAATAAACTTCGTCCTCCATGTGCGGCTGCTGTCTATCTTCCTCACCCACACTCAACGAGTATACACCGACGCTAAGGGAAGGAACCCGCAGGAACTCAAGGTACGACCATTCGAGCCTGGCCCGGCGGCGCTCGATTTCCTCCACCTGAAAGAGATCCATGCTTAAGTATAACAAGCGATCAAATCGAACATTTGTGCCACATAAAAGAGCACATTCGCGTGGTGTTCAGGCCGAAGCGGGAATTGCTCGACGGAAAGACCACAAAGACCAAAAAGATCAACAAGAAAGGCCACCATGCTACCGACCCAGAATAAACTGCCGGACGCATCTCCGCGATGTGGATCGACACGTTTTCAGGCTTGCAAACGTTGCGCAGTACGTTGTTTCTCCCGGTGCGGAACTCCAGCTTTATAGCAACCCTGTCCAAGTGATTATGTGCCTGTGCGGCCACCCCTCACCAGTAAACAGGCGGGACCTCCGGACTGGGTATCAAAGGAGTCTGCAAACATCTATAGACGCCGCGTGGCAGTATCACGAACGATGCGCTGGCCAGAACAAGGCCTACCTAGAGAGCGCGACTTGAGGCTCAAAAGGAACTGCGCGAGGCTCGTTGGCACGTGAGGTCGGGAAATCGATGGCCGGAATGGGATGGCCTATTGGTGTACCTCACCGCACTTCTTTTAAGTACGCGATGATCGCACTCCGCTCGGTGGCGCTCTCGACATGGAAGGCCATGTCAGTTTCCGGAAGGACCTTGTCCGGACCGGCCAGCCACTTGTCGAGCGAAGCGGCGTCCCAGGTAATGTGCGAACTCTTCAGCGCGTCCGAGTAATTAAACGACGCCACAGATCCCGCGGTCCTGCCGTAAACGCCTGCCAGCCGCGGCCCCTCCTTATCGTGATCCAGCGAATGACAGCCCGAACACCGCTTTTCGAAGAGGCTCTTGCCGTCGCTAGTCTCCGTGTGCGCGGTCATCACCACAACGGCGAATACCGCGGCCAGCATCACTAACGATCGTTTCATTGGAATCAGTTCCCCGCCGCCAGCGACGAATCCACCACTGCCAGGCTGTGCTTGCGCGCCACATACTGCACGTTCGTAATACCGAGTACGCTCTGCAGCCGCTCGGCGGGTACTTTCATCGGACCAGCCGCCGGCGCGGTTCCGGGCGCCGGTTGCGGAAACGCTGTGGACATCGCCGTGTGGAAAGTCACGTTGCCCTCCACCTTCTGCAACACCTGATGAATGTGCCCGTTCAAGACTGTCACCGACCCGAAGCGCTTCAGATAAGTGAGCGCCTGCGCGCTGTCTTCGGTCCCCCAGCCCCAATCGGGATAGACCGACCACAGCGGGATATGCGCGAACACCACAATTGGCGTGCTGCTGGACCGCGCCTGGAGGTCGGCTTCCAGCCATTGGAGCTGATCGGTGCCCAGTTTTCCGAGGTGTTCCAGTCCAACCACGTTCACCAGTCCCACAAAGTGCACGCCTTTTTGATCGAAGCTGTACCAGCCATTGCCCTGGGTGCCTTTGCCGTAGCGTTCCAGATACTGCTTGCCGTCATCCACCGACGTGTCATGCTCGCCGGGCACATAGAAGATCTGGCTGGTCTTGGCGGACTTCAGCAACTGGTCCATGGTGTCGAATTCCCCGGGCTTAGACGTGTGGCTGAGGTCGCCCGTGTGAATGATGAACTCCGGCGTCCGCGGCAGGGCGTTGATCTTATCAACGGTGGCCTGCAGTGTGCTCCCCACGTCCGGATTTGCCGGCTTGTTGAATCCGATGTGGCTGTCGCTGATTTGCACGAAAGTCATCTCGCCTTTGCCTTCGCCGGCGGGGGCCGGCTTCCCGAATGCGCGCGAGGTGAGAACCCCGCTGCCGAGGGTCCATACTACGCCTGTTCCCGCCCAGGCCATGCATTCGAGGAATCCCCTTCGATTGATTCCGTCGTCGTTGTGGTCGTGAAGAATGAATTTTGACATTTTGCTCTCCACACCCATGTACTGCGGTGACGCACCGATTATTCCCGGCCGTCCCGTTTGCAAGTGTAAATTGAACGCGGGAATAAATTGCCGCTGCCGGCAGTATGCATGGATATGAAGAAGATCCTCCTAAAGCGTCCTCACTACGCCATTGCGTGCGCCAGCGTGCTTGCCGTCGCGTCGGCCTTGATCCATCCGTTCGGACTGAAGACCAATTCGGCCCGGCCGTTGCTCTCCGGCGCCGATGTCGATCCCGCCCTGGTGCGCATCCTGGAAAAGTCCTGTCAGAATTGCCACTCTGAGCGAACCGAATGGCCCTGGTATAGTTATGTTGCCCCAATGTCCTGGCTGATCGAGAAGGATGTCCATGAGGCCCGCAGCCATCTGAACCTATCCCGCTGGGGCGAGTATGACGCCCAGAAGCAACATGACCTCCTGGCTGAGCTCGCCGCGGTCGTGCGAAACCGCAGAATGCCGCTCCCCCGCTATACTCTCATGCATCCTGGAGCAAAACCATCTCCGGACGAATTCGAACGAATTTATCAGTGGACGCGTGCCGAGCGGCGGCGTCTGAGGTCGTTGGCCTCGGCTCACAGTGCCACTCCCGCAGATGCAGGCGTAGCCCGGTAATGGGCGAGGCACTGCGGTGTACCATATAGTGACAAATGATTTCGCACTCCCGACCTGGATCGTTTCCAGTGGCGGCTCTGCCGCGCAACTCGCAGGCTACGCGCGACGAGAGGCCGGCCTGATGGAAGCCGCGCCAAGAGTGGCCCTCTTCGAAAAAACGATGCTTCCGCATTTGGATGCGGCTTATAACTTGGCGCGTTGGCTCACGCGGAACGAGCACGATGCGGAGGACATAGTCCAGGAGTCCTACCTGCGCGCCTTTAGGTTTTTCGACGGTTTTCGAGGCGGAGACGGACGGTCCTGGCTCCTGGCGGTGGTCCGCAACACCGCACTGACCTGGCTGCACCGCGAAAAGACCGCACCTCAAGTGTCTTTCGATGAAGAAATGCACGGCCCCGGGTCCGAGGCTGCGACTGTCGAGGCTAAGTTGGTAGAAGGCGCCAGGTTCGCGGCGTTACGGAATTGTCTGGACTTACTTCCCGTTGAGTTCCGCGAGGTCGTGGTGATGCGGGAGATGGAGGAAATGTCTTACCTGGAAATCGCGGAGGCCGCAAGTGCGCCGATCGGCACCGTCATGTCCCGGCTATCGCGCGCGCGCCAAAGCCTGCGGGATTGTGTGGCGGCGCGGATGAAGGAGGATTCCAAATGACCTGCGTGCCGGCAAAGAGTCTGCTGGAGTCGTATCTGGACGATGAACTGGATGCGGCCCAAAGAGTCCAGGTCGCGGAGCATCTGGCGAGTTGCAGTTCTTGCGCCGGGGTGCACGCGCAACTTCTGGAACTGCGCGCCGGCATCCGGGCCCATGCGCCGTATTATCGTGCACCCGCTGGCCTGCGCGAGCGCATTCAGGTTTCCGTGCGCCAAGCCGATCGGCGCGCCGACCGACCCGCCACCGGATTTTGGCGCTGGATGGCGATTGCGGCCGCCATCCTGCTGGCGGTTTCGGCCGCCTGGAATATCGCTCTGTTCCCTTCCCGAAGTTCTCGCGTGGATCTGATCGCGCGGGACGTTCTGTCGAGCCACGTGCGATCGCTGATGGGCGCACATCTCTTGGACGTGCCCTCCTCCGACCAGCACACGGTAAAGCCGTGGTTCAATGGCAAGCTGGACTTCTCACCGGACGTCAGAGACTTCGCGGCTCAAGGCTTTCCCTTAATTGGCGGGCGGATCGATTACGTGAGCGGCCGTACGGTGGCGGCCCTCGTGTACCAGCGGCGTAAACACATTATTAATGTGTTCACGTGGCCCTCGGCTGCGACGGACGGCAGCCCGGAGCTTGAGCGCAACGGCTATCACGTCGTCCATTGGAACACAAACGGGATGAGTTGGTGGGCCGTATCGGATTTGAACGCCGGCGAACTACGGCAGTTTGAGGACCTATACAGGCAGTGACCGTATCCCCGCGTCCCGAATTTCGCCTTGACCTGTTCGCTCGATCTAGCCCACGGTACAGCCTCTCCTGGACGAGCACCGCCAGATTTTGTGGAGGAAGAAATGTCTGAGCCATCCCGTATCACCAATAACAGCCAGCGGTCCTCAGCGGGATGACGCGCGAGACGATATAATGCGGATATTCGTATGCGAACATTCGAATGGACGGAACAACAGCACGGTGTTTTCATTCCTGAAATTGACCGCGAACACCAGTTGATATTCACGTTGTGCCGCAACCTGCAGCGTGCTTTGCGAGGGCCTGCTCCAACTGAACAGGTTCGTTCCCTGGTGAACGAACTGGCGGTCCACAGCTCGGAACATTTCTGGCACGAGGAACGGCAGATGCGCGCCACCGGATATTCGTTCTATGCCTGGCATAAGCAGCAGCATCATACTGTCCGCTCCAAAATGACTGTCTTGGAAGTTCGCATACGCTCCGGCGATCGCGACGCTGTTTGCGAATTATTGGCATTCTTGCATGGCTGGCTCAACGATCACATCCGGGTCACAGACCGCATGCTGGGAGCGTATTTGCGCAATCGGCAACGCGAGCTAACGGCAAGAGCGTCGTAGGGTGCCAGATCGGGGGGCCGGCCGACGTCTGGGCATCGCTTGCTCCATCGGCGCGAGGCTGGCCCGCCGCGCGGCATTGTCAGGCAACTAAAGTCTGTGCCACCGGTTATCAATGACGTAGCGGCAGTTGGTGGCACAGGCTTCAGCCTGTGAGAGCCCTTCTAGGCTAGTCTCCTGCTAGAAATCCATCCCATGAAAGTGGAACTCCAGAGCCTGCCAATCCGCCGACCCGGTGGAACGAGTCATATTTGGTGACCAAGGACACGAGTCCCTGAGTGTGGAACCACCGGGTCGACAAAGCGCGGGGAACCCGGGGGACAACTGGCCAACCGCCACGGCCCATTGCCCGAACTGCCCACTTTGCTTGCCGATGCCGCCGAGACGCCCAGCGACCGCAGTCTTGAGGCGGTAACCACGCAGTTTGCGCCGAATCCACTGACCAGTAAGGCTTGTCTTTCTTCTCGCAGACCCGTCGGATCTACCCCACAGCTTCCGCATGACCATAGGGCTTCCCCGTCCTGACCGGGTGACCCAAGCTGCAAAGGCCTGATATCCGCTTCCTGTACGTCTACGTCGAATCCGATCTCGTCATCGGCTTTCTTCAGATTCCGCCTCGCGGCGGACACCGGACGAATGGTTCCGGTCATTACAGTCCATTGGGGGACTTCCACCCCTTGAATACAAGTCACACCGAACACACCAGGCCGGGCTGCCCCACGTGACCCGTGATACCGTGAGGTGGAATGCCGCTTAATCCCGACCTTGCCATCTTCCGTGCGGTGGTTTCGACCATCGTTCCGGAAGCCGCGGCTCTGGATGAGCAAGGATGGCATGACCTTCATCAGGTTGTCGAAGCGCTGCTGCGCGACCGTCCGGAATCGCTCATGCGCCAGATCCGCATGTTCCTGGGCGCGATTCAGTGGCTCCCCGTCGTGCGCTACGGCCGGCCTTTCACGCGATTGCATCCAACTGCCCGCACGCGCGTCCTGGCGCACCTCGAAAACGATCGGATTCAAAAGGTGCGCGTGGGCTTCTGGGGACTGCGCACTATCGTGCTGGCCGGTTATTACGGCAGGCCGCAGGCGGCCCAGGCGATCGGCTACGCCGCCAGCGCCCGCGGCTGGGAGGCGCTCCCGTGAAGCGGGTCAGTTACGACATCGTGATCGTAGGCTCCGGCGCGGGCGGCGGCACGGTGGCGCAGGAACTCTCGCCTCTTTGCCGGCAAGGCTGGCGCATCGCCGTTCTGGAGAAAGGGCCCCGCCTGCGCGACGATGAGTTCACCGGCCGCGAGCTAGAGATGGCCGGCGCGCTCTACGAAGACGGCGGCGGCTTTCTCACCGCCGACGGCACGATGACCATTGCGTTCGGCTGCGCCTACGGCGGTTCCACGGTGGTCTATACCGGCACTTCCATGCTGCCGCCGGAGCGCGTCATCCGCCGATGGGATGTGCCGGGCCTCACGCATGCCGATCTGGATTGCCGCGCGCGGAAGTTCATGGCCGAAAACAACGCGCACCTGGTGGAAGACAGCCTCATCAACGAAAACAACAAGCTGTTCGTCGAAGGCTGCCGCAAGCTGAACTACGGCGTGCAGCAGTTCCCGGTGAATATCAAAGGCTG
>Ga0181535_10004046_pt1 | contig 16565 bp, 16 predicted proteins | sample PEATcosm2014_Bin_44_FD_119774 | JGI IMG/M metagenome (GOLD analysis project Ga0181535, IMG submission 119774) | Peatland microbial communities from MTU Mesocosm Facility, Houghton, MI, USA - PEATcosm2014_Bin17_30_metaG | ecosystem: Environmental > Terrestrial > Soil > Wetlands > Peat | place... | reverse complement strand
CGAATCTCTTCTCGAGTATCCGATGCGCCGTTTCCATGCCGTCCATTCCTTTCCCGAGATCGATGTCCATGAGAATCAGGGAAATCCCCTCGACGTCGCCGAAAGTCGAAACGGCCTTCTCGCCGGAATAAGCGGTGATCGCCTCATAGCCGAGATCCCGAACGGCCTGCGCGTACCCCATGGCGATAATGGCTTCGTCCTCCACCAGGAGAATCTTTTTCTTTGAAGATTCGAGCATGACCGCCCTCGTCGTAATCAGCCATGATCAGCGACACAACTATCGTATGAAGGGAAAAGGGAGACTTCCTCGCGCGCGCTCTCCGGCGACTTGAAGATGCCGGTCGCCATCGAGCGGTCTGATCGTCGCGCCTTTCGCTTATTCTCAGCCTAGCGATTAACTTTCGCGATTCAAGATATACTTTCGACTAGCGCCACCATACCAACGACCAAAGATCCATGGCCGCCTTTCGGCTAGCCGACCCTGAGGCGCTGCTCCGACAGTTTATGCACGAACTCGATGCGCGATGCGACGCCGAGCTTATGGAATATGGCGGAGAGGTGGTACTTGACCGTAGCCTCGACTATGCCTAGCTGAAAGGCGATATCCTTCGATGAATCTCCCCGGACGACGAGGCGGGAGATCTCGATCTGCCTCGGCGTGAATCCGAGATCCGAGATGCTGCGCACCCTGCCGGGCTTCGAATGCCGCTTGGCGATCTCGGCGAGCTCGTCCGCGAAGGCGCCGACTCGCCTTATGAAACTCATCAGCTCGGCCTCGCAATCCTCCTCCAATGAGCGGTCGAAGAGCATGATTATGATGATGTCCAAAGAACCGTCGGATTTGAATATGGGCAATCCGATGCAGTCGCAGAGCAGAGACGGCAAATCCTTGCGAGGGAAAAGAATGCGTTCCTGGAAGACCCCAGCCGTAACGAAGGCCTTATCGGCCCGCGCCAGCAGGGCCTCCTTCTGCTCTCGTTCCGCGTCATTCGCGACGAAGTCGAAGAACCCCCGGCCGATCATCTCCTCGCGAGGGTAGCCGAAGGCGGCCGAAGTCGCGGCGTTGCAATCGCGCAATAAGCGCGTAGGGCCGTCGACTACGAGAAGAGGATCCGGGAAGCTCTTGAGCATCCGTTCCGTAAGACCGTTCGAAGCGTCCGCGAATCCGGGTCGATGGCCCTCATTGTCCGATTTCCGGCCGACGAAAAGATGGCCTTGCGGCTTTTCGCCTTCGAGCCCGAGAGGGCTGAAGCTGAAGCGCAGGGGAATCTTCCCGCTCGTACGCGTAAGGAAGACCGCATTCCCTACTCGCCGCTTCGAGGCGCTTCGGGCGATTCTCGAAACCCGCGCTCGCTCGCCGGTCGCCAAAAGGCCCGACAGGGTTTTGGTCGCGAACGCGATCGAAGAGTAGCCGAAAAGGGCCGAGGCATGACGATTCGCCCCGAGGACCCGGAGATCGCGATCGAATAGGATGACGGTCTCTTCGATGCTGTCCATCAATTCGCGGAACAGGAGGGAATAGAGGGAGGCTGAAGGGAATTGCGCTAGTCGGCGGGCCAGAGTTTCGAGGTTCTCGTCTCTTCTTCCGGATGAATCGTCTAACTTCATGCAGCCAAGTATAATTGGCAGTCAATGCCGGACAAGCGATAATTAGCCGCACGGCGAGATGAGGGCCGCGAGGAGAAAACGAAATGAACATCGTCATGACAGGCGGAACATCGGGAATCGGGAAGTGCGCGCTCGCTTCTTTGGCGCGCGAAGGCGCGAGGATATTGCCGGGGGCTAGGAGAGCGGGTCCGGAGAATGTCGAAACGATCGGTCTCGATTTAGCCCAACTAGCCTCGGTAAAAGCATTTGCCGCCATCGATCACGACCGCGTGAACGGAATGGGCATCGACGCGCTCGTATTGATCGCGGGAGTACAGTCGCGAAAAACGGATGAAAGGACAGCGGATGGATTTGAGACTGCTTCAGCCTGAGCTCGCGCATGGCGCTGACGCGCGTCTGCTCGCGTACCCCGAAACGGATCCCGAAAGGGACCAGTCCCCCACCGTAGCGGCGGGAAGAGCCTATTCGTCTTCGAAGCTTTGCAACCTGCTCACCGCGCGGAGTTTTAAGCGATCTCGCATGCGGCAAAATAGCGCGGCCGGAAGGTCGGCTTTATGCCACCCTTCGCAGCGGCCGTTTAGCCTGGCCCGAACCGTCGATTCTCGCCCGTCGTGACGAGGTTGCGGAAGCCTTGTGGGCGGATAGCGCAAAATCAGTCGGGCTCGCGGCTCGAGAAAGCGACTGAGTCGGATTCTCCAAGACCGAAAAGCTGTCGCAAACGAGGCATGCGAGCCCGGCGTCGGTGGAGTAACTGGTTACTCGCGCAAGCTCAAAGCCGGCATTTCGTAGCAGCTAACGAGGTTTTTCGCCCTCGAGCGCTGGCGACAGTTGAAAACATCTCTGGCGACAGTTGAAAACATCTCTGGCGACAGTTGAAAACATCTCTGGCGACAGTTGAAAACATCTCTGGCGACAGTTGAAAACATCTCTGGCGACAGTTGAAAACATCTCTGGCGTAAGTTGAAAACTTCTTTGGCGACGATTGAAAACATCTTTGGCATAAGTTGAAAACGTTTCTCCCATAAGTTGAAAACATCTCGAGCGACAGTTAAAACATCTCCGGGAGTGCCGAGAATTGCGTTCAATCGCATTTCCCCTCTTTCGGCTTGAGCCAGGCGGGAAGGTTGACCACCTGCAAGAGGTCGAGGACGGGATGGTCGCCGACGATCACCGAGGCCCCGTAGGCCGAGGCGACCGCCTCGGCGGTGATGACCTCGCGGGGCGGCCCGAGCGCCGCGAGGCGGCCGCGCGAAAGCAGGGCCACGCGGTCGGCCACGAGGGCGGCGAGGTTGAGGTCGTGCACGCTCAAGGCCACGCCCACGCCCGAGCCGGCGAGGGAGCGCAGCAAGCCCAGGATATCCATCTGCCGGGCTATGTCGAGGTCGGACGCCGGCTCGTCGAGGAGGAGGAGGGCCGGCTTTTGCGCGAGGGCCCGGGCCACGAGGACCCTGCGGAATTCGCCACCCGACAGCTCGGTGACCGGCCGGGCGGCGAGCGGGCCGAGCTCGGTCGCTTCGATGGCCTCCTCGACCGCTCGGCGTTCCCAGGCTCCGGGCGAGCCGAACCATCCGGTGCTGGCGAAGGTGCCTGCCTCGATATAGGAGCGCACCGAGGCCGGCCAGGAGGGGCGCTCGGATTGAAGGACCCTGCCGACGAGACCCGCCCGCTCGCGCCGCGGTATGTCCATGACCGGGACCAAACCTCGCGGGCTGCGGAGCGAAGCCTGACCGTCGATGGGGGCGAGCTCTCCCGCCAGGGTCCGGAAGAGAGTCGTCTTGCCCGAGCCGTTGGGGCCGATGACCGCGAGGACCTCCCCTGCGGCGATATCGAGGTCCACGCCCGCGAGCACGGTCCTCCCCAGGTAGCCGCAGGAGAGACCGCGCGCCGAGCAGAGGGCCGCGCCCAGCATCGAGGCGCGGGGAGGAGCCGCGGCCGGCCTCGCCCTGCTCATGCGCCCTGGCCTTCGGGGCCGCGGCGGGACAGGAGCCAGAGGAAGAGCGGGGCGCCGAGGATCGCGGTGACCACTCCCACCGGCAGCTCGATGGGCGCCGCGATGCTGCGGGCCGCAGCGTCGGCGATCATGAGCAGCACGGCTCCCGCGGCTGCGGAGGCGGGGATGAGGCGCCTATGCCCGGGGCCCACGAGAAGGCGGGCGAAGTGGGGCCCGAGGAGGCCGACGAAGCCGATGACGCCTCCGGCCGATACGGCCGCCGCCGTTCCCAGCGACGAGGCGGCGACCGCGAGGGCCCTCGTCCTCGCCACGTCCAAGCCCAGGGACGAGGCGGCCTCCTCCCCGGAGCCGAGGATGTCGAGCGGGCGCGCCAGGATCATCGAGACGAGGAGGGCGAAGGCGGCCGCGGGTAGGGCGGCCGCGAGGTCCCCCCAGCTTTTGCCGCCGAAGCCTCCGAGGAGCCAGAAGAACACGCGCTGAAGATCCCTTTGGCGGAGAGTCATGATGAGGGAGACGGTCGCTCCGAGGAAGGAGCCTACGGCCGCGCCGGCGAGGAGGAGGGCGGCCGTGGGCGCTCGCCGGCCGGACGCGCGGGCGATGCCGTAGACCAGGGCGGCCGCTCCCAAGGCGCCGGCGAAGGAGAGGCCTTGAAGGGCGGTGACCGCCGCGACGGGAGACGCAATGCCGAGGGAGAGCGCGGCGACGGCGCCCAACGCGGCTCCCGAGGACACCCCGAGCGCGTAGGGGTCCGCCAAGGGATTGCGGAAGAGACCCTGGAGGACAGCCCCCGCCGCGCCCAGGGCCGCCCCCGCGACGCCGGCGAGGAGGGTCCTCGCGAGGCGGAGCTCCCAGACGATCGTGGCCGCGACGAAGTCGCGGGCGGCACTGTCCTGGGCGGCGCCGCTCGCGCCGGCCGGGCCGGCCGCCCCGCCGAGCCGCGAGAGCAGGGCGCGGACGACCTGTCCCGGAGTCAGCGGGGCGGCCCCGAAGCAGAGACTCGCGAGGAGAGCCGCCGCGAAGAGGAGGGCGGCGGCCACGGGCCCGGCGACGGCCGGCAGGCCCCGAGCCGGCGCGAAGCGCTCGCGAGACTTCAGAGGACGAGCTCCGGGTGGAGGGCCTTCAGGGCCGCGAGGACTCCGTCGGCGATGCGGGGGCTCGCCCGCGACACCAGGTCGGCCGGGAGGAGGAATATCTTCCCGTCGCGGACGGCGGGCATCGCGGCCCAGCCCGGCCTGGAGGCGAGCTTGACCTGATCCAATTTGTCGCCCATGTCGTCGGGGCTCAGGATGATCTGCGGGGCCCGGCGCAGGACTTCCTCCGAGCTGACCACCGGCCAGGGCCCGGGTATGTCCGAAAAGATATCGCGGCCCCCGGCGAGCTCTATGACCTGATGCGGGAAGGAGTCGGCGCCGCAGGTCATGAGCGGCTCGCCGTAGACCTCCCAAAAGACCGCGGGCCTTCGGGAAGCGGCGAGGGAGGCGGTGAGCGCCCTCACCCTGGCCAGGGTGGCGCGGAGGGCCGAGGCGGCGGCGACTCCTCTTTCTCCGGTGCCCGCGAGGATCCCCAGGCCCCGCATTTCTTCCTCGATGGCGGCGAAGCTCTTCGGCAGGTATGCGAACAGCGGTATGCCCAGCTTGACGAGGGCCGCCTCGACGCCCTGCTGCAAGGCGCCGGCGGTGACGACGAGATCCGGCCTGAGGGCGACTATTTTCTCCACGCTGATCGTGTCCGCGGAAAAGCCTCCGACCTTGGGCAGGTCCAGGGCCTCGGGCGGGTAATCGCAGTAGCTCGTGTCCCCCGCCATGAGCTTCCCCGCGCCGACCGCGAACAGGGTCTCGGTCGCCTCGGGCGAGAGGGATACGATGCGCCGGGCCGGCGCAGCCAGGATCACGCGACGGCCCAGGGCGTCGGCGGCGGACACCGAGGCCCCCAGGGCGGAAGCGCCGATGCCGGCCGCGAGGGCCAGGACGACGAGGACGGCCTTCGCCGCCGGGATCGATATGGACCGCATGTCCCTCGGCCTTTTCCTTTAGTCGCCCTCTGAGACGCCGGCTTCGCCGAAGGTGGCCATCTCGTCGAGCACCTTGCAGGCGGAAACGCAGATCGGCATCGCCAGGGCGGCCCCCGTCCCCTCTCCGAGTCTCAATCCCAGGTCGAGGATGGGCCTGAGCCCGAGGGCGGCGAGCGTCGCCTTGTGGCCGGGCTCGACGGAGTTGTGGGCGGCGATCATGTATTCGGTGGAGGTCGAGCATAGACCCTTGGCGATCAGGGCGCCCGCCCCCGAGATGAATCCGTCGATGAGGACCGGGACTCGCCTGGCCGCCGCCGCGAGAATGGTGCCGGCGATGGCGCCGATCTCGAAGCCCCCGACCGCGGCGAGGACGCCCAGGGCATCGCGGGGATCGGGCGCGTTGAGGGCGATCGCCTTCTCGATCACCGATATCTTGCGCTCGAGACCCGAGTCGTCGATACCCGTGCCCCGTCCCGCCACCGAGCGGACGGCCGCGCCGGCGAGGACCGCGACTATGGCCGCCGAGGGAGTGGTGTTGCCTATCCCCATGTCCCCCGTGGCCGCGATCCCGAAGGCTTCCTTGGCGTACTCGGCCTCGAAGACCTCTATCCCGACCTCGACGCATGCGCGCGCCTCGTCGCGGGTCATCGCGGGGCCCCTGGCCATGTTGCGCGTGCCGCGCCCGACCTTCTTTATATAGAGGCCGCTCGCCGCCTCGATGTCCGCGGCCACTCCGACGTCGGTGACCACCACCCGCGCCCCGGCCGCGCGCGCGAGGACATTGATGCCCGCCCCCCCGCGGACGAAGTTCAGCACCATCTGGGGCGTCACTTCCTGAGGGAAGGCGCTCACGCCCTCGGCGCAGACGCCGTGGTCCGCGGCCATGACGAAGACCGCGCCGGGAGCCAGGACGGGCCTCGCCTTGCCCGTCATTCCGGCGATCCGCACCGAGAGCTCCTCGAGGACGCCCAGGCTCCCCATAGGCTTGGTCAGGCTGTCCTGCCGCGCGCGGGCCGCCGCGGCCGCCGCGGCATCGGGTCTCCCTATGGCCGCGATCGTCGTATCCAACAGGCTCATGGTCCCTCCTCGATGCAGTGCTTCATGGTCACGCGCTTCCCCTCGCGGCGAAGGCCAGGAGGGCCGTCATGTCGAGCGAAGAGCCGACCTCGTCTGCCAGGCGATCCAAGGCCCTCTCGCGCTCTTCGGAGAAACTCCCGGCCTCGTCCCCCGGGCAAGCGCCCAGGGAGGAGAGCCAGGCCCTCCTGAAGGCGGGAAGCTCGAAGAGGCCGTGGAGGTAGCTCCCCCAGACCCTGCCGCCGGGGGCCGCGGCCCCGTCTTCGCGGGCGGGCAGGGAGCCCGACCGCTCGAGGGAAAAGAGCCCTCTCCCCTCGACGCGGCTCGACCCCGCGTGGATCTCGTAGCCGGAAATCTCCTCGCCCGCGGCGGCGGCGAAAAACCCGGGGCCTCCTATGACCCTGCCGCGCCGGGGCAGGGCGGTCTTCTCTCTCGCGAAGACGGTAGTCAGAGGAAGGAGGCCGAGCCCCGCTTCCGAGCGGGGAAGCCCCTCTATGCCCTCCTCGTCCTCGATGCGCTCGCCCAGCATCTGGAAGCCGCCGCAGAGCCCCACGACGGCCCTGCCCGCCCTGGCGAGCCAGCGGACGCCCAGGTCCAGGCCCCGCTCGCGCAGCCAGGCCAGATCGTCCAGGGTGGCCTTGGTACCGGGAAGGATGACGGCGTCGGGAAAGCCGAGCTCCGAGGCATCCGATACGAATCGAACCGAGACGCCCTCTTCGATCCGCAGGGGATCCAGATCGTCGAAATTGGCGATTCTCGGAAAGGCCAGGACGGCGACGTCGACTCCCCTCGCGGAGAGCCCTCGAGACTCGCGGACCCTCCGCTCCAGGGCCATGCCGTCCTCCTCGGCGAGCCCCAGGTCGCGCATCCAGGGGATGACCCCGAGGACACTCTTGCCGCACAGCTTCTGGAGCTCCTCGATGCCGCTCCGCAGTATCGAGGGCTCCCCCCGGAACTTGTTGATGACGATGCCCGAGACGAGTTCGCGCTCTTCGCTTTCGAGGAGGGCGAGCGTGCCGACCACCTGGGCGAATACGCCTCCCGAATCTATGTCCGCGACCAGGAGGACCGATGCCCGGGCGTACCGGGCAACTTCCATGTTGGCGAAATCCCGGCCCCTGAGATTGATCTCGGCGGGGCTCCCCGCGCCCTCGGCCACCACCAGGTCGAAGGACGAGCGCAGCCTGTCGAGGGCGCCGCGGGCGACGCCCCAGAGGTAGTCGCGCTCGAGGTAATACTCCCCGGCCTCGAGGGTCTTGTAGGGTCCGCCCATGACGACCACTTGCGACCGCGAGTCGGCCTCGGGCTTGAGGAGGACGGGATTCATGTCCGCGGTCGGCTCCACTCCGGCGGAAGCGGCCTGCAGGGCCTGGGCGCGGCCTATCTCGCCGCCGCCGCCGATGGCGGCCGCGTTGTTGGACATGTTCTGCGACTTGTAGGGCGCGACGCGAAGGCCCTGCCTCGCGAAGAGGCGGCATAGGGCCGCGGCGACGAGGGATTTGCCGACGGAGGAGGCCGTTCCCTGCACCATGACTACCGGCGCGGGCTTCATGGCAGGGCGCGTGAATTCCAGGGGATTCCGCATACCGTCATTATTCATCACCCAGTGAATAATAAAGCGATCGCCGCGCCCAGGGCGCGAGAGCTACGGCTGGTCTCCTGGCTCGAAGGCTTGCCTCTCGCGTCCTCGCCTTCCCGCTCTTCACAGTGGCTTCGGACAGGTTCGTCGCCTTCTTACAGTGCCTGGGGGCGCTCCGGAATCTCACCGGCTTCCCAATTAAGCCTTGCGGCACCAGTACTCGGTGTCGGAGTCTAGCCCGGCGATTCGGCTCCGGTCAAGCGGCTTGACCCCGCGGCGCCTCCCGGGATATCACCCTGTGCATGCGAGTCCTCGTGACGGGAGGCGTCAAATCGGGCAAGAGCCGCCACGCCCTCGAGTTGGCCGACGCCTTCGCCCCGCCCCGCCTCTTCCTCGCCACCGCCGTCGCCTTCGACGACGAGATGCGCGAGAAGATCGCCAGGCACCGGGCCGAGAGGGCGGATCGCTACGAGACGATAGAGGAGCCCCTCGACATCCACGAGCGCCTGCGCGAGCGGATGATCCTCGACTGCCTCCCGCTCTGGCTCAACAATATCTTCTACTATCGGAAAGAGGCCGAGCTCGAGTCCGTCCTCGCCTCCTTCGTCGAGCGGCTGCCCCGCGACATCGTGATAGTGACCAACGAGGTGGGCCTGGGCTTCGTGCCGGAAAATCCGGAAGCGAGGCGCTACGGCAACCTTCTCGGGGCGATCAACGCCCGCGTGGCGGCCGCCTGCGACAGTCTCGTACTCATGGTCGCGGGCCAGAGCCTGCGAGTGAAGTAGCCGCCATGAATCGACCCATGGCCCGGTTCCTGAGCGTCTTCACCCTCGTCTCCAGGGTCCCGATCGGCGCATCCTTCGAGCCCGACTTCTCCCGCGCGGATCTCTACCTGCCCCTCGTCGGCCTGGGCGCCGCCCTCTGCTCGCTCGCGGGCTGGTTCCTCGCCCAGGCGCTGTTCCGCGAGCCTTTCCTGTCGGCCGTCTCGGCCCTGAGCCTCCAGTACGCCGCCTTCAACATCTTCCACCTGGACGGCCTCCTCGACAGCGCCGACGCGATGGTCGGGCACATTCCGCCGGAACGCCGACTCGCCATCCTCAAAGACTCCCGTATCGGCGCCTACGCCTTCTTCTTCGGACTCGCCGCCATGGCGGCGAAGGCGGCGGCGATAGCCGCCCTGGGCAGGCTCGGTCCGGTCGCCGTCGCGGCCGCCCTGGTAGCCGCTCCCGTCGGGGGCAGGGCGGGAGGAGCCCTCGTACCCCTCCTCGCCAAGCCGGCCCGCCCCGACGGCCTCGGCGCCCTGATGAAAGGCTTCTCCCCTCTCCGCCTGGCCGCCGGCTGGCTGTTGGGGAGCCTCCCCCTCGCGGCGCTCTGGGCTATCGCGGGCGCGGCGCCGGGGAATGCCGCCGGAATCTGGAGGACCTGGGCCGCCGCCGCCGCGGCGTCCCTGCTCGGGGCGCTCATGGGCGGCGTCTGGATGGCTCGGCTCTACTCAAGGCGAGTGGGCGGCTTTACCGGGGACGCGCTCGGGGCGGCGGTCGAGATAGGCGAGCTCGCCTGCCTGCTCGTCTGCCTGGGCCTCCTCCGGCTGTTCGCCTAGGCCTTCTTCCATCCTTTCTTGACGCGATGCCCGGACGCGCTAGAATGGTGATCGGAGCGCCGTCCGAAATCTCGAATAGCTTGATACGGGGATGCACATGAAGCGACTGGCACTTTGCCTCTGCGTTCTTTGCCTATTGCCGCTCGTCGCGGTCGCGGAGGAAGGCGACTTCCCCGCGGCGGGCTCGCTGGGGCTCAACTTCACCGTCAACGGCAGCAATTTCGGTTCCCTCGTGTATCCGGATCCGCTGAGTTCCAAGTTCGACACTATTACCGGCTCGGGAATAGGCCTGACCTGGTGGTCCCATAACGACTGGTTGCGGCTTCGGGGCATCTTCAGCTACCAGTACGCCTCCTACGGGTACTCCAATGCCGACAACTTCGACCTCAACGTCCTTGGCCTCGATCTCGAGGCGGATATCTCGATCCTGCGGGCGGACAGGATTCTCGTCTATGCGGGGCCCTTCACCGAGATCGGCTATCTCTTCGGCAGCTATTACACCGACGCTACCGGGCTATCCACGGCGATAACCGGCGTCAATCTCACGGCGGGAGGAGTCCTGGGAGCCGAGTACTTCTTCAGCCGGCACTTCTCGATCGGCGCCTGGTGCCCGGTTTCCGTTCGCTTCGTCTGGACCGACACGGGCCTCGATGTCCAATCGAAGCCCACCGAATTCAACATCGTCGGATTCAACGGCTTTTATGGCGTGTTCTCGTTCTACTTCTAGCCAGTCTCCCATGGACTCGAAGCGGCGCGCGCACGCCGGAGTCCTTCGCGCCTACAACGCGATTTTCCGGATTGGAGCGGCGGCGATGCTGGCGTCCTGCAGCTACTCGCCGACCTTCACCTCCTCGGCCGTCGGCTGGGCCCATGCGGGTCTGGTGACTACACTGGCCGGGCAGGCGGGAACCACGGGCCCGAGCGACGGTGCCGGCCAGGCCGCGCTTTTCTACCAGCCCCGAGGCCTGGCGAACGACGGCTCCACCTTGTACATCGCCGACTCGCTGAATCACGCCATCAGGGCCATGAACCTGGCTACGGGGCGCGTCTCGACCGTCGCGGGAAAGCCCGGGACTCCGGGAAGCAGCGACGGCACGGGCTCCGGCGCCCTCTTCGACCGTCCGGAGAACATCGCCCTGGATGCCGCGGACGGGCTGCTCTACATTTCCGACACCTTCAACGACACGATACGGAGGCTCGATCTAGCGGACCGCTCCGTCGTCACCATCGCGGGAGTCGCCGGGACGCCCGGGGGCCAGAACGGCACCGGGACGGCGGCCCGGTTCAATCACCCTCGCGGGATAGTCTTCGACTCGGCGACCTCCTGTCTCTATGTCGCGGACAGTTTCGACGAGAAGATCCGCCAGATCGACCTGACCGATTTTTCCGTGACCACGGTCGCCGGGAACGGAACGAAGGGCAGCAGCGACGGCACGGGCGCCGCCGCCAGATTCGACGACCCCGGCGACCTCGCCCTGAGCCCCGGCGGTTCCGACCTCTATATCGCCGACACGGGGAACGACACGTTGCGGGACGCGGCGGTGGGCACCTGGACGGTCACGACGATCGCGGGGGCGGCGGGGCAATCGGGGGCTCAGGACGGCATGGGCGCGTCGGCCCGCTTCAACGCTCCGAGCGGCATCGCGAGCGACGGGACCAGCATCTTCGTCGGCGACACGGGCAACGATACGATCCGCTCGGTAGCCATCGCCTCGGGGACGACGTCGACCATCGCGGGAGAGCCTCTCGTCGCGAGCGCGAGCGACGGCTTGGGCCCGAGCGCCCTCTTCAGCGCGCCGACCTGCCTCTCCGTAGGCACGGACCGAAGGACCGGCCAAAGCTGCCTCTACGTGGCCGACACGGGGAACCAGACGATCCGCGAGACGTTCCCTTGATAAATGGTATTGACGAAAGCCTCCATAAAGCTCTACTTTTGAATTGATCTTTGGGGCGGGGTGAGATTCCCCACTGGCGGTAAAGCCCGCTACTTCCGGACCTCCACTGCGGAGCGTCCGGAACCGAACCGGTGAGACTCCGGTGCCAACGGTAAAGTCCGGACGGGAAAAGATCTTTATTCCCATTCAACGTAGTTCCAGGATGCGCGCCCCGCGAGGGCGCGCGCCCCTCCCCGCCCCGGAAGGAAGCGCATCGTGTGTTCCGACCTTTCCTTCATGGAGCGGGCTATCGAGCTCGGCCGGCTCTCCCTGCCGCTGGCCGGGGTCAATCCCGCGGTGGGCGCCGTACTGGTCTCTGGCGGCCGCGTCCTCGGCGAGGGCTACCACCGCGGCCCCGGCAGCCCGCACGCGGAGGCCGCGGCCATCGCCGCCGCCCTCCTGTCCGCCGGCTCTCCTTCCGCGCTTCCTCCGGCATCGACGCTCTACTGCACGCTGGAGCCCTGCTGCCAATCGGGTCGGGGCAAGCGCACGCCGCCCTGCACCGAGGCGATCATCGCCGCGGGCATCGGGCGCGTCGTCTTCGCCTGCAGGGATCCCAATCCCCTGGTCTCGGGCCGCGGCGCCGCGCGTCTCCGCGCGGCCGGCCTCGCGGTGGAAGAAGGCCTGATGGCCGAGAGCGCCGCCGGCCTCATCGACGGCTTCTCGGTATCGATCCGCGAGAAACGCCCCTTCATCCGGCTCAAGTGGGCCCAGAGCCTCGACGGCCGCGTCGCCTGCCGCGGCGGCGCGTCGAAGTGGGTCACGAACCAGGCCGCCCGCGACGCGGCCCACGAGCTGCGCGCGGGCCACGACGCCGTCATGATCGGCGCCAACACCCTGCGCGCGGACGATCCGCAGCTGACGGTGCGCAGCGCCGGGCACTCGGGCCGCGCCGGGCCCCGGCGGCTCGTCGTCGCGGGACGGCGCCCCCTGAACATGGACGCCCGCCTTTTCTCGCCCTCTCTCAGGGCCGGGACCACGGTCCTGGCCGCCGCGGACAGCCTCGCCCTGGAGCAGTGCCGCGCCGCGGGCGTCCGGGCGATCGAGACTGGTCGGGACGAGGACGGTCTGCCCGACCTGGAGGAAGGCTTCCGCGCCCTGTACGCCGACGGGGTCGGGTCGGTCATGGTGGAGGGCGGCCCGGCCCTCCTCACCTCGCTCCTGAGACTGGGGCTCTGGGACGCCCTGACGGTCTATGTCTCGCCCCTGATCCTCGGCGAAGGAATAGACGCGGTGGGCGATCTGGGGATCCTCTCGCCCGACCGGGGGATCTCGCTCGAAGGCTTCCTCGTCGAGGCGGGAGCGGGTTTCGCGCGGATGGAAGCGAGACGCGGCCTGACGGCGGCGGCAAAGGAGCGCCTGGCATGTTCACCGGCCTGATCGAGGAGCTCGGCGAGCTGCGCTCGCTGAAGGCCGCCGCGACGGGTCTGCGCCTGGGAATCGCCTGCCCGGCCCTGGCCCCCTCGCTGGATATCGGAGCCTCCGTCGCGGTGAGCGGCGCCTGCCTGACGGTGACTTCGCTCGGCCGGGACGGCTTCGAGGCGGAGGCGGTCGGCGACACGCTCGAGAAGACCACTTTTCGCGGCATGAAGCCGGGCTCGCGCGTCAACCTGGAGCGCGCCCTCTCCGCCGCGGGCCGACTGGACGGCCACATCGTCATGGGACACGTGACGGGAACGGCGCGCATACGATCCTGGGGGCCGGCCTCCTCGCGGGGGGCGCGAGCCGCGCGGGGCGATCTCGAAGCCTGGTTCCTGGGCGTCGATCTCGATCCTTCCTGGGCGGACCGCGTAGCGGCCGAGGGCTCCATCGCGATCGACGGCATCAGCCTCACGGTGGCCGGCCTCGCGGTCGCCGACGGCCGCCTCGAGGCCAGGATATCCGTCATCCCGCACACCCGGCTCGCGACGAGCCTGGCGGACCGGAGGGCCGGGGACCTCGTCAACGTCGAGCTCGATGTCCTGGCCTCCTATGTCCGCGCCGCCGTAGCCGCCCTGCTGGGGAAGGACGCGGGCGCCGAGGCCCGGAGCGATACGCGACTCGACCTCGAACAGCTGAGATCATGGGGGTACCGATGAATACGCAGGATGCGTCTCGCGCGGCGGTCACGAGCGACGCGCGCGTGGAGCGCGCCGTGGAGGATATCCGCGGGGGCAGGATGGTCATCGTCAGCGACGACGAGGACAGGGAATGCGAAGGGGACATGATCGTCGCGGCGGCCCGCGTCACCGCGGACGACGTGAACCTGATGGCTCGGGAGGCGCGCGGCCTCATCTGCTGCGCGATCGACGCCGCGACGGCCGAGCGGCTCGATCTGAAGGTCCAGGCCGACGACCGGCGACCGGCCCTCCACGGCACCGCCTTCACGGAGAGCGTGGACGCCGTCGAGGGAACCAGCACCGGCATATCGACGGCGGATCGGGCCCTCACGCTCCGTCTCCTGGCCGACTCTTCGCGCCGGCCGGCCGACCTCGGCCGGCCTGGCCACATCTTCCCGATCGTCGCCCGGCCGGGCGGCGTGCTCGAGCGCCGAGGGCACACTGAGGCGGCCGTGGACCTCTGCCGATTCGCGGGACTTCCTCCCGCGGGAGCCATCTGCGAGATCATGCGGGAGGACGGCGGCATGGCCTCCGGCGAGAGCCTGAAAGCCGCCGCCCGGCGTCTCGGCCTCACCCTCGTCAGCGTGGAGGACATCGTCCGCTACAGGCGCCGCCGGGAGACGCTGGTGCGGCCGCTCGCGAGCGCGGCCCTGCCCACGCGATGGGGCTCCTTCACGATACACCACGTCGAATCGCCCTACGGGCAGGGGGAAAAGGAGATTCTCCTCCTGACGAGGGGGAAGGACCTCGAGACCCTGCCGGCGCCCGCCGGCCGCGGCGGGGAGCCGCTTCTGGTCAGAGTCCACTCCGAGTGCCTGACCGGCGACCTCTTCGGCTCCCTGCGCTGCGACTGCGGCGAGCAGCTCGAGGAGAGCATGCGCCTTCTCGGCGCCGCCGAGGAGGGGGCGCTGATCTACCTGCACCAGGAAGGCCGCGGCATCGGCCTCGAGGCCAAGCTGCACGCCTACGGCCTGCAGGACCAGGGCCTGGACACGGTGGAGGCCAACCTCCGGCTGGGCTTCCCCTCCGACATGCGCGACTACTGGGAGGCGGCCCAGGCGCTCGGGCTCCTGGGCCGGACCAGGGTGCGGCTCCTGACCAACAATCCCGACAAGGTCGCCGGGCTCGAGGGCTACGGCATCGACGTCGTCGAGCGCGTCCCCCTGCGCGTCCCGTCGAATTCGCACAATGTGCGCTATATCAAGACCAAGCGCGACCGCCTCGGTCACGCCATCTGAAGCGGAGGCTAGGAATGAACCGAATCGAAGGAATGCTCGGCGCCGAGGGAAAGAAGATCGCCATAGTCGCCGGGCGCTTCAACGACCTCATCGTGGGACGGCTGATCGAAGGGGCTCTCGACTGCTTCGCGCGTCACGGCGGGGACGAGAAGGACCTCACCCTGGTCAGGACGCCCGGCAGCTTCGAGATACCCCTCGTCGCCGGACGCATGGCCCAGAAAGGCTTCGACGCGGTCGTGTGCCTGGGCGCGGTCATCCGCGGCGGGACCCCCCACTTCGACTACGTCGCGGCGGAAGTGTCCAAGGGCATCGCCGCCGAATCCCTGCGCAGCGGCCGGCCCATCATCTTCGGAGTGCTGACCTGCGACACGCTCGAGCAGGCCCTCGAGCGCGCCGGCGTGAAGAGCGGGAACAAGGGCTGGGACGCGATGCTCTCAGCTCTCGAGATGGCCGACCTCCTGGCCAAGCTGGGCTGACGACCGCCGATCTCCGGTCAAGGCCCGCCCCGTAGATCGCTCAGCGAGTACTTGACCGCGAGGACGAGCTCGAAGTCCCGGCGCGCCGGGTTGTCCACGGGAAAGACCGAGGAGGCGAGGTCGAGGGCGGCTCGGTCCAGGAGGCTCGAGCCGGAGCTGGCGGCCAGCCTGGCCGCGACGAGGCGTCCGTCTCCCGAGACGCGGAGCTTCAGTCGGACCACTCCCTCGGCGCCTCGGCGGCGCGCCGCCTCTGGATAGGCCCTGCGCGCCTGGATCGCCGCTCCGACGCGGGCGGCGAGCTCGGCGGCCGCGTCGCCGCCGGCGCTCGACGCGGCCGCGCCCATAGCGACGCCGCCGAGGAGAGGCTCTTCCTCCCCGCCGGACGCCGCGGCCGCTACTGCGGCCGGCGCGCCGCCCTCCGCTCCGGCCGCGGCGTCGAGGACAGCCGCGCCGGTCGGGATCGCCGCCGAGCCGGAGGGCGGCCCGGCGGGCGGCGCGGCGCCGATCCGGTCGGCGTCGGGCGCGGAAGGCTGATTATCCCCCGGCTCGTCGGCCGGGCGGATGTTCGCCTGTGGAGTCGCGGGCGCGGAGACGGAAGGCTTCGACTCGCTCGCTCGCGCGCCGCCCCCGGAGGCGACGGGATCCGCGGAGGGCGGGGCGCCGCCCGGCATCGCCTCGGTATCGTCTTGAATGCTCACCGCGAGGGCGGGCGCTCCGACCGGCGGAGGAGGGGAAGACAAGGACAGGGACAAGAGGAGCGATAGGTGGAGGAGGATGGAGGCGGCCGAGGCCGCGAGGACGCGACACCGCCCGGCCCGCCGGGCCATGAGTCCGATCGCGGTCATCGACGCTTCGAGCGCGCTGCGGCGGCCGCCCTCAGTCTTCGGCCGCCTTGGCCCACGAAGCCTCCGCCTCGGCGATGCGCGCGACGAGCTCTTCCTTGGAGGGACGCTTGGCGAGGAACTCGAGGAACTCGGGGCGCTGGCAGAGGTGGG
>Ga0181535_10004044_pt1 | contig 16566 bp, 12 predicted proteins | sample PEATcosm2014_Bin_44_FD_119774 | JGI IMG/M metagenome (GOLD analysis project Ga0181535, IMG submission 119774) | Peatland microbial communities from MTU Mesocosm Facility, Houghton, MI, USA - PEATcosm2014_Bin17_30_metaG | ecosystem: Environmental > Terrestrial > Soil > Wetlands > Peat | place... | reverse complement strand
GTTGCGCGCATGGCGGCGGGGGAGGATCCCGCTCCTGGCGTCGTCAAGACTCTGGAGGTCGACTACACATTCCAGGGCAAACGTCTCCACCTGACCGCTACCGATCCGGAAGACGTGGACCTTGTCACGTATCCTGTGCCGCCAAAAGCGATTGTGCAGATCCACGTCGACGCCCAAGGCCGCCTATCGTTGGAAGCCTCCGATCCCGGTGATTACGAAATCCTGACTGCCTCCGGCGGCTCCAGCACGGTGCAGGTGCCACCCACCCCTGAGCCAGTCGACTTGAGCAGTGACTGGGAAGTGAGTTTCGACCCCAAATGGGGTGGTCCAGAGCATGCCACCTTTGCCCAACTCCGAGACTGGTCCGAGCGCCCTGAAGACGGCATCCGCTATTACTCCGGCACCGCCGTTTACCGGAAGACGTTCGTGCTCAACGCCCCGACTTCAACTTCCAATCACCTCTGGCTTGACCTCGGCAAAGTCGCAGTGATGGCGGAACCCAAACTCAACGGCAAGAATCTCGGTATCCTGTGGAAACCCCCGTTTCGGGTGAACCTCGACGGCGCGGCAGTCGTCGGCGAAAATCACTTGGAAATCAAGGTCGTCAACCTCTGGATCAATCGTATGATTGGCGACGAACAGTTACCGGGGGATAGCCAACGCAATGGCGACGGCACGTTGAAAGTGTGGCCGGCGTGGGTCAACGAAGGCAAGGTAAGTCCGACGGGCCGCTTTACTTTTACAAGCTGGCGGCTGTGGAAGAAGACCGATGCGCTGGTTCCGTCCGGCTTGCTTGGCCCGGTCACGATTCAAACCATCCAGCAAATGGCGCTTCACTAGCAAACGACAAAAGGACATTCAACGGCCTTGTGAATCGATCGCGGGCTGAGTTGGGTTGGACTGTGCCGTTTGATTCCTCCGTCATGGCCGGTTGACGAGAGCCGATTCATTTCCTCTATTATTGAGCCGAGAGAACATGCGCAGTGTAGCAGAGAATCGAAGACGAAGTGAACATGGTTTACTTGGGGCAGCAATCTCGGAAGGTGGATTGGTTTTCGGGTTGAGTTGAATGGCGGCGCAAGTTTGAGGGTGGGAGCCGCGTTTGGGCGCAGTCAAACCCCGTGCTGGTCATGGCGCGAGACAAGACTTCTCCCGTTCTTTTTTCGACTGCTTTCGGACATCCGATTTTTCAAAGAGCATTTTCCCGCAAGAACTGACCCAAAAACGCCTCAGCCACTCTGAAACCATTGCTCCCATGGCCGGTCTTCTTCCAGGGCCAGATTGAGTTGCTGGGCCAGAGCTTTGGCTGTGATTTTTCCCAGGGCCAACAGCTTGCTTTGCAGTTGGGCAAAAGCGTTAAAGAGCAGAAAGCCCCACAACAGAATGAGCATCTGCGCCTGCATGGAAGCGCCCTCGTGCTGGTAACAGTGATCCAAGTGGTAGCCTTTGGTCAGTTCGTTGAAAGCCTTGTTTTCAATCCCCCACCGGCGATGGCCGCCTTGGTAAATCATCCGGGCGGGATACCCATCCTCTGGCGACAACTAAACTTCCTGAAAAAATAAATGTCATTGACGGTTTTATTCTATTGTAGTGTCTCATAAACGACTGGAGTTATAGTCGTTTTTTTCTCGATTTCGGCAACGTGCAGCCGGGGCTGATTTGCTCCAAGGTCTGGCGGCATCTTTTTAACTTCCCGACGATGGATTCCACGGTGGCCATCCAGACGAAAGGCTTGGGGTCTTGGTTCCAAGCCGCCAGAAATTGATCGATGGCCGCAATGAGATCCGGCACGCTGACAAAGGCTCCGCGCCGCACGCGTTTTTGAGTCAGTTCCCCAAACCAGCGTTCGACCAGATTGAGCCAACTGGAACTGGTTGGAATAAAGTGCGGCACAAAGCGGGGATGCCGTTGCAACCATGCTTGGACTCTGGGATGCTTATGGGTGCCATAATTGTCCATCACCACATGCAGGTCCAGTTCCGGGGGGAATTCGCCGTCCAGGCGTTTGAGAAAATGGAGAAACTCTTGATGGCGATGGCGGGCGTAGCACTGGCCGACGACTTGGCCGTGGGCTATCTCCAACGCGGCAAACAGGCTGGTGGTGCCGTTCCTCTTATAGTCATGGGTTTGCGTGCCGCAACGGCCTTTTTTTAGAGGCAGTCCCGGCTGGGTGCGGTCCAGAGCCTGAATCTGGCTCTTCTCATCGACGCAGAGCACCAGCGCCTTCTGCGGAGGATTGAGGTAAAGGCCGACGACATCGGTGAGTTTTTCCAGAAACCGCACGTCCCGCGACAGCTTGAAGTTCTTGGTGCGGTGCGGTTGGGGATGATGGCTTTGCCAAATCCGCTGGATGGTCGCCTTGCTCACGCCCTGCTTTTTGGCCAGGCTGCGGCAACTCCAGTGCGTGGATCCCGCCGGTCGGGTTTGCAGGGTGGCGTCAATAATGGTTTTGATCTTGCCGGCCGCATAACGCGGCTTGCGCCCGCGTCCCGGAGCGACTTGCCAAAGACACTCGCCACCTTGCTGACAAAAACGGCTCCGCCACAGCGCCACGGTCTTGAAGTTGATCTCCAAGTCGGCGGCAATGATTTTGTCCTGCCGTCCTTGTGCGGCGGCCAAAACAATCTGACAGCGCTGGGCGACTTGTTGGGGAGTGCGGTGGGCGCGGCCCCATTGTTCCAATACCTGGCGATCGGTTTCGTTCAAAATCACGGGCGTAGCCTGTCGCGACATGGAGGAAGAATACCATAAATCCCAAATAACACCAGTTATTTATGAGACACTACACTAGGCGGTTGCTTCAATTGCGCGTAGTACAGCCTGCCACCCACGAGAAATGCCAGTGTTGCGTCCGGGACGTTTCCAGTGGCCGGAAGGCGTTAAATGATACCGCAACGAATCAGGTCGAGGTGGTCGAAACGCAGAACCAGGTGATTCTGCCTGTCCTGGACGTCAACAATTTCTTCCGGCTGACCACGCCTTGAGGCACTTATCCTCTCGCGGGGACCAATGTGGGGACGTCACCCAACGGTTTAAAGGCTGCCCGGTCAAATTGGGCCGCTAAGCGACCTGCAATATGCCGCAAGACATCATACCCTGAACGTCGGTCCGTCCCTTGCAGACGAACTTTAGGCATCTCGTACCGTTCACCGGCCCGGCCGATTTTGGGGCACAGCAGCAATATTGAATTCCGCGCTCAACTGAGCGCGGACCCGTTGAAGTTAGAGGGTAGATGAGTTTGAAACTTTTTCTCTCCAGTCGGATTTCTACACCATACAGGCTGGGGACCTCGGTGCCGTCCCGCTGGTCCAGTGCGTAACAGAATGCACCGCGCGGAGTGGACGACTGATTGTTCGTTTGCGACGGATTTTCTGCACCCACGGCGATACATTTACGTGCCTGGACTGGTATGAATACCCAAGTACTTCGCGACCGCTTGGGACCGCGAATGCACATGAAGTTTTTCGTAAATGCTGCGGATATGGGCGTTGACGGTGAAGGGACTGACCTCAAGCTTTTCGGCGATTTCCTTATAAAGAAACCCTTGAGATAGCAGTTCCAGAATCTCGTTTTCACGTGGTCCCAATTTGGTATGCCCATCTTCCTTTGGCGTCGGTTGTTGAAACGAATCCACAACTTTACGGGCTATGCTGCCACTCATGGGCGACTCACCGCGATGAACCGAGGCAATTGCCGCTAGAAGTTCCTCCGCAGAAGCGCGTTTGAGCAGATAACCGCTGGCGCCAACTGCCAGTGAGCGGAATATCCGCCGAGTATCATCATAGACCGTCAGCATGATGAATTGTGTGGCGGGCATTTGAGGCTTGAGGCGATGCACGCATTCAGTCCCGTCCAGACCCGGCAGGTTAATGTCCACCAGTACAACTTGGGCTCCCATTTCCGGAAGCGCGTTTATGGCGCTTTCGGCATCGCCATATTCGCCAACGAGTTCCAAATCGCCTGGTTGGCGTAGCCAGCCAGTGATGATTCTTCGCAACGGAGCATCATCCTCGACAATGGCCACGCGTAATCGGTTTGTTTGTTTCAAATTGGTTTTAGTCACAATGGCTGGGGTGGTTCATTACAGTCGGCGTTTTGTTGGAGGCGCCTCGTCGGCAATTTCCACAACAGAAATCGTCATCAGGATAGGAAATTATTGTCTGCCAGTTCAAGGATTGCTAATCAATTTTAAATTTCCGGCCGTTGACCGAGTCGGGGTCTCGAATCGGTAACCAGAAAGAGATTTTTGTTCCAGAACCGGGCCGACTGTAAATCTCAATTTTGCCATTGATCTCCTTTAATCGCCGACGGAGATTTAGCAATCCGCTGCTCTGCGGTTTATTAACCATCTTTTTTTCTGGTCCGGCTTCTGCCATTGACGGCAGATTGAAACCTCTGCCGTTATCAGCCAAGGACAAAATGAAATACCCCGGACCCAGTTCCAGATCGACCTTGACCTCGGTCGCTTGGGAGTGTTTGGCGACATTGTTGAGTGCTTCGTTGAAAGCCAGAAAAGTATGATGCCGCACGTCTGGCAGGATGGTCCAAGCGGGTAATTGCGTTGGAAATGAAAACCGGCATTTGATTCCGGCGATGCGCATCATGTCCTGCGTGGTGTCCTCCAAATAACAGACCAAGCTGTCCAACGAGTCTTGTTGAGGATCCACTGCCCACACAATTTCGTCCAAGGCTCGGGTCATCTCTTTGGCCGTACTACTGATTTCGTCGAGTGTCGGCAAATTCGCAGCTGAAAGCCCGGCATCCCGGCGGGCTGCCTCGCTCAACAACGATACCCGCGTGAGCCGGGTCCCGAGGTCGTCGTGAATATCCTGTGCGATTCGGGACCGTTCCCGCTCCACCGTGCGCTGGAACTCCATGCGTTCGAGCTTTCGTTGCAGCCGGCGCCAAAACACGTAGCGTGCCATGCCGGCTAACGCTCCGGCGCTAACAAGCAGGACCATCCCCAGAAACCAACGCTGCCTATAGAGCGGGGGCACGACTTGGAAGGGCAAAACGCTCTCTTCCCCCGCCGGTTGGCCAAAGACGGACACCGGCTGCACTATAAAGCGATACTCTCCTACCGGCAGGTCCCTGTACTCAACGTCTTCCGCGCGGTTAGCGCCAATGCTATACATTTCTTTCCATTCCAAGAGCAATTTCTCGCCAGACTTTACCGATAACCAGTTGTTGCTCCAAGTGTCCCAAGCCCCAAATTTATCAGGAGAGTCATCAATCAGGGCCAGCGCATGACTGTGCCGGCCGGGACCTGTCCTGACAATCTTGGCAATGGCGAGGCTGGTGCCGTCACGCACCCACCCGTCCGGCACTCCCAAGGGGTTGTCCAAGTCTTTTCCAGACTCAAAATCGTCGAAAAGCAGCAACTTTTCGTCGTCATGCGGACCTTGTGACAACTTGGTTGCCTTGATGTCGCCAATCACATAAATGCCCACGGTATCGGGATTGCCGCCGGAGGGAATCCAGATGCGGGCAATTTTGCAACGGTCGGGCACGATTACGGTCTCCCGGCGTTCCACGAACAGTGAGCTTTCAACCTTGCCTGTCCAGCCCGGACTGTCTCCATGCGCTGGAAAATCGGCGCTGCCGACTGGCTGCCTTTGCGCGTCCCAAAAGTGAATTACAAAACGCATGGAACTGTCGATATCATGCCAAGCCGTCTCGTAGCCTGCCAGATGATAACGGAACCGAATGGGAAGTTTGCTGGAAGCCGCAGTTGGACCAAACGTAATTCTTATCTTCCTGTTGCCCTCCGTAACTCGAATTTTGAAGTCTCGCAACTTTGCCGGCTTGGCGGAATATGAGTTGCTCACGGAAAGATTCGAAAGCTGCTCACGGACCAGCGGCTTCTGGCCATTCACCGAAAACTCGCTGAACTCCACCAGGCCCGCCAAGTGATTTGTGTCACTAACAGATCCGGACGTGACGGGACCGGCGAGGCAGGCGGCGAGGAAACACAGAATTGCCAGGCGGCGTCGCCTCACTTGCGGAGCGGGTGTCTTGAGCATCATGTGAATATAGTCCAGCGTCTGACTTGATTCAACGCTCCAAGATCATTGTCCGTGCGCCGTTGGCGGCCAGTTTTCGGATGACCGGCATGTCCGCATGTGGAGCGCCAAAATAAAACGCCGCCAGACCGTCCACGCAAGAGTAGATTTGGACTTTGGCATAAACCGTGAGTTGTCAGAAGCGGAATGCATACAAGCTCTAATGATCTATTCTGGAGCTGAAATTGTAATTGCCCGAACCGGCCCGGTACAGCATATAGCCATCAGCATAGCCGGGGGGTGTTAACTGGAAAAAGGTGTTTTTCAAATTCGATAACATGGTGAACTTCGTGTGGTCTTAGTGTGCGGCGACTCGAAGTCGGTTGTGCTCCACCGGCGGTTTTACCAAAGCCTGCAGCAAGTGCATGATGCCGATCTGGCAAAAAGCCATGGATTCGGGGTAAATGTCCATTCTAAGCAGGTTCTGTATTCCGTCTCCGTTGGTGCAGTCGGTCCAGTTATAAACGCCGCCCAATTCGTTGAAGAGGCGGACCCGCCAGGGATTCGCACCGCAGAGGTAGGCGAGCATCACTTCCGCGCGATCACGGTAAGCGGGGCGGCCAGTAATGGCATAAAGGTCCGCCAGAGCCTGAATCCAATGCCCCGTGATATAGTAAAAGAACTGCGGGTTTCCGCCCGGCTGCCAGACATACGTCATGCTCTGAGGAGACAGACGCAGACCGAATTGGACGGCCGGTCCCGCACACTCGCTGGGCGCGACTTTCGTAGCGAGCCAGGCATCCGCCACCTTGATGGCGGTCTCTTGCCACCGTTTGGCGTCCGGCACATTGGGCAGCACTTGGACCCCGCGCGCCAACGCATCTACCGCCATCGAATCCACATTGGGATACTGTGACCATTGATGGCATGGTTGTTCGAGATCCACCAAGGCATTAAGCCCCGCAGTGCAGAGGTCGCACAGCCGCGTTGGTGGGGCGTTACTTGCCAGAGTGATGGGCAATTCCGGCGCGACTTCGCAAGCGGCCAGCATCCCTAACAGCAAATAGGCATGCTCCCCGGGATCACGCCAGTAAACATTGTTCCTCGGGGTTTTTTTGACATACCCACCGCCCCGTCCGTCGTTCAGGCAGAACCTTAAAGCCAGAGCGAGCCCTTCCTTCAAGTCCGGTGCCATGGATCCCGAAGGGTCCTGGCGCAGCGCTTCACCCAGTCCCCACACGGCGCGGCCGTTCAGCACACCGCCATCCTGATAGTCGTTAAACTTTGGGTTGTAAAACCAGCCGTTGCCCTCGGTCAGGTAATCGCCCGTAATGAAGAGCCCGTAATGAAAGGCTCCGGCAGTGTAGATTTCACGTCTTCCCGAGCTGTTGGTCAGCGCGAAATTGCCGGGTTGCCGATGTTGCATGGCCAGGAGATTTTGAACCGCCTCATGGCACATGTTTTCCAGATGCTCGTCGTCGCTCTCGATGGACCTCCGCATCGTGTTCATGATCAAGAGGTCGGCAAAATCATTGGCAAAGGCGTAAGGACGGTAGTTGGTGAAGGCGCGGTTTTTCGGGTTGCCGTCCAGCGGTTGGTCATTGCTGGCGTTGAACCATGTGCTCCACGAGGCCTGCCAGAATGTCCGGGTTGCACGACGCCCTAGCGGTTGGGACCAGTCGCGGTCACGCCATTGGAAATCATAAAAGGTCAAATTAGCCTTGAACCACGCCAGGTCGCCGCCGTTGTCCAAGTCAAAATCCGTTCTGGCCGCGTTGACGATCTGTGCGGCGTGACTGTGCAAGAATAGGTTCACCAAGGTGCGAACTGTGGCCCACTGCCGACATTGGCGGTCAGGACGGCCCTGACGGTCGAGCAAGTCGTCCGTGAGTATGGCGGGCAGTTCAGGTAGCTGGCGCGCCCGGCTATCGTAAACGACGACGGTTGCCTCGGCCTGGCCGCCTGATGGCGCATCTGCCATCAGGGCGCCTTCTTCGGCTGCATCAACGAACAGCACGCTGGCGGTCAGCGGCGGGGCGCCCGGAAAATCCTGTGGGTAATTGCATGCGAACCGACTGCGGACAACCGCTGCCCGACAGAGGCTCGTGGCCCCCTGGCTCGTCGTCACCCGCACGGCCACGTCGAGGGTGGAATCGTTGGCATTGGACACGTTTCCGATGATCCGGACCTGCTCCTCGGCCGCGTCGCGAAGGGCCGTGGGAGTGAGCATCTTGTTGAGTGAAACCAAGACGGGTATATTCGTGTTGCCGGCTGTCGCAACCGACACACCGAATCTGCCGACAGGCTCTGAAGCATAAACCGACAGCCCCAAAGCGCCGATCACGCTCGTAATGCAAAGGCAACACCAATGCACATCTTTGGCAAATAAATGATTGATTATCACGTTGACAGCCGGGCCGCCCGCCCCTCAACAGCCAGATTCTTGTGGGTTTACCCCGCCGGGAAAACCAAGCCGCCGCCCGCCCGCTCTTGTGTATCAGCATCGCTTCACCGATTCCACTAGTTAATTTTGTCTAGTGGAACATTGTTAAATAGGAAGCTACGATCAGCCTCAATGTCCCCGTCATACGAATCAACGGTAAGATGAGACTCTGAAAATTGAAAATGAAAGATTCTCAAAAGGCAATCCACTCCAAACCTCGAAAGGAGGGTGAAGCCAATTTCCGCCGGTTCGTGATGCTGTCGATCTTTGCGGAACGGCGCGAGTCGGCACTGCTTCCAACAAGCCGACTTTACGCCAGCATAATTCAAAATCCAATCCAATCGACATTATGAGAAAACAAAAAAGTCAGAAACCAAATGGGCATTGGGCAACTGCCCGCCGCTCGTCCGTGCTGATGCGGTCGTTCTGGACGGCATTGTGGTGCGGCGGCTGTCTGCTGGCCGCAGTGGCCGCGCAGGCGCAGGCGCCAACGAACCAGTTGCATTTCGCATTCACGGATCCAACCGGAACCACGACTGTCATCAGCGACACGAATCTCAATCCCGGCGCGTTGCAAGCCACGCTGACGATGTACAATCCGGCCGGAACGACGGCTGTGGACCTGCATGGCGCAGTTGGCACGGGAGTGACCAACTTGACGGCGGTTGATACGAACCGGGCGATGGACTTTACCTCGGACGTGACACCCACCCAGGTGGATCAACCCGCTGGCAACACCACCGGCAAAACGGAGGGCAATGCGGTGGTGGCGGTGGATGTGGGCGACACCACGCTGGGCGCCAACTTGGGAGTGGGGGGGGTGATTAGTAATTTCGTTATCTCAATGTGGTTCAACCAGGCGGCGATGATGCCCTCCGGCGACGAAACCGGGCCGCGCCTGTGGATTCTTAACGCCACTAGCGGCTCCGCCGGCGGCGTGGATTCGGGCGGTTCGGCCAACAGTCTGGGCTTGAAGTTCCAGGCCAACAACCAGCTCTATTTCCAGTTCGGTACCGATACCGCGACATTGGGCCCGGCGTTGGGCAGTCCGTTCCCGACGAACGAGTGGCTGTTTGTCGCCATCACATACGACGGCACAAACGCATCGATGTACTATGGCACGGCTTCGGCTTCCGCCCAAGTGCTGGCCACGGCTTCGAGTCCTGGCCGGTCGATCAACTTGGGCGGCAGCGCCACGCTGTCGATCGGCAATCGCCACTCGTCCACGGCAAACCAGCGCGGATTTGACGGCTGGATCAATGACTTTCGCATTTACTCGGGTGGTGTGCCGACGGCGGCCCTTGTTGAAAGCATTCGAACCTCGGCGGTGGGAAGTTCGCTGGTCATCAGCGGCGTCTATCCGGACGGCTCCTCACTCATGCAGGATACGAATACCTTGACGTTCAACGTTAGCTCATCATCCTCTACCATCACCAACGTGGACGTGGTGCTGAACGGCATTGACGTTTCCTCGCGTCTGGTAACTTCGGGGTCGGCAACCAACCTGAGCGTGAGCTATACCGGCCTGACTCCGAACGTGCCGGTGAACACCGCAGTGATCACGGCTTGGGCCGATGGCTTCACCAATGCGGTGACCACGACGTTCGACACGTTCAGCGCGACCAACTTCATCGTTGAGGCGGAGGAGTTCGATTTCAACGGCGGGCAGTTCATTGACAATCCCGATTACACCGACGGCAATCCGCCGGACACCAATAGTTATTACGGTCTCGATAGCGTGGAGGGAATTGACACGCACAAAAGCAAAAACAGCGGCACAGCGACGGGCTGTTACCGCGCCGGGCAGGGAGATGGCACGAGAACGCAGACCGGTGTTGCCAGTGGCGAGCAATCTTGGCCGAAGTTCGCAAATCTGGTGGACGCCTCCGGCAATGCCATCGTCGGGCACATCGTGGGCGACTGGGCGGCCGGCGAATGGCAGAATTACACCAAGACGTTTCCGGCGGGAAAATACAATGTTTACGCGCGGGTTTCCGCGTCGGGAAACGCGATTATTACGCTGGCCCAAGTAATCAGCGGGCAGGGCACCACCAGTCAGACAACCACCAACTTGGGCACTTTCACCTTTACGGACACGACCTACAGCCTCTATATGTACGCTCCGCTGATCGACAGTCTTGGAAATCTGGCGGTGGTGAACCTGTCCGGTGTCAACACGGTGCGGGCCACCACCAGTGGCGATGCCAACGCGGACTTCTACATGTTCGTGCCGGCCAACACCAACCTTCCGGTGGTCAGCAACGCCTATCCAGACGGGCAGTACTTGTTTGAACCCACCAACAGGCTGGTGTTCACCGTTTCCTCCCCGGTCACAACCATCGCCACGAGCAACATTCAGCTCACGTTGAATGGCACCAATGTCTCCTCGCAGTTGGCGTTTAGCGGCGGCCCTTCCACTTGGAATGTGAGCTACCCCGGACTGCAAGAGAACCAGACTTACAGCATGAAGATCAGCGTGGTGGACAACTTGGGCAACCCGATTCACGACTCGACCACCATCGACACATGGAACCCGGTCCTGCAGGTCGAGGCGGAAGACTTCGATTTTAGCAGCGGCCAGTTTATTGATAACCCCGTCCCGACCACCGGGGCGGAATCAGACAGCTATTACGATATGGTGGGCTCGATGGGGGTTGACGAGTTCAATCAAAACGCCGCACCGCCATACGCCGGGGCCAGCGCGTACAACTATCGGCCGTACGATCCCGTGGCCACACCTCCAGTAATGGACACTACCCGGCGGCAGTTTGTCAACGGCGCTCTGGACTACTTCGTGGGCGACCTGAACCACAATTACTGGCAAAATTACACGCGGACCTGGCCGGCGGGAACGTACAACATTTATGGCCGCATGGCTTCAGGCGCCAACAACGGGAATTATCACGAAACTTGGCAAACGGTCATTGCCGGCTGGGGAACGACGAGCCAGTTGACGCGCAACGTCGGCACGTTCACGATTCCGACCACTAATGGTTATTCCGCGTATATGTATGTGCCGCTTATAGACCAGTTCGGCAACTACGCGCAGGTGACGATGGGTGGTACGAACACGTATCGGGCACTGGAGTTGACCGATTCCGGCACCTCCGGCCTGAACATAAACTTTTACATGTTGGTCAATCCGCGAACTGACCGGCCGCGCATTGATAATGTGTATCCCGACGGATCAACGCTCCAGCAGGGAATCGGGGCACTGACCTTTTCGGCCAGCAGTCCGACGTACGGCTTGAACACGACGAATATCCAGGTGGTTTTAAATGGAACCAATGTTTCGTCCCTTCTCACCTTTACAGGTTCATCCACCAACTGGAGCGTGAGTTATCCCGAGCTGATACCCAACCAGTCTTACACCGCGGTAATCACCATCACCGACGCGGATGGTCAGGTCCACAGCACAACGGTGGCGTTTGATACTTTCAGTGCGACCAACTTCACTTGGGAGGCGGAAGACTGGGACTTCGACCCGAATAACAGCCCTGTGTCGAACGGCACCGGCCTGCGTTTCATCGACAATCCTGTTCCGACCTCCGAGCCAGCGACGAACAGCTACCTGTGGCAGGTCGGCGACTGGGACATTGATGAGTCGTCCCTTTTTGGGACGGTTGTGGGCACCTATGTGTATCGTCCGTCGGACCTTGTTTCCACGGAAGTCACCAGCGATACGTTGCGCGCAAAGTATCTCAACGCACAACTGCAGAGTGACGATCCCGGCATTCATGACTACGACGTTGACTATTACGTCAATGGCGGTTGGATCAACTATACGCGGACTTTCCCCGCGGGCCAGTATTACGTTTATGCGCGCTTATCCGCCGGACATGGCGCATTCAACCTCACCTGCTCGGAGGTGAAGGGCGGCGCAGGCACCACCGGCCAGACAGTGCAGCAACTGGGCAATTTTATTGGGACGGGCAATAGTTTCAATACATGGCAGTACGTGCCGATGATCAATACCAACACCGGTTTCATAGAGCAGGTGACGTTAAATGGCGTTGAAACACTCCAGATGACGGGTGACAACAACGAGAACGCCAACTTTTACATGCTCGTACCCGTGCCACAGGAGAACCTCACGGCTGCGTTGGATGGAGACAACATCATCCTATCCTTCCCTGCGGCGGTCGGCTTCAACTATTCAGTCCAGTATAAGAACAACTTGAGCGATCCGGCGTGGACACAACTCGGATCAACGGTGGCGGGCAACGGAACGACATGCGCCGTTTCGGACCCAGCGACTAAGGGCCATCGTTTTTATCGGTTGAATTATCAATAGCAGGCGGGAGAATGCGGTTGCCGCCGAGGGTAACGGCGGCGGCGGCCGGCGTTCATTTTAAAGTTATGAAAAAAAAGTCGTCAGTAGAATCAACCGGACTGTGTCGTTGCCGGCGGGGTTTCACCCTCATCGAACTCCCGTGGTCATTGCGATTATAGCCATCCTCGCGGCCATGTTACTCCCGGCCCTGGCCAATGCCAAGGAACGCGCTGCTCGCGCCAGGTGCATGAGCAACCTGCGCCAATTGTCGATCAGCATGACTGTTTATGCCGGAGATAATCTGGATTACGTTATTCCAGCCAAGCCTGTCAATAACGATAATCCGCCTACTCCGCCATTTGTGCAATTCGCCATCAATGCTGTCAATACGAACGCGGTTAAATCGGCAGGCGTTCCACTTCAAACCAACAGTCCCAGTGTCTGGTGCTGTCCCAACATTCCCGGATTGCCCTATCCCGATCCCAATAATGATCAATGGGTTATTGGTTGTCAGTATTTCGGCGGGATAAGTGAATGGTCACCCAACGATGACCTTGGACTCATACCAGGAACCCATAGTCCCGTCCAGCTCGCAAAATCTCAGCCGTATTGGTGCCTGGCGGCTGATTTGGTAGCCAAGATTAATGGCACTTGGGGCGGTATCGACACCGACCTGCCCGCCGGTTGTCAGGCTTCCTGCAAGTATATCCCGCAGCATAAAGCCGGCAACCATCCCTATCCTGAGGGCGGCAATGAAGTGTTCGTAGATGGTTCGGCCAAATTCTGTCAAGTTCAGACAATGTACCAATTCACGACTTGGGGCGCCTCCTCTCGGCAGTTTTGGTTTTATCAGAGTCTGGCCGACATAACAACCCCCTCTGTCCTCCTGCATATCAACACTCTCAAGTGGCAAACCAGCGATCAGTAAAAATCGCGGTAATTCTACGCTCTCATCTGATCAGTGGCGCACTTCAGACCTTATATCATAACTTATGACGCGAAGGCAAAGAGTTGGGTGTTTGTTTAGCCGGGGAATGACCGCGACCGTATTGATTATTCTTAGTGTCGCAATAGCTGGTTCCACACGGGCAGAGGAGCCGTTCAACCCGCGAGACTACTATGACTGGAAAATCTGCATGTGCTATCACCCGAAATATATGTGGGTTCGGGGCTGCCAAGTGCCATCGGAAACCAAGGGACGATATTATGATTGGGAAATATTCAATACGCCGTTTGTCACCCATGTCGAATTCCCTAACACCCTATTGCACTGAGGACCAAGTGGTTGAAAATATAGTTTCAAGCTGGCGGATGACGGTAAATCTTGGTACGGCTGTGGGTTTTATGTTTTTCATGAACTGCCATGTGGCCGGTTTTCATCAAATTTCCAACCCTTTTTTTGAATTCCTGTGGGATGGTAGTGAATTATGCGCAAAAATATATTCGTAAATCTGTTTGTTGCCGGTCTTTTGATTGGCGGAACCGGCCTTCGCGCCAAGGACTGCGATGCTCGCGCTCGCGAACTGGTCGGTAAGATGACATTGCCGGAGAAAATCAAGGAACTTCACGGGATTCGGGACGCCAGGCATTTCCGGTATGTTCCCCCAATTCCGCGGCTGGGCATTCCCGCTTTGCATGTTGCCAACGGTCCGGCCGGGGTCGGTCCGGCCGGTGACAAGCCGCAGAAGCCCGCGACGGCCCTGCCCGCGCCGATTTCGCTGGCGGCGAGCTGGGATGTCGCGCTGGCAAAACGCTATGGCGTCATCATCGGCAGGGAAGGGAAGGATTTGGACGAGGATTTGCTTGAAAGTCCCGACATCAACATTGCGCGCGTGCCTCAAAACGGCCGCACGTTTGAAGCCTTTGGCGAAGACCCTTGCTTAGTCGCGCAAATGGGAGTGGCCGAGATTTGCGGCATTCAGAGCGAAGGCGTCATTGCCAATGTCAAGCATTACGCCGCCAATAATCAGGAAACCAGCCGCTCCAAGGTCAACACAATCGTTGACGAACGCACCCTGCGCGAGATTTATCTCCCCGCCTTTGAAGCCGCCGTAAGGGAAGGCCGCGTCGCGTCTTTGATGGGCGCCTACAATAAAGTCAACGGCGCTTACTGCTGTGAGAATGCCGGACTATTGGAGCAGATACTCAAAGAGAATTGGGGCTTCAAAGGGTTTGTCACTTCGGATTTTGGGGCGGTTCACAGCACCGCTCCCTCCGCGCTGGCCGGATTGGACTTGGAAATGCCGACCGGAAAATACTTTGGCAGCAACCTGGAGGCGGCGGTTGAATCCGGCCGGGTGCCCATGTCTGTCATAGACGACAAGCTAATCCGGCGTTTCCGAACCATGATGGAGTTCGGGTTTTTTGATCATGCTCCAAAATCAAAACCAATTCCCGTTCACAAAGACGGCGTTGAAGCGAGGCTTCTCGCCGAAGAGGGAATGGTTTTGCTTAAAAACGCCGGGAATGAATTGCCTCTCGATCCAAAAAGTCTGCGCCGCATCGCTGTCATTGGACCCTTTGCCGCCAAAGCCGCAACCGGCGGTGGCGGCAGTTCCCAGGTGGCGCCGCTTTATACAGTCGCTCCCGTGGATGGCATCCAGCAACGTGTTGGTCCGAAGGCCAAAGTCGCTTTTGCAGATGGCAAAGATGTGCCGGAAGCCGTTGCCCTCGCCAGAGCTTCCGACGTGGCGGTTGTCATGGTGGGAGACGGGGAGACTGAGGGACGGGATCATTCCCTGGCGCTGAGCGGGAATCAGGATGCGTTGGTCGAAGCGGTGGCGGCGGCAAATCCGCGCACGGTGGTGGTGCTCAAAACCGGCTCGCCGGTATTGATGCCGTGGGTGGACAAAGTGCCCGCCATTTTGGAAGCTTGGTATCCGGGGGAAGAGGATGGCTGTGCCGTCGCCGCGGTTCTATGCGGAGACGTCAATCCTTCGGGGAAACTGCCCATTACTTTTCCCCGGTGTCTGGCCGACCTTGCGGCCAACACGCCTGAAAAATATCCGGGCACTAACAACGTGGTGCGTTATTCGGAAGGGGTTTTTGTGGGCTATCGCCATTTCGACGCCGAAAACATCGAGCCGCTTTTCCCGTTTGGCCACGGTTTATCCTACACCGCCTTCGCCTATAAAAATTTGTCCGTCAGCTCCAAAAACCTTTCTGCCGGCTCCCAATCCGGGGGAACGCTGGCAATTGACTTTGAGGTTGCCAATACCGGCAAAAAGTCCGGCAAGGAGGTGGCGCAGGTTTATGTTGGATTTCCTTCCACGTCCGCCATACCGCAACCGCCAAAGCAGTTGAAAGGTTTTGAAAAAGTCGCCTTGCGGCCAGGCCAGACCCGTCGCGTTCATTTGACGATGGACGCCCGTTCATTCTCCTATTGGGACATCAATTCTCATGATTGGAAAATCCTGCCGGGAACCTATCACATCATGATCGGATCATCTTCACGCGCCATTCAACTGCAAGCCAGTTTGCAGGTCAACTGCCGTGAAACCCATTGACCGCCGCACCCCGAAAATCCCATGCTAACCTCCGTGCCGCCCACGCTCAAGGCTGCCGTTCCAGACGCCGCGCCCCCGGTCGCGGCCGGCAGCGGCAATTACCGCTGGTTCATCTGCGCCCTGCTCTTTTTCGCCACCACCATTAATTATGTTGATAGGCAGGTGCTGTCCCTGTTGAAGGGAACGCTGGACCAGGAGTTTCACTGGACGAACGAGGAATTCGGCATGGTCAACGCCCTGTTTCAGGGGGCTTACGGCATGGGCTTGCTCGGCTTCGGCTGGTTCGTGGACCGGTTCGGGGTGAAGCTGGGCTACGCCCTCTCCATCACCGGCTGGAGTCTG
>Ga0181535_10004043_pt1 | contig 16568 bp, 13 predicted proteins | sample PEATcosm2014_Bin_44_FD_119774 | JGI IMG/M metagenome (GOLD analysis project Ga0181535, IMG submission 119774) | Peatland microbial communities from MTU Mesocosm Facility, Houghton, MI, USA - PEATcosm2014_Bin17_30_metaG | ecosystem: Environmental > Terrestrial > Soil > Wetlands > Peat | place... | reverse complement strand
GCCTCTGGAGGCGCCATGGTCTCCCGATCCGCGGTCGTCGCCGCTCGTCTCGGGGCCCTGGTTGTTATGCTCACGCGATGTCGGGGTCATGGCATCGATCTCATGATCCAACTTTTCGCGGGATTCGGTGAAGTCCTCGAGCAGCTCCACCTCACTGTCAAAGTGGATTAGAAAGGCTTCGCCGCCTCGGACGCCGGCTCTAGACCCTGGCGACATGGACCCGTCGCCGGGGGCCCCTGCTTTCGGATCGGCGGGGAGCATCTGCTCGACGAACTTTTCCGCAGCCTTGCGCTCATTGTCGATGGCCGAGTAAACGCTGCGGCTGGTATCGACGAGCAGCCCGAGGCGGAATGGCAGGTTGCTCTGGGTCGTGAAGCTCTTGATGACTTGCGGACGCCCATCTTCGGTGAGGGTGAAGTCCTTGGCAGTCAGGTTGGTGACGAGTGCGCCGTGCTTGTCGATGACGGTGACAGGAAGGAGGACTTCGCGCGCCTGCACCTTGATGTTGGTCGTTGGCTCAGTGGTGGAAGGCTGCTGGGCCGCATCCGGATCGCGCAGGCAGGACAGTGCGACGAGCGACAGAGCGAGGAAGAGGGAAGACCGGATCTTCATAAATTGTTTTGGCTACACACTTTCCACGGGTTTAGACGTGTCAAAGTCCGGTCCGTTGACCCTAAGTTAGCCGCCCGCACCGGATTTGCCGGCTTCGGGCGCGTCATCGAGAACCATTTTCTTGTGCTTGACCCAGATGGAGGTTGCGACGGAAGCGGCAAAGATGAGTACAGCAATGATGGGCATGGCTAATGCGAACGCTCCGGCAAACGTGGCGATGGCAGCGACGACTGCGGTCAGCGCCCACATGGCAATGGATCCAACCTTGCTTGACTTCAAGGTGAGCAGGAACAGAGGGCAGGTGAGAATAAGGCAGCAATAGAGAGCGACAGCGTAGCGACGGGGGATCTCCAAGCCGGGAAAATCGGCGAAGAAGGAATACCGGAGAAGCAAAACACTGAGAACACTCACTGCCAGGCACGCCAGACGAACATCTGATCGTAGTGCTTCCAGTGATGGGAGCGCGGATTGGGCAAAAAAAGATGCTCCTGTTGCAAGGTAGCAATTCGACGATCAGCGTAACAGGTCCTCGAGCATGGTGCTGAGGTCGGTTTTATTGTCGCGGTACTTGACGATGGCCGGGGCGTAAAGGCTCAGGCCCCATTCCTGACCGTTGCCTTTGTTAACGGCGCGCGCGCCGGGCACAACTACGGCATTTTCGGGGACGATTAGAGGAAGATCGCCGGTGGCGCGAATCACCGTGCCGTTCACCAGATCGAACAGCGGAGTGCCGCGGGTGAGGATGGTGCCGGCGGCGAGCACTGCGCCTTTGCGCACGATTGTTCCTTCATAGACGCCGCAATTGCCGCCGACGAGCACGTCGTCTTCGATGACGACCGGGCTGGCATTCACGGGTTCGAGTACGCCACCGATCTGCGCCGCCGCGCTCAGGTGAACGCGCTTGCCGATTTGAGCGCACGAGCCGACCAGCGCGTGCGAATCGACGAGTGTCCCTTCGTCGATGTAAGCGCCGACGTTGATGTACATGGGCGGCATGCAGACAACGCCGCGAGCGACAAAGGCACCGGCACGGACCGAGGAGCCGCCTGGAACAAGGCGTACCCCGTCGGCGGCAGTGAAGCTGCGGGCGGGGTAAGTGTGCTTGTCGACAAATGAAAGGCCGCTGGAGCGCATCTCCTCGAGAGCGCCGATCCGAAATCCGAGCAGAATGCCGCGTTTGACCCAGGCATTCACACGCCATCCGGTGGGCGAACTGGCGTCGGGTTCAGCGGCGCGGACCTCGCCAGCCTCGAGCGCCGAGCGGAGCGCAAGAAACGCCGTCATAGCGGCGGCGTCGGAGCCGGCGGCCGGCCCCGCGGCGAAGTGCCGCTCGATCTCCTGCTCCAATTGGCTGAGGTTCATCGCAAGTCGAGTGTAACAAGGCAGGGACCGGGAGACCGAGGGACTAAGCTTGCAAGTTGGCAAGCGGCGAGGGAAGGTGGAAGAGGGAACAGACTCACGTCAGGCGGAGTAAATAGGGTCGATGGTCAGCTTGTTGCGTGAGCTGCGGTTGGCGGCGATCGGCTGCAGGCGGAAGCAGTTCCTCCCAGAAGGAATCATGGCGAGTGGAATGGGCGCATCGCCCGGCCGGCCATTGAAATTCTTTGATTCGAGCCAGGCGCTTAGCCGGGGGTCGCAAATCTCCGTCTGGCCCAGCCAGAAATCAGGCCTCAGGCCGCACTGGATGAGCAAGTGGTCAAGGTGCAATTCGATGACGTCGATGTCTCTGTTGAAATATCGCCGGACGTTGCTCGCCCCGACTTCGACGCCGGTATACGCGTGACCCTTGCATTGCGTTTTGACAACCATAAGTCCCTGCTGAGCGATTCTTTTGAAGTGCGGCCGATGATGCGCGATAAAGCAGTGCGAAGTCAGGTGGATGAGGCAAGTCTATGGAGCAAAATTGCCTCCCGCGTGGTGCAGCGAAGGAAAAGCGTGCCGGGGTTCCTGATTTGAGACAGGCGTGACAAGGGGGTCAATTCGGGACGGGTGGCTGCCAGGCTTTGCTCGCGACGCAGCCGCAATGATGGAAGCACAAACAGCCATGCGTGTGCGATACTCGAAAACGACATGTACAAGCGAGTTGTTCTGAAGCTTTCGGGCGAGGCGCTGGCCGGGGAGCGTGGCTTTGGTCTGGATGCGGAAAAGGTGTCGGAGATCACCGGCGAGATCGCGGACGTGCACGCGCTGGGCGTGGAGATCGCGATCGTGGTGGGTGGCGGGAATTTTTTCCGCGGCGTGGAGGAACAGGCCAAGGAGATGGACCGTGTGAGTGCCGACAACATGGGAATGCTCTCCACCGTCATTAATGCGATCGCGCTGCAGGATGCGCTGGAACAACGCTGCGTACAGTGCCGTGTGATGACGGCCGTACTGATGAATCAGATTGCAGAGCCGTACATCCGGCGGCGAGCTGTTCGGCATCTTGAAAAAGGGCGGATTGTCGTATTCGCCGCCGGCACGGGGAATCCGTTTTTTTCGACGGACACCGCGGCCAGCCTGCGCGCCATGGAGATCAAAGCGGATGTACTACTGAAGGGCACCAAGGTGGAAGGGGTCTACAGCGCCGACCCGGTGCTGGTGAAAGACGCCGTGAAGTACGACCAGGTTTCATACATGCAGATTCTGCAGCAAGGCCTGAAGGTGATGGACCTGACCGCGGTGAGCATGTGCAAAGACAACAACTTGCCCATGATCGTGTTCAACATGAATCAGCCGGGGAACATCAAGCGCGTAGTGATGGGCGAAAAGGTTGGATCGTTGGTGACGGCTTGAAAAAAGCACGGACCAGGGAATAGGGATCAGGAACTGGAAAGACGCGGCCGGTGCTTATTAAGAAGTCTCGTGCTGCACCAGATATTGCGCAGCATAGCTTTCTATTGAGGAACGAACGGCTCAGCCGCATCAAGTACCGTCACGCCAATTCTGAATCTGCTTTTGTCCAACGCGGTTGAGACATCATTGAGTGTTCGGGCTCTTTCTGATCCCTGATCCCTATTCGCTGATCCCTGCCCTTTGGAGACGTCTAACAAGTTCGTGGATACTCGCAAGCCAGCACCGCTGAACGCACTTACGGGCTTGCGCTGCTTCGCGGCCCTCAACATTGTTCTTTTCCACTTCTCCAATCCCCAGTGGTTCGGTTTTCTTGCGCCGGTGGTCAATGCCGGGTATATCTCGGTCAGCTACTTCATTCTGCTGTCGGGATTTGTGCTGGCCTACAACTACGCCGAGCGCGCGCGCAACGGAGAGCTGGATCGCAAGCGCTTTTGGGAAGCGCGATTCACGCGCATCTATCCGATTTACTTTCTGAGCTTGCTGCTGAGCCTGAGTTTACTGCGTTCGGAGTTCCAGACGCACACGCACGCGATGTTCTGGACGGGCATGGTGCTGACGCCGCTCCTGCTGCAGGGCTTCGTTCCTGCGGTATCAACGTTTTTGAATACTCCAGCCTGGACGATGTCGGCCGAAGCTGCCTACTACGTGATCTTTCCCTGGGTGGCGAAGTGGAAGCGCCCGCAGCGGATGCTGCCGCACCTGATGAAGATGGCCGGCGTGTGGGCGCTGGGGCTGGTGCCGGGTGCTCTCTACATCGCATTCAATCCCGATGGAATCGCCCATCCGGACCGATGGAGTTACGGCCCGTGGCTGTGGACCCTGAAATATACGCCGTACGCGCACGTATTCAGTTTCATCTTTGGCGTGATGCTGGCTGACCTGAACAGGATGATCGAGCGCACAGCGCAATTGCGCCTGTGGCTCGGAATCATCGGATTCGGCGGAGTTTATGCCCTTTTAGGCCTGGGACCGCTGATGCCCTACCCAATCATGCACGACGGTGTCCTCATGCCTCTGTTTGGCTGCATTGTGTTGGGACTAGCAGGCGAAAACCCGCTGGCTCGCGCTCTGGGAGTGCGACCACTGGTTTTTGTGGGCGAGGCAAGTTACTGCCTCTACTTGCTTCACTTCAACTTGTGGAACCTGATTCACGGCTCGCACTTGCTGGATGTGCTCGGCTTGGTCCGCTTCGATCCCTGGATCAGCTACGTTCTCCTGATTGCGATGGCCATCTTCGCCCTGCATTTCATCGAGAAACCAGCGCAGAGGAAGCTGCGCGAATGGATGCACGCGACAACGGTCGTGAAAACCGAGGGAGCAGGGAGTAGGGAGTAAGGGCGAAGGCAACGCCGAAGATCGAGTTGGGATGGAGACCTACCATTCCCTGCGAAATTCATCGCGGCACGCAGAAAGCCCAGCCGCGAGGGCTGGGCTCTTCTCACTGCGGACGGTCAGCGCAGCTACTGAGGTGTTGATAGGGCGTGGTTGCCGTGCGGCACGGCAATCAACGCAGTCGGGTTCGCGCCGGTGGGATAAGGAGTAGCCTGCGTTTGATCGATGGTTCCATCGCTGGGATTGAGCCTGAAGCCGGAGACGGAGTTGCCCAGATAGTTCGCGGTGTATACAAAAACGCCCTCAGCCGGATCCACGATGACCGAAACCGGATCCGTGTCGGTGGTGGTTCCGGCCGTACCGGAGATGCCGACGTCGGCGGTGGGCGTGCCGGTAGGCAGGGAGATTGAGTAGGCCGAAACCGTCTCATCCAGCGAGTTGGCCAGGTAGATAAAAATTCCTCGGGGATCGATGACAACGGAACTCGGCTCGTTGCCGGTTCTAAAAGGCCCGTTGATCATGAACTGCAGCGCATCGGTCGAGAGCACCGTATACCCGATCAGCTCGTTGGAGGCGAAGTCAGTGACGTAAACGAACCGGCTGATGGGGTCCGTGGTCAGGGCAGATGGCTTGACGCCCGCCTGATAGGGGCTGCCTGAAACCGCAGTCATTGCGCCGCCAGAGCCGACAGCATAACCAAAGAGCCAGCCTGGATTGGCGTTGCTTGTTGTGGTCCCGCCGGGATTGTAAGCCGATTTGTCATAAGCGGCGACGTAGACCGCGCTGCTGTTGGCGAGCACGGTGACGCCCGTAGGCACAATGGTGTCGGTCGAGAATCCGGGGACAGTGAGAGAGAGCGTTGCGGTGGCGGAGCCAATCGCACCGGAACTAAGGGCATACTCGGTGAGCGTGGCAGAGGCCGTGCCCGAAATGACATACAGGTAGGTTCCGGCGGGGCTGACGGCAATCGACACTGGGGTATTCGCGAGAGTGATGCTGTCCTTCATGGTGAGGATGCCACTGTCAGAGACGGAGAAATGAACCACGGAGTTGTTGCCCTTGTTGGCAACGTAGAGGTTGTCATAATCGGACGTTGTGGCCAGGGCAACGGGGCCGGAGCCGCCTGAGGAAACAGGAGAAGCGGCGGTGCGCAATGCGCCAGATTTGGCGTCGACGGCATAGGTGTAGATTTGTCCGGCGCTGCCCGACGAGCTGCCTGCGGAACTGGCCACGAAAACATAGTCAATTGTGACCAGATTGCAGGCAGTTAAGAACGAGGCCAGGATCAGGCCGATTGCAGAGACCAGAAAAAGCTGGCTCAATTTACTAAACTTCATGCGCTTCCTTCGTCATGGGCCCGTCAAGAGAAGCCCCAAGAAAACTCGTTAATGTTGCCCCGCTGATCATTGTAAAAGCCGGATCGGGGGATTGCCACCAACTCCGCTGCCGGAGCGATTGCATGCTCTCACGGCTGAATGCCGCCTCCCGTGCCGTTGTGCGGGATTGCGGCCACAGCGGTTGGATTGGTATTGCTCGGAAATGGAGAATTCTGCGAATCGAGAAGTGTTCCGTTGGTGGTGCTCAACTCGAAGCCCGAAACTGTGTTGTCGAGGAAGTTGAGAGTGTAAAGAAAATGCTCCGTCGAGGGGTCGATTCCAACGGCAACGGGCTGGAGTCCGGTAGCGTATGTGCCAATGCTCGTTAGCTTGCCATTGCTGATGGAGTAGGCGGTGACATTGCTGTCCTGCGAATTGGTCACATAGGCGTATGGGTAAGAGGGATCGACGACGATGGCGCTGGGTTGATTCCCAGCTGGGAAAGGGCTGCCGCCAAGCGGGGACAAGTTGCCGCTATTTACGGCGAACCCACGTACATTGCCGCTCGAAGAGTCGGTGACGTACACATACGTGCTGGTGGCATCGCTGGCGATGGCGGAAGGCTTGACGCCGGCCGCAAAGGGAGAATTGTTCAGAGGGCAGAGAGTACCTCCGGGATCTGCAGTTTCATTGGTCGGCGGGACTGGGGTGGGAGGCGCAGGTGGTGCGGGACAAGTGGCGTCCGAAGGGATCGTTGCAGGGACTGATGCAGATGTGCCTGCCGGGACCACCCAGAACCCAAAGACGTAACCGACGTTCGGCGTGACCGAAGAGTCGTAAGCGGTGACGTAGACATCGGAGCCTGAAGCAAGTACGTTGATAGCGGTGGGAACGATGACGTGCGAAGCGTTCGTGCCGGAGAGCGTGAGTGGCCAGTACTGCCCGTTGACGGCAGTGTTGGTGACCGGCGGCGTTTGGATGGCAACGGGCGTCGAGCCGCTTGCAGGTGTGAGCGGAAAGACGCCGATCGAGCCCGAGCAGGGCTCGGCATCCGAGCAGATGGGAAGCGGCTGGTAAAGATCAACGATAAACAGATTCGTCTTGTTGACGGCGATGGCGAGGGGAAAGATTCCAGGCGTATTGACAGTGTTATAGGGATAGAGCTTTCCATCAGTGCCGATGCCGAACTGCACAATGGTGTTGTCGTCCTCGTTGTCAACGAAGAGGCTCCCGTAGTCGACCGAGACGGCCTCAGCCACTGGGTTGCGCCCCTGTGAAGGGAATGGCGAAGTAGGAATCTGGCGCATGCGGCCGGATTCGGAATCGATTTCGAAAACGTTAATCTCGCCGTAATTGTTGGCGCCTGCTGCCTTGGCGCAAGCCACGTAAACAAAGTCGACGGTCAAGGTCTGAGTCAATTGGGAACAGGCAGTCACGAGCGAGGCCGCCAGCAGGCTGGCCGCGCCGACCAGCAATAGCTGGCTCGATTTATTAAGCTTCATGCGCATCTTTCATGAACGCAGCCTGCACGCAGGCCCCTCAAAAAAACCGGTCAAAAATCGAATTCCGGCGAATCGAATCTCGGCGCAAAATACCAGGCAACTGCGCCGGAATTCAGCCATGGTCCGCTGACAGACCGTGAATCCAAGCAGGCTTCGGATGCATCCCAGCCTGGCATCTGGACCGGTCCGCCAGAACCGTCCTGCTCCCGGCAGGCGGACGCGGCGCGGCACTAACTTGTGCGCCCATCAATCAGGCACCACGACGCCGGGCCCTCGAGATTGTAGGTGCTGGTAACACGCAATTCGTTCAGGTCCCCTGTATTCGGATCGAGCACCCGCCCCGTAACCGTGGAGTCGTACTGGTTGGCTTCGAAGATGAACTGATTGGAAGGGTCCTCGACAATGCATTGCGGGCCAGAACCGGAGCCGAACGGCTCCTCGGCGATAAAGCTTAACTGGTAGGCGGGCGAGGTGGTGAGGAAATACCCAGCGAGTCCGCTATTTGGATTTGGCCCGGTGACATTGTTCCCCTGGTTGGCGACATAAACAAACTTGCCCTTATTCTCAACCAGGATATAGATGGGGTTGGCAAGAGTTGGGTCATCGGGAACTGCGCCGCTCGGTTCCGACTGCAAAGCGCCCCCGCCGCCCAACGTAAATGGAAGAATCTGGCTTTGCGAAGTGGTTGATGTGCCGTTAAACGTCTCGGAGATGGGCTCGTTATCGAGCACGTAAATGACGCCGCCCGCCTGAACGATGGCCGTACCCTGATGAATACCGAGCGGCTGGGAACTGTTCTGGCTGAGCGTCAACTGTCCTGAAGCGGCCGAGTAGCTATAGGGGAAGACGAGAGTGCCACCGGTGTACGGGTAGCTCGTTGGAGTGGGCGCGCCGGCGAGGGTAAGAACGGTAGAGCCAGATAGCAGGAAATCGACCGGGTTGGCCGGAACCGGGAAATAGGTGATCGGCTGGCCGCTCGTCGTGGCCGTCACCTGGGCATTCACAACCACCGAGAGACGGCCGGTGCTCTGATTGATCTTGAAGATGGTAATGTCGCCGCAGGTGGTCACTGAACTTCCCAGGGCGAGCGCGCAGTTATCGGTACTTGACGGGCTTGCATTGTCGGGCGCGTCGTGGTCCAGCACAAAAATAAAGTTGCCCGAGGAATCTCCAATCATGCGGAACGGGTTGATGCCCTGGGTATAGAAAGTCTCTTGCGGTGTGAGCGTGCCATTTCCGCCTACGGCAAATTGCGTGATGTTCGAGTTGAGGCAGGCGTTGGCGCCTGTGCCATAGCAGTCGGGGCTGCCCGATGCGGTTACGCCGCGATTGAGGACATAAAGGAACCGGCTTCCGAGGGTCAACACGGCGCGAACTGGGTTAGCTCCACCGGAGGCAACAGGCAAAGTGTTGATCGGTGTCAGCCGACCCGTGTTGTGATCGATTTTGAAGCCGGAAACAATGCCGCTGCTGCCAGTGGGGACGTTGACGGTTCCCGTCACATACAAGAAGCCAACCGTATAGCTTTCAACGCAAGACGTCACGCCAAATACGATGGCCGCCGAAAGTGCGCCAATCGCGAGCGCCTTGCCGAATTTTCTGAACTTCATGCTATTCCTTCATCCTGGTCAGGGTTGAGCTGCCAAGTTTCATCGTTCCCGAGCAGTGCTGGGTTGGGATGGAGTCCCTGATGAATTGTAAAAGGCGAGGGCGGGTTGTGCCTAGTTTACCCCTCGGAATGGTAAATACCCCGATTTCGGATTGCACCGGCGCATCGTGAAGGTGTGATCCTCAGCTGATACAGTCTGGCATTCGATTTTCCGGCGTCGGTCGAAATTTGGACGCGCAGAGGCAGGAAAAGTCAACGCCAGATCCACGGCGAAGCTGGTCTGCAAGCCTGCAAGGGCGGCATGAGACCCGAAGGCGAGAGAATAGGAATATGCGGAGCCGATTGCCGATAGTTTGCTCGATTCTGGCCGGGTTGAGCCTGGCAGGGTTTTGTGTGGCGCGCGGGCAGGACGTGCATGTGCGCGTCTCACCCGATGTGAAGACAGGGATGGAGGGCACCACGGAATTCCCCGCGATTCAAATGGCCATGGACCACCATCCCTTTGCAGGTATTGGACCCGATGGCAAGCCCGGTCGGGTGTATATCGAGATTGCGCCGGGCGTTTATCACGAGCGAGTCATCGTGACGCAGAACCACACGAACATCACACTGGTGGGCATGGGAAAGACCCCGGAAGATGTCGTGATCACGAACAGCCTGAATGCCAAACAAGCCGGTGGGACGTTCTTCACCGAGACCGTGGAAATCAACGGTACAGGTTTCGAGGCCGACAACATCACTTTTGAAAATAATGCCGGAAATACGGGGCAGGCTGTGGCTGCGGCGGTGCGGGCCGATAGGGCCGTCTTCAAGCACTGCCGCTTTCTGGGCCACCAGGACACACTCTTCGCTGACTACGGGCGCCAGTATTACGTCGACTCTTATATTGAGGGCGGGGTCGATTTCATCTTCGGAAACGCGACGGCGGTCTTCGACCACTCCGAGATCCATGCCAACGGGCCGGGGTACTTGACCGCGCAATCGCGCACATCGCCCGGGCAGGCAACCGGCTACGTGATCATCGACAGCAAAGTGACAAGCGGGATCGAGCCGAGCGCGGGATCGGATACGGTTGCTCCTGTGCGCGACACGATCAGCCTTGGTCGGCCGTGGCGCCCTTACTCGCGCGTGGTGTATATCAACACGGAACTGCCCGCTGACGTGATCCCAGAAGGCTGGAACACATGGGGCAAGACCGACACCGTGCCGCAGGCGTACTATGCGGAGTTCCATTCGACGGGTCCGGGAGCGAATGCGGCCGCTCGTGTGTCCTGGTCGCATCAGCTGACTACGCGACAGGCAGCGCAGTTCCGCCCGAGAGTGTTTCTGGCGGGCAAGGATGGGTGGGATCCGGTGACTGCCGCGGCAAAGCTGCCGTAAAGGCGTCGAAGCTCAAAGAATGCGGTACGCTAATCAGTGCGCTAGGCGAATTCCCGACGCAAAAACGCGAATCATAACGATAGCGGCAATTGAGACCGACGCATCGACCCATGTGAACGCGGCGAGGTCGCGCTCCGGGTGAGGCCGCTTAATTCCGGTTGTCGCTCCGAATAGAGCAAAGATCCAAAAGAGCGATCCGGCAATTGTCGAGCCGACGAAAAAGCGCGGCAGTGGCCAATAAAGGATTGAGATGAGCAAGGGCCCGGCGAGCGCCGGCCCGGCTGTGGCGGAAAGGACGGCGTTGAATCGTCCGATTTGCCGGGGAACCCAACCAACGAGCTCGCGGCCCATTAGGAACATAAACAGTGCGAGAAGAATCCATCCGAATGCCGAAGCAGTCACGCCAATCCGCGCAGATATGCCGAGAAGTTCGAAGACCGTCCGGAAATCGCCCCCAAATTGCGCGCCCGCCATTGGTCCCAGGAAACAATCCACGCCGACCAGAGCCAGCAGGATAAAGAGAAGCCCTGATGGCCGTTTACGGAAGCGCCATGCGTAAATCAACAGGCACAGCGCGCCTGCGGTGAGGCTGAAGATGGGGCCAGAAGCGGCGATGGTCGCGAGTTGCTGCGGCGTGGCTTGCGCTGGTTCGGGATTGACCCACATCTGATAGATGATCGAGTTGAAGCCAAGCACGTATGCGGTGAGGGCGTGGACTGCCTCATGCGGTGTAGTGTTCAGCGCATAGGCCACCGCGAAAAGCAGCGTCGGGCGAGCGGCGATGCCGAGGGTGCGCATTGTGCCGGTGCGGCGCGCGTTGACGAAGTCAGGCACGGCGATCAAATTAATGGATCGGGCAATCTGTTGTCACGGCATATTCGCGCCCCCGGGCGCGGGTCCATTTTGCACCGCGAAATACACAGCGCGTTTATCTTTACAGCGCGTCGCCGCCCCTGCCACACTGGAGCGTGGACACCCAGACAATTGTCATCCTCGATTTCGGGTCGCAATATACGCAGCTCATCGCGCGGCGCATCCGCGAGCAGAATGTGTTTTCGGTAGTCCTGCCATGCACGGCGCCCATCGCAGAGATTCGCGCGCTGAAGCCGATTGGGTTGATCCTTTCGGGCGGCCCGTCGTCGGTGTATGACGTGGACGCTCCTCCCGCGGACCCGGAGATTCTGGAACTCGGCGTTCCCGTGCTCGGCGTCTGTTACGGGCTGCATTACATAGTTCATCACCTGGGCGGATTGGTGCGTGGGGCGCCCAAGCGCGAGTACGGCCACGCGAGAGTCACCATCGAGGACAACAGCACGCCGTTGTTTGCAGGCCTGCCATCGGCGATTCAGGTGTGGATGAGCCACGGCGACGAAGCGGTCGAACTGCCCGGCGGCTTTCGCCGCGTGGCGGCCACATCCAACGCATTGGCCGGCATTGCCAACGAGGGACGGGGCATTTGGGCGGTGCAGTTCCATCCTGAAGTGCACCACACGCCTCTGGGGCCGCAACTCATCCGGAACTTCCTCACCATCTGCGGAGCGCGCGGCGACTGGACGGCGGCCCACTTTATCGAGAGCACCGTCAACTCGATTCGCGAGAAGGTGGGCGATGGGCACGTAATCTGCGGGCTTTCAGGCGGCGTGGATTCGTCAGTGGCGGCAGTGCTGGTGCACAAGGCAATCGGCAGCCGGCTGACCTGCATCTTTGTCAACAATGGCGTTCTGCGCAAGAACGAGTTTGTGAGTGTGCAGGAAAACCTTCGCGGCAAGCTGGGCCTCAATATCGTGGCTGTGAATGCGAGCGCGCGTTTCCTGGAGCAACTGGCCGGCGTGACCGATCCCGAGGTGAAGCGCAAGCGCATCGGCGCAGAGTTTATCGCGGTCTTCGAGGACGAAGCCAATCGCATCGCGCAGGAGACGGGCGGTGTCGACTGGCTGGTGCAGGGCACTTTGTATCCCGACGTGATCGAATCGTCGAGCGTGAAGGGGCCGAGCCAGACCATCAAGAGCCACCACAACGTGGGCGGTCTGCCCGAGCGGATGAAATTAAAGCTCATCGAACCGCTGCGCGACCTCTTCAAGGACGAAGTCCGCCGCATCGGGCGCGACCTTGGCATGCCGGAAGAAATTCTGAGCCGGCAGCCGTTTCCGGGACCGGGGCTGGCAGTTCGCATCCTCGGCGAGGTGACACCGGAGCGCGTGGCCCTGCTGCAGGCGGCCGATGAAATTGTCGTTGCCGAGATCAAGGCTGCAGGTCTCTATACCAAGATTTGGCAGAGCTTTGCTGTGTTGCTGCCGGTGATGAGCGTGGGCGTGATGGGCGACCAGCGCACATACGCCTATACATGCGCCATCCGCGCTGTGCATTCAGAGGACGGGATGACTGCCGACTGGTCGCCCCTATCGTATGAGCTCCTGAAAAAGATGTCCAATCGCATTGTGAACGAGGTGCGCGGGATCAACCGCGTCGTGTACGACGTGACCTCGAAGCCGCCGGGAACAATTGAGTGGGAGTAATTCGCTATGAAGCCGGCCAGGCGCCTCCGGTCCTGATTCGGGACCGGGGATCGCGCTCGATTCAATGCCCGCCTTGCGCGGCCTTGGCGAAGTTGAAGATCACGCTGACCTGATGCGTCTCTGCGTCTGCCTTCACATCAAATGTGACAATGACCGATTGCATCCATTTTGAAAGAGTGCGGTCCTGCTTTTCCGCGCGGGCCGCGAAGCCCGACGCATAGCTTTCATCAAATGCTTCGCCAGGCGGCATCTTCCAGACGCGAGTGAGCCTGGCCGCCATCGCATCGGGCGCGCCATCGAATTGAACTGCTGCCATTCGATAGAGTGGTCCGGGATCGATCTCGATGCTGTAATTCACGATGTGCGTAGCTTCGTTGAACGAAGCGTGCGAGTCGACGGAGCAATCGAGATAACCTCTGGCATGATAGGCGTCGCGGACAGCCAGGAGAAAAAGATCGAGCGGCCTGCCGGAACCGGCCTGATACTTCGACAGGAGCTTCTCAACCTCCGCGCGCGAAGCCAGCGCATCCGCCGGATAGCTGATCGTACCGAGCTTGTAGATTCCGCCTTCCTTGATCACGACCGAGAAGGGTATTTGGATCGCCGGATCTGAAGTCTGGCCCGAGACGATGGGTGGATCAAGCTGGCTCACGTCAACTTCGACGGCCGCGTAGCCCAGATCCTGGTAAAGATCCTGAAAAGCGCGCTGAAGACCGATTGCAGTGTTCTCTGTATCGAACTCGTTTCCTGTCTGGCCATTGACGAGAGTATTGACCTTGGCCTGCATTGCGGGCGAGACGCCGGCAAGCTGGATTTGGCCGATGCGCACCGGCGGCGAGGTGATCGCAAAGTTCACCGCCGTAATTTTCTTCGGACCGAGCCCACTGGTGAGACTGGCTTTCACTGTCGCTTTCACGCTTTCATCCGCCAGCATTCCTTCAAGCATTTGGCAGATTCCGTCGTCCGTAGACCCGCTGGCCGGCAACAGGCCGTGATAGAGCGGGAAGCGCGCATGGAGTTTATCGTCGAGGTCTTTACCTGGCTTGAAGGGCAGGTTGTCGAGATGCAAGGGGAAAAGCTGGCTGGTAGGCGCCAAAGTAAAGAGCAGCCCCTTACTGTCGTTGCTGAACCGGACAATCGCAAAGAACCCCGTATCGTTGAGCTGCCGCGCGTGCGTCTTTACGTCGGCGGCGCTCAAGCGCGCGCCCGGTTTCAGGCCGGCGGCTGCGAGCAGCTCCTCCTGCGTATATTGGGGCGCGCCTTGAAAGCGGATCGCCCTGGGCGGAGCCGTCTTTTGCGCGAGCAATGAAAGCGAGCAGAGAAGAAGGAAAGCGGCAAACTGTCGAGCCGGTCTGTTCATGCTGCGCCAAGATTAGCAAACCGCGCACCGGCTGCGATAAGAGGACGCAATCAGTCGCCGGTGGTCCACAGGCGCACCGCGGCGACCTCGCGGCAGAGTGCATCGGGGCGGTCGACCTGCCCGGTGCAGATAACATGGGAGTGAGGCTAGGGGCCGGCTCAATGGCAGATTCGCGAACATCGCAAGCGCCAGTGATGGCGCCGTTTCGCATCGAGCCCATCTTCACCGCGCGAATATGGGGATTCCGCGATCTGCGGCCATGGTATGACCGCGTGGCCGAAGGCGATCCCATCGGCGAAGTCTGGCTGACGGGCGACGAGTGCACTGTGGCGACCGGGCCCCATGCGGGGAAGCGGCTGGGTGCTTTGTTCAGCGAAGAACACGATTCGTTGCTCGGCCCCGATTCGCCGGGCTCGGACGCGCGTGTGACAAATTCGCCGCTCCCGCCGCAGGTGGAATCCCCATTATTGATCAAAACCATTTTCGCTCGGGAAAAGCTGAGCGTACAGGTCCATCCCGACGACAAGCTCGCGCAAAAATACGGCCAGCCCCGAGGCAAAACGGAGTGCTGGTACGCGCTCGCAGCGGAGCCGGGAGCGGAAGTCGCAGTCGGAGTCAAACCTGGGACAACATTAAGTGAAATCGAGGCAGGCATTCGAGCAGGAACACTCGAGGCGAGGCTGAATATGATTCCCGTCGCGACCGGAGACACCGTCTTTGTCGACGCCGGGACGATTCACTCGATTTGGCCGGGGTCGATTCTGCTCGAAACGCAGCAGAATGCCGATCTGACCTACCGCATGTACGACTACGGACGTCCGCGTGAGCTGCACATTGAGAAGTCGCTTGAAGCGACGAAGCTCGTGACGCGAGCGGGCAAAGTAGCCCCGCGGCAGCTCGCCGACCGCACGGTGCTCATCGATGTCGAGTACTTCCGCATGGAGCGAATTCCGGTTGATGACCTTCTGACGAGCGAAGGGCTGCGCGGCACAGGCGGACAGCGTGGCCTGGCGTACCTGTTCGCAGCCAACGGAGCAGCGCGGCTGACAGGCACGGGTTTCGAGCCAGTCGATCTGCCTCCGCGCGGGATTGTTGCAATACCTGCGGCGTCGCCGGAGTTCGAGTTGGAAGCGGCAGCCAGCGCGGGTGAGAGGCTCGAATTGATCCGCATCTCACCGAACTGGCCGGCAAAATCCGCATGAGAGCGACACGCAGGGTGGAAGGCTGAGCGCTGGCGCCACCGTGAACTTTTTCACAATCTTTAGCTTTGCAACCCGGCCATTCAGGCAGAATCTAAGGTGATATGAGCTTTCGACTCGCAGTTTCCTCTGATCTTCGTGGCGCCGTGGATGCGGCGGCAGCCGACTGGCAAGCCAACCATAAAGTTGAGCGTTTCTGGCAGAAGGACCCTTCGCTGTGGACTCGCGATGGCGAGGAGCAGTGGATGGGCTGGATCGACATCGTCGAGCGGCAACAGAAGGACCTCCCGTCCTTCGCAGAGCTCGGCGGCGACGTAAAAAGCTCCGACTTCCAATCGGCTGTGCTTCTCGGCATGGGCGGCTCGAGCCTGTGCCCTGAAGTGCTGGCCAAGACCTTCGGACCGCAGCCGGGGTTCCCGGAGTTGCACATCGTCGATTCCACTGACCCGGCGCAGGTGAAGGCTGCCCGCGACGCGGTGGACCTGGCCGAGACGCTGGTGGTAGTTGCCAGCAAGTCAGGCTCCACGCTCGAGCCGAACATCCTCAAGCAGTTTTTCTTTGAGGAGATGCGGCGAGCGGTCGGCGCCGAGGAGGCTGGTAGCCACTTCATGGCCATCACCGACCCCGGCTCGAAGATGGAGCAGGTGGCGAAAGCTGACGGCTTCAGGGGCATCTTCTACGGTGATCCGCAGATTGGCGGACGCTACTCCGCGCTTTCGAACTTTGGAGTGGTGGCGGCGACCGTAACAGGCCTGAACGTGGAGACGCTGTTAGCTGAGGCAGCCAAGGCAGTGGCCGCGGCCAAGCTGCCCGTCGCCGATAATCCCGGCGTGCAGCTTGGTCTGCTGCTGGGGACCGCGGCGAACTCGGGACGCGACAAGATCACCTTCTTTACTTCGCCGGAGAT
>Ga0181535_10004041_pt1 | contig 16575 bp, 15 predicted proteins | sample PEATcosm2014_Bin_44_FD_119774 | JGI IMG/M metagenome (GOLD analysis project Ga0181535, IMG submission 119774) | Peatland microbial communities from MTU Mesocosm Facility, Houghton, MI, USA - PEATcosm2014_Bin17_30_metaG | ecosystem: Environmental > Terrestrial > Soil > Wetlands > Peat | place... | reverse complement strand
TGGTCGGGGACGGCAATCATTACAGCGTCGATGTCGCTGCGCGCGAGTAATTCGCGATAGTCGTGGTAGGAAGCGCAGTCCTTATTTCCGTAGTGGCCATTGATAGTGTCGACCGCCGCCTGCAGGTGATTCGTCTCGATGTCGCAGGCTGCGACGACCTGGCAGTCGGGAAGCGTGAGGAAGACCTTCGTATTCGACGGGCCCATCATGCCCCAGCCGATAACGCCAAGCGTGATGCGATCGGAAGCCGGGACACGGGCTGCTCGCAGAATGGGATTGGATGAAACGGCGACTGAAGCGGCAGCTGTGGCGAGAAAACGGCGACGAGTGAGAGAAGGATAGAGCGTTGGATCTTTAGGTGAGTCGGGCATGGCAGTCTCCGAACCCGCGCCGAATCGGCCAAGGGTAGCTCGCTTTAAGATGCCGGCAGACACGGGCTTGAAATGCGTGCACAGTCTAGCACGCGAGAATCGCTAAGGGATTCGGAAGAAGGGCGTGCCGCCCGTCCTGCGCCCGGCTCGACTCATGCGACTCCGGATCTGGGTAGTGGGTCAGTTTGGATATGTTTTGAAAGGGCACGACTTCAGTCGTGCCGCAACGCATCCAAAAAGAGTGTGGGCTTCCGCCCCTGAGCGATGGTTTCTCAGATTGACCCACCGCCCTGATTTGCCGTCCCGTCTCCCAAGGCGAGCGTATGCAGCAATCAGTTGCGCCGAGAGAAGCCGGCAACAGGCCGGCTCCTCTGGCTCGAACGATTCCGGATTCGCCGAAGCTCACGCGGCGGTGTGGCCGGCTATGCGGATTTTTCAACCAGCTTGCGCGCTGCAATCGCCATCGGAAGCCGGGTGAAACCCGCGAAGAGCATGCTAATCCCGATCAGAGTTCCAATGGCCCACTCGCTGCTCGACGGCCAGCTCAGGCCGATCATTGAACCCAGAATCAAGGCGATGACGCCATCGAAGAAGAGCCAACCGGCGCCTCCAATGTGGCGGATGCGGAATGCCAGAATCAATACCAGAACGCCCTTGAGATAGAGGTAGCACGCAAGAACGAACGTAAGCGAGGCGAGGCCGGCGACCGGCCAAACGAGGATGTAAACCGCCAGACCGAGGTAAAGCAGGCCAAGGAGAATCTGCCAAATCAGGCCTCCGGTTGAACGAATGTGCCAGCCCATGGCCAGGTGCGCCACGCCGCCAAGCATCAGCAGCCAGGCGATAACAATCGCCACGCCGATCCCTGCGGCCAGCGGGACGAAGATCGCCAGCAAGCCGGCGAGGATCAACAGAATGCTCAGTGCGATGGCCCAGCCGACAGATTGTTTCTCGATTCCAATGAAAGTTGAATCGGCCATTTGCTCCTCCTTCTATGTGCTGTGTTGGTTGCCGAATTGGCCAGAGCTTTCGCCGGGCATCTTCCGGCCAAGTGGAAAAACGGTGGCCGCGGCGCAGACAAACACTATACCGAACAAGAGTGCGACCGTGGAGCGTCTTGTGCAAGGTCAGCTTGAAAACTCGTCCCACAGAGGCTGAGATAGATTGACGGCCCGCTCCCAAAAATCTGCTGATTAGCATTGTTATTCAATAAGTTACATGAATCAGACAAAATGCCGCGCATTTTGTGGCATAATGTCCTTATGAGTCAAGCTGCCGCAGTTCCAGGCTCTCCGCCGCCCTTCGCATACGATTGGAAAGATGTGGAGCGGGGCCTGCCGCTTTCCGCACTGGAGCAGTTCTCCGCCTACTCCGGCATTGCTTTGAAGGATTTGCTTGGAGTGGTCATCCCTGCCCGGACGCTCAAGCATCGCCGTCAGCGTAACGAGACGCTGAGCCTGGACGAATCGGATCGCCTGGCGCGCGTGGCGAGGATATACGAGTTGGCGGTAAGGGTGTACGGAGATCGAGAGGATGGGCGAGCGTGGCTGTCTGGCGAGAAGCGGCGCTTCGATGGAAAGACGGCGCTGTCGATGCTGCGCACCGAGGCTGGGGAGAATGCGGTACGAGAATTTCTGATCCAAATTGACGAGGGGATGTTCGCATAAATGAGCCGTTGCGAATTTGTTCCCTCATGACGACTCTTTGGCGCATCAGCAATTACATTGATTTGAGCGGTGAAGGGGCGCGGGGCGCCTCTGGGCGCTGGCACACCGAAGGCAGATTGGTTGTTTATCTGGCGGAAAATCCCGCCAGCGCCATGTTGGAACGAATCGTTCACCTGACGGACAAAGACGCAGGCGGGATTCTTCCGCGTTTTTATCAACTGCTTCGTATCCAAGTTCCCGATGATTTTCAAACAAAGCCGCTGAGTGCGCTTGCTCCAAGCGACTGGCGTGAGCATGCTGAGTCTACGCGCGCCATCGGCGACGCCTGGCTTGAATCTCTGGAAACGGCTCTCGCGCGAGTGCCTTCTGCGATTGTTCCTTTCACGTCGAATTACCTTCTCAACCCGCTCCATCCCGATGCGGCTCAGGTGCAGATTGCGGAGGCGATTCGCGAGCGGTTCGATAACCGGCTGTTCGGGCTTGGGGAACGATGAGGCTCGAGATGGGGTCGATGGTTCCACATCGGCCTCCGGCTTCCGCGAGGGCGGGGTTCATGTTAATCTTTCAGTAGACACTGAAGAGTGGACACGAGAGAAAATGAGGAGTACTTAACGCCGTGCTGGCGATTGAAAAAAAGACTGACCTGATCAAGCGCTTCAGAACCCACGAAACGGACACCGGATCGCCGGAAGTCCAGATCGCGATTCTGAGCGAGCGGATCAACGACCTGACCGAGCACTTCAAGGCCCACAAAAAGGATCACGCATCCCGGCGTGGGTTATTGATGCTGGTGAGCAAGCGCCGCCGCTTGCTGGATTACCTGAAGACGCATGACACGGACCGCTATCGCGACGTGATCGGCAAACTCGGAATCCGCAAGTAAACGACGAAAGCTGACATTGAACCGGAAGCATTCAGACCGGACACTGGTCACGGTCCCCATACAACATGGAATACCGGACCAAGGCGTGCTGGGCGGCCTCGAAAGGTCGCTGGAGCCCGCGCAGAGGTGTTTCTCTGGCGCGGCAGAGTTGTGGGCGAGATCGTCCACGCATCGGCTGGCCTCAAAGCCGGCGCTTCGCGCGCGCATTCCCCACACAAATCTCCCAAGCGAACAAAATGAAATGAGGACATTATGTCTACGAAACACGATGTAGCCGTCGAATTAACCGGCGGCAAGCGACTGGTCTTTGAGACCGGCCGCATGGCCAAGCAGGCCTCCGGCGCCGCACTGGTGAGCACGGGCGAAAGCGTCGTCCTGGCCACAGCGGTAGCATCTCCCGACCCCAGGGAAGGCATCGACTTCTTCCCCCTCACGGTGGACTATCGTGAGTACACGTATGCCGGCGGACGCATCCCCGGCGGATTCATCAAGCGCGAAGGCCGGCCCAGCGAAAAAGAGATCCTGACCTGCCGTCAGATCGACCGGCCCCTGCGCCCGCTGTTCCCCGATGGATTTCGCAATGAAACGCAGTTGATTGCGCTGGTTCTTTCCGCGGACAAGGAGAACGATCCCGACGTGATCGCCATCAACGCCGCTGCTGCGGCGGTGGCTCTGTCGGACATTCCCTTCAGCGCGACGGTTGGAGCTGTGCGCGTAGGGCGCGTGAACGGCGAGTTCGTCGTGAATCCAACGTATGCGGAGCGCGCGGGAACGACGGTGAACATCATGGTGGTCGGCCACAAGGACGGCATCGTGATGATCGAGTCGGGTGCAAAGGAAGAGACCGAAGAAGTCATTCTCGCGGCCATTGAATTTGCCCACGACGAGATCAAGAAGATTGTCGCCGCGATTGACGAGTTGGTGTCGAAGGCCGGCAAGCAGAAGCGGGCGTTTACCGCTCCAGAGACCGACGAGGCTTACTACGGCGAGCTGAAGGCAAAGGTTGGCGACCGGCTGAAGGACGCACTGGACACCAAGGCGCACGGCAAGACCGAAAGCTACGCGCTGATCAAGCAAATCAAGGATGAGCTGGCGGCAGAATTGCCCGCAGACGACCCGAACGCAAAGAAGAAGCTGGCGCACTACTACGAGCTTCTGCGCGAGCGGCTCTTCCGCGAGCAGGTGACGAAGGAGCGCATCCGGCCAGACCGGCGCGCATTCGACGAGATCCGGCCGATCACCATCGAAACCGGCGTGCTGCCACGGACGCACGGTTCGGCGCTGTTTACGCGCGGCGAGACGCAGGCGCTGGTGACGGCGACGCTGGGCACGTCCGACGACGGACAAAGGCTCGAGAGCTACGAGGGCGAGCAGCGGAAGAACTTCATGCTGCATTACAACTTTCCCCCGTTCAGCGTGGGCGAGACAGGCCGCATGACCGGCGTCGGACGCCGCGAAGTGGGCCACGGAGCCTTGGCCGAGCGCGCGATCAGCGCGGTTTTGCCGAACGCCGATGAATCGCCGTACTCGATCCGCATTGTGAGCGACATTCTGGAGTCGAACGGATCGTCTTCGATGGCTTCAGTCTGCGGAGCCAGTCTGGCTCTGTACGATTCGGGCATCAAGTTGAAGGGCGCAGTTGCCGGAGTGGCGATGGGCCTGGTGAAGGAAGGCGACGACTACGCCATCCTGACCGACATTGCCGGCGCGGAAGACCACTATGGCGACATGGACTTCAAGGTGGCCGGAACGCGCCAGGGAATTACCGCGCTGCAAATGGACATCAAGATCGGCGGCCTGACGCGCGAGATTCTGCGCCAGGCGATGGAGCAAGCGCGGCAGGGCCGGCTGTTCCTGCTGGACAAGATGGACGCAGTGCTCGACGGTCCCCGCGTGGAGCGTTCGAAGTACGCGCCGCGGATCGAGACCGTGATGATTCCGACGGACAAGATTCGCGATCTCATCGGCAAGGGTGGCGCGACAATCCGCGGCATCGTGGAGCAGACGGGCGCGAAGATCGACGTCGACGACACCGGCAAGGTGAGCGTTGCGTCAAGCGACGCCGAGGGTCTGCAGAAGGCGCTGGCCATCATCAGCAATCTGACCGCGGTTCCCGAGTTGGGCAAAGTCTACCTGGGCAAGGTGGTGCGGCTGGCCGAGTTCGGCGCGTTTGTTGAGCTGTTCCCCGGAACGGATGGACTGCTGCACATCTCCGAGATCGCTGAGCATCGCGTGAAGGAAGTCAAAGACGAGCTGCGCGAGGGCGATCAGGTGATGGTCAAAGTTTTGGCCATCGAAGGCAATCGCATCAAGCTGAGCCGCAAGGCGCTCATCAAGGAGCAGAAGGCGAAGCTGGCGCAATCGGCGCCGGTGGAAGGGGAAGAAGTGGAGTATTCGCAGCCCGTCGTACCGGCGGCGCCTCCGAGCCCCAGAATTTCCGCGCCGCGCAACGAGTTTGACGAGCGTCAGCCGAGCTCCAACCAGAGCACGATTCTCATCGAAGGCGGAGACGACTTCGATGAAGATGGTGGCGTGGAGATCGACGAGGCAAACGAGCCGAACTTCAACCGCGTGGATGGAGCTCCAGTTGTCCATGCCGGCGGCCCGCCATTCGCTGGCGGACGGCCCGGCGGAGCCAGTGGGGGCGCAAACAACCGGCGTAGGCGGCGTCGCGGCGGTCGCAGGCCTGGCGGCGGGCAGGGATGAGTCGCCTTCCGATTCATTGAGCAATAGAAGACCCGGACGTAGTGTCCGGGTCTTCTTATTTGCGAGTGATTTTTTCGGAGGCTGTTTTCAGGGCTCTCCGCGGCCGGACTACTCCGCGGTTTGAAGGTTCTGCTGCTGCCTGCCCGGCGCCGGAACCGATTTCACCGGGATCGGCTTGGAGGTTTCCACCCCGCCGTTCTCCTTGGAAGCGATCTTGCCCGCATACATGCGGACATCGGCGGCGATGCGCAGGGATTCTGAATCCGCGGCGTCGTCGGGGAAGACGGCAATACCCACGCTGGCGCCAACGCGCACCGCGCGGTCGCCAAAAGTGAAGGGCTCCTCGAGGAGCTGAGTCAGCGTGCGGGCAACCCGCGCGGCGTCGGCACGCGTCATCGGCTCTTCGAGAATCACCGAGAACTCGTCTCCGCCGGTGCGTGCCACGGTGTCGGAGCGGCGCACCCGGCCGGTGAATTGATTGCTCACGTGCTTCAGCAGCTCGTCACCCACGTGATGGCCCGCGGTATCGTTCACCTGCTTGAAGTCATCCAGGTCGATAAGAAGCAATGCGACATGCGAGCCGGTGCGGCGGGCGCGCTCAATTGCGCCATCCAGGCGATCCTGAAACAGGCGCCGGTTGGGCAGGCCGGTCAGCTCGTCATGCAGCGCCAGGTATTTGTTGTATTCGAGCTGATCCTCAAGCAGAAGCATGATCATGCCCACGGCCACAACGTACTTGGGCAAATTCCAGACCTCGCTTTCGAGGTGGAGATTGGGAAAGAAATACAGGATGGACGGTGCGGCAACGAACACGCCTGCCCAGGCGAAGAAGCCGGCGATGGTAATGAAGGCTCCTGCGGTCCCGCGCTTGTAGCTGAACCAGAAATGGATGGCGCAGCCGAGATAGACGGTGAACAGCACCGCCTCGATGGCAAGCGTCGGGCCCACCTCGGGCCGGTGTTGAACAAACATCAGGAACATCGAAAGGCTGGCGTTAAGGATGACAAGAACCCAGCGCAGTGGATGATTAATTTGACGCAGCGTGACCAGCATAATAACCGCTGGCAATGCGCCAATGAGAACGACCACGGGCGTCAAAGCCCAGGAGGCGATGGGATCGATGACCAGAAGTCCCAAGTAGAGCGTATAAGTTGTCAGCAGGACGGTCAGCATCCATTGGCTGGAGCGCTGGAGCTTGCGATGAGGCACAGCCGCCCACATAAACAGAACGCCGGCACAACCCAGTGCGGCAAGACCAATAAAGGATGCGAAGTCGGCCCAGTATCCGGGCGCGTCCAGAAACATGAAGGCGGCAAAATGAATTGCGATCAGAAGCCAGCCGGTTAGCCAGACGGCAGAAACTGTTGCCCGCGCACGGCGTGCGACAGACGCGAAAGCGACTGTTAGGAGCGCGACGGCTCCTAAATCGGGAAGTTTGCTCCAGTCAACCAAGGCGCTCCAGTCATGCGCGTGCATTGCGCCGCGCTTTATCTAATCTCTTTAACGACAGCATCGGTGATTTCTTATGAAAGTGCGATAGCGCTTTTGTAGGACTCTTTGGGCACCAGTATACACTTTGGTAATCTTACCGCCTGACGTTCCACGAACTAAAAGAGTTAATTCTCGATAAACGCGGTGCAAAACACAGCAATTCAGAGACAATCTGGCCTTTAGAATACGGGCTCAGCCTGTGGATTTCTTCGGATTTTTTGGGGTGAGAGCAACGACGGAACTTTCGTGCGTAACTGGATCGCCGCAAGAAATCGGAACCGGAAATAAGGCAGCGCTCGCCTGCTAAACAATACCAGCATTCCTGCCGATAAAGCTCGATGCGGAGTGTAGACCCAAAGTTGGCGCCCGGTTCGCCGCAGAGGCCCAAATGATCTCGCTGAAGAAATACCTCGATTCGCAGCAGGTAAATTCGGACGCCGCCCCGGAGCTTGCGGGGGATGATCTGCTCCCGGCGGTCGTCGACGCCTATGGTTCTGCGTTGCTTGAAATGGGACACGCGAGCCTGGATGCATGTCCCGGAATGGGCGATGAACTCAAACGGCATCTGGGCGAGTTCAAGTCGGGGCTTTCGGCGGGCATGAACTCGGCGGCGCTTTCGGCGACCGACGCGGGCGTGCGCGAGCAACTTCGCGGATGGGGCCGCGGGACAGCCAGGCACTACCGGCAGAAGGCCTGCGAAGTGAAAGAAATGCTGTTGATGATGGCGCGAACCGCGGAAAGCGTGGGCGCGCGCGACCAGCGATGCGCAGGCCAGATGACCGAAGTGACGGAGCGGCTGAAGGCGATCGCCAGCCTTGACGATCTGACCGAGATCCGCGCCTCGATCGAGAAGAGCGCGACGGAGCTGAAATCGTCCATCGACCGGATGACGGCCGAAGGCAAGGCGGTTTTGGATCAACTCAAGGAGCAGGTGACCAGCTATCAGACCAAGCTGGAGGAGGCCGAAGAGATCGCTTCGCGCGATGCGCTGACGGGCTTGAGCAGCCGCCTCTATGTGGAGGGCCAGATCGAAAAGAGGATGGGAGCCGGAGCTCCGTTCTGCCTGGCAATCGTCGACATCGACCGCTTCAAGAAGGTAAACGACGATCACGGCCACGTGACCGGCGACGACCTACTGAAGCAGTTCAGCACCGAGCTCCGGTCGGCCTGCCGGGCGACCGATGTGATTGGCCGCTGGGGCGGCGACGAGTTCATTCTGCTCTTCGATTGCACGCTGGCTGAGGCGGAGGGTCAGACCGAGCGGCTGCGCAAATGGATCTGCGGCAACTACACGGTACGGGGCAAGGCGGGCGAGATCAAGCTGCGCGTGGACGCGTCGATCGGGCTGGCGGAGCGCGCGCCCGGCGAAGAAATAAAGCAGCTGCTGGCCCGGGCCGACGCCAAAATGTATGAAGAGAAGGCCGCGGGGCGGCAAAAAGCGGCCTGACGCGAGCTGTTGAAGACCGCGGGCCGGGCTTGCGCGGGGTAATGGATCGACGTTGTCCGGGGTTCTCTCCGATTTTCCGTGTCTACCGTCACAGGCCAGTGGTTTCGCGCCCATTCATGAACGCGCGCTTCCGGCAAATCCGTTTCTGAAGTCGTCCTTCTTCTTTTCTCCGATTCTTCCTTGAGTTCCTTTCCCGCACGCGGGAATGTGGAGGGTAGCCTTGCTCGACGCGGCGCTCTGCGGCGGAGACAAAGAGAGTCGGCCGCGGAGAAAAATGCAGCGGATGCAGGGCACGAAGTGATGGAAAGGCTCTCATGAGATTACTCATTGCCGAAGACGATAGGGCGTTGGGACAGTTCCTGAGCCGCGGTCTTGAGGCCGACGGGCATCGCGTCCACCTGGCCTGCGATGGCGGCGCGGCGGTGGAGGCATTTCGCCAGGAGTTGCCGGACCTGACCATTCTTGACCTGAACATGCCGGTGAAGGATGGCGAGCAGGTGCTCGAAGAAGTGCGCCTTCTGGATGCGGATCTGCCCGTGCTGGTGCTGACCGCGCGGCAGGAAGTGGACACGCGGGTGCGCTGCCTTGACCGGGGCGCCGACGATCTGATGACCAAGCCCTTCAGCCTGCACGAGCTGCGCGCGCGATGCCGTGCGCTCTTGCGGCGTAAGCGCGAGACGCGGCTGCAACTGCGCGCGGGCGATCTGGAGCTGGACCGGCTGGAGCACACGGCGCGGCGCGGCACGCGGCAGATCGTTTTGACCAACAAGGAATTTGCGCTGCTTGAACATCTGATGCTCAACCGCGGCGAGTGTGTCTCGCGCGTGGAGTTGCTCGATTCGGTGTGGAACCTGGAGCCGGCGCAGACCACCAACATTGTCGACGTGTATGTGAACTATCTGCGCCGTAAGCTCGAGGATCCGCCGCCGGGCCGCCTGATCCGGACGGTGCGCGGGCGGGGCTACACAGTTCCGCCGGAAGGGGAGCTGTCACCGCCGGCGTCGCTTGATCTTTCCATAGCGGCGATCGGGTCGGCCTCACCGGCCGAATTGCCCTCGACTCCTCCGGCGCCCGCCGCGCGCTAGCGCCGGTTCGTGGCCCGGCTCGCGGCCCGGTTCGCGAATCGATCGAATCATTTGCGGTTTTTTTGAAGGAGAGCCTTCATGCAGCCTTTTTCGGTTCCTGTTCTTCCTGCGCACCCGCGCATCCGTCCCCGCACGGCGCTCGTCGCCAGCGCCGATCGCAGCTTCCGCCAGCGGCTTGCACAAATCCTCACCGGCCTGCGCTGGGAGGTTCGCGAGGCCGAGGGCGGCGCGGAGGCGTGGAGCGAGGCCGAAGCCGCGCATCCAGAGGCGGTGATTGTGGACTCCTGGTTGCCGGATCTGGATTTAAGCGAGTTCCTGAGCGACTTCAGGAGAAGGTTTCCTGGCGTCGATGTGGTGACTGCGGAAGGTTCGAGCGCCGAAGAGAGCACGCGCGGGCCCTACCGGCAGGAACTGCTTTACGCGTTGCGCCGCTCGGAGGAGAGCGACACGGCGGCGTGGAACACGGCTCCGGCAATCGACGCGGCGCGGCCGGTCCCGCAATTGTCGAAGATCGAACTCCCGAACTTCGAATTGCCAAAGATCGTGTTGCCTAAAGCTGAGTTGCCGAGGCCGGTGCGCGCTCTCGAGTTTGCCGCGGCAGATTCTTCCGCGCGCCGCGCGGCGTCGAATGTCGCGAGCTTGGCCTCAGGTGCACCGAAGGCCATTCCGATCCGCAACGGGTCGGCTTCGCCCCCAGCCGAATCGTGTTCCGCGGAGCGCCTGCCTGAGATGGTGGGCAATGCCGCATGCATGCTCGAGGTGAGCCGGCGCGTGCGCCTTGTGGCTCCACGCATGACTCCGGTGCTGATCGAAGGCCCCACCGGCTCGGGCAAGGAAATTGTGGCCGAAGCGCTGCACCGGCTTTCGTCGCGCAGCCGCAAGCCCTTTGTGGCCATCAACTGCGCGGCGATTCCTGAATCGCTGCTTGAAGCCGAACTCTTCGGGCACACGCGCGGCGCGTTTACCGGCGCGGTGCAGGGACGCACCGGCCGCATCGAAGCGGCCGACGGCGGAACGCTGTTTCTGGACGAGATTGGCGAGATGCCGCTCGGTCTGCAATCCAAGCTGCTGCGTTTTGTGGAGTGCGGCGAGCTGCAACGAGTCGGCGACAACGAAACCGTCCGGGTGGATGTGCGCATCGTCGCCGCGACGCACTGTCCGCTGGCCACGCAGGCGCAGTCCGGCGGATTCCGCTCCGATCTTTACTACCGGCTCGCCGTCTTTCTCATCCGCACGCCGGCGCTCCTGGAGCATCAGGAGGATCTGCCGCTGCTGATTGAGCACTTCTTCAAAAAGATGGGCCGCGACGCGCCCATGAAGCGCGTAGACGAAAGTGCGATGGCCAAGCTTGCCGCGCACGACTGGCCGGGCAACGTGCGCGAATTGGAGCATGTGCTCGAGCGCGGCGTGATTCTTGCCGGAGACAACCCGGTGCTGACCTCGAGCGAGATCGACTTCGGCCTGTCGGTGAACTAGGAGCGTCTCCCGCGCTTCCGGCAAAGAACGCCGCAAAGGCTGGCACAACTGGGAAATGGCGCAGCCGGGATTCGATGAGGAGGGCGAGCAGAGCAAAAGGAGGTTCGCATGAGCATGGAGATCGAAACGCAGTTGAGCGACCAGATCGCGCGCTACCTGGATCTGGCCGCCGCCGAAGCCAAGCTGACCGCGGCCAACATGGCCAACGTGGATACGCCGGGCTACCGCACCGTGGGCATGGACTTTGAGGCGGAGATGCGCGGGGCCATGAGCGACGTGAGCGAGGGACGCGGCCCGAGGAAGGTGCGCGTGACGGAGGTGGACGGACTGATCACGCGGCCCGATGGAAACAACGTCTCCATCGACCGCGAGAGCCTGCAACTGGCCGAGGCGCAACTGAAGTTCAGGACCGGCGTGGCTCTCTTGCGCCAGGAGTATCAGCGCGTAATGGACGCGATTCACGCAGACAAGTCATGAGGCGTGACCCGTGATCCGTGGTGCGTGAACACGATCCACGACACACGAACCACGATTCACGACACACGAAGCACGAGAGGGGAGGTTGATCCATGAACCTGTTTGGATTGATGGAGACATCGGGCTCGGCAATGGAGGCTGAGCGGATGCGCGCCGAAGTGGTTGCGGCCAACATGGCCAACGCGGAGACGACGCGCACCGCGGACGGTGGTCCCTATCGCCGCCAGGAGGTCGTCTTCGCCGCCAATGGAGGCGATGCGGACTTCCTAAACTCGATGAACGAATCCATAAACTCGGCCAGCGCGGGCACCGTCCCCCTTGGCGCGGGAATTGCCGGCCCAGAAATGGCCGGCGTCGGAAATGCGAGCGCGCCAACTCTGCCTCCGCTGCTGCCCTTGCCGGGAGCGCCCAATCTCGCGCCGGGCGTGCACATCTCCCAGGTGGTCGAAGACCCATCGCCGCCGCTCAAGCGCTACGATCCCGGCCATCCCGACGCCGGGCCGGACGGCTACGTTTCCTATCCCGACATTAATCCGCTTACAGAAATGGTGGACCTGATGGGGGCGACGCGTGCATATGGCCTCAATGGCTCCGCCGTGCAGGCCGAGAAGGGCATGATCACGTCGGCGTTGGAGATTGCAAAAGGCTAAGCGGCAGGGAGTCGGGATTAGGGAAGAGAGAGTTTTTCGAAGTCCTGCTTTGTAACAAGGGCACGGCCGGGGCACCCGCCCTGTGGGTGGGTCGCGGGCCAAATGGGCAACAAAAAACCGAGGCCTTTCACCAATCGGTTTTGTAACAAGGGCACGGCCTTAGCCGGGCCGAGGAAAACAGCAAAAAATCAGGGGTTTTAACCCCTGAGGCTTGCTGAACGGAGGCGCGAATCTATGTTGACTGCAATGAATGCCGTCAGCGCAGTTGCAGGCGCGGCATCGGGCGCGACAACTGGCGCGAATTTACCCGGCGCCGGCGCGGCCAGCTTCTTTTCGACGGATGCAGCGGGCGCAGCTTCCGTGACGCCGTTCGCCGATCTGATTACCGGCGCGGTGAGTGAAGTGAGCCAGCTTGAACAGCAGGCCAACGCGGCCGTCAGCGGCCTGATGACCGGTACGGGCGTGGATGTGCATCAGGCGATGATCGCCACCCAAAAGGCAGACATGGCCTTTGAACTGGCGCTGGCTGTGCGCAACAAGGCGGTTCAGGCTTACCAGAGCGTGATGGGAATGCAGTTTTAGATAGAACGGACAGCCGGGAGCATGAAGCTCGGCGCAAAAAAGAAGAAACGGAAACCATGGCCACGGGTACACAGTTGGAAAAGAGCCCGCCGGCAATGCCGGGAAGAGTCCAGGCGGGCAACAGGTGGCAAGGGCTTTGGGGGTTGGTCCGCGTTCGCTGGGCGCAGATGGCCGCCTCGCAGCGCGGCTGGGTCGTGGTGAGCGCGCTGCTGCTGATCGCGCTCATCGGCGGCCTGACCTGGTTCGCGCTCAGCCCCGACTGGCGCACGCTCTACGTGAATCTCGACCCGGACGATGCGCGCCAGATCGGGCAGATCCTCGCGCAGGCGCAGATTCCCTTTGAGCCATCTCCCGACGGCGCGGGAATTCTGGTTCCCGCCGCGCAGCTGGACAAGGCGCGTCTGGCGACCGCGGCCAAGGGCGGCGTGAAGAGTGGACGGCTGGGCTTTGAGATCTTCGACAAGCCGAACTGGGTGGGATCGGAGTTTGACGAGCAGGTGAACTACCAGCGCGCGCTCGAGGGCGAACTCGAGCACACGGTCGGGACGCTTTCTGACGTTGCGTCGGCGCGCGTGCATCTGGTGTTGCCGCACGATTCGCTCTTTCAGGGCGAGGAGCGGCCGGCCAAAGCCTCGGTGGTGCTCAAGCTGCGCCGCAGCGCGCTGGCCGACGGCGAGCCGGAGGCGATTCGCAACCTCGTGGCCTCGGCCGTCGACGGTCTGACGCCGGACCACGTGGTTTTAGTCGATGCCTCAGGCAATCTGCCCCTCGGACCAAAAACTCCCGACGCGATGCGATTGAGCGCCGAGCAGGCGCTCGAGGACAAGCTCGTCTCAACGCTTGAGCCGGTGACGGGCGCCGGCAATGTGCGCGCCTCGGTGACGCTCGACTACGACAAGACGGCCACGGATGAAACCGCGGAGAGCTACGACCCCACGAAGACAGTCACGCTCCAGATGCAGCGCACGCAGCAGTCCACCGGCCCGCAGCCGGTGGCTGCGGGCGTTCCCGGCACGGCGTCGAACGCGCCCAACACGAACGCCTCAGGCGGACTGCCGGTGTATCCCAAACAGACGACGCAGCCCGAGAACGCAGAGAGCGAGTCCAGCACCTACGGCGTCTCGAAGACGGTGCGGCACACCATTGAAAATCCGGGCCGCGTGCGGCGGCTGACCGCGGCCATCGTGGTGAACGACCGGCTCATCCAGCCGGCGACGAAGAATCATGCGGCGGTGTGGCAGCCGCGCTCGGCCTCGGAACTCGGCAACCTGACCACTCTCGCTCAGGCGGCGGTGGGATTCGACAACGCGCGCGGCGACGTGGTCACGGTCGAGGATCTGGCCTTCGACGGCAATCAGGGACAGCCGCCCGCCGCCGTCTCCGAGCAGATTCTGACGACGGCGGAGAACTCGCCTGTGCTGGTCAAGTATCTCGCGCTGCTCGTGGGCCTGATGGTCGTGGTGGCCTTCGCCGTTCGGCCCGCGATTCGTCATGCCTCCACTGCGCTCTTGGCGCGGCCATCGGGCAAATCGGCTTCGCGGGAGTTGGCGGCCGCATCGCAGGCGGCGCTGAGCCCTCCCGAGCCCGTGCCGATGGATCCCGAGCGGTTGCGCAATCAGGAGATCTTCGAGCAGGTGAAAGGCCATCTGAAGCGCGAGCCCACGCAAAGCTCTCGATTATTGCAGAGCTGGATTCATTCGGACTAGGTACTTCGGCAAGCGCGGGTGCGGGAAGGGAAGTTGTCTTGGCGGATCTGGGAATCGAGAGCGAAGCAACACGCCACCACCCGGGAGCGAACATCTCCGGCGTGCGCAAGGCGGCGATCCTGCTTGTGGCCGTGGGCGAGGAGCTGGCCAAGGAGGTTCTGCGCGCGTTGCCGGAGTCCGACGTGCAGCAGATTACCGAGGAACTGGCCGATCTGCGCGGCATTACGCCGGAGCTCTCGGCGCAGATCTTGGAGGAGTTCTGGCAGTTGCTGGACACGCAGAACTTCATGGTGCATGGCGGCCTGGACTACGCCAGCCGCGTGCTGATCGAGGCCTTCGGCAAGCAGCGCGCCGACGACCTGCTGGCGTTGATGCGGCGCTCGCAGGAGGCGGCACAGGGAAATCTGGCCAAGCTGCAGCGGACCGATCCGCAGCAGTTGGGCAAGCTGCTCGACTCCGAACACCCGCAGACCATCGCGCTGGTTCTGGCGCACCTCGATCCCAAGCGCGCCTCGATGGTGCTGGACAATCTGACCGAGGAGCACAAGGTGGTCTCGATCCAGCGGCTGGCGGAGATGCGCCAGTTTTCTCCGGAGATGGCGCAGAAGGTGGCGTTGATTCTGCATCGGCGGCTGGAGAGCGTGGGCGAAACAGCGCGCCGCAGCTACTCCGGTTTCAGGGCGGTGGCCGATCTTCTCAACCGTCTCAACGCCGAGGAGTCGAAGAAAATTCTCGAAACCATCGAAGAGAACCAGCCGGAGCTGGCGCTGAGCATCCGTAATCTGATGTTTACCTTCGAGGATCTGATCACCGTGCCTCCCGCCACCATCCGCGAAATTGTCTCCGGCGTCGACAAGCGGCAACTGGCGATGGCCCTGCGCGGCGCCAATGACGAGTTGCGCGCGCAGATCTTCAAGGCCATGAGCTCGCGCGCCGTGGAGATGCTGAAGGAAGACATGGAGGTGCTCGGGCCCGTGCGCTCGCGCGAGGTGGCGGCGGCGCAGCAGGAGATTCTCAACCTGGCGCGGCGGCTTGAGGCCGAGGGCAAGGTGATCCTGAAGCTCGAAACCGGCGACGAGATGCTGGCGTGAGAAAAGCAGCGACCAGGGAATAGGGAATAGGGGACAGGGGCGGCAATGACAAAGGCGGCCGAGATTGAGACGCTCAAGTACCCGGCCTGTCCCGGTGCGGGACCGGCGACGGAGTGGAACGGCTGGGTGGAGGCTGATGACTCCGGCCGAGCCCCGGCGCACACGAATGCCCGGAACGCCGCAACGAGCGAGACCTCAGCCGACGAGGCGCGGCAGTCGTTTGAGTCGGGACGTGAGCGCGGCCGCCAGGAGGGCCGCCAGACCGAGCGAGAGGCGCAGGCCGCGGCGGTGACGGCTGAGGCGGAGAGCTACAAACGGCAGCTCGCTGCGCTTGCGGCAAAATTCTCTGAAGAGCGCGACCGCTATCTGGCCGCGGTGGAGCAGGAGGTCGTCAAGCTCGCCCTTGCGGTGGCCGCGCGCATTCTGCGGCGCGAGGCACAGATGGATCCGCTTTTGCTGACCGGAGCAGTGCGGGTTGCGTTGGGACAACTGGCGGGATCGTCCGAAGTCGAACTGCGCGTGCCCGCCGCTGAGCTTGAATTGTGGAAAGAAGCCATCGCGCACCTGCCCCACCTGGCCATGAAGCCCGTCGTCGTGACGGGCGAAGGAATGCGCCTGGGCGACTGCGCGATCGAGAGCAAGTTGGGAACCGTCGATCTGGGCGTGCGTTCTCAGTTGGGCGAAATCGAGCGCGGATTCTTCGATCGCGCCGCCGTGATTTGCTCTGCAGACGCGGTCCCGAGTGAAACTGTCGCGGCGTCGAATACGGACCAGAATACGGACCACGATGCGGGCCAAGCTGCAGACCATGGAGACGCGCGCAGATGACTCCGCTGCTCGATCGCTACTTTTCGCGGTTGCAAAGTGGGCAGCCATGGCGCTGGCGCGGCCAGGTCCTCGAGTCGGTGGGCCAGACGATCGAGTCGGCGGGGCCGCCGGTCTC
>Ga0181535_10004040_pt1 | contig 16580 bp, 12 predicted proteins | sample PEATcosm2014_Bin_44_FD_119774 | JGI IMG/M metagenome (GOLD analysis project Ga0181535, IMG submission 119774) | Peatland microbial communities from MTU Mesocosm Facility, Houghton, MI, USA - PEATcosm2014_Bin17_30_metaG | ecosystem: Environmental > Terrestrial > Soil > Wetlands > Peat | place... | reverse complement strand
GTGATGCGCACGCCCGAGCCGCGCAGCAGGTCGGCAAGCCAGCTCGCCGTCGCTTCGCCCTCAACCGTCGGCGACGTCGCGAGGATCACTTCGTCGAGCTCGCCGCGTTCGGCCCGCACGATGAGATTCTGCGTGCGCAGATGCTCAGGACCCACGCCGTGGAGAGGCGACAGCGTGCCGTGCAGCACGTGGAAGACGCCATTCCAGGAGCGCGTCTTCTCGATGGTGCCGATGTTGGTCGGCTCCTCGACCACGCACACCAGCCGCTGATTGCGCGTGGGGCTGGCGCAGTAGAGGCACGGATCGACGTCGGTGATGTTGTTGCAGATGGAGCAGAGACGGAGCCGCTCCTTCACCTCACGGATCGCGGTCGAGAGCGCATCGGCGTCCTGGCCGTCCGAACGAAGGATATGAAACGCCAGCCGCTGCGCGGATTTGTTGCCGATGCCGGGCAGCTTACGCAACTCCTCGATCAGCCGCGCCATGGGTTCTGCGAATCGTGACATCAGTCCGTCATTTCCCAACCGCGACGGTTTCGGCGGCGTTGGCGCGCCCGGCGCGGACAGCCTGTGCCAGCTCGCCCAGCAAAACGCGCGTCTCGTCCCAGCCCATGCAGGCGTCGGTGATGCTCTGCCCGTAGACGAGCTCGCGCCCGGGAATGAGCTTCTGCGCTCCCGCGACGAGGTTGCTCTCGAGCATCACGCCGATGATGCGGCGATCGCCTCGGGCAATCTGTCCTGCGACATCGCGGCACACAGCGGGCTGGCGCGTGTGATCCTTGCCGCTGTTGGCGTGGCTGCAGTCGATCATCGCGCGCGGCACCTGGCCGGCCCTTTCGAGCAACCGGCAAGTCTCGTCGACCGACGCCGCATCGTAGTTCACGGTCTGGCGTCCGCCGCGCAGGATGATGTGGCAGTCCGCGTTGCCGGCCGTGAACAGAATCGCCGACTGTCCATATTTCGAGTGGCCGAGAAACGTGTGCGGATGACTCGCCGACAGAATCGCTTCGATCGCAATCTGCACGTTGCCCGATGTGCCGTTCTTGAAGCCGATGGGGCACGACAAACCCGAAGCCAGCTCGCGATGACTCTGGCTCTCGATGGTGCGCGCGCCGATGGCGCCCCAACTCACCAGCTCCGCTACATACTGGGGCGAAATCATATCGAGGAATTCGGTGCCCGCGGGAACGCCCATCTCCGCCAGATCCAGCAGCAGCTTGCGCGCGAGGCGAAGTCCGTCGTTAATGCGGAATGACTCGTCGAGAAAAGGGTCGTTGATCAGCCCCTTCCAGCCCAGCGTCGTGCGCGGCTTCTCAAAGTAAACCCGCATCACGATGCGCAGCTCGGCGGCGAACTCCGTCATCGCCTCCTTCAGCCGCCGCGCATAGTCGCGCGCCGCCGCGGGGTCGTGAATGGAGCACGGGCCGGCGACCACCAGGAGCCGGGGATCGCGACCCTGAAGGATGTCGACAATTTCCTGGCGCGCGTGAAAGACGGTCGCTGAAGCCGCCTCGGTGACCGGCAGCTCTTCCTCCAGAAAAACGGGAGGCAACACAACCCGGGTGCCGCGGATGCGCAGATCGTCTGTGCGATAAAACATGGGCTCGTCTTCAGTGTAAGCGAGCCGATGGCCATTGGGCAGCGCGCCGAGTCTGGCGTTTAGCTGGGTCCGGTGCCGGTGCCGCCGCGCTCCTTTTTGTGCGCGTCGAAGTACACATCCTGCTCCAGCGACATCTGATGCGCCTCATCGGCGGCGCTCTTCGCGGCCTCGAGCGCGGTCTTGTGGGCGAAGTCGTAGCTCGGATCGGCGCCCGCTGCCTTGAGCGCCTCCGGCCACCGCGCCGTATCCGTTACCAGATCCTTGAGCGCTTTGCGAATATCCGCGTGCGCCTCGTCGTACGTGTCGAGATTGTCCTGCAACTCGTCGCACAGCCGCGTGAACTCCTCCAGCTTGTCGCGCACCTGGGCCTTCTCGTTGGCGCTCTTGCCCGGGCCGGAAAATTGTTTGATCCCGTCCAGGCGCTCATCGATGAACTTGATGTAGAGCTTGATCCGCTCGTTGGGATTCGTCTTGTTGTCGCGGATCTGCTGAATCTCGTCTTCAGTCAGAGGATCGTTCGGGTCCTGGGCGTGAAGCTTCGGGACGAATCCGGCGGCAAACAGGAGGAGAAAAAGGAAACAGGGAATCCGGCGTAGCATGGCGCAACCTCTGCGGGTACCCACCATCCTGGACGCTCCAGGGGTCGCCGCGCAAGGGGGACGCGGGAGTCACTGGGGGTGAACCCGCTCAGCCTCCAGCCGGACCGACGGAGCGTGGTCACGCCGGCCTTGCCCGGGCGAAAACACCCTCGCGCCGAAGTTGCGGTGACGCCCGTCACCGTTGCCTTTGATCTTCGTTTGCTAGAATTTGCGGTGGACTCCTGAGAAAAATCGCAAGGCGAAAGGCCTTCGATGAGCATTCTGGAAACTATAGGCGCGGCCACCGGGGAAGCGATTCGCGTGGATCGACGGCCCAAACTCAAAGAGCGGCTAGAGCACCACATCACAAGGAGCAAAATGATGGAAATTGCTGCGATTCACGCGCGGGAAGTTTTGGATTCACGCGGAAACCCGACGGTGGAAGCCGATGTGGTTCTGGAAAGCGGAACGCTGGGCCGGGCCATCGTCCCCAGCGGCGCTTCGACGGGCGAACACGAAGCAGTGGAGCTGCGCGACGGCGACAAGAGCCATTACCTGGGCAAGGGCGTGCTGAAGGCCGTCGAGAATATCGAGAGCATTCTGGCGCCGGAGCTGACCGGCATGGACGCGAGCAACCAGCGTTTGCTCGATGCGACGATGATTTCGCTGGACGGCACCGACAACAAGGGCCGCCTCGGCGCCAACGCGATCCTGGCTGTGTCGATGGCGGCGGCGCGCGCGTCGGCCAGCGAGCTGAAGATTCCTCTCTACCGTTATCTCGGCGGCGCGAACGCATCGATTCTGCCCACGCCGATGATGAACATCCTCAACGGCGGCGCGCACGCGGACAACAACGTCGACTTTCAGGAGTTCATGGTCATGCCTGTCGGGGCGGAGCGCTTCGCCGATGCGCTGCGCTGGGGCGTGGAGGTCTTTCACACCCTGAAGGGCGTGCTGAAGAAGAAGGGCTATAACACGGCGGTGGGCGATGAGGGCGGCTTTGCGCCGTCGCTGAAGTCGAACACGGAAGCCATCGAGGTCATCCTCGAGGCGATTTCGCTGGCCGGATACAAACCCGGCGAGGAAGTCGCGATAGCGCTCGATCCGGCGTCGAGCGAGTTCTTCGACGTGGACAAGAACAAATACGTCTTCAAGAAATCCGACAAAAGCGAAAAGACCGCCGAAGAGATGGTGGCGTTCTATGCGGACTGGGTGCGCCAGTACCCCATCGTCTCGCTCGAAGACGGCCTGGCCGAGAACGACTGGGCCGGCTGGAAAATCCTGACCCGCGAGCTGGGCCAGAAGGTCCAGCTGGTCGGCGACGACATCTTCGTCACCAACACCGAGCTGCTGCAGAAGGGCATTGAAGAGAGCGTCGGCAACTCGATCCTGATCAAGCTGAATCAGATCGGCTCCGTGAGCGAGACGTTCGAGTGCATCGAGCTGGGACGGCGCTACGGCTACACCTCGGTGATTTCGCACCGCAGCGGCGAAACAGAAGACACGTTCATCGCCGACTTCGCGGTGGCGACGGGCGCGGGGCAAATCAAGACCGGCTCGGCGTCGCGCACCGATCGCATCGCGAAGTACAACCAGCTGCTGCGCATTGAGGAGGAGCTGGGACAGACGGCGGAGTTTCTCGGCCTCGAGGCCGTGAACTATGGGGATTAAGGAGTTCTAATCGGCAGGCTGCCCTCGCGGCGCTTCGGTTGCCGGAGTGTCCAGGGCAGAGACTCATCCATGTCTCCACGTCGAGACATTTGAATCGAAGCCGCAGTGTTTGCGGCATCGCAACAGATGTCCTTTGGGGAGGCTCCAATGCGGAAGATGGCGTGGATGGTTCTGTTGGCTACGATGCCGGTGATGGCGGCGACCACAACAGCGAAGCCCGGAAGCGGCTGGATCGCGGCCGGAACCGGGGCCGGAACAGCAGTCGGTGAGAATCCGCCGCCAGCGCACCCGGTAACCGCGGCGCAGGTGTACGAGATTCTCGAGCTGACGGGCACCAATACCATGAAGCGGGAAATGCTCGACGGCATGCTGCCCCACCTGAAGCAGATGATGCCGTATATCCCGGCCGACGTTTTGGCCGACCTGCAGCGAACCCTCGGGACAGCAGACTTTGAAGGAGCGATGGTGTGGTCTTTCCAGCAGCATCTCTCGACCGAGGACGCGGCCGCGATCATCGCGTTTTACAAATCGCCGCCGGGCCAGCGCATGATCGCCGTCATGCCGAAAGTTCTGAATGACGGGCAGGATGCCGGCGCGCAACTCGGGCAGAAAGTAATGCTGGACGTCATCCAGCGGCACAAGGATGAGATTGACGCGGCAGAGAAGACGTATCACGAGGAGCATCCCCCGGCCGCGCCACAACAATAACGTTGCGACAGATTGGGAATGCGGAGCCAGGGCTCCGCATTTTCGTGCGTATCCGGCAACCCGCAGAGGAGATTTCGTGCCCGTTTCAAAACCCGTTGTTCTCACGATCCTGGATGGTTGGGGTTATCGCCCGCAGATTGAAAACAACGCCATCGCGCTGGCCCGCAAGCCGACCTACGACAAGCTGCTCCAGGAGTATCCCAACACGCTCCTGCACGCCTCGGATCACTTTGTCGGCCTGCCCGACGGGCAAATGGGGAACAGCGAAGTCGGGCACCTGAACATCGGCGCCGGCCGCATCGTGCAGATGGACATCACGCGCATCGACGCTCTGATCGCAAGCGGCGAGTTTTTCAGGCACCCGGCCATCGTCGAAGCCATGCAGAAGGCGCGCAAGACTCAGCTGCATCTCTTCGGGTTGGTCTCCGATGGCGGCGTGCACTCCCACCAGGAACATCTCTACGCGCTGCTCAAGGCGGCGAAACAGCAAGGAGTCGACAAAGTATTCGTCCACGCATTCATGGACGGCCGCGACACGCTGCCCACCGGCGGCGCGGGGTATCTGGCAGCGCTCGAACAGAAGATGCGCGAATTCGGGGGCAAGCTGGCCAGTGTCTCCGGCCGCTACTACGCGATGGATCGCGACCGCCGCTGGGAGCGGGAGAAGAAGGCCTTCGACGCAATGGTCAAAGGTCAGGCCGAAGGCGGCGCCCACAAGGACGCCATCGCCCGCGTGAAGGAGTCGTACAACAACGGCATCACCGACGAGTTTATTGTGCCGTTTGTTGTTACAGATGAGCACGGGCATCCGAACGGCGTCATCCGCGACGACGATGTCTGCATCATGTTCAACTTTCGCGCCGACCGCGCCCGCCAAATCACCCGGGTGCTGGCGCGCAACAGCGGCCTCAGCAAAGAAGCAGGGCGCGAGCTGCCTTCATGGGAAGAACTCGACGCAACCATCCCCCGCGCAGAAATTCCCGGCAACCTGCACTACCTCTGCATGACGCAATACGACAAAAACTTCACGCTCCCCGTGGTCATTCCGCCGGAGTCGATGGAAAACCTGCTGGCGAACATGATGGCGCAGGCCAACCTCCGCAACCTGCGCGTGGCGGAGACAGAAAAATATGCGCACGTCACCTACTTCTTCAATGGCGGCATCGAAAAGCCATTTCCCGGCGAGGATCGCATTCTCATTCCATCGCAAAAGGTCGCCACCTACGACCTGGCGCCCGAAATGTCAGCGGCGGGGATCGCGGACACCGTCATCAAAGCCGTCAACGACCGCGCGTTCGACGTGATCGTCGTCAACTTCGCCAACGCGGACATGGTCGGGCACTCGGGCAAACTGGCGCCGACCATCAAGGCCGTCGAAACCGTCGATGCCTGCCTCGGCCGCATCTATCAGGCGATGAAGCAGCGCGGCGGCGGCGCGTGGCTCATCACCGCCGACCACGGCAACGCGGAGCTTATGGTCGATCCTGGAACCGGCGGCCCGCACACCGCGCACACCACGAACCCGGTGCCGTTCATCTTCGTCAGCGAAGATGCCAGTCACTATTCGCTGCGTCCGGACGGCTCGCTGCGTGATATCTCCCCGACCATCCTGGCTCTGTTGGGCCTGGCGCAGCCGAAGCAGATGACGGGCGGCGATCTCCGCGTGCGGAAGGCGTAGCGGTTGCAGCACAAGCGCCGGGCAACGCCTCAGCGGCCTTCTTCCTTGCGGCTCGCGATCAGCTCCCGGTAGAGCCGAACGGTCTGTTCCGCGATCGCCGCCCAGGAAAATTTCTCCTCCACGCGCCGTCGCCCGGCCTCGCCGAAGCTCCGCGCCGTGGCCGGATCGGCAAGCAGCGCTGACACCTTTGCCGCGAGCGCACGCGAAAATTCCTCCGGATGCAAAGGAAAACTGGTCCCCGGGTCCTGCTCGAACGGGACCAGGTATCCGGTCACTCCGTCGACGACGACTTCCAGAATCCCACCGGTTGCGCTGGCCACGACCGGTGCGCGGCAGGCCATGGCTTCAAGGTTAATGATGCCGAACGGCTCGTACACCGAAGGGCAGCAAAAGACGCTGCAGTTGCTGTAGAACTGGATCGCCTCCGGCTTGCTCAGCATTTTCTCGATCCAGATCACACGCGGGTTGATGGCCCGCACGCGTTCGACTTTCTCGCGCATCTCAGCCGCAATTTCCGGCGTGTCCGGCGCGCCCGCGCACAGCACCACCTGCGTGTGCGGCGGCAGGTGCGGGATCGCGTCGACCAGATGCGTGACGCCTTTCTGCCGCGTGATGCGCCCGACAAACAAGACATAGGGTTGCGATGGATCGACGCCGTATTCGGTTAGCGCCCTGGTCTCCGGCGTCTTCTGGTATTCGTTCAGGTCAATTCCGTTGTAGATGACATGAATGCGCTCGGAGTCGATCTCAGGGTACGCGCGAAGAATGTCGGCCCTGGTCCCCTGCGAAACGGCGATTACCGCATCGGCGTCGAGGATCGCGGTGCGCTCCATCCAGGAACTCATCGCGTATCCGTTACCCAGTTGTTCCGCCTTCCAGGCGCGCAGCGGTTCCAGGCTGTGCGTGGTCAGCACAAACGGAATCCTGTAGAGCTTTTTCGCCAGAAAGCCGGCCATCGCAACGTACCACGTGTGCGTGTGCACGATATCGATCGCGGAGATGGATGTCATCTGCGCAAGGTTCAGGCTGAACGTCTCCAGCGCAGTTTTGAATTTCTCCTGCGTGCCGTTTGTGATCTCCGACCACGGCTCGGCGCCGCGAACATGCAGATTGCCCTGGTCGGAAAGCTGATCGCCCCAGCAGTGAACCTCGACCTCGATCGTCTTCGCCAGTTCACGGCTCAGGTATTCAACGTGGACCCCGGCGCCGCCATAAACATACGGCGGATATTCCCGGGTCATCAGCCCAACGCGCAAGCAAGCCTCCAGCGACGAGTTCCATCTTAACGTGCCTGCCGCGAATGGCCATCGGCAACGAACGCGTACCGGACTTCGGTCAGCGCGGCACACATCACCAGAATTGAAGAGCCGCACAGGGAAACCATCACCAGCAGCGGAGCTTCAAAAATCCATGTGCCCGCGGACCGCCTCGACCCATACGGGCCCGCGGTCGCGGTTGTAACCGGGATTGTCGATGTGCTGCACGTCGAGGGCGAAGAACAAACCCTTCCAGACGTGCCAGGTGTAATAGCTTTCGACGATGTTTTCGCGGCCGTAGTTCAGTTTGCCATCGCCGAGCAGAAACCCGAGGCCGCCATACTTCAGATAATTCTGGTGGTCCTTTTTGATCGCATTGCTGACGAAGGCAGTCCCAATCTTGTCCGCGGGGCGATGCCACCGCGCACCGGCGTAGTCGCCCGCCACGACCGCAGACTGCGCGACTTCCGTATAGGCGTACGACTCTTCGTGGTCGTCGTTCCAGCCAAAGCGCGTGCCGATGCGCAGGTTCTCCGTGATCTCCTGCATGTTGTTCCAGCTGAACCCGTACTTCACGGTGCCGAAGCGTTCCACGGAAATGATGTCGGGTACGGGTGTCCGTCCCGCAAAGTAGTTCTGCACGGCCAGCCGATAGTTGCCCATGTGCGCCGTGTTGGCAAAGGCGAGAATGCGAGTCGTGCCTTTGCGCCCGTGGACGAGGGAATGGCGGAGCTCGTACTCCCAGTTTTGCCCGCGCGCGCGAGAAAAGGCCCAGTCGAGCGAGATGCCGTTAGCGACGATGGGCATGGCGAAGATTCCGTAACGTGCGCTCCAGTTGCGGTCGTCGTATTCGAGCAGGCCGCCTACCGTGTAGCCGCGAGTGTCGGCGGCGTAGTCCCACGCGCCGTTGTCGTCGATCGACCAGTTGAGGAACTGGAGATGGCTGTCGGTGGCAACGTCATTCACATCCATGAAATCATTCGCGCCCATCTTGCCCACGCGGGCTTCGAAACGGCGGACCGGGACCTCGGCCGCGAGAGAAAACTGGCCGCGATCGGCTTCCGTCATCTCGCTGGTGAGTCCGAAGGTCTGATGGATTTCGCCGCGCGACAGATAAGGCGCAACACTCAGATTGGGATTGCGCACGACGTCGAGGTTTGTGAATCCCGCGATGCCGAGCGCCTGGCCGATTCCGCGGCCGCCGGCGCTTTCGAAGTCCACGATGAAGTCCGTGTTATAGCGCAGATTACGATGAGGCTGATAGCCGAGAAACAGCGTCTCCAGCAGCGAAGTCTTGTACTCCGGCGCATTGTCCAGGCTGTTGGCGCCCTGATACGGCGCATGGAAACCGGGCTTGGCCTGGAAAATGGTGTTGGTCTGGCCGGAAATCCAGTAGCGCGCCGTTTGGCTGTGCGGGAACATGGTGACGACAGGAGGGTCGGCTGCGGGCGGCTGGGACTGCGCTGCTGGCGCCTGGGCCTGGCCTGAAGCGGCAGACCCTTGAGCAGCGGCGGCTTGCGGGAACATGATGGCGCCGGGAATCGCCGCTCCGGCTTCCGGGACGGGGACCGGCGCGTCAGGAAGAGCGGAGCTCAGGGCACGCACCGGCTGGGCGCGCGCCACGGCAGCCCAAAGCAGCAGCGAAATGATGAGAAAACGGCGCAGCAACGCCCCTCCTCGCAGGGCCTGAAGGTTCAGGGATGATCTTCGCCGCGATGTTTTGCAGCTTTGTTACAAAACTCGGTACAAAAAGGAACGCCCTCAGTTACAAATGGCGCGAGGGAAGAATCGCGGTCTACCGGCCCTGGACATTTATAGCATATCCCCCTACCATATATAAGCATGAGCCACACCGTACGGGAGAAACAGAAGCTGGTGGCGCGGATCCACCGCATTCGCGGCCAGGTGGACGCCATCGAACGCTCCCTGACCGCCGAAGACGACTGCGCAGCGCTGCTGATGCTGCTGGCCAATGTGCGGGGCGGCATCAACAGCCTCATGGCCGAGGTTCTTGAGGATCACATCCGCAACCACATGATGGCGGCCGACAAGCCATCGATGCCTCCGCCCGAAGTCGCAGAGGACCTTATCGAGCTGGTGCGTGCGTACCTGAAGTGATCGAAACGGAACCGTCGCGAAAAGGGCGCGACAAGCGGTACCAACGGCACAGATTCCATTACCAAGGTTTCGAGAATCGCCCGCCAAAAATCGATATTACAAATCTGCGACAGAGCGCCCGGGCCGGGCGGTGAAACCATCGAGCCTGGTATGCAGGAACATCCAGTCATCATTCAGGGCGGAATGGGCGCTGGCGTGTCCAGCTGGCGTCTCGCTCAGGCGGTTTCGCGCCAGGGGCAGCTGGGCGTTGTCTCGGGCACGGCGCTCGATACAATTCTCGCGCGGCGCCTGCAGGACGGCGACCCCGGCGGACACATGCGCCGCGGGCTCGACGCTTTTCCTTTTCCGGCCATGGCGGAGCGCATTTGGCGTGCCTGGTATATCGCCGGCGGCAAAGCCGCTGAAGCCCCGTATGGAACGACGCCGGCGCACGTGCAGCACGATCCGCGCGAGCTGACCGAGCTGTGCATCGTGGCCAATTTTGTCGAGGTGTTTCTGGCCCGCGAGGGGCATGCGAATCCCGTCGGCATCAACTACCTCGAAAAGGTCCAGCTTCCCCATCTGCCTTCGATGTATGGAGCGATGCTCAGCGGCGTAGGCTACATCCTCATGGGCGCGGGGATTCCGCTGCACGTGCCGGGTGTGCTCGACGCACTCGCCGGGCACAAGGCCGCGGAGTACGGGCTGCACGTGATCGGTTCGCGCGACGGCGACGACACAACCGTGCATTTCGATCCTCACGACTTTATGGATCATGACCTGGCGCCGCTCGAACGGCCCGCGTTTCTGGCTATCGTTTCCTCGAGCACCCTGGCTGCGACCATGCTCCGCAAGGCCAACGGCAGAGTCGATGGCCTGGTGATTGAAACGCGAACGGCGGGCGGCCACAATGCACCGCCGCGCGGCAAGCTGCAGCTCACTTCCGGGGGTGAGCCAATTTACGGCGAGCGCGACGTGATCGACCTCGGCAAAATCCGCGAGCTGGGCTCGCCGTTCTGGCTCGCGGGTGGCTACGGTTGTGCAGAAAAGCTGCGCGAGGCTCTCGATCTGGGGGCTACAGGCGTGCAGGTGGGAACGGCTTTCGCCTTCACGCGCGAGTCCGCGCTCCGTGAGGACCTGAAGCGGGCGCTGCTGGACCTCGCGCAGCGAGGCGAGGCTCGGGTCTTCACCGATCCGCTGGCGTCACCCGCGGGATTTCCCTTCAAAGTAGCGCGCCTCGAAGGCACGGCCTCGGAAGAGGCAATCGCAGCGGCGCGGCCGCGCATCTGCGATCTCGGATTCCTGCGCGAAATGTATCGCGACGAGGATGGACAGATTGCGTACCGCTGTCCTGCCGAGCCGCTGCCGGTGTATGTGGCGAAGGGCGGAAATGCGCAGGATGCTGTGGGGCGCAAATGCCTTTGCAATGCCCTGATGGCGAACATCGGCCATCAGCAGGTGCGTTGTGGGCATCACGTCGAGCCGCCGCTGGTGACAGCCGGCGACGATCTGACCGAGATTGCGCGCTTTCTGCCTGCGGGAGGCGCGAGTTATGGCGCGGCCGATGTGCTCGATGCGCTGCTGAAGGCACCGATGATCTTCCCCCGTACGAGTGAAGCCGGTTGGCTCACTGCCGCAATTGAGCAAAGCGGTGAACCAGCGATGCGCTGAGCGAGGCCTGGTCAGGCTCTCCCAGTTTTTTGCCTGCGGAGGTCAGATAGAAGACGTCGATGGCGGCCTCGCCTTCGGTGTCGATGAGCGCAACTTCGATGTTGCAGCGGCAGCTGGCAAAGCCCAGCGCCATTTCACGCAGGAGGCCAGGGGTGTCCTGGGTGACGATCTGCAGCAGCGTGCTGTGCGACGACGCTTCGTTGTCGAATTCGAGCCGCGTATCCACGCTGACCCTGGGCCGGGCCGGCTTCTGCTTGCGCGAGCGCAGCAATTCGTCGATCGAAACCCTGTGCAGCAGAGCATCGCGAATGCTGGAAAGAAAGCGATCGATCTCCGAATGGTTGAGTTCGAGCGTCCGATAGGTGTCGGTGAACTGAAATGTATCGACGATGACGCCGGCGGCGTTGGAAAACGCGTCGGCCTTGACGATGTTCATGCCCCACGCCGATAAGACGCCGGCCATGTCGGCGAAAAGACCGGGGCGGTCGCGCGTGACCAGGGTGATTTCGTTTGCCTGACGGAGGGCGCGGTAGGTGAGCTGCACCGGATCCTCGCCGAGATCCATGGCCATGCGGAAGTGCACGGCGATCTGCTCCGGTGTGCGAATGCTGAGGTAGCGCTGCGGGAGGCCTTCCAGAAAACTGCGCAGTTCGTCGGTGGGAACCGGGGTCTGGAGGGCGGCGCGCCCGGGCGTGACGGCCGGAATGAGCGCCACGATGCGGCTGAAAAACGCCGGATCGGCCGAGGCGTGGTAGCGAATCTCATCCACGCTGCGATCGAGAAAATTCGACGCGCTCATGTAGAGCTGCCACAGGCTCTCGGCCTTCCACGGCGTCAGCGCTTCCGGCGATACGGCGCGAATATCGGCGTAGGTCATCAGCGTCAGCATCTTGAGCTGCGGCTGCGTGGCCACCTTCTCGGCGAAGGCGCGAATGGTCTCCGTGTCGAAGATGTCGCGGCGCATGGCGGCTGACATCTCGAGATGATTGTGGATCACTCGACGGACCATTTCGCGCTCATCGGGATCGAGTTCGAGACGCGAGAACAGGCTCTCGCTCAGCTCCACGCTGTTGCTGGCGTGATTCCCGGTGCGGCGCGCCTTTCCCGTGTCGTGCATGAGCAGGGCGAGAAAGAACAGGTCCAGGCGATCGATCTCCGGCAGCAGTCCGGCCAGGCGCTTCTCCCATTCATGCTGCGGCTGGCGCAGCCGGTGGACATTATCGATCACGTGGAAGGTGTGCTCGTCGACGGTGTAGCGATGCCAGGTGTCGCGGATGACGAGGGACTCGATGCCGTGAAACTCGGGAATGATCAGCTCAAGGATGCCGAGCGCATGCATGGTGCGCAGCGCATGCGCGGCCCACGGGCCCAGCAAAACTTCGCGCAGGCAATTCCACAGAAAGGGGCCTTCCGGCATTTGCACGGCGAGGATCGGGAGCGCGTCGGAGATGCGGTCCTCGGCGGCGAAACTGAGCCGATAGCCATGCCTGGCCATCAGTCCGAAGATTTTCAGGATGCTGTCGGCGTCGTTGACGGTTGCGCCTTCGGCCAGATCGAGCCGGCCCTCTTCAAGGAAGAAATCGGTGCCTGGAACCGGCGTCCGCTTGCGGCGAAATTGTTTGTAGAAGGAGCGGCGCGGCGGCGGGACCGCGTCGATGAGCAAGGATGCGCGGCGGTAGACGGTGCGGGCCTGGCGATACCACGTCCTCATCCAGTACGCCGGGTCGGAGGTCCCGCGCGTTTCGAGGCCAATCGATCGCGCCGCAGCTTCGTCCTGGGCGTGCCAGTCGAGGGTGTTGTCGTCGCGGCCGGAACGATAATGCAGAAAACATCGCACCGCGGAGAGAAAGTCGTATGCGGATTCGGGCTCGTCGTGCGTGCCGTAGAAGTCATCGGCGGCGGAGCGCGGCCACGCCTTTTGTTCCTGGATGGAGTTCAGCAGTGTCAGCCATTGCGCCAGATGGTAGTCGCGCAATCCGCCCGGGCACTCTTTTACGTTGGGCTCGACATGAAAAATCGTATTGCCGTATTTGGCGTGGCGCGCGCGCGCCATCTCAGCCAGGTTCTGCACCACTGTGTCCCATTCGCGCAGGATCACCGAGGGCAGGAGTTCTTTCTCGAATTTCGCGTAGAGTTCGCGGCTGCCGGTCAGATAACGGCGGTCGAGCAGAGAGACCGTGAACTCCAGGTTGTCCGGGTGCACACGCTCCGTCTCTTTCAACGTGCGGGTCACGGGGCTGGCGCGAAGGCCGATATCCCACATGGCCTGGGTGCAGGCGCGAATCTGCTCCTTGTAGACGGGTTCCGTCTTTTCGTTAGCGCAGAGGAACAGGACATCGACGTCGGAACAGGGAAACAGCTCGCGACGCCCGAATCCGCCGGTCGCGACCAGCGCGATGTCATTTTGCGGAGCGATGGGCGCAACGTGCTCCCAAAGCTGGCGCAGCAGCGTGCCCACAATCTGGGACCGGCGGCGAATGACCGCGGAGCCGTCGCCATTGCGCTCGAAGCTCTGACGCAACGCAGCGCTGTCGTCCTGATAGCGACTGCGCAGACGCGACAGAGTGAGCGGCTCAGTGATCATGGCTCGGCTTGAGGGCCCATCGAATGATCCAAACGTATTCGCCGCTCCGGCGGAGACGGCGGGTGCTGCTCAAGCTTCGTTCGGACCCAGCGGAACCCCGCGGGCCCTAGAGCGCGGAGGGGCCGCGCTCGTCGTTGCGGATGCGAATCGCGTCGTCGATTTTCGAGACAAAGATTTTGCCGTCGCCGATTTTGCCGGTGCGGGCCGCGGAAAGGATGGCCTCGATGGCTTTGTCGGCGAGCTCGTCGCGCACCACCATCTCGATTTTGATTTTGGGCAGGAGGTCGACGGTATATTCGCGGCCCCGATAGAACTCGGTGTGGCCCTTCTGCCGGCCATGGCCGCGGGCTTCGAGAATGGTCATGCCTTCGATGCCCGCTTCGAGCAGGGCGTCCTTCACTGCGTCCAGTTTGGATGGTTGAATGACTGCTTCGATCTTTTGCATTGCGCTCTCGCGTCCTGGCTGAGTGTGAGTATACGTGTGATTACGATCCGAAATCGTAGCCTTCTTCGCCGTGCTGTGTCACGTCCAAACCCTCGATCTCGTCCTCGCGGGTCACGCGCAAACCAATCACCATGTCGACAACCTTGAGCAGAACCAGGGTGCCGACGATGGAAAGGCCCCACGCAATGGCGACACCGACAAACTGATTCAACACCTGATGCCAGTTGCCTTCGAGGCCGCCGGTGGGCTTGCCGGCGCCGTACACGGGATTGATGGCACTGGAAGCAAAGACCCCGGTGAGCAGGGCGCCAATCGTACCGCCGGCTCCGTGCACGCCGAACGCGTCGAGCGAATCGTCGTAACCGAACCAGCTCTTGACCACGGTCACCATGAGGAAGCAGCCGACGCCCGCGACCGCTCCAATGATCAGCGCCGACATCGGCTGCACGAAACCGGAGGCGGGGGTGATGGCCACCAGCCCCGCCACGGCGCCGGAAATCGCGCCGAGGGCACTCGGCTTGCCGTTGCGAATCCACTCGGCAACTGCCCAGCCTATGGCCGCGGCAGCGGTGGCAAAGTGCGTGTTGACGAATGCGCTGGTAGCGAGCCCGCTGGCATTCACCGCAGAACCTGCGTTGAATCCAAACCAGCCAACCCAGAGCAAACATGCGCCGATAAAGCTGAGGACGACCGAATGCGGCGGCGAGGGTTCCTTCGGATACCCGACGCGTTTGCCGAGATAGAGGGCGCAGATCAGCGCCGAAACCCCCGAGGTAACGTGAACCACGGTGCCGCCGGCAAAATCGAGGCAGGGAATCCTGCCGTTGAGCGAGGCATTCAGCAGTCCGCCCTTGCCCCACACCATGTGCGCCATCGGGGAATAAACGACGATGGCCCACAGGGTCAGGAACAGGCACATCGCGCTGAACTTCATGCGCTCAGCGAAGGCTCCGGTGATCAGCGCCGGCGTGATGATGGCGAACATGAGCTGATAGATCATGTAGGTCTGAGCCGGGACGGTGGCGCCGTAATCGGGATCGGGGGCCAGACCCACGCCGTGCATGAACGCGTTGTGCAGGCCGCCGATAAAAGCGTTGCCGGTTCCGAACGCCAGACTGTAGCTCACCAGCGCCCAGAGCACCGTGATGATGCACATCATGGCGAAGCTCTGCATCATGGTGGCGAGCACGTTCTTGCGGCGAACCAGACCGCCATAGAACAGAGCCAGACCTGGCCCGGTCATCATCAGCACCAGGGCGGCGCTGGTCAGCATCCAGGCGTTGTCGCCGTTGGAGACCGCCGGCGCCGGCGTTTGGGCCAGAGCCGCGGAAGCGCAACACAGAGGGAGAACGCAAAGCAACCGAATCAAGCGACGAAAGTGCATATAACTCCGTTGGCAATCGACGGAAATATGTCACGACGGGGTGACCGGTGAGGCGCGGGCCGAAATTCCCGCAGCCTGATGGTGGAATCACAAGAACGCAGGAAATACCTGAACCTCACTCTTACATATTTTTCGTAAATCGAAAACAGAGAAATGCAGAGGCCAGGGCCGCGGTTCGGAATCTACAAAGTGGGTACCAGAGTTTATTGCGTGGTGAAGCCACCGCGGCGTTATGCCCATCATCGAAGGAAGTCTGCGCGGTCGAAGAACATCGGCTGGGCGTGGAGCGGCATTTTCCCAAACGGTGAAGAAAAATTTCCGGGCGCGCTGGGAACCATCAAAAGCGGCGCCCATGCCGGGTATAGTGAAGGTATGAGCGAAGCGCTACGAGATCGCCGGCTTTTTGGCACGCTGGAGAGCAGCGCGAAGAACCGCGAAAAAGTCCTCGAGGCCAGCTACGGATACGAGCAGCCCGACGGGGTTTTTCTCACCACCGCCGATGCGGCGATCAACTGGGTTCGGAAAAATTCGATCTGGCCGATGACTTTTGGCCTGGCCTGCTGCGCGATCGAAATGATGTCGATGGGGGCGTCGCGCTTCGACGTGGCCCGCTTCGGCGCAGAGGTCTTCCGCCCCTCCCCGCGACAGTCGGATCTGATGGTGATCGCCGGCCGGGTTTCCTGGAAGATGGCGCCGGTGATTCGCCGCCTGTACGACCAGATGCCGGAGCCAAAATGGGTCATCTCCATGGGCGCGTGCGCGACCTCCGGGGGAGTGTTCAATAATTACGCGCTCGTGCAGGGTGTCAATCAGGTGATCCCGGTGGACGTTTATGTGCCCGGGTGCCCGCCGCGGCCCGAGCAATTGCTGTATGCCATCACGTTGCTTCAGGAGAAGATCCAGCACGAG
>Ga0181535_10004035_pt1 | contig 16588 bp, 14 predicted proteins | sample PEATcosm2014_Bin_44_FD_119774 | JGI IMG/M metagenome (GOLD analysis project Ga0181535, IMG submission 119774) | Peatland microbial communities from MTU Mesocosm Facility, Houghton, MI, USA - PEATcosm2014_Bin17_30_metaG | ecosystem: Environmental > Terrestrial > Soil > Wetlands > Peat | place... | reverse complement strand
CTAGGGAATCCGAACAGGTGAGCGGGCAGAGAAAGCGTACCTGCGGCTTGCGGTGGCCGCGGCTACAGCGCGTGGCGCAGTTTGCTGACGACCGGGGGAATTGCGAAGCGGACGACGGCGCCGATCCCTTCCGTGAACCAGATCCCACCGTCCGGACCTGCCGCGAGCCACGCCGGATAGGGAGTGGCGGTGGGTGTGTGCACGATGCCTGTCGCGACCGGAGTCCCAGGCGCGCGCTCCGGTCCGACGGGATACTCCGTGATGGCGCCGGCGACGGTGACGCGGCCAATCTGGTTGCGAATGGCGCCCTCGGTGAACCACATGGCGCCATCGGTGCCGACAGTAAGCGCCAGCGGGTAGCTGATGCCGGTCGGAACCGTGTATTCCACGATATTCCCGCTGGTGTCGGAGCGGCCAATCTTATTCCCGGCCCACTCGGTGAACCAGAGGCCGCCGTCGGGTCCATTGAGGATTCCCGAAGGCGCTGAGCCGGAAGTCGGCACCGCGAATTCGGTGATGATGCCCTGCGGGGTAACCTGCGCAATATTGTTGCCGGCCGATTCCGTGAACCACAGGTTGCCGTCAGGTCCGGTTACGATGCCGTATGCGCCAGACGGCTGGGTGGGTATCGCATATTCCAGGAATGCTCCCGCCGTGGTCACACGCCCGATGTTATTGGTGCCCGATTCGGTGAACCACAGCGCGCCATCGGGGCCGTTGGTAATGCCGAGGGGGAAGGCCAGCGGAGTGGGTACGGCAAACTCGGTAACCGCTCCCGCCGTGGTGATGCGCCCGATATTATTGGCATGGTACTCGGTGAACCACAGCGCTCCATCCGGCCCGGCGGTGATCGAGTAGGGGTAGCTGGCGGCGGAAACTACCGGGTACTCGGTAATGACCCCGCTGGTGGAGATGCGCCCTATTTTGTTGTTGTTGTATTCGGTGAACCAGAGCGCGCCATCCGGGCCGGCGGTAATCCCTTTTGGCTGGCTGTAGCTCGCGGGCAGCGTGTAGACGGTGAAGGCTTGCGCGGACGCAATAGCGGCTGTAGCGAACCATAGCGCTGCCGCTCCAGCCCATTTTCCGATACCAAACCGCCGTCCGCTCATTTGCCTGCCCCTGTTTTTCCCGGCGGAGGTGCCGGGCCACCCCTCAATCTTAGCGCAGGTGCGCGACCCGACAAGTGTGAACGCTGCGCCCGCTGTTGCCTTGCCGGCAACGCCTCCCGGCTCATCGGCCGCCAGTGCCGTGGCGCACGCACTCATGCGTGCCGCGTCGAGACTCTTCTCGACGCCTGGCCAGCGTGCACCGTGAGGGCCAGTGCAGGTCTGCGCTACCATCGTGGACAGGATGGATCGTTTCAGGGGTGCAGGGGTGAGGGAAGGCCGGCCGCAGCCATGCGCGGCGCTGCGCATCGCGGTCCGGGCGCTCCAATTTGGTGCGCCGCTCCGGGGAAGGCGCCTGCCTTGAGTGCGCATCGGGTGGTGATTGTTGGCGGCGGTTTCGCCGGCCTCTACGCAGCAAAGCGCCTTGCGAATGCACCGGTGGCGCTTACCGTGATCGACCGCCGCAATTTTCACCTTTTCCAGCCGCTTCTCTACCAGGTGGCCACCGGCGGCCTTTCACCGGGTGAGATCGCATCGCCGCTGCGCGTGGTGCTGCGGGGACACCGGGACACCGAGGTGCTGCTGGGCGAGGTCGTCGACTTCGATGTCGCCAACCGCCTCGTGGTCCTGGCGGATGGCGAACGGCCCTACGACGACCTGATTATCGCCACCGGCTCCACTCACTTCTATTTCGGCCACGACGAATGGGAGCCACTGGCGCCCGGCCTGAAGACCGTGGAAGACGCCACGGAAATCCGCAGTCGCATTCTGCTGGCGTTTGAAGAGGCCGAGCGCGAGCCGGACCCCGCCCAGCGCCATGCGTGGCTGACCTTTGTGATCATCGGCGGCGGCCCGACCGGCGTCGAACTGGCCGGCGCGCTGGGCGAGATCGCCAACGACACTCTGCGGCGCGACTTCCGCCACATCAACCCCGCTGAGTCCCGCATCCTGCTGCTGGAGGGAGAGGACCGGGTGCTGCAATCTTTCGCCCCGGACCTCTCCCACAAGGCTGAGCGCCACCTCATCGCACTCGGTGTGCGGCCGCGCCTGGGCGCGCGCGTCATCGCCATCGACGAAGGCGGCGTCAATGTGCAATCCGCCGCCGGCATGGAGCGGATTGCCGCCCGCACCGTGCTCTGGGCGGCTGGCGTACGCGCTTCCAGCCTGGGACGGAAGCTGGCGCAGCGCGCCGGCGCCCCGCTCGACCGCGCCGGACGGGTGCTGGTTGAGCCCGATCTCAGCGTCCCCGGCCATCCCGAAATTCACGTCATCGGCGATCTGGCCAGCCTCACGCAGGACGGCAAACCGCTCCCCGGCGTGGCGCCGGTCGCCATGCAGCAGGGCCGTTATGTAGCCAACCTGCTCGTCAAGAAGCTGCGCGGCCGGGCCGTGCGCCCCTTCCGCTATTTCGACAAAGGCAACCTGGCCACCATTGGCAGGAACCGAGCGGTAGCGCAATTCGGCAAGCTGCACGTTTCCGGCTTTCCGGCCTGGTTCCTGTGGGTGTTCGTGCACCTGATGTACCTGGTGGAGTTTGAGAACCGGCTGCTGGTCTTCGTTGAGTGGGTTTACAACTACATCACGCGCAACCGTGGCGCGCGCCTGATCACCCACAACCACGAATAAGGCGTCCCTCCGAGATATCGCTCGCGTAAACTGAAAGTATGTTCTTCCGCAAGAAATCGCCGTTGCCGCAGGTGGGAGCGCGCGCGCCGGAGTTCCGCCTGCCGCGGCTGGGCGGCGGGGAAGCGGTGCTTACCGATCTGCTGGTTCACGGGCCGGCGCTGCTGGCGTTCTACAAGGTGTCCTGTCCGGTGTGCCAGATGACCTTGCCGTTTCTCGAACGGATCCACGCTGCCGGCGGTCTGTCCATTTTCGGGATTTCACAGAATGACGAACGGGATACGCGCGAATTCGCCGAACATTTCGGTTTGCGGTTTCCCATGCTGCTGGATTCGGCAGACAACCATTTTCCGGCCAGCAACGCGTACGGAATCTCCCACGTCCCCACCACGTTTCTAGTGGAGCCCGACGGCATGGTGGGGCGCCTCATCGAGGGCTGGAATAAGCAGGACATCCTCTGGCTGGGCGCCCGGGCCGGCGTCAACCCGATTAGCGCAGAGGATCGTGTCCCGGAATGGAAGGCGGGTTGAGGCTCGCTCAACTAGGCTCCCGTGCGGAGCCACGCTACAATAAAATCAGACTTCATGTCCACCAAGATCGACATTCTGGGTACCGCCGCAGCCATCGCCAAAGGCATGAGCGTGACGTTCAAGGAGATGCTGTCGCCCACCGTCACCGAATACTATCCCGATGAGCCGGCGAAGTTCGAAGAGCGCTTCCGCGGCGTCCACGTGCTGCAGCGCGACGTCAACGGCATGGAGAAATGCGTGGCGTGTTTCCTGTGCGCCGCCGCTTGCCCTGCGAATTGCATCTACATCGAGGCCGCGGAGAATACCGCGCAGACGCGCATTTCCGGCGGCGAGCGCTACGCCAAGGTCTATAACATCGATTACAATCGCTGCATCTTTTGCGGCTATTGCGTGGAAGCCTGCCCGACCGACGCCATCACACACGGCCACGGTTTCGAGGCGGCCAGCTACAATACTTCGACCCTCATCAAGCGCAAAGAAGACATGTTGGCGCCTGTTCCCGCCGGAGCCAGGCCGCCCGTACTGGAGGCCGAGCAGCCCGCCGCGCACTAGACGCGTCCGGCCTCACGCGTGCGCCATGTTTCGAGCCATTCGAGAACAGATCGATACCATCTTCCGCGAAGACCCGGCCGCCACCAGCGTGCTGGAAATCTTCCTCTGTTACCCGGGATTCCACGCCATTCTCCTGCACCGCCTGGCGCATCGGCTCTACCTCTGGCGAGTACCGCTGCTGCCGCGCGTCATCTCCCAGGTCGGCCGCTTCTGGACCGGAATCGAGATCCATCCCGGCGCCACCATCGGCCGGCGGTTCTTCATTGACCATGGCATGGGCGTGGTGATCGGCGAGACTTCCGAAATCGGCGACGACGTCCTGCTCTACCAGAATGTGACGCTCGGCGGCACTGGCACGGAGAAAGGCAAGCGCCATCCCACCATAGGCAACAGCGTGGTGCTCGGCGCCGGCGCCAAGGTGCTGGGTAACATCCGCATCGGCGACAACGTCAAAATCGGCGCCGGCTCGGTGGTAGTGCATCCTGTCCCGGACAACTCCACGGTAGTCGGCATTCCGGGCCGAGTGGTGCGCGTTCGCCCCGAAGGCGGCGTGCTGGAACACGGCCGCCTGCCCGATCCGGAAGGCCAGGCCATCGACGACCTTGCCCGCCGCGTCGCCGATCTGGAGAGCACCCTCCGCCAACTGATCGAAGAGCACGAGCTGGAGCATCACCGCACCCGCTGAAGTAGGACAGACGATCGGTTTGTGTCGTCTGTCGCCATGCCCGCCTCTCCTGCCGCCATGTCCGCCTGTTTCGTAGGGGCCGGGCATGCCCGGCCCGCCGCCGCACCATGTGCCGGCTCTGACCATCCCACCGGCCCCGCCCTGGCCCGTCCTGCCTAGCGCACCGGCGGCAGGTTAATCACCGGGTTGCGCGAGAAGAACCCCCATGGCACCATTTCGAAGCCAGCCGTCTGCACCGGCATGACGGGCCAATCCTCCGGCCGGGGGTTGTGGGTGATGCCGAGCGTGTACCAGACCACCACATCCTGGCCGTCGAGCGGCCGGCTCGCGGCGGTCCATTTGACCAGGCCGTCGCCGCCGTGGCTCTGGTTCGGATAGTCGCCGCCCGCCCACAGTTCGTCGGCGCGGTACGGCGTGGCCCAGAAATGAAAATTAAGGAACCCGGCCCGCTTGCGCACCCACGATTCCGGCTGGGCAAACGGCACCGCGTTTTCTCCCGGCAGCAGTGCGTAGCCGGTCGGATGCCCCAGCGCGTTCGTCGCCGACGGATTGACCACGATCCAGCGGCGTGCGCTCGCCAGGTTGAGGTTGCGCTGGGCATCCCGCTCGGTCTCGAGCGGCGTCTCCTTCATCACGAACGCGTTGCCGTACGGATTCGGCGCGCCAGCCGCCTGGCTGTTCATCTCGATCACCCGGTTGGCGGTACCATCGACGTCGAAATCCAGGCGGAAAGTGAAGAAGTGCTGGTGATGCGGCGCCACAATGTGCCGCGCCACGGCGTGGCTGTAAGCGTCGTGCACCCCGTCGGCCACCCCTTTCACGGCCATCACCCCGGTCATCGCCACGCGAACGGCGAGCGTTCCGTCCTGGTGGAACACCCAGTCGAAGCCATACTCGTAGTTGCCGACCTCGGTGAGAAACGAGAGCACCAACTCCCGCGCCCGCCGTGCCTCGTTGCCGTGCTTCCAAGCGATGCCGGCATCGCGTTCGTAGAGGGCCACCGCGCCGGGAATGGATTGGGGCGCACCATTTTCGTCCGCCATGACGGCTTCGAACACGGTGCAGTTTTCCGGGCAATCCACTCCCGGGCGGAGCGAGCTGGCGGCGGAGCCGAGCCCCAGCTCGCCGGCATCGAAGCTGTTGCGGTAAAACCATCCCGCGCCTGGATCGCCGTAGGGCACCACCATTTCCGAGAGCGAAGCGCGGTACAGGATGGAGCGTACGCCGGCGCCGTCTTCCATTCCCACCGTGTACAGGACCAGCCCTTCGCGCGGGCGCATCGCAAAACGGAAGCGCCACTTCTCCCAGCGGACCTCTCCGTCCTCCATGTGGAATCCCGGTCCGTTCGGCTGCGTGATGTGGAGCGGCGCCGGCGCCGGCCGCAGCGGCGCGTTGGCGCGCGCCGTGAAGTCGAAGTTTTCGCGCGTCACCGGCGCGCTGCGGTCGATATCCAGGAAATCGAGAATCTTGTGCGCCGTCAGATCGACGTGCGCTGAGACGCCTTCGACTGGATGCGCGTAATAGTTCTGACCGGCGCCGTCGTAGTAGGGCACCGCGCGCACGATGCGGTCGCGATCGGTGCCGGGAAGGCCGAAGTAGCCCGCCGACCACGACGAGATCACCACGTCCTGCCAGTCCGAGATGCCGCGCTCCGACAGCGCCTGGCGGAAGCGCGGGTCGCCGCGCACCAGGCGGTCGGCCTCCACCGAATCCTGCTCGGTGATCGCCGGCTGCGCGCCAGGGATTTCACGCCAGGATGCCAGGCGCCCGGCGGTGAGGTCCGCGATGGCTTCGTACGTCCGGTTGGCCGGCGCGTCATAGAGCACGGCGAACGCGCGCCGCGGCACGGCCGCATGGCGCAGTACGGCTTCCTTGGGCGGCTCGTCCAGGGTGATGGTAACGAACCGGATGTGACGCGGAAAATGTCCCGAATCGCGAACCAGCCGGGCCGCGGCGCGAATTTCATTCGCCGTCAGCGGCGTCAATGGATGCGGCGTTGTTTCCGCCGCCAGCGTGAACGCGAGAAGGAGCCATGGGACAATCCGCATCCTCCTATTGTGCTGCACCGTGGCTATCCACCGCCGGACGTACCGTTGGCTGCAGGCCTGCCGGGGTCTAGCCGTTATGGCAGGAATAGATCTTCTGGGTGGAGAAGACAGAAGAGGGGGACAAAATTCGGACGAGCCTCGCCCCGGAAAGGACCGTGCGCTCCATTACCGTCGGACCACATGGGCGAAAAGCATCCAGGAAGGTGTTGCCCAGCAATACAGTTCATGGCCCTGTAACCTGCCTGGCCGCACTACCGTCAATAGTAACGGGTTGGTGTGGGGATTTCAGGATTTCCCTCCGGCCTTCGACCACGGCGGGCGTCAATCCTCCGAGCGCCCGCCGGCTCGTCTCTTCTGCAAACTCCCTTTTTTCAAGAAACGTCCCGCCTTTCGGCGAGTGGCCGGGCGAGGGTTGTCCAGTTGCCGGCGGACAAAATTGACGACCGCGGCTTGCCGCCGGATGGACTCCGGGAATCGGCCAAGCGACTGAATGGCATGCCCGATGGCCACGTTGTGGCACTCGTTAGTTTCATACTTCGCCCGGCTGACCCTGAGAATGCCGGCTGCGAGTTTGTCCGCCAGGAGCGGTTGCGCGGCGGCGATCACAGCCGCAGCCTGCATCACATTCGCAGCGGCTATCATCTGCGGGCCGGGGATCGGCTGCAGCAACTTATCCAAGAGCGGTTCGATCTTGTGCAAACTGTCAACGCCCGCCATGTTGGCCAGGATGTGCGCCGCGTTCCAGCGGAAAATGCTGTTGGGGTGATCTAACAAGCCGGCGAATCTGCCGAAATCCGCGTAGAGCAAATGCGGCACCTCCTGGCTGAGGCGCCGCAGTTCCTTCAGGCTTCCGTACTTGACACGCGCGGCCGGCGCGTTCAGACCAGCCCAGCAAGCAGAGAGCCGGTCATGCTCTGTCCACAAAGCCGTGCCCATAGCCGATTGATACTCCGCCGCACATTGGAAAGCAAGGGTCGACTCAGCGCGAGCCCGTGGCGCAGGCTGTCAGCCTGCTGAGCCGGGAGTCGCCTCGGCTTTTCGTCCCTACTCCACCTTGCGCAGCACCATGGCGGAGTTCTTGCTCCCGAAAGCGATGCAGTTGGCAACCGCATGCTCGATGGCGATCTTGCGGCCTGGCTCGGTGATGTAGTCGAGATCGCAATCGGGGTCCGGCTCGTCTACGTTGATGGTGGGCGCGACGACCCCGTCGCGCATGGCGAGCAGGGTCGCGGCCACGCCAGCGGCGCCGCAGGCCCCCTGCGGGTGGCCGATGAGGCTCTTCAGCGACGACCCCGGCAGCTTGTAGGCGTGCCCGTTGAAAGCCAGCTTCACGGCGCGCGTTTCAATGCGGTCGTTCAGCTCCGTGGAGGTGCCGTGGTAGTTGATGTATTGTACGTCCGCCGGGCCGATGCCGGATTCCTCCAAGGCCAGCCCTATGGCGCGCGCCGGTTCTTCACCGCACTCTTCGAGCCGTACGCGGTGGAAGGCCTCGCAGGTGGACCCGTAGCCGGTCACTTCACCGTAGATTTTGGCGCCGCGGGCGCGCGCCTGTTCCATCTCTTCGAATACGAAGAACCACGCCCCTTCCGCGATCACGAACCCGTCGCGGTCGCGCGAGAAGGGCCGCGAAGCCCGCTCCGGCTCCAGGTTCCAGCGCGTCGACATGATGCGCATCAGCTGAAATCCGCGCAGTATCAGCGGCGCGATGGGGGAATCCACGCCGCCGGCCACGATGGTATTAAGTACGCCGCCGCGGATGTGCCGGAACGCGTAACCCATGGCGTCGGTGGAGGACGTGCAGCCGGTGGAGACAATGTGGCTGAGGCCACGGAAACCGAACCGCATCGACACCTCGCTCGCCAGCGTACCGATGGTGCCGGTGGGAATCGTGTAGACGCTGCACTGCTTCTGGTGCCCTGTGTAAAAGAGCCGGTATTGCTCCTCGGTGAAATCCTGGCTGCCGCCTCCAGAGCCCACCATGACCCCGATGCCGCGCAGTTCGTCGCGCGTCATGTGGTCCGGTTCCAGACCCGCGTCCTGCAGCGCCTCGCCTACACTGGCCACCGCCAGCGGCACGGCGCGCGACACGTGCGGCCGGTCCTTCACATCCACGTAAAGCTTCTCATCGAATTCGTCGGGTATCTGCCCGGCGACTTGTACCTGAAATGGCGACGGGTCGAAGCGCGAGATGCGCCTCACTCCGCTGACACCATTGCGGCTGGCCTGCCAAAAGGATTCCCGACCGATTCCGTTGGGGCTCACCGCGCCGATCCCCGTTATCGCAACGCGACGCATTTTATGGTTTTGCCTTTCCTTGTTTGCTCAGTATAGGCTAAAATGAATGACGGCGCGCCCCCAACTGGCAGCCGGGCGCCTGGACCGCGCCCTGGCCGGGCTTCAGGCAGGCACCACCGGCGTGCTGGCAATGCTGCTCTGGCTGGGTATCTGGTCCGCCTGGCAGCGCGAGGATTTTTGGGCCAGCCCCAATCTCCTGGCGGGCGCCTGTTATCCGTCGCAGGCGTTTCACACCGGCCTGGCATGGAGCACTGCCTTCGGCGTGGCGCTCTACATCTTGTTCTACGGTGGTTTGGGAGCGCTGTTTGCGCTGGCTGCCGCACGCCCCATGACTCGTCTCCGCCTGGCGCTCCTCGCGATGACGCTCGGCCTGGGATGGTATTGGATTACCTACCGCTGGCTGTGGAGGGCGGTCCTGCCGCTGGCCGCCATCCTCTATGGAGGGCGCGCCGCGGTCGTGGGCCACTTGATTTACGGAGCCATGCTCGGCCGTTTCCCGCGCTACCTGCCGGGTGAGCCTGTTCCCGAAACAGCTCCGCCGGCCGAACAGGAAGCCGAAGTCAACTCCGGCGCGCCAGCGGACTGAAGCCCTCGGGAGCTGGGAAAGAACCGGTTGGCACGCGGAACCGCCTGCCCGACTCGCCCGCCAACGTTTCGGCGTCAAAATGGGACAGGCGCTTTCGCCTGTCAACCCGCAAATTGGTACACCCTCGCACTTCCGATGCCCATGCAGAGCTGCGACCGTCAGGGAGCGGTCGCCGGGCTGCGAACTCATGATCGGCAACGCTCGCGCCTGCCGCTCCGGCACCTCTGCCAGCCGCGAAGTCACCTGCCCCGCAAGAGTGGAATCGGAGGGCAACTCCTAGGCCAGCTCCACTTCGATTCGCTTCTGCGCGGCATCCAGTTTCACGATCCGGAAACTGCGGATCTGTCCGGCGCGAAGCCCTTCGCCTTTCGCTGCGGCGCCTGAGGCCTCGCCCTTTTTCCATTTCGCTTCCAGCATGGAAGTCAGTGAAGAAAGGTCCGCTTTGTTGGCGGCCGGCTGCGGCGCCCCGTCTCCCGCTTGCTCGCTCTGGATGCGGCAGGTGGCGGGCACTCCCTCGCCCAATTCGACCCGTGCGCGGCTACCGGAGACATCGGTCATGCGCCCCGTCACCACGTCTCCAGGTTTGTGTTCCGCGATGTACTCGTCCAGGCTGGTGGGAACCAGTTGCTTGAGGCCTAGGCGCAGCCGGCGCTTGGCGATGTCGGCCTCCAGCACCAGCGACTTCACGGTCTGCCCCACTTTCAATACTTCCTGCGGATGGTTGATCCGCTTGTCCGCGCTGATATCGCTGACGTGGACCATGCCTTCCACGCCTTCGGCGATTTGCACGAAGGCGCCGAATTTCTGCAGGCTGGTGACGGTTCCTTCCACCTGCGAGCCGACCGGAAACTTCTGCGGCACTTCGGCCCAGGGGTCGCCCAGCGCCTGCTTCAATCCAAGCGAAATACGGCGTTCGGCCTGGTTGACGGCGAGCACCGCCACTTCCACCTGCTCACCGGGTTTGACGGCATCGGACGGCTTGCGCACTTTCTTCGACCAGGACATCTCGGAAAGATGGATCAGCCCTTCCACACCTTTTTCGAGTTCGACGAACGCGCCGAAATCGGCCAGCCGCGTCACCGTGCCCTGCACCCGGTCGCCGGCCTTGTACTTCTCGGCGGCCAGGTCCCATGGGTGCGGCAAAAGCTGTTTGAGGCCGATCGCGATCCGCCGCTTGGCGGCATCCACTTTCAATACCCGGGCTTCCACCTCCTGTCCCGGCTTGAGCACGTCGGACGGCTTGTTGACGCGGCCCCAGGAAATGTCCGCCACGTGCAGCAGGGCATCCACCCCGCCGATGTCGACGAAGGCTCCGAAATCGGTCAGGCTGCGCACCGTACCGGTCACGGTCTCGCCCTCCTTGACCTGGCCGTAAAGCTTCTCCTTGGCCTCGCGCTCTTCCTCTTCCAGCACCGCGCGGCGGTCCACCACCACGTCTTCGTCGGCCGTATCCAGTTTAATGATGCGGCAGCGGATCTCCTGCCCGACCAGTTTCTCCACGTCGGCCGCTTCGCGCACACCCGAGCGCGATGCCGGCATGAAGGCGCGCACGCCCACGTCCACGCTGACGCCGCCCTTGATCACCGCGGTCACCATGCCGGCGATGGGAGCTTTGTCGGCGAATGCCTTCTCGAGCGCCGACCAGTCGCGCGGCCGCTCCACTTTCTGGCGCGACAATTCGTAGTAGCCTTCCGGGTCGCGCCCTTTGATGGAGACGGGGATTTTGTCGCCCCGCTTGACGGTTTCTCCGGCCTTGGTGAAATGCGCCAGCGGCAGGATGCCTTCCGTCTTGAAGCCGATATCCACCAGCACCGATTCGGCGGTGACGGCCACTACCGTTCCATTGAATCCGCGGCGTTCCTGGCCGGCGTGGGAGCTCGTCTTTTCGTATTGCGAAAGAATGTCGGCAAACGATTCGCCGGGCTCGTTGTTGGTTTGAGAATCCGGACCGGCAGACGGGTCCTGATCCAGCATACTCGAGTTGGACATGAGACGTTTCTACACATCATTGTGGCATAATGTAGCGGCGCCAGTCTTGGCCGGTCTTCGCTGCGCCTGCGATCCTGCCGGCCAGCCGGTTTGCGCCGCCCGCGTCCACGGTTATGCCGCGCCTTCCTAACTTCCTCGCCCGCTTTCTTCGCCATGTCCGGCCCCAGGATTTCGTTTGGATCGTGCTGTTTGGCGTGCTGATCGCGCTGCCGCAGATCGGCGACACCCAGGAGATCGTCTTCCTGGTGGCGCTCGGCGTGGCCCAGGTGCTGGAGCCCAAGATTCCCTCCGAGCCGACCACGCGCAGCCGCCTGCTTTGGATTGCCATCAAGCTGGCCCTGGCGTTCATGCTGATCGGATACACCGGCTCCATCAACAGCGTGTACTGGCCCGTACTGCTGCTGCCGGTGGTTTCGGCGGCTACTATGTACGGCGTGATCGGCACTACCCTATGTGCCGCCGTGGCCGGCGCCGCTTACCTGGTGTTTCTGGTGTGGGTGCGCGACCCGTCGGAGATCGTCGTCGACCCGGTGCCGCGACTGGTATTGCTGGCTATGATCGGCAACCTGGCCACGTCGGTGGCGGAGGATCTGCGGAGCCAGACCCGGAAATCGCGCGCCGCGGCCCAGCAGCTTGCCGAGGCCAATCGCCAGCTGCAGCAGGCGGAAGAAGAGAAGCGGCGCGCCGACCGGCTGGCTGCCCTGGGCCAGCTCTCCGCCGGCCTGGCGCATGAGCTGCGCAACCCCCTCGGCACGATTCGCGCTTCCTCGGAAATGTTGACCCGCAACCTTACCGCGGAGAACGAAGTGGCGCGCGAAGTGGCCGGCTTCATCGCCACCGAAGTGGACCGCTGCAATTCGCTGATCACCCGTTTCCTGCAATTTGCCCGACCGCTGCAGCTGAAGGTCGCCCAGGCCGACCTGGCGCAGATGCTGGATCGCGCCGTGGCGCTGGCTGAGCGCGAGGCGCCCGGCATCGCCTTCTATCGCAACTATCAGCCCGACATTCCGCCGTTTCGCTTTGACGCCGAGCTCCTGGAGCGCGTCTTCTACAACCTGCTGATCAACGCCGCCCAGGCCAGCCCGCTTGGCAGCGCGGTCACCTTGAAGACCCGCGCCGCCGCAGGCAAAGCGGAAGTTTCGGTGATCGACCGCGGCTGCGGCATCGATCCGGCGCAGCGCGACAACATCTTCAATCCGTTCTTCACCACCAAGCCCCAGGGCGTGGGGCTCGGCCTGGCGATCGTTTCCAAAGTCATCGACGAACACGGCGGTAAGATAACGGTGGAGAGCGAGCCTGGAAAGGGAAGCATATTTCAAGTAAGTTTGCCGATGGAGGCGGCGCGCGGGCAGTAGGCTGTCACCATCGAGGCAGTCTGGGAGTTGAGTGGGGCTGACCCCCGGGTCCGCGCCCTCGTCCCGCCGTTCGCCCGAAAAGCGTCGCGAATTACCGGCGCAGGGGCCGGCCGCGGACGATGGCGTCCGCCCTACACACATTTATGAAGAAACGCATCCTTGTGGTCGAGGACGAAGAAAAGCTCCGGCGCGTAATCGAGCTACAACTCGCCTCCGGCGGGTTCGACGTCGATAAGGCCGCCACCGCCGAAGAGGCCCTCAAAATCGTCGATCGTGCCGACCTGGTGCTCACGGATCTCAAGCTGCCTTCCATGGACGGCCTGGCGTTCCTCAACGTGATTCGCCGCCAGAACGCGCACGTTCCGGTGATCATGATGACCGCGTTCGGCAGCGTGGAGACGGCGGTGGAAGCGATGAAGGCCGGCGCCACCGATTTTCTCCTCAAGCCGTTTGGCTTGGATCACTTGATGCAGGTGGTTTCGAAGGCGCTCGAAGTGCGCGCGCTGCGCGAGGAAAACCGCGATCTCAAAGCGGAGCTGGGGCGCCGTTATGAGTTCGACAATATCATCGGCCGCAGCTCGTCGATGCAGGAAATCTTCGCATCGATCGAGCGTGTGGCTCCCACTCGCGCCACCGTGTTGCTGGCCGGAGAGAGCGGCGTCGGCAAGGATCTGATCGCGCGCGCCATTCACTTCCACTCGCCGCGGCGCGACCGTCCGCTGGTCAAGATCAACTGCAGCGCCATCCCGGAAAACCTCATGGAGAGCGAGCTGTTCGGCTACGAGAAGGGTGCCTTTACCGGCGCGCAGACCTCCAAGCCGGGCAAGTTCGAGCAGGCCGACACCGGCACCGTGTTTCTGGACGAGATCGGCGACGTGCCGGCGGCGATTCAGGTGAAGCTGCTGCGCGTCCTGCAGGAGCGCGAATTCGAGCGGTTGGGCAGCAACGTGACCCGCCGCATCGACGTGCGCGTGATCGCCGCCACCAACCAGGATCTGCGCGCCGCGCTGGAGCAGGGAACCTTTCGCGAGGACCTGTATTACCGGCTCAACGTGGTGCCCATCGACATTCCGCCATTGCGCGAGCGCAAGCAGGACATTCCATTCCTGGCCAACCATTTCGTGCACAAGCTGGCGCCGGAGAATGGCTGCCAGGTGGAGGGCATCACCGACGCCGGCATGGAAAAGCTGATGGCGTACTATTGGCCCGGCAACGTGCGCGAGCTGGAAAACGTGATCGAGCGCAGCCTGGTGATGTGCACCGGAACGGCGCTCGACGCGGCCGATATCAAACTCGAAGCCGACCGCCGGCCGCGCGCGCAGACCGATGCGCATTTCTTGCCCGAGGGCATGACGCTCGACACCTACGAGCGGGAAATCATCCGCGAAGCCCTGCGCCGCGCCGATGGCAACAAGAGCCAGGCCGCCAGATTGCTCGGCCTGACGCGCAACGCCCTGCGGTATCGCCTCACCCAGATGGGCCTGGAAGCGTAAACGGTTTGGGCCGGCGTTGTTAGCCGTCTTCGGTGGCGCCGGCGGTCTTGCCGCCGGTGTCCTTGTGTTTTATGCGGGCGCGACCACCGCTTGGCGCTCCAAGAAACACCGGCGGCAGAGGCCGCCGGTGCTACGCCATCTCACACGCGGTATGTGTCAGCGCGCCAGTTTTTCACGGCTTGCTTGATGGCTTTTGGCGACAGGCCTTCCTGCGCGGCGCGTGCGGCCAGCGCCACGAACTCATCATCGGATGCAAATCGCAGCGCCACAATCTGCAGCGCGCTCAGACGCGGGTCCAGCAGCTTGCCGGCCAGCACATAGTGGCGCAGGTTCTCCTCGGCGCGGATGGCGCGATCCTGCGCCTTGAGCGGAAACACGCGGCCAAAGATCCAGAGCATTATCGAGGTCACGACCAGCACCACGATCAGCGCCGCGCTGTAGAGGCGCTCGTGGTCGCCCATGGACTTGACCAGATTGACAACCGAGCCAATCAGCGTCAACACCAGAATGGGCGCGAGCACGAAATGATAGGCCGGCACCAGGCGCACATGATTGCCGTAGTTCTGTTCCTGCATGCATTCTCCTTCTGCAGCCGCCGGCGCAGCCGCGGCAGCGTGTCCGGCTCAGAATAGCACGTTGTTGTAAGAGGAAAAAACTTGCTGCGGTGCGTTGATTAGCCTGCCGTAACTTCGGCGGGCGCGCCGTAATGGCTTTCGACGTACGCGTTGAGAATGTCGATGAACTCGGCGACGATGCGCTCGCCTTTGAGCGTCACCGTCAGCTTGCCGTCGACATACACCGGGGCCTTCGGTTCCTCGAACGTGCCGGGCAGGGAAATGCCGATGTGGGAGTGCTTCGACTCGCCGGGCCCGTTCACCACGCACCCCATCACGGCCACCTTCATCGTCTCGACGCCGGGATGATTTTCTTTCCACTTCGGCATTTGCTCGCGCAGGTAGGTCTGTATCTGGTCGGCCATATCCTGGAAGAACGTGCTGGTGGTGCGCCCGCAGCCGGGGCAGGCGGTGACCTGTGGCGTGAAGCTGCGGATGCCGAGCGACTGCAGAATCTGCTGTGAGACGATCACTTCCTCCGTGCGGTCGCCGTTGGGCAGGGGCGTGAGCGATGCGCGAATCGTGTCGCCGATGCCCTCCAGCAGCAGCGGCGCCAGGGCGGCGGTGGTGGCGACGATCCCCTTGGCCCCCAGGCCGGCTTCTGTAAGGCCCAGGTGCAGCGGGTAATCGCAGGCCGAGGCCAGTGCGCGGTAGACATCAATCAGGTCCTGCACGCCGCTCACCTTGGCGCTGAGAATGATCAGGTTGTGCGCCAGGCCGTAGCGCTCCGCGGCGTGTGCCGATTCCACCGCGCTCGCCACCATGGCATCCATGGTCACCTGGCGTGCGTCCTTGGGTTCGGCCGCGTGCGCGTTTTCGTCCATCATGCGCGTGAGCAGCTGCTGATCGAGCGATCCCCAGTTGACGCCGATCCGTACCGGCTTGTGGTTCTCGATGGCCACTTCGATCATGGTGCGGAAGTTGTTGTCGGTCTTGCGGCCGATGTCGGAGTTGCCAGGGTTGATCCGGTATTTGGCCAGGGCGCGCGCGCACTCCGGATATTTCTTGAGCAGGATGTGCCCGTTGTAGTGGAAGTCGCCGATGATGGGCACCCGCGAACCGAACAGGCGCACCGTCTCGACGATCTTGGGCAGGGCGGCCGCGGCATGCTCGGTGTTGACAGTGACCCGCACCAGCTCCGAGCCGGCCTGCGCCAGCGCCAAGACCTGGTTGACCGTGCCGGCGACATCGGCGGTGTCGGTGTTGGTCATCGATTGCACCACGATCGGATGATCGCCGCCGACCTTCACCCCGCCCATATCCACGACCACCGCCTTGCGGCGGACACCTGCAGCCATTCAGTTCCCTCCTCGAGTGGAAACCTTTAGTTTACCAGCGCGACGATTCGGCCCGCACGAACCCCCAGGTAGGACAGACGATCGTTTTGTGTCGTCTGTCTTTTGTTTCATGCCTTTTGTTTTTGTTTTGTGCACCCCGAAAATGACAGACCACGAACCCCGATGGTCCGTCCCACTTCTCTCCGAGAATGTCCTCCGTAGGGGCCGGGCATGCCCGGCCCGCGCGCTCCAACACGGCGTCTTCTCTGTTCTTCCAATCACTTACCCCTCCATTCCCTTGACACACCCCTTACCCTGAAATTGGGATTGTGGCGCCAGACACCGCTACAACCCTTCTCCCCGGCCGGGGAACGTTGCACTGTGTTGGTTCTGAACTTCCGGCGCCCCTCAAAGGCCTGCGGGGTCCCCTAATGG
>Ga0181535_10004034_pt1 | contig 16590 bp, 12 predicted proteins | sample PEATcosm2014_Bin_44_FD_119774 | JGI IMG/M metagenome (GOLD analysis project Ga0181535, IMG submission 119774) | Peatland microbial communities from MTU Mesocosm Facility, Houghton, MI, USA - PEATcosm2014_Bin17_30_metaG | ecosystem: Environmental > Terrestrial > Soil > Wetlands > Peat | place... | reverse complement strand
CTGCTGGGGATTGGACCAGGGCTGCATGTAATGCGGACCGCGGCGGCGCTGTTGCTGCTGCTTGGGGAGAATCTCGGTGTTGATATTGACGACGGCGGGACCGACTTCCTTCGCGATGCGGGAGAAATCGGTGGAAAGCTCGCGGGGAGCGGGGACTGCGAGGGGTTTGGCGTCCGAGCTGTTGACCTGAGACTCCTGACCACGGACCTGGTGCGCGAGGAAGGAGCCGACCAGGATGCAAGCGGAGAGGGTGGCCAGAATGGTGAACGTCGAAGCCAGGCGGCTGTAGCGGAACCGCCCAAGAAGGGATTTCATTTTGAATCGTACCTCGTGATCTTTGAGGGCGTGACGCTGAGGCGTCGCCCTCACTTCAGTATAGAACCCGGGAAAGGAGGCGGCGGGTGCGCTCCGGTGGATGAGCCTCGCGTGTTCTTTTAGACGCGGTTTGGGCGGGTGGGGTTACCGGTTTAGCCCGGAGCTGGGAGATGGGAGCTGGGAGCCGGGAGCTGGGAGCAGGGAGCGAGAGGCGAGGGGAAGACGAGCGAGAAGCGAGGGGAAGACGAGCGAAGAGCCGGTGAGAAATCAGCGATGAGCTCCACGCTTCCTGCTTCCAGCTTCCTGCTAGAGGGGGACGCCTTCGTGGCTGCTGGTTTGGACGGGGGGCGGGAGAAGTTCGGTGAGGGCGATGCCGGCGAGGATGAGCAGAGCGCCGGAAGCGCTGCGGCGGCCGAGGCGTTCTCCGTAGAAGAGGAAGGAGGTGAGCCAGGCGAAGACCGGCTCGAGCGCGAGGATGAGGGCGGTATGGGTAGCGGGGAGAAATTTTTGGGCCCAGGACTGGATGGTGAAAGCGGCGGCTGTGGCGAAGACGGCGGTGACGAGGAGCGCGACGAGGACGGAGGCGGACCAGTGGACCCAGGGGCGTTCGAGGAGGGGGAGGCTGGCGGCCATGAAGATGGCACAGAATCCGACCTGAAGGACGGCGAGCTGCTCGAAGGGAACGCGCGGGGAGAGATGCGCAAGGGCCAGGACGTGAAGGGAAAAGCCGAGGGCACAGCCGAAGGTGAGGAGGTCGCCGAGACCGATGGAGCGGAAAGAAAGGCCTGTACCGGGGGGAGTGGTGAGCAGGACGATGCCGGCGAAGGCGACGAGGGCTCCTGCGAACGCGTTCCAGCGTGGAGGGTGAGAGGTGCGCGGGCGGAGGCCGGGAATGGCGGCGAGCAGCTGGGCGAGCACTGGAACCAGGACGACGACCATGCCGGTGATGAAGGCGGATTTCGAAGGTGTGGTGAGACGAAGGCCGGCGGTCTGGAACTGATAGCCCAGAGCGAGGCAGAAGCCGACGATGGCGCCGGCGAAGAGGGAGTGGCGAGTCATGCGTCCGAAGTGGCCGCGGTAGAAGATGGCCAGGCAGAGGAGGGCCAGGGTCATGCGGATGAGGTTGAACAGGAGGGGGGAGATGGCGGAGAGCGCGTCCTTGACGATGACGAAGGTCGAGCCCCAGATGGCGACGACGATGATGAGAAGGACGTGAGCGCGCAGGGAGCGGGATGCCGGCGCCGGGGGGTGAGACATGGGGGAAGAGTAGCAGGGAGGCAGCTAAAGAGCGGTTAGCTAAAAAGCGGGTAGCTAAAGAAAGGTTAGCTAAGAAGCGGTTAGCTAAAGAGCGGTGAGCGCGATTTGGCCTTCGCAGGAGCCGTCTTTTCGGACGCGCCAGATTCGGCTCGCCGTTCGGCTCGCTCTGCGCTAATCGTCTCGCGGCTGACCGTTTCCTCGCAAACCACTTGTTTCGATGGTCACCGCCATCATGGCGAGGGGCTGCTGAGAGGACGCGCAGGGCACATTTTGGGGGCCGATTACGGCAGGCTGCCAGAGTATGCTTAGATCAGGTTATTGATCTCTCTGGCTATCCGTCGTACTCTCAGGCGGCATCCTTCTTGCTGTGGCCTCCCCAGACCACGCAGCTCCGGGAGAAAAGACTCCGATTCATGCAGAACATCCTTCTGGACATTCTGATCATCGGCCTGCTGGTGGTGCTGTTCTGGTCGATTTACCGCAGGCAGGCGACGGTGCGGGTGCGGTTCTGGCTGCTGGGTTGGTTCTTCGTCCTGATTCATTTTGGATTTCTGCTGCATGCGCCTCCGGACGTGTGGGGGGCGAAGCTGATGGTGGCAGTGGCGATGAGCGCGCTGCTGCTGTCGGGCGCGGCCTTCGCGTTGTCATCGGCGCTGGTTTGGGAGCGGGGATGGAGATTTGCCGCGCCGGCGTTGCTGCTGAGCGTGCCTCCGGTGGCGTATGTGACGGTGGCTACGCTGTGGGCGGCGCCGGCGGCATTGCTGCTGGGGCTGGGAGCGGCGGCGCAGGCCTCGTATGTGGCGGTAATCCTGCGGTTCGGAAAAGGGCGCGGAGGCGCGGGGACAGATGCGCGGGCAGCGGTGGCGCAGCGCTGGGGTTGGGCGATTGCCGGCAGTTGCACAGTGTGGCTCGGTTATGACGTGCTGCATGGCCAGGTGGACAACAGCATTTATCCGCTGCTTTCGGAGATTTATTTTCTGAATGCGGTGCTGTACTGGGAGGATTTTCGGCGGAAGTCGGCTGGGGTGCTGGTATCGGTTTGCGGGCTGGCGGCATGGGGAGCGGTCTTTCCCAGCGCGCTGACGCTGCAGGCGCTTTTACCGCAGGTGAATGTAATCGGCGAGATGTGGAATGTGCCGAAGTACTTTGTGGCATTCGGCATGATTCTGACGCTGCTGGAGGAACAGAAGCGGGAGGCGGATGCACGGAGCCAGGAGTATCGGGTGCTGTTCGATAACAATCCGCATCCGATGTGGATTTTCGATGCGGAGACGCTGCAGTTTCTGGCCGTGAACGACGCGGCGGTGGCGGGTTACGGGTACAGCGCGGAGGAGTTCCGGGGGATGACGCTGCGGGATATCCGGCCGCTGGATGAAGTGGAGGCGATGGAGCAGACGGTGTCGAGAACAACGGATGACGAAGCGGTGATCGTGTCCGGACCGTGGACGCACATTCTGCGGGACGGGCGGCGGATTCAGGTGGAGGTTTCGGCGCACAGCATCCAGTTCGAAGGGCGGCGGGCGAGGGTCTCTCTGGTGCAGGACGTGACGGAACGGCAGCAGCTGCACCACAGGCTGGTGCATCAGGCGCACCACGATATGCTGACGGGGCTTCCGAACCGGCTGCTGCTGCTGGATCGGATGGAGCAGGCGCTGGCTTCAGCCGCACGCCGCGGCAGGAAGGCGGCGGTAATGTGCATGGACATCGACCGGTTCAAGCAGATCAACGACACGTATGGGCACGCGGTGGGGGATGGGTGCCTGAAGCAGGTGGCGGATCGTCTGAAGAGCCGGTTGCGCGCCGAAGACACGGTGGCCCGCTCGGGGGGCGAGGAGTTCACGGTGGTGGTGGGCGATCTGGTGTCGGCGGAGGACGCGGTGCGGGTGGCGGAGGATCTGCTGGGCTCGCTGCGGAAACCGCTGGTTGCGGATCAGTATCCGATCGATGTAACGGCGAGCTTTGGCATCGCGATGTATCCGGACCACGGTGTGGAAGCGGGGGCGCTGTGGAGGAGCGCGGACGCGGCGATGTACCGGGTGAAGCGGTCGGGAGGCAACGACTACGCTCTGGTCTCGCAGGACATCAGCCAGTCGACGACGGAGGCGAACGAACTGGAATTAACCATGCGGCGGGCGCTGAAGGAGGGCGGCTTTGAGGTTTACTACCAGCCGCAGTACCGCGCGGACGGGGGGCTGTGCGGGCTGGAAGCGCTGCTGCGGCTGCAGCACCCGAAGTTCGGAATGGTGAGTCCGGATCGATTTATTCCCATCGCGGAGGAGAGCGGCCTGATTGTGCCGTTGGGGAACTGGGCACTGCGGGAGGTGTGCCGGCAAAGCGAGGAATGGAGAGGGCGGGGGCTGGAGGTTCCACGGATTGCGATCAACGTGTCGCCGCTGCAGTTTATGCGGATGGACTTTTCGCGGCAGGTGCGGCAGGCGGTGCTGGAGAGCGGAGTGGCGCCGGATAATCTGGAGATCGAGATGACGGAGACCACGGTAATGAGGAATCTGGAGGATCTGGCGCGGCAGATGCGGGACCTGGCGGAGTTGGGCGTTCATTTTTCGGTGGACGATTTCGGGACGGGATATTCTTCGCTGCAGCATCTGCATCAGCTGCCGATAGAGAGGTTGAAGGTGGACCGGTCGTTCGTGGACCGGGTGTGCGAGTCGAATGGGACGCGTGCGCTGGTGGAGGCGATTCTGTCGCTGGCGCACAGTCTGGGGCTGCAGGTAGTGGCGGAAGGGGTGGAGAGGGAGGAACAAGCCGAAGCGCTGGCGGCGATGCGATGCGACATGATGCAGGGGTTTCTGTTTGCACCGCCGCAGCCGGCCGAGGACATTCCAGCGCTGATCCGGCTGGGACACGCGCCGACGGGATGGAAGGCTGCGCCCGCGGAGGCGTCAGCGTAAGGGGTGTTGGAGGGGCGCGGGGCGGTATCAGGGCAGGACACACGCTGGGCAGGACTCGTTGACCAGGGAGGAGCAGGGCGGTAGACTCGAATTACGCTTTTTTGCAGCGGAGCGGTAGTTTCGTGGCCAAATGCATGGCGACCCGCCAGCTCTGTTTCTGTGGATTGTCCGGAAGCAAGCCCGTCTTTTTCCTGCACGGCCGCATGGTGGAATTATCTGCAGCGGCAAATCATACCAGGGCTGCTGGCGCCGGGTTTCTGCCGGAAATATCCGGCCATGAGAGGTTAAGTGCAACAGTTGACTCGCGGTAAACAGATCTCCCTGGTTCCGGAGACCAAGGATGTTTCCCTCACCGATCTGTGGCTGGTGATGCGGAAGAGACGTGTGCTTCTGCTGATCACGGCCCTGGGTGTTGGGTTGCTGGCCGTGGTGGGGGGATTGGTTCGCGGAAAGAGTTACACTGCGGCAGGCGAAGTGCGCGTGCAGCCCGGTTCCGCCTCGGAGCTGAAGCAATCGATCTCGTACTCGATTGGGTCTGGCTCCGGGACGCTGGATATCATCATTGAGAGCGATATTCGTATCCTCGAGAGCGACACGCTGCTGGCAGCGGTAGGGGAGAAGCTGGATCTGGCCAACAATCCGGCTTTCATGAACAGCGGGAGCCGTTTCTCGTTTACTTCGGCGTTCTCGAAGAAGCCGGCGTCAGGTTCGCACCAGACCATGGACGATCCGGTCGTCCGCAATGCGGTAATCGGGAATCTGCGTGGCCATCTGTCTGTGACGCGAATCCCGCGGACGCAGATGATCACGATCGCGTATACGAGTGCCAATCCGAAGCTTTCGACGGAAGTGGTGAACGCGCTCGAGAACGAATTTATCGAGAACAATTTCGCGACGCACTACAACACCACGCAGCAGGTGACGAAGTGGCTGACGGGGCAGATGGACGATCTGCGGAGCGTGGTGCAGAGTTCGCAGAACAAGATGGTGGATCTGCAGCGCAAGCTGGGAGTGATGGCGCTGGATCCGGATCACAGCCTGATGCTTCAGGAAATCGGAGGACTGGAGAAGAGCGTCGCGGATGCTTCCGAGCAGCGTCTGCTGGCGGAAGCGCGGTACCGGATTATCCGTTCCCTGCCGCCGGATCAGATTCAGGAGATTCCGCCGACGGCCCAGGGGCAGGTAATGATTGGATCCGAGGGGTTGTTGGCGAGTCTCCGGGCGCAGAGATCCGGGGCCGAAACGGAGCTGTCGCGGCTCCAGCCCGTGTACGGTCCGAATTATCCGCAGGTGAAACAGCTGCGGGCGCAAACCGATACCCTGAACCAGGAGATCGGAGAGCAGGAGCGGCGGGTGGTGGCGGAGGCGAATGATTCCTTTGCCCTGGCCCAGAGCGCGGAGGCCAAGGCGCAGGGAATGCTCAACGCGAAGATTCACGATGTGTACGGCCAGCGCGACGATCTGGTGCAGTACATGCTGCTGAGCCAGGAATACGACTCGAACCGGAAGATGTACGAAAGCATCGTGGGGCGGCTGCGGGAGGCGGCGGTGGATGCGGGACTGGACGCGGCCGACATCAGCAAAGTGGACATGGCTTCGGTGCCCCTGGGGCCGTCGAGCACGTCGCCCATGAAGCTGGGATTGATCGGCATGCTGTTTGGCTTCTTTGGGGGATTCACTCTTGCGCTGTTCCTCGAGAAGATGGATACCCGGTTGCGCGATGCGCATGAGATCCAGGAGATTCTGGGGCTTCCATCGCTGGCGATGATTCCGCAGAGCCACTGGAAGAGCAAGGGATCGGATCTGGAGTGGGTCGTAGGTCCGGAGTTACTGAGGGATCCGCGTTCGCCGTTCTCAGAGTCTTTCCGGGCGCTGCGCACCTCGATGCGGCTGTCGACCACCTCACGGGAGTCGAAGGTGATTGCGGTGACCAGTTGCCAGCCGGCGGAGGGCAAGTCGACGGTGTCGGTCAACATGGCCGCGGTGCTGGCGCAGGGCGGCAAGAAGGTTGCGCTGGTGGATACGGATATGCGGCGTCCGTCGGTGTATAAGCGGCTTCGCATGGAAGGCGGGAAGGGTTTATCCGAGGTTTTGACCGGATACTACACCCTGGATGAAGTGACCCAGACGCACGAGACGCTGACCACGCTGGACGTGATTCCATCGGGGACGGTGCCTCCGCTGCCGGCGGATTTGCTGGGGTCCGATCAAATGACGGAGGTGGTGCGTCAGCTGCGGGAGAAGTATGACTATGTCATCTTCGACACGCCGCCGGTGCTGTCGGTGACCGATCCTGCGATCGTGGCGGCGCAGGCGGATGGCATGGTGCTGGTGATCCGGCAGGGCTACTGCACACGCCGGATGCTGGCGCGCGCGGCGGAGATCCTGCATGAGCTGGACGTAAAGGTCTACGGATTTGTGTTCAACGGTGTAGATGCTTCTCTGCCCGAGTACTACGGCTATCTCGGCTATTACACGTATGAGTATGGCAAGTAAGTATGGCGTGCGGTCGAGCGAGCACAAAGGGAGACATGGAATGAAAGTCGGGTTAGGCGGCAAAGTGGCAGTTATGGCGGTGTTTCTGGGAAGGATAGGCATGGCCGTCCCAGCCATCGCACAGTTCGCCGGCCCCGCGGTGGGCACGCCGTCGAACGAAACGACAAGCGCGCTGGCGGCTATGCGGGCTCAGTACAGCGACGTGAAGATCATGCCGGGAGACGTAATCTCGATTGCAACCTATGGTGCACCGGAACTGACCACTACAGCGACGACCAGTGTTAACAATCCCTGGGGGACCGGGGCTGGGAGTGTGGTTGGCCTGAAGGTTGGAGCGCAGGGCGAGATTGTTTTGCCCTATTTGGGAGTGGTCAAAGTCGCGGGAATGACTCCATCGGAGGCGGCGCTTTACCTGGAAAAGGAACTGAAGGAGAAGGGAATCCTGGTGGATCCCCAGGTGACGGTTTCGCTGGTCGATTCTCCGACGCGGGCGATTACGGTTTTGGGCGAAGTGCAGAAGCCGTCTCCGGTGCCGGCGTTCGGACAGCTTCGATTGCTGGACGTGATTTCTGCGTGTGGAGGATTTACTCCGCTGGCCAGCCATACCATCACGGTGCGGCGGCCAGGCGAGTCTGAACCGATCACGGTGATTCTGGGAACCGATCCCAAGATGACGGATGAAACCAATATTCCGCTGATGGCGGGAGACACCGTCATTGTGCCGAAGGTGGGCAATGTATTTGTGGTAGGGCAGGTGAAGACGCCGTCGGCCATTCCGCTTTCCAGCAACTCGCCGATTACTGTGATGCGGGCGATTGCCATGGCTGGAGGTTTGAACTATGGCGCCGCTCTTTCCAGGGTGGTGATCATTCGGAAAACGCCGGACGATCAGCATGTGGAGATTCAGATGGACCTGAAGAAGGTGATGCGCGGGAAGGAAAGGGACGTTGCGCTGGCCTCCGACGATGTGCTTCTGGTACCGACCAACGGATTCAAGGCGGGCATGGCGGTGGGCGGCGCGGGAGTTACGACCGGAGTGGTTAGCGGCTTGATTTACCGCGTGCCATGAGGGATGCCGGAAGCCTGCGGCTATGAGGGCGAGGCCCCGGCATTCTCCTGGGTGATTCTTGAGGATGTCCCGACGGCTTCTGTTTCTCAGTCGGCAGTCTCGACGAGGGTCTCTGACCATTTATGACGGCCATTGCGCGGACAGGGTCTTGCCGGAGGATGTTTATTACAAGGTGTAGGGTGTAACTGGTCACTATGTCTCCCAAACTGGTTATTTCACCGCTTTTGCTTGCCTTCCTGGTTGCGTTTCTGGTGGCGGGGGAGCTGGCGTCCGGAACGAGCGTCTATTTTGCCTTCATGGCGGCGTTGGCGGTCTCATGTGCCTTTGTAACTTACAATACTCTGGGCGGTTTGGGCAGCATCAGTGGAATAGCTTTCAGCAGGTTCGCGCTCAGCACTGTGATAATCTGCCAATTTTGCAAAGTTCTTGTGTTTGAAAGGGCGGACGAGCATCTGGATGTACCGCAACTAACGATTACCGTCTATGGTGTCTACTTCTTCTTCCTGATGTTGGGGACTTTTGTGTTTTCGCGGTTACGGTTGCCGTTGCCTAAACCCGCCGAGCCTGACACTTCAACACAGTCAAGGTATCTCTATCTCCTGTCGTTCGTGGGAGGGGTGGCGGGCACTTTGGGGCAAGCAGCACTGGATTTAGCGGGAGGCGCAGGAGCGCTTTCGCTCGCGCACGGATTCGCGCGGGCTCTCGCTTATTTGCTGCCGTTTTCGCTGGTTCTGGCAGTTGACGCCCGCATACGGAGCACACACGGCCGGCACAGCGTGGGCTGGATGGCCGTGTGGCCGATGGTCTCCATGTTCGCGATGAGTTTTATTTTTGCAGCGCGGACCGCTTTCCTGATGCCTGTCGCGATTGTCTTTTTGACATGCTATGTCCGCGGTTTCAAGTTCGGAAAGCGGCACGTTGCAGCGGCCATAGGAGTAGCCGTGGCTTTCTTTCTCATCGTTTCGCCCTATTATCTCTACGCGCGCGGCTTGACGGTTCACACGACGATGGCAGAACAGGCCTCAGCAATGGTTAGATCGCTGGAGACGGCTCCGGGGGAATGGGAGACGATCAAGACCACAGTGGGAAATGCTGTTCTGGAGTCGCCCGGAGCCGTCAATTACTTTGCGACTCCCGGTGCGGTTACGCTGAACAGGTTCGCTCTGATCGCGCCGGATAGTACCCTGATCTACGCATGTTCGAGCGGGTTTCACTACGGTTGGGAATCACTAAGAGAGGATTTTTTCAGCGGCATACCGCGCTTTCTCTCTCCCGACAAGGCCGCGGTGGGATCTGGCAAATACCTCGGTCATCTGGACGGTCAGGAACCCGATGCGATCGAGACAACAAATTCCACGATTACCACTATATCCGACAGCTACGGTGCATTCAGCTGGGCGGGGGTCGCTGCCTTTTCGTTTCTCGTGGTGCCGCTGATATTTGTGGTTTACGAAAGCATCTTCGATATGCGGAGACCATGGGGAACGGTGGCAACCGCGCTTTTTCTGCTTCAAGGCACGGAGGGAAGCATGGGTCACAGCATTCTGGATATGATGATCAAGGACCCGGCCTACGTCATCATCATTTCGTGGTGTGTGATGTGGGTGGTCAGGATGATTCCGGCTACTGGCGACCGCGCGGTGCGGCTCAGAGCCGCGGATGGGGGAGCGGTTGCGACCGATGCGTTGGTCGCGTCAGGAGACTGAGTTCCGGGCGGGAAGGCGCCCATCAAGGCGGTTGAGGACTCGGGCGGCCGGATTTGGGCACCATACTGTCCACAGGCAGAGGGAGAATGCGGGACTGGAAAGAAACGGTTTACGAATCCTATGTTTCAAGCGGCCACGTCCAGGAGTTCGGAGGGTCGGCAGCCGAGTATTTCGAGCCACGGCGAGCGTATTTTGAAGCGATCATCCGCAAGCACTTTCCGTCCGATCGCAATTGCCGGGTGTTGGATATCGGATGCGGCCACGGCGCGTTGCTCTATTTTCTTCACGAGGCGTCGTTCCGCAACGTCCGCGGAGTGGATGGTTCGAGGGAGCAGGTTGAGCTTGCACAGCGGCTTGGAGTGCCGGGGGTCGAGTGGGGGCGGGCGCTGGAATTCCTTCGGGAATGCGAGCCGGCCGGCGCGGAGGTCATCTGTCTCTTCGATGTGCTGGAACATCTCGACCGGCAGGAGGCATTCGAACTTCTGACCGAAGCGCGCCGCGTTCTCTCACCCACCGGGATTTGCATCGGACATGTTCCTAATGCCGAGGGAATATTTGGCGCTCGAATCCGATATAGCGATCTGACTCACGAACAATCGTTCGCGGCGTCCTCTATAAGGCAGATGTTCGGCTCTCTGCATTTCGGCGCCGTGGAGTGCTTCGAGGACAAGCCGACCATTCACGGAATCAAGAGCCTGGTGCGTCGAGTTTTGTGGGAATGCGGAAGTTTGCCATTCCGCCTTTTGTATCTTGCAGAGACGGCGTCCTCGGGAGCCATCCTGTCGCAGAACCTGCTCTTCAAGGTGCACCGACAGAAGGCTACGGTTTAGTTGGACTCGCATTCAGCAATTGGAGGAGTTGCATGGCGCGATGGGTGTATTGGTGCCGAGCAGCTACCGCAGCGTGAGCGCGGTCAACAAGATTCCTTCTTGCCGAGTCGTCCGCAATATAGCTCCTCGCTTTCTCGACGCATTCGTCCAGGTTTGAGAAGTATTCTGCGGTTTCGCCTTCGGGAAAGAGCGTAGTAGCACCTCTGCTGCGCGTAGAAAGGAGGAAACCGCCAGCCCCCGGTACTTCAAAATGTCGCATGATGAGGCCATCGGGAATGCCGTCGATCGTATGCTGCTGCCTTAAGACGTTGATGCAGATTGCTGACTCGCGAATGACTCGCGCAGCGTCGATCAGGCGCAGCTCCCTTCCTTGCCAGCAGTGGCGGACCCTGCTGAAGGGGATGGTCTTGTTTCCCCAAAAGCTTCCGTAGATGCGGAGTGGAATCTGACGGGCCAGTTTTTCCAGGAATCGCTCCCTGTGCCTGTCCCACGTGCCAAGAAACAGCACACCGGGCCACGTTCCCTGCGGTTGACTGTTCTGGCAGGGGAATATTTCGGGATCCCAGGCGAAGGGAAGGAATGCAGCATTGCGGACGCCTGAAGCTTTCAACTTCTCGACGAGACGCTCGCTCCAGATCAGACACAAGTCGGCCGCGCGGGCAGCAGGGAGGGTTTCCGGTCGGGCGGCATAGTGCGGTGGGAAGGGGTTGTCAGGGTAGAAGCATGCCACCCGTATGCCCCTGCCCCGAAGACTGTCCAGCGTCGCTGCCGAGACAAACTCGAGCGTCAGAATCAGCACGGCTCGTGCTCCGGACTCAATCGCGCTGTCCTGAAGGCAACGGTTGAAGTCCCTTGATGCACGGTCCCGAAAAAAATAACTCCGAATCGTCAGTCGACGGCCTATGCGGTCACGTACCAGCCAACCCAGTCGATGCCAAGACGCTCGCGTATCAAAAATATGGGTGCGCACCCCAATTTCGTCGAACGCCCGCCGATAAGAATCACCCAGATCGCCTGGCGAGAAGTGACCGACCAGCATAATAGATTCGATTGACAATTTAGTGGCTCACTCGCGACTTGCTCCGATCAAAAAGGCGACCTTGCAGGATATGCAGGCGTTTTCTTTATGACTTGCTGCACTCAATTCCGAGGCAATTGTCCCACCTTCCTGGATCTTCCACTTCCCTGAAACGCGAGTCTGCTGAATCGCCGATCCGGGCGCGGCGGATGTTACGGAAGCCGGCAATCTCAAGTTCCCGGGAAAGAGACTTGTAATCCCACATCCACAGGTGCCTGCTTCGGCCGAACAGCATTTGTGGGAGTCCTGACAACCCTCGCAATTGAGTCTTTGTGCCCAGAAGGCTTTCCTCCATAAAACGCGAAGCCGCGTCCGCATGGTCATCGGCAACATAGCTCTTCGCCAGATATTCGAGGTCCGGTAACACCATCCGGAAAGTTCCTCCGGGCTGCAGGTAGACATGAACATTCCGGACAGCTATGCGCAGCTCCTCGAGGGCCATATGTTCGAGGACATGGGAGCAATATGCGGCCTTTGCAGAGCCAGGCGGGACCGGCAATCCCTTAATCACGTCGCCAAACTCGATATTACGGGGGTAGCTGGGAAAGCCTCTCCTTACCAGGGCCGCTTTCAGAAACGGAAAGTTTCGCTGTAACCAGAACGCCGGACCCGCATCGAAGTTGCGCCAGCTGTGCGGAGCGCAAAGGCCGCAGCCGAATTGAAGGTACTCGCCATTGCTGGTCGCCGTGGTCGGTGTGTTATCAGCCGAAGCGGCCGACTGCTGGATCATTCATGCTCCTTGATGGTTTGAGTCAGGTCTTACGGTACATAACCCGGCACAGCAAATGCCAGTGCCTGTCGAAAACCAGCGACATTCTGTTCGAAGCTATATTGGCGAATGAGGCGGAGGCTGTTTTCCCCCATGATAGTGCGCAGGTCAGGTTCGGCAATTAAGCGACGGAGGTGCTGGGAAAGGGCATCGACGTCGAAAGCGGGATAAACAAAACCATTGAGCCCATCCTGCACCAAATCCGGCTGACAGCCAACCTGGTCGGTGACAACGACGGGACGGCCCGCATTCATGGCTTCGTTCACGACGAGTCCCCAGGTCTCGTCATAGGAGGGCAAAACGAAAGCATCGCAGAGATCGTAGAACCGAGGTAGCTCGGTCTGATTGCGGAAGCCGAGAAAGCGGATGCTGGAAAGGCCGGATTCACGGACGCGTTTTTCGAGGTTGGCGCGTTCTTCGCCGTCGCCGACGATGAGGAGATAAGCCGGCGGATCCACGCGAGGGGCGGGCGCGAGACGGATGTACGCCTCGACGAGATCGATGCAGCGTTTGCGGGTCTGAAGTTTGGAGGCATAGAGAACGATGGGCCGTCCAGGCTCGAGGCCGAGTTCTTTGCGGAAATTCTCGCGGCGAGGAGCGGCCTCCAGGGCCTTCTTCTGAAAGAAATCGTTGTCGACGGCGTAGGGCATCGTAAAGGAGGGAAAGTCTCTTCCGAAATAGTGCTGCCAGTATTTCCGATTATCTTTGCCGATGGGAAGGACGCAATCGGTTGCGGTTCGGAGAATGGTAAAGAAGATTTGTTTAGCAGCCAGGGTAAACTTCGAGCGCACATGGTCATGCAGATTGGATTCGGTGCGCAGAATCACCGGAATGCCCAGGAGTTTGGCGGCAAAAACCGCATTGAGGCTCGCCAGAGTGCTGTAGCTGAAAACCCAGGCTACATCGAAGCGCCCCTTGCGGAGGCGATTGAAGATTCCCCAGTTGAGCGGTTTTGCGAAGCCAAGTTCGTCGCCATCTCCCAGCCGGGGAAGAAACTCATATTTGTAGCCATCGAGGAGGGGAACATCCCATTGAACGTGGACGCCGAATCCGCTGTCCCTGTAACCGCGCACGGACTGATCGCTGCTGAAGAAGACGGTCAGGTCGATGTCGGGCTCGAGGGCGATACGCCGCAGCAGCGGCACCTGATACTGGATGGGATGGGTGACGAAGTAGGCGACGCGAACAGTTCGTTTTGACGGGGCGCTGGGAGGCGGGGTTTCTACAGTGCTGTTGGCTGAAGTCGAATGCATTATTGCGGTGGGCCAGGCGGGGAAGCGGGCATCACTCTATCGCCATGATAACATCGGGATCGAAGTCGATCAAAACAGCAGTGGGACCGCCGGAAACGATGGCTGGCAGGCCCTGAATCCCATGAGCCGGGATGACGCCGCAACGCTCCCATTCGGAGGAACTTTCTGTCTCTGGATAACGGAAAGGAAACGGACACTCGCGTTCTGGTGACTGGTGCTGCGGGATTTTTGGGATCGCATCTTTGCGACGCGCTGCTGGGAGAGGGCCATCGCGTGGTGGGGGTGGACAACCTCAGCACCGGCAATCTGGGCAACCTCGAACATTTGCAGAATGAGCCGCGGTTTGATCTGACCGAGAAGGATATTTGCGAGGCTTTCGACGTGGGCCGGGTGGACTATGTCTTCAACTTTGCGTCGCCGGCCAGCCCTGTGGAGTACACGCGTATCGGGATTGAGACGCTCCGTGTGGGGTCGGAAGGAACGAGGAACGCGCTGGAACTGGCCAGGAAATACGAGGCGGGTTTTCTGCATGCATCGACGTCGGAGTGTTATGGAGACCCGACCGTACATCCGCAGCCGGAGAGTTACTGGGGACACGTGAATCCGGTGGGTCCGCGTTCTGTGTATGACGAGGCGAAGCGGTTTGCCGAGGCAATGGTGATGGCGTATCACCGCTACTATGGTGTGGACACGCGGCTGGTGCGGATTTTCAATACCTATGGGCCGAGGCTGCATGGCAGCGATGGACGGGTGATCTCGAACCTGATGATGCAGGCGCTGCGTGGCGAAGATCTGACGATCTATGGGGACGGCACGCAGACACGCAGTTTCTGCTACGTTTCCGACGAGATCGACGGAATCCTGCGGCTCGCGCGTTCAAACGAGCGTTTCCCGGTGAACATCGGCAATCCGGTGGAGTGGACGATTCTGGAATGCGCGCGGCAGGTCCTGGAGGTGACCGGATCTTCCAGCAAAATTCGGTTCGCTCCATTGCCGGAGGATGACCCGGTGCAGCGGCGGCCGGACATCACGAAGGCGAAGCAACTGCTGGGATGGGAACCGAAGATCGATCTGAGAACGGGGCTGAAGCTCTGCCTTGAATATTTCCAGAGACTGGTGGAGCGCGGGGAGAGGGCCACGCCGGCGTGAGGGGACTGGCCGGGGACCACGAGAGCGTGGTTCGTGCAACAGGGTGGAGAGGGAAGCGGGGGCCGTGTTTTAACAAGGTCAATCGAGTGTCCCGGTTTCGCATCGGCCCGTCAGCGCGGATAATCGATGCCGATTGTCCCATTTCTGAACACTCCAGGGCGGATGGAGGCGATCGGGTCTGAGCAGCGGAGTGGCAGGTGAAAGTCCCTGATATATTGGAGACTGGATCAGTGGCCCGGTTTGAGCCTTGCGCCAAATCCGGGGTTTCTGCCAATATCTGAAAGGACAACTCCATTGTGTTGATGATTCGTCTGGCGCGCGTGGGCGCGCGCAAACAACCGTATTACCGCGTGGTGGTGATTGAGAAGGATCGGGCGCGGAACGGGCGTTCGGTGGAGGTGGTAGGCACCTATAATCCCCGAACGAGTCCGGCTTCCATCGATCTGAAACTTGAGCGTATCGAGTACTGGAAGGGCAAGGGAGCGCAGGCGTCGGACAGGGTCGCAAAACTGCTACGCTCCGGTCCTTCGACAACGGGTCAGCCTGTCGCTTCGAAGAAGGGCGCTCCGGAGAGCACGGACGCTCCAACGGCGGCCTGATCCGGCGATTTGCGGAGGTCGACCGCTCGCCTGTTCCAGATACCTCCCACAGAGTTACTTTTGCACCTCCGGGGCGAGAAAGTCTGCGGATTGTTCTTTTGCCGGTCGCAGCCTTACGGTAGTATCCGCGATAACCCCGGAAGAGATGAACGACGTGTGTCTTCCCAATGGGGGCAGGATGAATCAGACAACAGATAAACCCGATGACATGCGGGAACTGGTAACACAAATTGCACGAGCGTTGGTGGATATTCCCGAGGCAGTCGTTGTTGAAGCGGTGGAACGAGAAGAGAGTACGGTGTTACGGCTCCGGGTTGCTCCCACGGATGTGGGCAAGGTAATCGGGAAGCAGGGTCGCACCGCACGTTCTGTGCGTACGATCCTGGGTGCTGTCAGCATGAAGCACCATCATCGATACACACTGGATATTCTCGAAGAAGACCACGAGGGAGCCGCCGACGGCGAGGAGTAGCGAGAGCGGGAAGGAACGGCGCCCCCCCCGTCCAACCAACTCGCGCGAGCCGATGGATGATTCAGCGTCCGGCACGCCGGTGTCGAACGTGCTGGGTCCGGCCGCTGGCGCGGACAACTCCGCTTCGGTTCGGCCTGAGTGGGTGCTGGTGGCGCGGCTGATCCGTTCTCACGGGCGACGCGGCGAGCTGGTGGCTGAGATCCTGACGGATTTTCCTGAACGATTCCACGAGCGAACACGACTTTTTCTGATTCCGCCGGAGCGGGTGGGCTCTCGTCCGCGCGAGGTGCAGCTGGAGAACTTCTGGTTTCTGCGCAGCCGGATGGTCATGAAGTTCCAGGGTATTGACTCGATCAACGAGGCCGAGGCGCTGCGGGGCTTCGAGGTAGCGATTCCTGCCGCGGAGCGCACACCGCTGGAGGCGGGTTCGGTTTACATCAGCGACCTGATTGGGTGCCGGCTGATCGACCTGAATCGCGATGGCCGGGACGTCGGCGCCATCGTCGATGTGGACCGCGATTCTTCAAGCACGGAGTTGCTGGTTGTGCACCCGGCCGGGGGTGGCGGGGACCTGCTGATTCCGTTCGTGGCGGAGTATGTTGTTTGCGGGGATGCGGGGAAACGGAGGGTCGAGATGCGGCTTCCCGAAGGGCTGCTGGAGATCAATGGTCCGATGACGGAAGAAGAG
>Ga0181535_10004030_pt1 | contig 16605 bp, 10 predicted proteins | sample PEATcosm2014_Bin_44_FD_119774 | JGI IMG/M metagenome (GOLD analysis project Ga0181535, IMG submission 119774) | Peatland microbial communities from MTU Mesocosm Facility, Houghton, MI, USA - PEATcosm2014_Bin17_30_metaG | ecosystem: Environmental > Terrestrial > Soil > Wetlands > Peat | place... | reverse complement strand
GCTTCGCCCTTCCTCACCTGCTGGCCCTCGGTGAACTTCACCGGTTCGAGTTCGCCGTTCACCCGCGCCTTTACCGTGACGCTCATATAGGGCGTCACCGTCCCTAATGCAGTCAGGTAGACAGGCATCGGCTTCTGCTCGGCTGCTGTCACCTGCACCGGAACCGGCCGGCTCATCAGCGCTGCCGCCTGGCTCGCGCTCGAGGCCGCGCTCAGCTTCTGGTTCTGGTAGATCTTCCAGACGACCAGCACCAAAGCGGCGGCCAGTACCAGGTAGACGACTTTGCGCACCCAGGAACCCTTGCGTGCGGGAGGGTGTTGTTGCAGGCCGCTTTCGGGCAGATACGACACTGAAGTGCCTTCGTAGGACATAGTGTTTGTTCCCGTCGTTTTCTAGTGAATGAATGCCCGTGCAACGGGCTTCTGTGAGACCATTCGGGGCAGAGAACCGGCTGCCCGCTTTCAATTCTAAGGACGATTGAGTTTCGTGAAAGGTTTCGCCCCGACCAGGCAGCATCCGTTGCGAAACGGAACGTCAGTTTCAAGTTGGAACCAGAAAACGTGCAGATCAAAGCCGCAATTATTGTAAGCGAGTGGAGCGCGTCCATGGCAATCGGCCCGTGCGTTCTCTGTCAGGGGCACGGGCTTGAGCCGAAGTGTAAGGGTTTACGCCCAGCGTCTCGTGCGACTTCCATCAGTCCTTTGACGTTATACTTTATGCAGCGTTAACCCACTGCTGCGTTCGATTCAGAGCCGCCGCTCTCGATTTGCGTGGGCACTATTTTGGCGGCCGGCCCGGTATCGCAAGACTCAAGAGGACGCGTTGCTCCAGAATCCAGAAATCGCCGAGCCAATCGAACAGGTCGGGCAAGCCGATTTGGCGCTCCCGCTCTGCGTCGATCTTGATGGCACCCTGATCAAGTCCGACTCGCTTTTCGATGCGGTCTGCCAGTTCATGCGCCGCAGTCCCGCCCGCTTCTGGCAGCTTCCGCTCTGGCTTGCCGGGGGGCGAGCGCGCCTCAAGGCCGAAGTGGCCAGCCGTGCCCCGCTCAACGCCTCCCGGCTGCCTTATAACGCCGAGCTCGTGAGCTACCTTCGAGCGGAACGCCGCGAGGGCCGGCAACTCTACTTGACCACCGGTGCCGATGGACCTCTCGCAGAGCGTGTGGCCGCGCATCTCGGCATATTCGCCGGTGTGTTGGCCTCCGACGGCGTGACCAATGTTACCAGCGGAAAGAAGCTGGCCCTCATCAAAGCCCGCTTCGCCCAATTCGACTACATCGGCAACTCCCGCGCCGATCTGCCTCTCCTGGCCAACGCGCGCCATGCAATTGTGGCAAATCCTACCCTTGGCCTCCGCATTGCGCTGCAGATGCGGCGAATCCCGGTCGCCCAAACCTTCCTCGACCAGCGGCCGCTCCCGCGCACGCTCCTCAAGGCGATCCGCGTCCATCAGTGGGCAAAGAATGTTCTCCTGCTGGCGCCGCTCCTGATGTCGCACAAGCTCAACCCAGCGGCCATTGGCGCAGTCGTCGCCGCATTTTTCTGTTTCAGCTTCATGGCCTCGGCCAGCTATCTCTTCAACGACCTGCTGGACATTGACAGCGACCGGCGTCATCCAGTCAAGCGCTTCCGTCCCTTTGCCGCGGGCGATCTGCCCGTCACCGGCGGAGTCGCCCTCGCCCTCGCGCTCATAGCAGCTTCAGTGGCAATTCTGCCCCTGCTTCCTCATCAATTCGCGCTCTGGCTGGCGGTCTATATCGTGGCTACGACCGCCTACTCTTTCTATCTCAAGCAAGTGGCTCTGGTGGACGTACTGATGCTTTCCGGCCTCTACACCCTGCGCCTGCTGGCTGGCGGCGCTGCCACAGGAACCCCAATCTCCCACTGGCTGGCCGGCTTCGCCATCTTCCTCTTTCTTTCCCTCGCCATGGTCAAGCGCTTCAGCGAACTGGAAAACCTGCGCGAACGCGGCCTCACCGCAACCCATGGCCGCGGCTATCTGGTTGCCGACATCGAGCAGATTCGCAGCTTCGGAACCTCCAGCGCTACAGCTGCCGTGGTGGTCTTCTCGCTTTATATTTCGCGCCCCGACGTAGAGGCCCTCTACAAACACGCCGGACGCCTTTGGCTCATTGTTCCGCTGATGCTCTTCTGGCTCTACCGAGTCTGGCTCCTCGGCTCGCGCGGCGAGATGGACGGCGATCCGGTCATCTTCGCCCTCCGCGACCGCCTCAGTCTGCTCGTCGGAGTCGCCGTCGCGGCCGTGGCCATCTTCGCCTTGTAGGTTGGCAACTCTCTCAAACCCGCCCGTTCTGAATCCTTTGTCCAATCTCGAACGTCATAGAGACAGGGCAAAAAAGGCCTGCTGACGCAGCGCCACGTTTTGCAATCGCCGTGGTTTACCATTGATTTTTCAACAAGTTTAGAAAAGGATCGGGCGGCAAGTGCCGTTCCTTTCTTCGAACTGATCGAGCCGGTCCAGACCGAGCCAGGGCATTTGAGGGCTTCCTTCAAGCGCACCCTGGCCGCCCAAGACCACAAAGACCAAGACCCGGCTCAGGAGTGAGAACCTGCCCTATGATGTGGATTGTCCGGCTTGCGCTGCGGCGGCCTTATACCTTTGCCGTCTTCGCGCTCTTGATTCTGATCCTTGGCGTCTTCAGCATCGACACGATGCCCACGGACATATTCCCGAATATCGACATCCCTGTCGTAACGGTTGTGTGGAACTTCACCGGTCTCTCCGCCGATCAGATGGCCAACCGCATCGTTACCAACAGCGAACGCGGCATGACCACCACGGTCAACGACATTGAACACATCGAGTCGCAGTCGCTCAACGGCATCGGCCTCATCAAGATCTTCTTCCAGCCGCATGTCAACGTCGGCAATGCGGTAGCCCAGGTAACAGCCATCTGCCAGGTGCAGTTGCGCTCCCTGCCGCCGGGCACCACGCCACCCTTCATCATTCAGTACAACGCTTCCAGCGTGCCTGTGCTGCAACTTGGAGTCTCGGGCCAGGGCTTCAACGAGCAGCAGTTGAACGATATGGCCACCAACACCATTCGCACCCAACTGGCCACAATCGAGGGAGCCCAGACACCCTTTCCGTACGGCGGCAAGCAGCGTCAGATTCAGGTCGACCTCAACCTGCCGGCACTTCAGGCCAGAGGGTTGTCGCCGGCCGACGTGGTCAGCGCCGTCTCCGTGCAAAACCTGATCGCCCCCTCCGGCACCATGAAGATCGACCGCTTCGAATACGCGATCGAGACCAACTCCGCGCCCGACATCGTCAACGACCTGAATAATCTTCCCATCCGCAGCGTCAACGGTGCGGTCATCTACGTCCGCGATATAGCGCATGTACGCGACGGCAATCCGCCCCAGACTAACATCGTGCGTGTCGACGGCAAACGCGCCATCCTCATGAACGTGATGAAAACCGGCTCGGCCTCTACCCTCGATATCATCGGCGGCGTGCAAGAAAAGCTCGCATATATCAAGGATCAGTTGCCGAAGCAACTTCATATCGATCCGCTCTCCGATCAGTCGATCTTCGTCCGCGGCGCCATCAGCGGCGTGGTTCGCGAGGCCATCATCGCGGCCTGCCTTACCGCACTCATGGTTCTTATCTTTCTGGGCAGTTGGCGCTCGACCGTGATCATCGCGGTCTCCATTCCGCTCTCCATTCTCTGTTCGCTCGCCGCTCTCTCCGCGCTGCACGAAACCATCAACATCATGACCCTGGGAGGCCTGGCTCTGGCCGTCGGCATCCTGGTCGACGATGCAACCGTCGAGATCGAAAACATCAACCGCAACATCGAATCGGGCAAAGAGATCGAGCAGGCCATTCTCGACGGCGCCGCGCAGATTGCCACGCCGGCCCTCGTCTCCACCCTCTCGATCTGCATCGTCTTCGTGCCCATGTTCTTCCTGAGCGGAGTGGCAAAATATCTCTTCGTTCCCATGGCCGAGGCGGTGGTCTTTGCCATGCTGGCCAGCTATCTTTTGTCGCGAACCGTCGTACCCACCATGGCCAAATATTTACTCAAGGAACACGACGACGAGGAGGTCCAGAGAAAGCTCTCCAGCCGCAACCCGTTCATCCGCTTTCAACTGGGTTTCGAATCCGGTTTTGAGCGCTTCCGCCACGGCTATCTGCGCCTGCTCACATTGTGCGTCGACAACTCCGCTGTCTTTCTCATTCTCTTCACGGTGCTTGCGCTTGGCTCTATTGGTTTATTGCTCCCCTGGCTTGGCCAGGACTTCTTTCCCTCAGTAGACTCCGGCCAATTCAAGATTCACGTCCGCGCCCGCACCGGCACGCGCATCGAAGAAACCGCCGCTCTATGCGACCGCATCGACTCAACCATCCGTCAACATCTCCCCGCAAAAGAGGTAGTCACGATTGTCGACAACGTCGGCCTGCCCTACTCCGGCCTCAACCTCTCTTACTCGACATCGGCTCCCATCGGCCCAGCCGACGCCGATATTCAAGTGCAGTTGACCAAAGATCACCATCCCACGGCCGAATACGTTGAGCAGCTGCGCACAGTGTTGAACCGCGAATATCCCGGCGTCACCTTCTACGTACTCCCGGTCGACATCGTTACCCAGATTCTCAACTTCGGCCTTTCTGCGCCGATCGACCTCCAGATCGTCGGGCCAAATCTTTATGCCAACCGGGCGCTTGCCGAACGCATGCTCGACGAGGTCCGCTATGTTCCCGGCGCTGCTGACGCCCGCATTCAGCAGCCCTTCGACTATCCCAAGATGACGGTGAATGTTGACCGCACCCGAGCCCGCGACGTCGGGCTGACGCAGCAGAATGTGGCGCAAAGTGTGCTCGTAGCCCTCAGCGGCAGCTTCCAGACCACGCCCAGCTTCTATCTCGACCCCAAAAACGGCGTCAGCTACAACGTCGCCATCCAGGCTCCGCAATATGCACTGGACTCCGTTGCGGGGCTTCAGAGCCTTCCCGTCACCGGTTCATCTTCAACGACCCAGCAGCCCACCGGCACACTGAGCGGACCGCCGCCGATGCAGATACTGGGCAACCTCGCATCCATCGTTCCCGGAACCGAGTTGGGAACCGTAAGCCACTATGACGTCCAGCCGGTCCTTGATATCTACACCAATGTGGACGGAACCGACCTGGGCAGTGTGACTCGCTCGATGGAGAGCATCATTGAGCGCCACAAATCCGAACTGCCGCGCGGCTCTCACTTCATTCTGCGCGGCCAGAGCGAGACCATGAAGAAGTCTTACATTGGCTTGCTCGGCGGACTGGCCTTTTCCATCCTGCTCGTCTACCTGCTCATCGTGGTCAACTTCCAGTCCTGGCTTGATCCGTTTCTCATCATCTCAGCGCTCCCCGCCGCGCTGGCCGGCATCGTCTGGTTCCTCTTCCTCACCAACACACGGCTCAGCGTGCCCGCCCTTACCGGCGCCATCATGTGCATGGGCGTTGCAACATCCAACTCGATCCTCGTCGTCACATTCGCCCGCGAGCAGTTTGAAGTCCTGGTCGGCGATGCACGCCGCGCCGCGCTTAACGCTGGCTTCGTCCGCCTGCGCCCCGTGGTGATGACCGCGCTTGCCATGATCATCGGCATGGTGCCTATGGCGTTGGGTCTGGGCGACGGAGGCGAGCAGAACGCACCGCTAGGCCGCGCCGTTATCGGCGGTCTGCTGTTGGCCACCGTGGCCACGCTGTTCTTCGTGCCCGCATTCTTTGCCACTGTGCATGGCTGGCTCGAAGGCCGCCGCAAATTGGCCCACAGCCTTCAACCCGCCGGAATCCCCGACGAATTTGACGAGATCTCGGAGTGATCTTTTATGAGCAACCAACCTAATCCGGCCCCCCAAGAGGCGAATCATCACAACACCGCTCCCGACCAGCAGCCCATCGCGCCGCGCAAAGCCCTCGTGGGTGTGGCGCTGGTCCTCATTCTTCTGGCGGCCCTCGCTGGCTTCGGCATTCTGCGCCGCATGGACGCAGACAAAGTCCTCGCCGACACCACTCGCGAACTCGCCGCCCCCACCGTCATCGTCGCCGCGCCCAAGACTGGTGCCCCGGTTGACAACTTTGTGCTGCCCGGCAATGTCACGGCATGGACGGACTCGCCCATCTACGCGCGCACCGCAGGCTACCTGACCAAGTGGTACTTCGACATCGGCGCACGCGTCAGGAAGGGCGCTCTGCTCGCCGAGATCGCCACACCTGAGGTGGACCAGCAACTCGCACAGGCCGAGGCCGACCTCAACACCGCCCAAGCCAACGCCAATAACGCTCATATCCAGGCCGATCGCTACACAGGCCTCGTCCAGTCCAACGCCGTCTCCCGCCAGGACACCGATACCTTCGTGAATCAGGCCACATCCACCGCCGCGCAGGTCCGCTCCGCCCAGGCCAACGTGCAGCGCCTGCGCGAATTGCAGTCCTTTGAAAAGGTCTACGCGCCCTTTGACGGCGTGATCACCGCCCGCAACATCGACACAGGGCAGTTGATCGACCCCGGCGCCGCTAAAGAACTCTTTCATCTCCAGGCCATCCAGACCCTGCGCGTCTTCACCAACCTGCCGCAGATCTACTCGGCCAACGTAAAGAACGGCCAGAAGATCGGCCTCACCTTTGCCGAGCACGCGGGCAAGACCTATGAGGGCACTCTCGCCCGCACCGCCGACGCCATCGATCCCGTCAGCCGCACCCTCCTGGTCGAGATCGACGTGAACAACAGTGCCGGCGAACTCCTCCCCGGCTCGCTAGCCGAGGTCCACTTCAAGACACCGCCCGCCGGACCCACCTTCATCGTGCCCGCCGCCGCGCTCATCTTCCGCAAAGAGGGCCTGCGCGTGGGAACCGTAATCAACGGCACGGTCGCGCATCTCGTCCCCGTCATCATCGGCGAAGACGACGGAGCCAACGTGCAGATCGTCTCCGGCCTCGGCCAGAACGATCAGGTCATTCAAGACCCGCCCGACTCCCTGATCGAAGGCGAAAAACTCCAGGTAGTCACCCCTGCCAGCCAATCCAACGCCGGAGGCAAATGATCATGCCGACCGTCCAATCAATGTTGGGTGCCCCATCCTTCGCGCTTTTTGCGAAGGGTGGGAAACCTCGAACCCTGAGAACTATGGGTGCCCCATTTCTGGCGCAGCATCATCGCGCCAGAATTGGGTCACCAGGAACCCCAACCATCCTGACCTTGACTGCCCTGTTGGCTCTCACCTTCCTCACCGCCTGCAAACCCGTAGGCCCAAACTACAACCGCCCCGTCTACCAGGCTCCCGCCACATACAAAGAAACCGGCGCATCCACCGTCATCGTCCCACCCCCCGCGCCCGCTGGGGGCACATGGCAGCCCGCCAACCCATCCGACGGCATGATCCGCGGCCGCTGGTGGGAGATCTATCAAGACCAGCAGCTCAATCAACTTGAAGAACGCATCGCCACCGACAACCAGACCTTGCGTCAGGCCCTCGAAACCTATCTCGCCGCCCGCGATCAAGTCACCGCTGCCCGCTCCGCACTCTTTCCCACGCTCTCCGCCGGGCCCGCCGTTCAGCGCGAGCATATCTCAAAAAACGGGCCCGATTACGCATCGACCAAGCCAACCACCTACAACGACTTCATGCTAAGCGGCCAGGCCAGTTGGGAGCCCGACCTCTGGGGCCGCATCCGCCGCACCGTTGAGGCCGCCCGTTCAGGCGCACAAGCTAGCGCCGCCGATCAGGCCAACATCGATCTCATCCTCCACGCCGAGATGGCCTCCGACTACTTCCAACTGCGCGGTCTCGACTCCGAAAGCAAGCTCCTCCAGGCCACCATCACCGACCTCGAAAACCAGCTCGACCTAACCCAGCGCCGCCTCGATGGCGGAGTAGCCACCGAGGCCGACGTAGCCCAGGCCCGTACACAGCTAGAAACCGTTCGCGCCCAACTCGTCGACGTTGGCGTTGCCCGCGCACAATACGAACACGCCATCGGCACCATCGCCAACATGAGTCTCTCCAGCTTCAGCATTCCGCCCACGCCGCTCGATCTTTCGCTCCCCAAGCTTCCCCTCGGAGTCCCCTCGCAACTCCTTGAGCGCCGCCCTGACATCGCCGCCGCCGAGCGCCGTGCCGCCGCCGCCAACGCCCAGATCGGCATCGCTGTCAGCGCCTTCTATCCCACCATTACTCTCAACGGCACAGGCGGACTTGAAAGCGAGCACGGCGGAACATGGATTCAAGGCCCAAGCGCGCTGTGGAGCCTAGGCGCGCAGGCCGCTGAACTCCTCTTCGACGCAGGCCAGCGCCACGCCCTCACCGATGCAGCGCGTCACACCTACGAAGCCCAGGCCGCAGCCTACCGCAGCCAAGTCCTTCAAGCCTTCAACGAAGTCGAAGACCAGCTCTCCGGCCTGCGAATTCTGGATCAGGAATCGGGCGTCGAGCAGCGCGCCGTCGATTCCGCGCAACACTCCTACGACCTGTCAAACCAGCGCTATAAAGGCGGCGTCACCAGCTATCTAGAGGTACTCACCGCCGAGCAAGCGCTCATCCAAAATCAGCGCACCGCCATCGACCTGCAAACCCGCCAATTCGCAGCCAGCGTAGCCCTGGTCCGCGCCCTGGGCGGCGGCTGGGATGTTTCTCAACTGCCAAAATGACAGCGCCAGAACCCGGCGGTTATAACAACTCCCGAAACCGCTCCAAGCTCAGCCCCGAGTCCCGGACAATGCCGCCCATTGTGAATGCATTGATCGGATTGTGGCGTGGAATCGTTAAGATTCGTATTCCATCCGTCATCATAATATGCGCGCCTTGACGGAGTACGCGGAATCCTGCTTTTTCCAGCGCGCCAACGGCTCGAAGATGGTTGATACCCGGCAGCTTGGACACGAGTTACCTCAGCGGTTCTGGATTAATCATCCGCTGCCTCCATAAAGGTGTCAAGATCGCATGGATTCTAAATCGCTGCATTAAAAGATGTTATTTGTGAGTATCTGTGACTATCTGAGATAATCTGTGACAACCTTTGATAGAAAAATACTGGAATTGCGTTGCAAAAAAATAATTGAGAACTACCTATATGTGGTCAAACTACCAGACGTCGGTCCCACGGTCTACGCAACCGCGACTTCCACGAGTCGGCCGTCATCCTCACGCGCCAGTTCCTCAGCGGCATCAACATACTCTCGAATGGCGATCTGGATGTTGGCAAGAGCTTCCTCCTCGGTTGCTCCCTGCGACCAGCAGCCGGGCAGACCTGGGCACGAGACGCTATAACCTTCCTCGGAGTGGCGGAGAACGACACGATAGTTTGCCATGCAGGTGATTCTACACCCTTGGAAAAGATTCCAATTGGCCTAGTTTTTGTTCCTCTGCTTATTTCTACTTCCCTGCCGTCTTAGTCCCTTTTCCCTGTTTCACCCCATCCAACCGAAGATGGCTAAACGCCTCTGCGGGTACATCGCTCAGCGGCAGGCCAGGCCCCTCCCATAGCAACCGTGGCGAACCCTCGCTCACCGAATGCAATCCCTCCAGATGAAAAATATGCCTGCCCGCGCGCAGTCCCAGCGACCCGCGATCATAGCGCATCGCATTTCCCGGCGCGAGGCAGACCTGGGCAAATGGCGGGCCGGTCCTGGCCACCTCCACGCCGTCGATCACCACCCGCGCCCCGTCGCGGGCCAGCAAGTGAAACGTATACCCACCATCGGCCGGAATATCGACGAACCCATCCCACGCCGCAGCATAGCGCGTAAAGCCCTGCGGGTCTGCGCGCAGGTTCGGCCCTTCGCCGCTGAAGACCGCGTGTTCGTTGACCAACTCTGGCAGCTCCGTCCACGCGCCAGGATAGATCTGCCACGCAAGCCCCGGAGCCGTCGGCCCCGCAATGCTCGCTGCATCGTGCCATCGGGCCACGGCCACTACATTCTGCGCAGCCCAGTCCTGATCGGTCGAGTCAGGGTCCACCTTGCCAGTCTCCACATGCAGCAGAACCCTGAACCGACCTGCTCCAAATGCGGCCCCATCCAGCTCCGTTCCCTCGGCATCCGGAAAGCGGTGCCGCACACGCCGCCCGGTGGCCTGCGTGCCGTCGCCAAAGAGCCATGTGTAGCGTGCGCCTCGCACGAGTTGCGCAGTGAACGTCACTTCCAGGCCCGGTGCAAAGACCGGCGGGTCCACAGCGAACGCCGCCACCGGCCCGTGCGGAGCCTCGAACTCCGCCTCAGGCGCGCCCCCCGAAACCGTCAACGGCACGTCCGCATTGCCCTCCGCGCGCCTCTGCCCAACCTTCACATTGTCCAGAGTTACGCCTGTTACATCGCCGGTAATCGTCGACTCAGCCAGCGGCGGCTGGTCCAGCGCCCAGATATTACGAAACGTGACTCCATGCACGGCAGGCTTTTCCTGCTCCAGTTGCATCAGCGAGTACCAGTTGTCCAAAAACAGATTCTCAAAGTTGAAATCCGAGTGGTCGCCCTTCGCGTCCTTCGCGCCCCAGAAGCCAAGTACCCCAAAGCTCTGTCCGCACGCCCCGATCCCGCCATGCAAAATATCCGAGTCGCGCAGCGTAAATCCCTTCGAGTTGAAGGTCTTCTGCGGCCACCCAGCGCGCACGATATTCGAGATGCTCGTCGACAGCACACTGTGCTCGATTGTTATGTTATTCACATCGTGCCCCGGCCGCACCAGATCCTCATCCTTGTACCCATCCCAATTGCCCTGGATCGCAAATACGTCGTCCGACGCGCGAAGAAACGAGTTCCTCACAATCGTGTCGCCGCCGCCCAGCCAGTCCATGCCGTCCTGATTGGCGTTGGCTGTGTTGCCGCCGATCAACCGCAGATCGTCATACGCAAAGCCAAATGAGTCCTTCATTTGGATCGACCACGTTCGCGCCCTCACGATGCAGGTCAGCCCGTCGATCTCAACATTTCTCGCGTTCAGTGCTCCGATGCAGTGCCAGTCCGGCCTCTGCATCCAGCCCTCGTCGCTGTTCGGGTCCTGCGTGCCCTCGTAGACAAATGTCCCGCGGCCCAGCACCTTCACGTCATGCACCTGCCACAGGTTGAGGCTGCCATAGAAGTAGGAGCCTGGAGCGAGATAGTAGGTCTCGCCGCTCTTGGGGTTAATGCTTCCGTGATAGACCCCTGGCAGAAAAACGTGAATCTCCGGCGCGCGCGGCATCGGCGGCGGCGGCGCGCCGGCAAAGAGAAACAAAATCTTCGCGTGGTTTAAAAAGTCGCCTGGCCGTGAGATCGAGAGCTTGGCCGGTCCGGCGAGTTTGAAGCGGATCGTCTGCCCCCGCAGTGTGGGTCGCAGCCCCAGCCTCCACGGCTGTATGTCCACGCCCTTATCCCAGAACCCCGCTTCGGCGGCTGTAATCTCCACCGTCACCGGACCCGTCATGTCGAAGCTGACATATTCATAACTCGCCGCAGCGTGGACCACATCCACCGCTTGGCCGCTCACCGTAACCGTGAAAGCCGTCGAGCGCATCTCCGGCGGAACCGGCGCGGCCTGCACGCGGGAAGCGGCGTGGGCCGCGGCAGACAATGCGAGAAATGCGACAAGCAGAGAACGAAGACCCAGCAAGAATGCAGACTCCGGCAATAAAGTGGAGATGAAACCACTGTAGCACCAGAACGTATTAAGCCGTGTTTTGTGAATCAGGAATCGATCTGCCACATGGCCGAGCGATATGCTTTACTCACGCACCTCGTATGGCCGCATCATGTCATTGTCTTCATGCTCCAGCATGTGACAGTGAAACACATAGCGGCCGGTGTATCCATCGAAACGCGCGAGGATGGTGAGCATCTCTCCAGGCAGCACGACGGCTGTATCCTTCCACCCGGCTTCATTTACAGCGGGAGGCCTCAAAGGGCCGACCGGCTTGATTGACCCCTTGGGCAATTCGATTGGGTCGAAACCCTGTTTGTAAAGAATTTGAAATTGCACCAGGTGAAGGTGCATCGGATGTGCATCTTCAGTCGTGTTGATAAACCGCCACTTCTCCATCGACCCCAGTTTCACAATCTCTGTGACTGGATCGTCATAGCCCTTTTCATTGATTCGTACGCCCAACGATCTTCCTCGACTATCAACTCGCTCCGTTAGGACGAAGTCCCTGGCAACGACCGCCTCGTTTTCATCGAACCGTCGAAAAGAAGTGGAAGAACCCATAATGAAAGTCTTCTTCTCTCCCTTCAAAGGAAGAACCACCCGGAATTGCATGAGTTCGTCAATAAGAGGGGCGTGCATGCCTGACATTCCCCAACCTGGATATGGGGCCGCAGCGTCGTTGGACAGCGTTACCGTCTTGCCTTGCAGAGAAGAGAAATCGATGACAAGGTCTGCCCGTTCTGCCGGACCCAAGAGGAGCCTGTTCAAACTGACAGGTTTCGAAAGAAAACCGCCATCGCTCCCGATCTGCTGAAAGTTGACCAAGGACGGAATGTCCGTGGATTTCTTCGCAAGATTAAAGTGAAGACCAAAGAAGCGTGAATTTGAGGCGTTGAGCAAACGAATCCTGTAGGGCCGTGGCTCCACCTCTAGGTAGGGGAACACGGCCCCATTGATCACAGGTAAATTGCCAAAGAATTCAGGACCCCATACTCCAGGCGGCAGCCTCAACCCGTCGTCGTGGGTGGGGGAATAAACCAATTGGCCGAATTCATCGAGAGTTCGGTCCTGCAACACCAAAGGGATCTCGTAGTCCATGGCAGGCAGGCCAAGCTTTTGCTCTTCCTTATCCCGGAGGATGTACAAGCCGGAAAGCCCGGCATAGACGTTCAAGCGGGTGATGCCGACCGCGTGATCGTGATACCACAATGTTGCGGCTTGCTGATCGTTCGGGTAGAGATACCGTACCGAGTGCCCGGGCGTGAACCATTTTTCAGGCAGTCCATCGCTTCCAGAAGAGGTGCGTGAGCCGTGCAGATGAGGCACTGTCCGTACAGCCGGTGCGGGAGGCATTGCTCCGTGAATATTGGGATCGATTTCAAAGAGATGATTCGTTGGAAGATGATTTTCCCATTCAATCTCGACACTTTCCCCACGGTATGCTTCGATTGTGGGTCCTGGATAGAGCCCTTCGTAACCCCAAATTCGTGTCGGCTGCAAAGCCGAGTGCATGCGATGTGCGGACTGAATCATGCGCATTCGATAGATCGTCAGCTCTTTGCGCCTCGAAGCAGGCGCAAGAACCATCGGAATGGGCAACGGATCCACAAAACGGGGTAGCAGATATGGTTTGGGCGATGCTGTCTGCGCTAAAGCATGCGGTGCAAGGGCTATCCCGCCGAACCGGCTTGCGAGTGGCCAGGCTGCGACTCTAGCCGCAGATCTCTTCAAGAACTCACGCCTGCTTGATGAACTCATTCCACCTCAAGCCAACCGCACTGATCGCTTCCTCCGGCAACAGGCTTGCCTGGAGGATCTCTAAATCCCCTCGCCCATCGAGACATACTGCCGCCGCTCCAGTTCCACTCGATAAGCCTCGCGCTCAGCCTCTTCGGCGATGAACTGCTCAGTCGGCCTGCGATGTCCGCCCAGCCGCTCTTCCAACTCGTCCACGCGAGCCGACAACGCGATCAGCGAGTCCGATAGCGGATCTTTAATGTCATGCGGATCGGTAATCAGCACCCGCTCGCCGTTGCGATAGACAATGTGCGCCGGCACGCCCACGACCGTCGAGTTAGGCGGTACGTCCGACAGCACCACCGACCCCGCTCCCACGCGCGAATTCTCGCCGATTGTGATATTGCCCAGCAGGTTGGCATTGTTGCCCACAAAGACGCCGTCGCAGAGCGTAGGATGCCGCTTGCCGTGCTGCTTGCCGGTGCCGCCCAGCGTCACGCCCTGGTACATCGTCACGTCGCTGCCCACAATCGCCGTCTCGCCGATCACCACGCCCGTCGCGTGATCGATGAAGAGCCGCCGCCCCAGCAGCGCGCCCGGATGAATATCCACGCCTGTGTAGAATCGGGCGACTTGTGAGAGCATTCGCGCCGGCAGCCGCAGCCCCGAGCCCCACATAACATGCGAGACGCGATGAATCCACACCGCCCACAACCCCGGATAGCAGAGCATGACCTCAAGCCGCGACCGCGCAGCCGGATCCCGCTCCAGCACCGAGTCAATGTCTTCGCGAATTCGTGCAAACAGGGACATCGTTGGGCCCGTCCATGGACTGTGTTGGTTTAAGGATACAGGTGGTGGTTGAAGGGTACGGGCTTCAACCCGTACGTCATTTTCACTTGAAAAGCAGCGGGCTTTAGCCGGGTGCCCCACCCTCGCCGCGTTTTTGTTTTTGCGGCTAGGGTGGGATGCATCGACCCCCTTCAAAGCATGGCTTGCTTCGTCAACTGCCTACACCGCAACCGCAATCTGCTCGGTCGGCAGAGCCAGCGCCTGCTGGCGCAGCGGCTCAAAGAGCACGCTCGACAGATAGCGCTCGCCAAAGTCGGGCAGCACCACAACGATCAGCTTGCCCGCATTCTCAGGCCGCGCGGCCACCTTCAGCGCCGCAGCCGCAGCCGCTCCCGAACTGATGCCCACAAACAGGCCCTCTTCGAGCGCTAACCGGCGCGCCAGCGTGATCGATTCGTCGTTGGTCACCTGCACGATCTCGTCCACCAGTTTTGTATCCAGCACGCCGGGCACAAATCCCGCGCCGATCCCCTGGATCTTGTGCGGTCCCGGCTTGCCACCCGAGAGCACCGGGCTGTCGGCGGGCTCCACTGCGATGGCCTTGAAGCCTGGCTTGCGCTCCTTGATATATTTGGTTGCGCCGGTAATCGTGCCGCCAGTTCCCACGCCAGAGATGAGAATGTCCACCGCGCCGTCCGTGTCGTTCCAGATCTCCGGGCCGGTCGTGGCGTAGTGGATGGCCGGGTTCGCCGGGTTGTTGAACTGCTGCAGGATATAGCCGTTCGGGGTCTTTGCCAGGATTTCATCGGCCTTGGCGATAGCGCCCTTCATGCCGTTCGGGCCGGGAGTCAGGACGATCTCCGCGCCAAAGGCAAGCAACACCGTGCGACGCTCCAGGCTCATCGTCTCCGGCATGGTGAGGATGATCCGGTATCCCTTGACGGCCGCCACAAACGCCAGCGCAATTCCGGTATTGCCGCTGGTCGGTTCGATCAGTACGGTCTTGCCCGGCGAAATCTTGCCGGCCTTCTCGGCCGACTCGATCAGCGCCAGACCGATGCGGTCCTTCACGCTCGAAACCGGGTTCTGGCTCTCCAGCTTCGCAACGACGGTCGCAGACAAACCGGCCGCCACTTTGTTCAACCGCACCAAGGGAGTGCGGCCAATCAACTCAGTTACATTCGCAGCAATGTGCGCCATGATGATCTCCTCTTTCCGGGATTCGCGCCCGGACCATATGCTTCAATTTTTTTAGGGTGTTTGTCGATCTGTCCGGCGGGGAAGTCTGTGCGCGAACTTGGGCGCACGTCACCGTCGCAACTGGCACCAGGGCGGTGTTAGCGACATCGACGCATGAGAAAAGCATAGTACCATTCGCGCCCCATGGCAAGCGAGCCGTGAAGAAACTCTCCTCGATTTTCTTGCATTAAATCAAGTTGATACTGGCGGTCATCAATATCTGCACGCGCTCAACCATGCTTCCAATCGCGGTTCGCGAACTTGCCAACTCGCCAACCCCGCGTAGCGGAGGCTTGAGCATTTTTGCTTTTCCTGTCGACCCCCGTGCCTCATCAATTCCGCGTTTTTCTGCGGAATGGCTGGGATACCAACACAAGTCCGGTCTACACTATTTGCAAAAATGCCTCAGGGAACCTCTGAATAAGTAGATGTTTTGAAAGGGTACGACTTTACAGGCTGCGAAAAAACTCATTGGGAACGCTCACAAGCGTCAGGGCACAACTTCAGTCGTGCCGCAATCGCAACAAAACAAGTGCTGGGCTTTAGCCCCTGAGGGAATGTCTGATTACAAGAGTGACATGTAGAGTCGAGATGTGGCGCGGTGGTTTAGGTTTGGCCTGTCTGTATCCGGCTCTTTCGTTTGCCGGTGCCTCACTCAACGGTATTGATGTCCAGAGTCTTGAGTTTGTCGAGAACGGAGCCGAGTGGAAGATGCGAGAGCAGCGGAGTGAAGACTCCAATGCGCATGGTGAAATCCCTCCCGTCGGAATCTTATCGTTGGCATCCCTTATTTTGCTAGAAGAAAGCGAGGGGTGAGACGGAAGCGAAGGCAGGGGTTACCAGTTAATTATCAACAGTGTTTTGAAAATATAAGAAAGAGGGGGAGGGGTACCTCCTCAGGGGTACAGACCGGGCACATCCCTGACAGATTGGACCGGCGAGAGTGGAGCTTTCCGATGGCGGGTCTACCATTCTTCGCACGCGATTCCTTACCTGCTCGACCATAGTTAGATTGTGCACTGATGTATGGTAATTTTCTGCAAACCGGGGGCGCTCTGCATCGTCTCCCACCCTTAATCACCCCAACGGGGAGACCGGTCGCCCGGGCCCCCGAAGCGACAGGAAGAAGCCGCTAGGTGGGCATTCTGCCGAAGACCCGCTCATCGCGATTGAGCAATAAGGCCGCGATGAATGGAGCACAGCCTCTCAAGGT
>Ga0181535_10004029_pt1 | contig 16610 bp, 10 predicted proteins | sample PEATcosm2014_Bin_44_FD_119774 | JGI IMG/M metagenome (GOLD analysis project Ga0181535, IMG submission 119774) | Peatland microbial communities from MTU Mesocosm Facility, Houghton, MI, USA - PEATcosm2014_Bin17_30_metaG | ecosystem: Environmental > Terrestrial > Soil > Wetlands > Peat | place... | reverse complement strand
TCGATCACCGAGACGTCCAGGTCGCCATACAGCGTCATGGCCAGTGTGCGCGGGATGGGTGTCGCAGTCATCACCAGGACGTCGGGCTGGACGCCTTTTTGCACCAGCTGGAGCCGTTGCAGCACGCCGAAACGATGTTGCTCGTCGATAATGGCCAGACCCAGGCGATGGAACTCCACGTCCTTCTCGAGCAGCGCGTGCGTGCCCACCACCACCTGCGCCAGCCCCGCCGAAACCAATTGCTTCAGCTTCTCTTTTTCGCGGCTGGTGAACGACCCTGTCAGCAGCAGCGTGACGTAGCCCAGCGGGGAGAGAATCTGGCGAAAGTAAAAGCCGTGCTGTGCGGCAAGGATCTCCGTCGGCGCCAGCACCGCCACCTGGTAGCCGTTTTCGATGGCGATCACCGCAGCCTCCGCCGCCACGATCGTTTTGCCGCTGCCCACATCGCCCTGCAATAGCCGGTTCATAGGATGCGGCTGGCGCATATCGGCTGCGATCTCCGCGATGACGCGTTTCTGCGCACCGGTAGGCTTGAACGGCAGCATGCGCTTGACGCGCTCGCGCACGCGATCGTCGATTTCGAATGCGATGCCGGTAATTGCGCGCGCCTTCGATCGTTTCAGCGCCACGCCGCACTCCAGCCAGAAGAACTCCTCGAAGATCAGCCGGAATTGCGCCGGCGAGCGGAAAGCGTTGAGCAGCCGCAGATCGGAGTCTGGCGGCGGGAAGTGCGTATCGCGGATGGCAGTGGTGCGGTCCGGCAGCTTCAGGCTGGCCCGCAGGTGCGCCGGCAGCGGATCGTCGATCGGCCCCAGCGCCTCCAGAATGCGGTGCGTGAAGGTCCGCAACAACCGCGTGGTGAGCTTGGAAACCGCTTCGTAAATCGGCACCACGCGGCCCACGTGCAGGGCGGCATCGCCGTCTTCGTCGCCGGAGAGGATTTCAAATTCCGGGTGCAGCATCGTGAGTTCCCCGGAATAGCTGTCGAACTCGACTTTTCCGAACAGCGCCACCCTCATGCCTTCGCCCAGCACCTTCGCCAGGTACCCGCCGTGGAACCATTTGCCCGCCAGGATGGCGCGCGAGGCGTCGCTGAAGCGCGCTTCGAACATACCCAGGTTGCGCCGCCGGAAGCCGGAGAGCTTGGCGGAGCGGACGTCGGCGATCACGGTGGCCATCTCGCCCGGCGCCAGTTGGGCGATGGTCTTCATGTTGCTGCGGTCTTCGTACCGGAACGGCACGTAGCCGAGCAGGTCCTCCACCGTGCAGAGACTTTTTGCTTCGAGCAGAGCCGCGCGCGCCGGACCGATGCCCTTGACGTAGGTGAGGGGAGTAGCGAGATCCATTCCGGTCTCGAACCCAGTGTACCCCGCCCCGGCACCGCCCCCCGGCGCTGGCGGCGCATCGCCAGCCCAAGAAAAGAACCGGCGGCAGAGACCGCCGGCGCCACCGGCTACGGCGGGACGGCGCGGCTTGGGGTCTTCGTAGCGCCGGCGGTCCTTGCCGCCGGTGCCTTACGAGTAGTCGGCCGCGCGCGTCTGCCGGCCTTACCGCCCGCCGTTTCCACGCTTTGCCCCTGTCTCCGTTACACTGAGTAGTTCATGCCCAGTCTGCTGGAGGGCAAGCTTGCCCTCGTTACAGGAATCGCCAACCGATGGAGCCTGGCATACGCGATCGCCCAGGCATTTGCGCGCGAGGGCGCCACGCTCGTGCTCACCTATCTTGGCGATCGGCAAAAGGTCGCCATCGAAGAACTGGCGCCGGACCTTAACGTCGCACTGATTCAGCCCTGCGACGTCACCAAGGACGAGGAACTCGCGGCCCTTACCGGTGCACTCGTGGCCCAGGGGCGCCCACTCCACGCGGCCGTGCACAGCCTGGCCTTCGCCAATCGCGAAGACCTCTCGCGGCCGTTTCTCGAGACCAGTCGCCCTGGCTTCCTGCTGGCGCAGGACGTAAGCGCCTACTCCCTGGTGGCCCTGGCGCGGGCGGTAATACCGGTCATGACCGAGGGCGGATCCATCTCCACCCTCACTTACCTCGGATCACAGCGCGTTGTGCCGAATTACAATGTAATGGGCGTGGCCAAGGCGTCGCTGGAAGCTGCCATGCGATATCTTGCGAGCGAATTGGGCGAGCGCAATATTCGGGTCAACGCGATCTCGGCCGGGGCGGTGAAGACGGCATCGATGCGGGCCATCAAGGGAGCTACCGCATTGTTGGATGCCTCCGAGCGCACGCCGCTGCGCCGCAATACGGACCCTGCGGAGGTCGCCGATGCCGCCGTGTTTCTGGCCAGCACCCTGGGTCGCGGAGTCACCGGCAACGTGCTGTTCGTCGATTCCGGAATGCAGATCATGGGAATTTAAATGAAAGTCGAAGTGGTTCTGACCGAAGCGGACCTCGCGCAGGAGTTTACCGAGGCTTTCGAAGCGCGCGATTTGCCGGAGAAGTTCTTTTACTGGTTCCCGCGGTCGGCGGCCGATTGGGCCGCGCTGGCGGCCGATAAGAGTCTCTACGGCGGCCTGGCGGCCACCTGGAAAGAACTGGGATCCAGCGCCTCGGAACTGGCTTCGCATTTCCACGGGCACGCCCCCGTCATCAGCTTCGGCGCCGGCGATGGGGCCCGCGACGCCCTGCTGCTGGGCGCCTTGAAGGATGCCGGCTGCGAGTGCCTCTACTTCCCAGTGGACGCCAGCCAGGGCCTCCTGGAATTGGCCGCCGCCAAAGCCGAGGACCTCGATATCGAAACCACCTCCATCAAGGCCGATATCTCCAGCCCCGTCCACCTCGTTTACGCCGCCGACGCCGCCGAGCCGCCCCGCCTCTTCGTCCTATCCGGCAACACCATCAGTTCGCTCGACCCCCTGGTCGAGATCCGCTACGTCGCGCAGTGCATGAAGCCCGGCGACCGCCTCATCATCGACGGCGAAATCCACCACGCGGAGCAGACCATGGAGCGGAACACGCGGCCCGCCGTGCGCAAGTTCATCTGGGCTTTGCTCGAAAGCGTGGGCATCCAGCAGTCCGCCGGAGAACTCCGCTTCAACCAGAAACACGATGAGCGCCACGAAGGCCTGCACTTGATTACGCGCTATTTCCGCGCCGAAACCGACCTTTCCGCCACCGTAGTCAGCCAGAACATCGAGCTGCAGCGCGGCGAGAGAATCGGGCTCAACTTCCAGTACTCGTATAGTCCGGAAGCCTTTCGTTGGCTGCTCACCGAACACGGCGGGCTGGATCTGGTCAGGGTGCACCTCTCGCCCGATGGCCGGTTCCTGACGGCAATCTGTAAGAAATAGCCGCGCTGGTGTGCGGCGCGTGAGAAGGAAAATGTCCGGCTCGGTCAGTGGCGTTCGACCGAGCCGGCTGTGAAGGGTCCCATCTCGACGCGTGAGTGGGTTGCAACCACAGCGTAGCCTCCCCCGCCTGGTCCAACAAGATTGTGTTCCGATATAGAACTCCCATATCAACCGATATGAGACTGTAGTCGGGAATACACTGCAAGGTAATGAGCGATCTTACACCGGTCCGTCTTTATGCGCCGCCCAAAGTCCGCTCGAAAAGCGCGAGAATGCGCTTGTACTCATCCGCCCAGCTGCTCGATTCGGTGAAAGAGTGGTTCTCGACTGGATACACCGCGAGTTGCCAATTCTCTTTGCGCAATTCGATCAGACGCTGGACCAGCCGCACCGTGTCGTTAAACTCAACGTTGCTATCCACCATACCGTGGCATATGAGCAGTGCGCCCTTCAACCCCTCGGCGAAGAAAATCGGCGACGAGCGACGGTACGCCGGTGCATCGCTCTGTGGCAGATTGAGGATGTCGGACGTGTAGCCGTGATTGTAAAGCGCCCAGTCGGAAACCGGCCGCAGCGCCGCGCCGGCGGCAAAGGTATCGCTCTGGGTGAACATCGCCATTAAGGTGATGAATCCGCCGTAGCTTCCGCCCCACAGGCCGATTTTCCCCGGACCGGCGCCCTGTTGGGCCACCAGATACTTGGCGGCATCTGTGATGTCGTCCAGGTCCTTGCCGCCCATGTGTTCGTAAACGGCGGTTCGCCAGTCGCGGCCATAACCGGCGGAGCCTCGGTAATCGACATCGATAACAATGAAACCGCGCTCCATCAGCAGGTGGTCGAACATATATTCGCGATAATAGTTGCCGCTCCACCAGCGGTCGACGTTCTGCAGGTATCCGGCGCCGTGCACAAAAACCACACCGGGGCCACCCTTGCGGAAGCCAGCGGGTTTGAACAGGCGTGCAGGAACCTGGACGCCGTCGCGCGCGGTGAAGGTGATGATCGGGACATCCACCCAAGGGTACGCCGCGAAATCCGGGGCGGGCGACGTGGTGAGACGCTTGAATTCGACGCCCGGCCGGTTCTCCTGCACATAGAGGTCGGGCGGCTGGTTGGTGTATGAGTAGACGTCCGCGATCCAGTGCTCGTCGGGTGAGATCGTCGTGGTGTGCTTGCCCGGCCGGCCGGTGACCCGTGTCAGGGCGCCGCCATCGCCGCTCATCTCGTAGAGATGGTTTTCGTACGGCGAATCCTTGCTCGCGGTGATATAAAAATGCGATTTGTCGCGCGACTGGCGCAGCGCGAGCACTTCCCAGCTCCCCGACGTCAGGGCGCGCGGGTCGCCGCCGTCCCACGCCATCGCATAAAGATGCGAGTAGCCGGTACGCTCGGATTGAAAGTAAACCTCGCGGCCGTTCTTCATCCAGCCGAGCGAGAAGGCGCCAGGCCCGCCGATCCAGGCATCATCATGGTCATGCGCCAGCACACGGGTCTTGCCCGTGTCGGGATCCAGCGCAAAAACCCAGCGGTCTTTGTTGTCGGCGGATCGGCCCAGCAGCGCGGCCTTGGTGCCATCCTCGCTCCAAACCGGCGTCGAGAGCTGAACTTCCCGCTCCGGCAGGCCGGGGGCGTGCGATCCGCGCCCGCCGTGTTCCGGATTCGCTGCCGGCGACGGCTCGGTCTGCGCGGCCTCTGGCGCTGCTTTCTGGCCGTGGTCCACCCATTTCACCTCGCCGGACACGACGTCCAGCACGGCCAGGCGCGAACGTGCCTGCGTGTCGCCCACGTTGGAGCGCCCGCTGATGTCTTCCGTATAGGCACTGTCCGTAATCCAGTTCGGAACGTTGGTGTTCCGGGAGCCTGCCGCTTCCGCCACCGTGGCGATGACGTGCTTCTCATCCGGCGAAAACTGCAGCGATGCCACCGACTGTCGCGCTTCCAGCGTGAACGGCTTGCGCGGGTGCTCCAGCTTTCGCTTGGCCTCCGCCTCGTCATGCCGCGCCGCCCGGTCCCGGACAGTCGCGAAAAGCTCCTTCTGTTCCTTTTTTAAACTTTCCTGGCTGGCGGTTGCGGGCTTGGCTTCGCCGGAAGCTTCGGCCGCCGCGCCGCCCCGGCCGCCGCGCCCTCCCCGCCCGCCGAACCCGCCCTCGCCGCCGGTTGACCCGTCGGGTGGTGGAGCGCCCGCATTGCGGATGTCCGTCATCTGCACCAGAAACCCGGTTTCGAGCGACATCACGTACAGATTGCCGCCCCGCGTGAAATAGATGCGCTTGCCGTCCGGCAGAAAATGCGGGTCGGCCTCGGCTTCGTTTGTGTCCGTGATCTGCCGGATCCTGCCGTTGGTCGAATCGTAGACGAACAGGTCACCATCGCGCGCGAAAACGGTGAGCCGCTGGTCGCGCGAGAGGTCGCCGAAGGCGGGCGGCGCTTCTCTGGCCTCCGCGTCGGTCAGCTTGCGCGGCGCTGAACCGTCGCGCCCTGCCACGTAAGTGTCCATCGGCGCATCCGGCTTGTCGCTCGCCTGCTTCCACTGGAAAAAGACGCGCTGGCTGTCGTACGACCACCGGATTTGCGACGGCTCGTAGCCCACTAGCGCCGGGCCGCGCATGATGTTGTCCACCGTGAGGGCGAATTGCTCGGCCGTCCGGGCCTGGAAAACGAAGAGCGCCAGCCCGAAGGGGATCAGGGTTTTTCGGGTCAAGACAGCATCATATCGCAGACTGGCGGCGCGATTTGAAGCCGGCTGCCCGGACCTCAGGGATTGATGATGCGGTGCAGATCGAGGGACGGAGGTGGTACCGCAGTCTGGCTCAACATCACGTGAACCTGTCCCCGGTGGTGCGTCTGATGGTTGAACAAATGAAGGACTGCCACCGGAGCCTCCTCCACGCATTCCCTGCCCTCGCTGTTCGTGTACCGCAACGGCGTGCGGAGGAATGCTTCGCTTATGTAGGCAAAGAACGTTTCGATCCGCGCGTCCTGTTCCGTGCGCGCGGCCCTCAAATCGGGGAACCCGTGAAACAGCTCCGCGCTCAGTTTGGGGGTTGTGTGCCCTCCGCCCTCAAATCTCGCCATCCATATCCGGTCGCCCAGCAGGATGTGATTCAACAGGCCGTGGATGCTGTCGAACGACCCTTGGCGGCGCCTGCGGTACTCGCTATCGTCCAACTGCGCGCAGCTTTCGAAAAGTCTGCCGTTCGCGATGCGGTTATAACGGGCAAGGATCACAAAGTGGGATTCCAGATCCATGCAACCGAGCTTACACCCGATTGAATCAGCAGCGTCTGGCTGAGAGGCTTCTCTGCGCACGCCACCGTTGTCGCCAGGGGCCGGGATGGCGCATACTGGGGTTTGGCGACCTCGCCATGGCCAAGCCCTCCATTGCCCCGGACACAGAGATCATTGAGCAGGACCGCCTGGTTCCGCTGTATCGTGTCGTCCTGCTCGACGATAACGACCACACTTACGACTACGTCATCGAAATGCTGCAGAAGATCTTCGTCTTCACCTTGGACCAGGCGTACCGTCACGCCGAGGAAGTCGACCGCGCCGGCCGGACCGCGCTCATCACCTGCGAGCTGCCGCAGGCCGAGTTCGCGCGCGACCAGATTCAATCCTACGGCCCGGATGCGCGTCTGCCGCGCTCGCAGGGTTCCATGTCAGCCGTGGTCGAGCCGGCGTTCCAGGATCTGAATCGCACCGCCTAAGCCGCCGCTATTCTGAGCGCGGGCGCTGGAAGGGGCATGTGAAGAAGGGTGCCTGCTAACAGGCGACGATCAGGCAAACCCGCCGAATAAAAGAATTGAAGGTGTGGGCGTGAAGAAGACTACACTTTGCTGCCAGGCTTGATCGGGTCAAGGCCCGCCCGGTATACGGTGCCAAATACGTCGCGTTAAAGTAACGCGGAAATAACGGTAGCTTGAGCTGTGCCTCAGGCGGACCTCGAAGGGGGACAGAAACTGGTCGAGTCGCCGCAACCCCAAGAGATGACATGTCTTAACGGGGTGAAACAGCTCCACATCGTTTCGAGCGGCGATCCAAGCAACTCACCCATCTGGGCGGCCCCGCGTTATTTCGATTGTTCTTCGCGCTATTCCGAATTGAGTGTCTGCGTTTTCCGAATTGCTGATGATTAGTTGACCTCCTGATTGGTAAGGCTGAGGTCCATCCACGTGGCGAGTTGGTCTCCTCGGGCTTTCGCTTGCTGCTCCAGATCACCCACTTTCAAGTGAAGAGCGGCTGGAGCCGTTATCCCCCAAGTTGAAACATACGCTGGACAAACGGCCGGGCATTGTCCGCGTTGATTGAGTACGGCATCGCAAACTCAATCAGTTGGTCCAGCGTGTCAAGCTCCATCATTTTGGCAAGGCTGCTGTTCGTTATTCCGGCAAACAGAACCACAATCGTGGACCATTACCGCGAGAGCATCCACGGCAAGGGACTCCTGCAGACTGACTGTGCCTGCCACGGCTAAACGCCTTCGCGAGCCAGAAATGTAAACTCGCCACAAATCACGCAACTCGCTGGATCGAACGAGAACGATGGTGTTATACTGAATCGGAGTATTTAATCCGAAATAGATTTACGATCCATTCGTTCAGGCTTGACGGACGGAGGGGGCGGGTCGCTTCCCGCTTGGTCGGTCGCGCCGCCTTTCAGTGCGCGCGAGCGGAGGAAGTGATGCGCACATCGTTTTCAGTTTGTGGAGTGCTGCTGCTGGTGGCCGGATCGGTCGCTCTGGTCGGTTCCCCCAAGAAACCTTATTCGCCCCGCGACAAGGCGTTCTACGCGGACAAAGCCCTGGTTGATTTCGTGAATCCCGGCCTGACGATCACCATCAATTCCGCCAAGATCAGCAGCGCCGGCGTCATCAGCGTGGTATACACCCTCGCCGATCCCAACGGGCTACCCCTGGATGCGGCAGGCGTCACCACGCCGGGCGCCATTTCGCTGGCGTACGTTGCCGCCTACATTCCTAAAGGCCAGGAACAGTATGTTGCCTACACCACCGCGCCGGCAACCGGCAAGGCGCTAGGCACCATTACCCGCCCCGATTTCGAATTGGGAGGCACGGCTACACAAATCGGCCCGGGCCAGTACCAATACACGTTCAACGCCCAGGCCCCCTCTGGGTTCGACCCGACCGCGACGACGACGGTCGCAGTCGACGGGAACCGGAGCCTCACCGCCTTCGGCCTCGGTACGAACTATGCCGGCGCCACCTTCAACTTCGTTCCCAATGGCGCGGCGGTTACCGTCACTCGTGACGTCATCCGCACCGAAAGCTGCAACACGTGCCATGATCAGCTGGCCTTCCATGGCGGTTACGCGCACGGCATGAACATGTGCGTGATGTGCCACCAGCCGCAGAATGCCGATCCCACCTCCGGCAACTCACTCGACCTGAAGGTAATGGCGCATAAGATCCACATGGGATCCCAATTGCCCAGCGTGGTTGGCACGTCGTCCACGCCCGGCGTCCCTTACCAGATCTACGGTTACATGAACTCCGTCAATGACTTCTCCAAGGTTGTCGATCCCGCTAATCCGCAACGTTGCGAAGTCTGCCATAGCCAGACCACCGGCGCCGCGCAAGCCAAGGCCTTCATGACCGAACCGACGCGCGCAGCCTGCGGAGCCTGCCACGATGATGTCAACTTCGCCAGTGGGGCCAACCACCCTGGCGGATTCCAGGCGGACGACAGCGAGTGCGCCAATTGCCATATTCCGCAGGGCGAGACGCCTTTCGATGCCTCCATTCTGGGTGCGCATGTTGTCGCCAACGACACACCGGCCACTTACCCGCAGAACCCGAATACCCTCATCTCAAGCGTCAAGATAACCATTACTGGCGTCACCAACAACTTTGCCGGACAGAACCCGGTAGTTTCCTACACCGTAAAGGACATAAACGGCAATCCGCTCGCGCTTTCCGCCCTGGAGGACCTCGACTTCAATATGGCCGGGCCCACCACCGACTACGGTTACACCAGCTTCGGCAGCGACGTCACCACTCCGGGTTACGTGACCGAGGATGGCACAGCTGGAACCTGCGACGCCAACGGCAACTGCAAGTACACCTTCCTGCACGCCATTCCGGCGAAGGCCACCGGAACCTATGCCATCGGAGTGGAATCCGAGCGGCTGGAGAATATCTTGACCGGCACCAACGCTGCACAGCAGGTCGAAAGCGGAACCCCGAATCAAGTCTTCTACTTCTCCGTCGACGGTTCACCTGTACAGTCTCGCCGGACGGTGATTGCGGAAACCAACTGTAATCAATGCCACGTGAATCTCACGTTGCACGGGAATCGACGAAACGACCCGCAATACTGCGTTTTCTGCCACAATCCGTCTGACACCGATTTTTCCCAGATTAAGGCTGGCCAGACCCCGCAGACCATCAACATGGCGGTTATGGTTCACCGCATTCACGACGGTGTGAATGTTGTGCCCGCAGGCGGCAAGCCGTACATCGTCACGGGTCACGGCGGACGTCCCTCGGACTTCTCCGGTGTACTGTACCCGGCCATGGGCCCGACCGGAAACGCCACTTATCTGCAAAATTGCTCAATGTGCCACACGAAGGCCAGTGAGGCGAATTTGCCGATCGGCCTGAATCAGGTTGTTGATCCGCAGGGTTGGTACACCCCGGCCCAAGCCACCGCATCGGCCTGCAGCGGATGCCATGTATCCAAGCCGGAGGCTGCCCACTTCGTCGAGAACACGGATCCGACCCTCGGCGAGAGTTGCAGCGTCTGCCATGCCTCGGGGTCGCAGTTCTCGGTCGACTCTGTGCATGCACAGTAGTCGCGTCGCGGCGTTGATCCTGTCTGGGGCACAGACACGTTTAGGCCTGACATCGCTAGCCCGGTGGTCCCGTCCGCGCGATCCGTGTTCCGAGCGTAAGACACTGTCGCTGGATGCCAAGACCGGGCCGCATCCTGCTGATCGCAGCCGAATACGCTCCGCCTCCGTCTCCTCCGCCGGCTCCTGATCCGACCAAGAAGGGCGGCGAACGCGGCCGGGGCGGATCGATGGTCCCGGATTTGTTCACCGTGCTGGTAGTCGGTAGGTAAAGCGGCGGTCAAGCGTTTGGCCTGGCGTTAACGCGCCATATCGGTAGGAAAGGGCAGCCCCAACTTCAGGCGGTGGGCCGCCATGCCGCGACCAACTTCCCAGGCGCCGACTTCTGGCTCGCGTCGAGAAACCAGCGAGGTTGCGGGTGTGGGATGGGTTCTGTATGCGCCGTGATTCAGACACAATCCGCTGCTTAACCGAGGGAAAAGAAATGCACTTAGTGGATGTGGCGAGGATGCCCGTCTTCATCTTGCTCATCTGATATACTGCGGCTGGTCTGAGCAGACTGATCTGAACGCGAGGAGAAAGCAGAATGAAATTCATGGTGACGTGGACGATCGCACCGGCTCACATGGCACCCGCCGTGGCGCGGTTTCTAAAGACTGGGGGAGCGCCCCCGAAAGGCGTAAAGATGCTTGGGCGATGGCAAGGAGCTGGGTTGGGCTTCGCGCTGGCCGAATGCAAAGAAGGGAAACCGCTTTTCGAGTGGATGGCGGAGTGGTCGGACCAACTCGACTTCGCTGTGCATCCCGTCGTGGAAGATCGTGAGGCAGCAGCCGTCCTGAAGCGAGTTTACAAGGGAAGATAGGCAACGATCAGCGCAATCAGCAGGGTCCAACTTGGCCGCGAAAAGCCTGCTTCGGGCGTTGACACAGCCCCGCGCCGATCAGAATCGCGGTTGCGATTACCTCCCACACGGCCGCGTTTTGATCGCTCCCCAACTAAACGGCCTTCCGCCCCCCCGGCCGAGTCACCGCCCAGGCGTGGCGTCGCTCGTGGGGCAGGTGTGCGGCGGCAGGGTCGTTTGCTGGCCCGCCATCCCGAATAGGTCATAGCTCGCCAAGTTGATCAGATCCTGCAGCGACGGCGCGCCTGGAAGCGTGCTCGGCAGCGTCGCGCACGGATTTTTCTGCGCGTACTGAATGTCCGTGTAGTCGAGTTCCACATATTGAATGGGCTCCGTGCCCGATGTTCCGCCGAAATCTGCATAAGCGGACGTCCCGTCGAAAAAGACGGTGAGCACGTTGTATGCGGCTTCCTCCGGGGTGAGGGTAAAACCGAACGGCATGCACGGAGTATTGGGCCAGCTCGGACATCCTTCCTGCTCTACGGTAGTCGAGTCCGAGACGGCAAAATCAAACTCGGCTCCGCCGAAGAACGGAGGCGTTTCCATCGATGTAAGTACCTTCACGCCGGGAACGCCAATGTCGCCCGTAGTCGGCTGGCTCGATGCAGTCATTCCACCCACCTGGGTGGCCTTTTGATTCGGACCAGCCGCCGTGACGAAATAGGACAGAACTTCTGTCTTTGCCTGGCAGGATAGAGGCTGTTTCGCGGTAGAACAATCCACGCTTAACAACGTGTTGTCTCGGAGCACTGAGGGTAACTCGGGCAGGTCGCTGCCCGAATCCGGGCTGAGGAACAAGGTCACGCCGGAAAAAATCCGCTCGTATGCATCGATCGTCTGCTTCCACGCGTCAATGAAAACCTGATCCGAATTCTGGTAACGGCTGACGTCTGGAAAGGAGTGAGCGATGAGCGCCATCCACGCCTGGTCTGCGCCTAGATTGGAGGGCGGTGGGGTGGTGGAGTTGTTAGCCGTGGTGGGAAGGATCATTTCGGTGGATGCGCAAACCGGACCCGCAACGCCGATGGCGACGAATGCCGTATTCGAGCGGTATCTTTGGTTGAGATGTGCCAGTAAATCGTCCCACGCTGCTATGTAGAGGGGGTTCCAGGGCAGCGGCAAAACAGGCGGGTCGCCGTCCGCGTGTTGCTCTTCCGGGAAGTTGTCAAAGGTCACCTGTCCGCAATCCGCTGGAGCCCCTCCGGCGCCGTTGAAGAGTCCGTCGCAGGTGGGAAGTTTCGCCAACAGCCACGGCGGCGCATCCACGCCCGGAGTAATCATCAGCAGCACGGATTTGCCAGCCGCATTCGCTTCCGTGAAGACGTCGTCCACGTAGCTCCAATCGTAACCGTCTACCGTGCCGGATGCACAGTTGTTTTGGAACACGCACAGAGGGTCAGAAAGCTGGATGTGGTCCCAGTGTACTCCCGCGGCGATTCCTGAGATAGCCGGGGTTTCCAGCAAACCTGAATAGAGCTGCTGCAGACACATATGCAATGCGGCTACCGTCGTAGCCTCGGAGCACGGTTTACGTTGTGTTGCAGCCTCGACATCCACGTGGGCGTAGACGCCCAGAGGAAAGCGGGGCGGATTCACTTGAGAAAAACCTGCGCAGGCAGAGAGCAGTGTCCAGCAAACGAAAGCGCCGATATTTCGTAACATACTTGACCTCTGTGTGAGTAGGAAAACGTTAGATTTTACGCGGTGCCATGGCCTAGGCCAGAGTGGTTCACCACGAGACACGCACCTGGTAAAGCGACACGGTCGGCCTCAGTTTGAGCTGGTATGTAAAGGCAGCGACGCTCCTTTCCAGGACCGGAAGTGTTTTGGTGTTTGACATTGTGTTTCTCCTCCTTTTGTGTAACTGTAACGGGGGCGGGGAGGCCTGTCACCGCATGATCATGCGGGCTTGTGCGAGCCTCGTCCGGACAGCCTGGGCTGAGGGCTTCAGCGGATGATGCGGCTCCGGATAGCCTTGGCCACGGCTTCGGACTTGGAATGCACCTGCATCTTCTCGTAAATGCTGCGCATGTGAAAGCGGACCGTGTTGATTGTGACACCCAACTGCACGCCCGCCGTCTCGTAATTGTGACCTTCAGCCAACAGTTTCAGCAGCCGGACTTCGTGCGGTGTCAGGCTCCCGCCCGCATATTCGGCCGGCCGCCCGTCGCGGAACATAGTGATGACACGCCGCGCGACCGCCGGCGACATCGGCGCACCGCCATCCAGGGCTTCTCTCAGGCTCTCCAGCAACCGCGCCGGTGGCGTCTCCTTCAGCAAATAGCCGCACGCGCCCGCGCACAACGCATCCAGGATGCGCTTGTCGTCGTCGTAAACCGTGAGCATGACCACCGACAGATCTTGCGAGCGTTTCTTTAGCAGTGGAATGCCGTCTATGCCGGACATGCCGGGTAGGCCGATGTCCAGCAGCACTACATCGGGAGCTTGCGAGCCGATGGCCGGCAGCGCTTCCTCCACCGAGCCGAAGGCGCCTGTACACTGATAGCCGGAAGTTCCATCGATCAGGACCCGCAGACCCTCGCGGATGCGGAACTGGTCCTCGACGATGGCCACTCTAGTGGCGTTCGAATCTGCCATCTGCCTTCAGCATACGCCACGGCCGCGCCATCGCCCCTATCCGTTCATGCAGGGATTTAGCAATCCGTGGCCGAGGGCCGCTCAGCGGAAACCGCAGAACGATTGAGGTGCCGCGGCCAATGGCGGAGTCGACCGCCAGTTCGCCGCCCAGCCGCTGGGATCTCTCCCGCATGCTGCGCAGGCCCTGACCTGCGTCGAGGTGCGCGGGATCGAAGCCTCTGCCATTGTCGTGGAGCGCCAGCACCAGCCAGCCGCGCTTGAGCCCAAGGTGGATACTTGCCTCCGTGCATCCGGAGTGACGCACCATGTTATGCAGGCTTTCCTTGAAGATCAGAAACGTTTGCCGGCGTAGATCGGCGTCAAGAGGCAGATCGTCGCCGCCAACCGGAGCATGAAATTCGTAACGGATGCCGTTGTGGGCGAACACATCGCTCGAAAAGCGGCGCATGCGGTACACCAGGTCGCCCATGCGGTCCTGATTGGGATCGATGGCCCAAACAATGTCGCGCATGGAGCCGGCCAGGTCGCGAGACAGCGCTGCGATTTCGGAGAGGGGGGCAGCCTGCCCCGGGCCCGCGCCACGTCCAGCCACTGCGCTGAGAATCGAGATCTGGGCCGCAGTGCTGCCCACATCGTCGTGCAGGTCAGTTGCGATCTGAGTACGCAGCTTTTCGACTTCCAGCAGTCGCCCCACACGATAGCGATACAGGGAATAAAGGCCGCCGAAGGCCAGCGCCACCGCCAGCAGCCGGAACCACCAGCGCTGGTAAAGCGGCGGAAGGAGGGTAAAGGAAACTGACGCTTCAGCTGGGCTCACCGCCCCGTCGGCATTGATCGCGCGCACCAAGAAGCGATAGGCGCCCGGGGAGAGGCTGGCGTAGTTCACGGTACGGGATTCGGTCGGGTTCCAGTCCCTATCGCCTGGCTCCAGCCGGTACTGATACTGCAGATTCCATCTGGGGGTGAAGTCCAGACCCGCGAAGTCGATCTGGATCTGGTCTTCGTTGGGTCGCAGCTCCAATCCGATTAGCGCGCTTTCTCCCAGCGGCGAGACAAAGCGCGATTCGCCGCGAATGCGGATTCCGCTGATGCGGACGGGCGGCGCTTCCACCGGGCGGTCCGGCTCGGGGTCCAGCCTGGCGACTCCGTCGTGCGTCCCGAACCAAAGCGTGCCGTTGCGATCGCGAAAGGCGGCCTCGGCAGTCCCCAAGCCCAGCCCATCAGCGGCAGTATAGTGTTTGACGCGCAACGGGCCAGTCACCAGGGCCGGCGGATAGAAGCAGTCGATCCCGCGAGCGCCGGCCACGTAAAGGCGGCCCCAGCGATCTTCCACGATGGAACTGGCGCCCACGGCCGCCAAACCCTGAGAACGCGAGTACGTCACAAAGCCGGGCTGGGCCGTACCGGGCGAGTCGATCCGCACGACGCCGCTTTCCGAGGCTGCCCAAAGACGCCCCGCGTGGTCCACGTAGAGATCCGTTATCCAGCCCGCCCGCAAGCCAGCGCTGGATGCAAAGGCCTGGAATTGCCCATCGCGATACCGAGTTAGCCTGCCTGCCGAGGCGATCCAGAGGTTGCCCGAACGGTCTTCTGCAAACGCTGTTACCAGGAAGCGCGGAGGCATGTTCTCGGCCTCGCCATAGCGTTGCAGTTTGCCAGTCTTCCGCTCCAAGCGGGTTAGACCGTTGGCTGCCCCGTCAGTCGAAATCCAGATATCGCCCCGGTAGTCCTCGAAAGCACGGTGTACGCTGATGCCCGCCAGTCCATTTCCCGGGCCGTAGGAGGTCTTTGGCGCAACCCGCTCGAGTTCCGAAACGTTGGAAACCCTCGGAAACCGGTACATCCCCTCACCTGTCGCGACCCACCATTCTCCGGCGGAATCTTGAAAGTCGAGTTGCGCTGCGCCCCAGCCCCAATCCTTGAGTTGCGGCGGCACGTTCGGGCGGACGGGATGAAACCGCCGGCCATCGAACTGATTGATCGACACGCCTGCGGCAGACTTGCTCAACACACATAATTCGCCAACCTGGTCTTCGAAAATAGAGACCACAAAATTCGAAGCCAGACCATCCTTCTCGTTATAACTGATAAAGCCATCCTGAGCGATCCGGTAGGCGCCCCTGTCCGATGCGCTGATCCATACGTTGCCAGCCCGATCCTCCTCGATCCCATCCATCGGGACCGTCGGCAACCCTTCTACCTTCTGCTGTTCCAGTTGATCGCCTTCAGCATTGGGATCCGCATGGCTGAGCCCGTGGCCGGTACCGATCCAAAGCCGCCCATCCGCCGATTGAAATATCGCCCAGACGGGGGAGTCCGGCACCCCTTTCGCCGGACGTACTTCTTGCGCGGATGGTTTGTTCGTGCCCAAATCGAACGCCAGTCGGCAGAGGCCCGCCCAAGTCCCCACCCACAGCCGTCCCTGGCTATCGAAGCGCAACTCCGTGATGTGGTCGTGCGGCAATCCGTCGCGAGCCGTGTAGCGCTCGGCTCGTCCGTCCGGGAAGCGTCTGTAGAGTCCGGTTCCTGCCCCGATCCAGAGCGTCCCCGCCGGGCCGGCAGCTATCGATGTGATCATGTTGAGCCCGGTCCGCCGGGGCGCGCCGATGTTCACTGTGCGAACATTCCATCGGTTGGGGCCCAGATGCTCAATTCTGTAGAGACCGTTCGCCGTCCCGCACCACACGCCGCCGCCGCCGTCATCGGCCAGCACACCGACAACCGGATCATCGGCGTCGAGCCGGTGCAACTCGCACCCCGCCCCCGGTGCCAGTCCATTCAGACGGCAGACGCCCTTCAGTGTAGCGATCCAATAATCACCGCCGCGCGTAATCAAAATCGCCGTGACCTTCCGATCAGGCAGGCCTTGCTCCACACCGAAGTTGGTGAACTGTCTCCCATCGAATCGCGACAGACCCTCGGAAGTGCCAAACCAAAGGAAGCCGCGCGGCTCCTGCACGATCTGATAGATGGAGTTGCTTGCCAGGCCGTCGGCAGTCGTG
>Ga0181535_10004028_pt1 | contig 16612 bp, 14 predicted proteins | sample PEATcosm2014_Bin_44_FD_119774 | JGI IMG/M metagenome (GOLD analysis project Ga0181535, IMG submission 119774) | Peatland microbial communities from MTU Mesocosm Facility, Houghton, MI, USA - PEATcosm2014_Bin17_30_metaG | ecosystem: Environmental > Terrestrial > Soil > Wetlands > Peat | place... | reverse complement strand
TCCGCGCTGATCCGGAAGAAGTCAAGCGGATGAATGAGAAGGCCGCCAAAGACGCGGACGAAACGCAAACACGCTTGCTTGAACAGGCCGCCCAGCTTGAAAAGCAGAAACAGGAAAGGGACAAGCATAACACCGAGTCTGCTCGCCTTGCGGCTGAAGCCGAAAAGAAACGGCTTGAATTGCAGGGCGAGGACGATCCCAACAAAGTCGGCTCCGTTGCCTGGCAAAACGCGCAAGATACCGCCTCACAGCGAACACGCGATGACACGGGGCTTGAAAATTCATTCAGCAAAGACGTTGAAAATTTCAACAAGGATGCCGCCGAATATAAGAAAACAGCGGGGCGAACTGACCCGGACAGCATCAACAAGGCCCGTCAGGCCATGGCCGACATGTATTCACTCGTCAATGACGCGATGAGCGTTATGCAAGCGCTCGCAGCCGATCATCAGAACGTGGCGAATCTAAAGGACGACATCAAGCTACTGCAACGGCAAATGGGGCAGATTAGCTACTCCACCCATTGAAATGACTTTCACCGCCAAACAGATTGCCGAAGCGCTGGGGATGAAACGCCAGGCGATGCAATGGCATCTGCGGGCAATCACGCCAGACGGTGTACAAAGGCCAGGCGGCAACGAGGCGGCGGCCTGGTCGGTGGAACGATTGCCCGCGCCATTGCGTGAACGCTTGGTCGCCGAAGCAAATCAGCAACACTGTCGCACAGTCGAAAGCTTGCTAACGATGCCGCGCCGTCAATATCGGCCGGCGATGCCCATGGATAAGGTTTGCGACTCGGATTTGCAGGCGGCAACCAAGTTGCGCGAGGCATTGCGTCCCTGGTTGATTAGGCAACATGATGCGGCTTTGCCTGCGGCGGAAATGGAAGCGGCCGGAGTGGAAGATTATCGGCGCATTTTCGGCAACGCCATCACGGCGCGCTACTGGCGCGAACTGTTCACGCGCTCGATTCAGCGCGACAATGGTTTTGAGGAATGGAACCGGCTGGAAATTTACCTGCCCGAAAAGTTGAAACCGAAGGCGTCGCCGGCTGCCGTTGTCTCGGAAGCACTGGCGGAAGATTTCGCAGAGCTTGAACAATTCATCGCGGCTTGTGGCAACCCACACGCGCCGAGCAAAACGGAGTGCGATGGCGTCTGGACGCTCGCCCTCGAAAAATTCGCATCGCTGGTCCGCATGGGCACGCCCGAAAAATCCAGTTCGCGCCGGGTTCGGCAATTCCTTTCCATGCGCGCTCCGTTTCTCGCTGCCTCGCGGGATGCGTTGTGGGTTGCCTGGAAGCGCAAGCTTGAAGCCCTGAGAGATTCCAACGGCGACCTAAAGGCGCTGCACGACGGCCGGGAGGAAAACGGCGCACGCGTTGAACTGCCGGAAGCCGACCGCGATTTATTGGTGCATAGTGCGGTGTTTTATTATCGGGGTGACATCTCGCCCGCCTGGCGAAATTTGCTGTCCGCCGGGAAGTTTTCATCGGCAACGGTTGCCCGTTATTCCGGTCAGGCTGCCAGCAAATCCCATGTGCCGTCCAGCGTGCGGGAATCCGTAGCGCCGGAAGTGGAAATTTTGACGGTCATGTATCAGGGCCGGCGCGCGTTCGATGCCATCAAAGGGCACGTCACGCGCAGCTATGAAGGCATTGCTTCTTTGCAGTGCATCTCTGGTGATGACTTCACCATGAACACTTACTTCTATGTGCCTGACGGCAACGGTTGGTTTAACGTCACGCGCGGCCAGGTGATTCTGTTTATTGATTTCCGTTCGCTGCGGATTTTGGGCTGGGCCTTGGAACCGCACCGCTCATATTCGTCGCTCACGATCCGCAGTCTTTGTACTCACGTCTTCGGCGAATTTGGGGTGCCGCAAATTCTGTATTTCGAGCGCGGCATTTGGAAACGGGCAACCTTGTTGAAGGGCAAAACCGACCCGTTCACCTTCGCCGAAATCAGCCAGGGCTTGCGAGAGTTTGGCGTCACGTTTAAACACGCGATTCACCCGCGCACAAAAGTAGTCGAGCGCATCGGCGGGATATTCCAAGACGCGGCGGAAGGCGAACCAGGCTATTGCGGGCGGGATGAACGCCGCGACGCGCCGGAGTCATTGCGCAAACAAATGGCGGAAGTCGAGGCGCGGAAAGTGCATCCCTCAAAATATTTCTACTCACTCGACCAGTGGAACCGGCGCATTGACCAGCTTGTCGAGCAATACAACACGGCCCCGCAACAAGGTCACATTCTTGCGGGCATGTCGCCGGACCAGGCTTTCGAGGCCCACATGGACAAAGACAATCCACCGTTGCAATTTGCGGCCTCGCTACGCTACCTGCTGGCCAATGACAAGCGCCTGTTGCCCGTCACGTTGAACGGCGTGACAATCCAAGTCGGGAAACAGAAGTTCAATTATCGCGGCAAGGAAATCGCGCACCTGGTCGGCCGCGAAGTGCTTGCATGGTTTGACCCGGAAAACACCGAGACGATTGTGGTGACAAACCCCGACCGCACGAACCCAATTTGCGTGGCGCGCTCACAATCGCCCAACGCCCTTGAAAGCGTGGTTGCCCCGGATTCCGGCGTATTGTCCCAGGAGTTGGCCCGGGTGGAACATCAGGCGTCGTACATGCGGACGCGCTACAACGTGGTGAAGGCGAAATTCCCGCTGCCGTCCCGGACGTTATTGAACGCTGCGCAGGCAATCGAGCTTGGCGAGGAAATTAACGCGCAGAAAACGGAGATTGCCGAAACTCAAAAACGCCAGCGCCGGCAACGTGGCCACGCGCAGCGATTGGCAGAGCGCACCGGCATTGTCGTGCCAGAGCGGGCGCAGGCGAACTTGCTGCCGGATGATGCGCGTTTTCTTGCGGACTTTTTGCAGGGTGATGAAGCCCCGGAAAAGCCTGAATCACTCACAGAGGAAAATGGCACAGTTGTTTACAAATTGAAACCGATTAATGGAGGAAATGGAAAGCCATGAGCAGCACACGAACAGCCAAAGACGATTCCGTCTTTCATCAAAACCGCTATGCCAGCAGCCCGGAATTTGAACGCGGGTTGCTCGCCAACCTGGTTGCCAAGCGCTGCGCGTTGATTGACGCCGCCGCTGATCGGGAATTGATTTGGTTTATCCAACATCTTTCACACCAGGGCGGCGGCCTGGCGCGAGTCGCCAAAGAGTTAATGTCAGCGTGGCCTGACCGAGTGCAAACAGTGGAAATGGCCGCGATGGATCTGAAGCCGGGCAAAGTGTGCAATGCTTCGCAAGTGCGCAAATTACGAGGGGCCTTTGCCGGGTCAAGCAGCTTTCCTCTCAAGGGGGAAAAGGACGATTCGCTCTGGGCCGTGGAAGAATTGGTGTCCAATGAATGCGCCCGCCGCCGCGCCGATTTGTACGAAGAAAAACGCCGCGCTGAAAGTCAGCCATCCGATTATCCCAGCGATGATTTTTTTAAGGCATGCCGGGACGCTGCTGACTCTGCGCTGGAAAAAATTCTTTGCGAAATATGCCTCAATCCAGAAACCTCTCTCGATCATGGCCCTTGGTATTTTCCCCGGCTGATTGAGACGCTACGTGAATACAAGGCCAATTTCGTCCAACCGAAGGGCGCTGGCGTGGTTATTACGGCGCTTGGGGAAAAAGTCCGCGAAACTCTGGATTACACTTTTTATAGCCGGGGGCTGACTTTGATGCAGGGCGAAGCCCGCACCGGGAAATCTCACGCGGCCCGGACCTGGTGCGCACAACATCCCGGCTTTGCGCGATTCGTCGAAGTGCCGCCAGGCAACGACGAAATAGGTTTTTTCCGGGCGCTGGCGCGCGGCCTTGGGCTTGGAAATTTTCTTAATTACAAGACTACTGAAATACTCTCTCGGGTGGAGTCTGTTTTGCTGACGGGTGACATTCTCTTGGTTTTAGACGAAGCGCAACGGCTCTGGCCGCAGTTCAATCCCCGTTACGGAACGCCCAAGCGAATCACTCGTGTCATGTCTTGGGCAAATGAAACCGATGGGCATCCGGCCGTTCCAATTTGCTTAATCTCGACTCCTCAATTTATCCAAGCCCAAAAGGCGGTCGAGAAAACGGGGTGGAATTCTGCGCAGCTAACCGGCCGCATCAGCCATTTCGAGTCCCTGCCGGCAGACTTATCGGCTGATGATTTGATGGCTGTTGCCAAGTCGGTTTTGCCGGAAGCGGACACGCAAAGCCTGCGAGCGCTCGCGGTCTATGCCCGGTCCTCTGCGCGCTACCTGGCCGCCATTGATTCCATTTCTAAACGGGCGCGTTATATCGCCATGCGGGCTGGCCGCACTGTGGCGACAACTGAGGACGTGCGTAAGGCCATGCAAGAATCGGTCATCCCGGCTGACACGAAATTGCACATGGCCCTCGCGACCAGCAAAAAGTCCAAGGCCGAACCCATGATGCCTTTGCCTGAATCGGAGCCGCCAATGGCGCGCGTGCGGGACGCTTCCGCTGACATATCGAGCGGGACGCTGCCAACGCGGCGTAGCGCCGATCCAGGAGCGTTAGAAGCGATACCACGCGCTCGCCAGCCTGAGAATTTTAAAGCCCATTTAATTGGGGCTTAAATACAGATTTTGACCGGTTAAATGCCGGATTCAAGAATACGGTAAAACCGCCCGCCAAAAGGGCTCGTGACTTCCCTTGTCTTCTTTTTCGGAACTACTTGCACCCCTAAACCCGACAGAATCACCGCGAATTTACAGCTGGGTTTCCCACAAACTCCCGAGTTCAACGGCTCCCATCGTTTTTTCGCGGCAGGCGCATGGCCGGCATCCCCCGGGGTTCCCCAATTTCCGAATGACCCAAAAAAAGCGCCGCCGCGGACGGAGAGTCCGCAACGGCGCACCGAAAGTTTCGGGACGAACGGCGACGCCGTCCCGTTGATGAAGAAGAGGTCTTCGCCCGCATTGCCGTCGCCGGCGGCGAATCCCTCAAGGTCAGACATAAGATTTGACCATGACCCCACCAAGGCGTTCAAAGAAATTAGACATTTTTAATATAAATGACTCCAGATCGGCTTTTTTAGCCTAATTGGATTGTGAATAACGATAAAGATGAAGGAATGGAATTTTGGTGTTTGCGGAAAGTTTGCCGGTGGCCGTAGAATTTTTGTCCAACAAACTGGAAACCTGATCATGGCCACACTGGTATTTGACATCGAGACCTCGGCGCTGCCGCTGGAGCAATTTGACGAAGCGCAGCAGGAGTATTTGTTTCGCGAGACGGAAAAAATCGAGGATGCGCTGGCCAAGGCGGCCAAGCGCGAGGAGATCACGCGGTACATGAGCCTGTGGCCGTTCACGTCGCAAGTGGTGTGTATTGCGATGTTGAACGCGGAGACGGGGCGGGGCCAGGTGCAGTTCATTGCGGACGATTTCGAGGACGATGCGGGGGAGGCGGGGCCGGTGGAGTTCATGCCGTGCGCGGACGAGAGCGAGCTGCTGACGGCGTTTTGGGATGTGGCCAAGCATTATGACAACGTGGTGACTTTCAACGGGCGGGGGTTTGACGTGCCGTTCATGTATCTGCGGTCGGCGCTGCTGGACGTGGCGATTTCGAAGAAGAACTGGCTGGGGTATCGCTATGCGACGGAGCCGCACTGCGACCTGGCGGAGCAGTTGACGTTTTACAGCGTGAGCGGGCGCGACGGGGCGGCGCGGCGGTTCAACCTGGATTTCTATTGCAAGGCGTTCGGCATTGAAAGTCCCAAGAGCCACGGGGTGACGGGGGGCGATGTGAAGGACCTGCTGACGGAGGGAAAGTTCCGCGAGATTGCCGAGTACTGCCTGCGGGACGTGCGCGCGACGGTGGAGCTGTACAAGATTTGGAAGGACCGGCTGGCGGGGATCAAGTGAGCCATGTGAACACCCTGGTTTGTTTTGCGCTGAAGGAAGAGGCCGGGCCGTTCCGGAAAATCGCGGCGGGGCGGCCCGGGGTTTCCATCCGCCTGGTGGGCATCGGGCGCCGGAACGCGGAGCGGTCGGTACGCGAGGCGTTGGCGGCGGAGGCGGCGGGGGTGGTGTTCACCTGCGGTTTTGCGGGCGGGCTGGATCCGGATTTGAACGTGGGCGACGTGGTGTTTGCGGCGGGCGAAGGGCCGGCGGCCATCGGGGCGCGGTTGGCGGCGGCTGGCGCGAAGCCGGGGAGATTTTTGTGTGCGGACCGGGTGGCCACGACGGCGGCGGCCAAGGCGGCGTTGCGGCGGGAGAGCGGGGCGGACGCGGTGGAGATGGAATCGGCGGCGATCCAGGCGGTGTGCGGGGAGCGGGGCATTGCGTGCGTGACGGTGCGGGTGATATCCGACCCGGCGGGAGAGGATTTGCCGCTGGATTTCAATGCGCTGGCCAAACCGGATCTGAGCTTGGACCTGGGCAAGCTGGCGTGGGCGATTGCGAAGTCGCCGGGGAAGATCGGGGCGTTGCGGGTATTGCAGCGGAATGCGCGGCTGGCGGCGGAGCGGCTGGCGGCGGTGTTGGCGCCGGTTATTTTTCCGTGATCTGGGTGGACACGGGGGCGGGCGGGGCGGCGGGCTTGGACCTGGCCTGATCGCTCCAGGCGACCAGCGACGCGCCGATCACGATGATGATGACGCCGGTCCAGCGCAGGGCGGTGACTTCCTCGTGCCGCACCATGCGGGCGGCGAAGGCGGTGATGACGAAGCCGAGCGAGGTGAGCGGCCAGATGAGGCTGACGTCCTTTTGCGAGAGCAAATAGAGGAGGACGCCGAAGAAGCAGGCTTCGAGCAGCACGCCCACGAGCACGCTGCGGTTGAGCGCGCCGCGGCCGATGAGGCGGGTGACTTCGCTGACGGTGACGGTTTTGGCATCGCCGATTTCGTGCAGGCCCTGGCTGAGGCAGACCACGCCGGCGGCTTCGAACAGGAGGCCAATCAACAGGATGAGAATCACTTTGGTCATATTATAAATCTTGATACCGAATCAACCCAATGTCGAGTTGCGAGAGGGATTCCTTTACGCGCGGGCTGACGAGGGCGTTGAATTCGTGGGTGAAGTTGTCAAGCGAGGGATGGGAGTAAAGCTCGGAATCGCCGGGGGGCAGGAGGGGCAGCAATTTGAGGAGGTAGGCTTCATCCACGCGGGCATTTTGCAGGAGGCCGAAGGTGAATTGGGCGTGTTTGATGCCGCGCTCGCGGAGGGGGGCGAGGGCGCGGCGGGAGAGCCAGGCGTAAATGGCGGCGTGGGAAAGGCGATAAAGCCACTGTCCGCGGGTCGTTTGGCGGCTGCGCGACAGGGAGTCGCGGGTGAGGCGCAGGTGGTGGAAGTCGAGGAGTTGATGATCTTCCATGAGGATGGCGAAAATGACCGGATGCAAATGGAGGTGGAGGTGGGCGTTGACGTGGTCGAGGGGGAGGCCGGTGGCGTGAAATTTATCGAACTGGGCGTGGATTTCATCGCGGAGCTGGGGCTGGAGCTGGGCTTTAAAGAAGTAATCCAGACCGACCCGGACGGGACGGTTGGAGAATTCGCCGCGGTCGTTGACCAGATCCGGGATCTCGGCCGGCGGCAGGGTGGAGTGTCCGAGGATCAGGGTCAGGTGGAGGCCGACGCCGAGGCGGGGATGGGCTTTGGCGAGTTCGACGGCTTCGGCGAAGCCGGGTTCGTTGACCATGAGGCTGGCGGAAGTGAGGAGGCCTTCGCGATGGGCCAGGACAATGGCGGCATTGGCGGAAGCGGAGAGCCCGAAGTCATCGGCGTTGAGGATGAGGCGGCGGCGGGCCGGGGGGTGTGAAGCGGCGGACATTTACGGGGTGCCATAGGTGGGCGAACCGGCACCGGCGGCGTGGCGCAGCCAAGAAGTGGCGACGAGGGCGAGCTTGCGCGGTTTGCTCAATTTTGGGGGATGGGGGCCGAACACATTGAAGCCGTGGCGCTCGAGTTTGCGGAGCAACTGCCAATAAACGCCGGCCATGAGTTCGGCGGCCACCATGGATTTGCGGTCGGCGGGCGGGAGGGTTTCGCGGGCGAGGCGGTAAAAGTTTTTGGCCCGGGCGGCGATGCTGGTGGCGAGGGCGAGATAAGCGGGGGAATAGCGCGAGTGCAGGAGGTCAGTTTCGCTGACGTTGAATTTTTTCATTTCGGCCAGCGGCAGATAAATCCGGCCGCGGGCAGCGTCGTTTTTGACGTCCCGGAGAATATTGGTGAGCTGGAGGGCCTGGCCCAGGTGGATGGCGTAGTCGCGGCTGGCGGGCTGGCGGTAGCCGAAGATTTCGATGCTCAGAAGGCCGACGACGGAGGCGACGCGGTGGCAGTAGAGTTCCAAGTCGGCGAAGGTTTCGTAACGCTGCTGGTCGAGGTCCATTTCGCAGCCGCGGATGAGTTCGTCGAAGAGAGTGAAGGGGAGGTGGAATTTTTGGATGACGGGCTGGAATTCCTGGTTCAGGACGAACTGGGGGGGGCGGTTTTCACAGGCGGCGCGGATATCCTGGCGCCAGGCGGCGAGTTGGACCCGGCGCTGTTGGGCGGGGAGGGCGTCCTCGTCGGTCACGTCATCCACGGCGCGGCAGAAGGCGTAGAGGGCGGCCATGGCGTGGCGTTGCTCACGGGGGAGCAGGACGAAAGCGAGCGCGAGGTTGGACGCGCTTTTTTTGGTGAGGGCGCGGCTTTGCTGGAAGTTCACGGTCCAGGCGGGGGAGTGTTGGGGTCCCGTTTGGGGGGCAGGCCGCCGGTTTGGGCGAGCGTGGGATTGAGGGGGCGGTGGTGGCGGTGCTTGCGGTGCTTGTGTTTGACCTTTTGGTTTTTGGCGACGCGGAGCCAGACGATGAAGGCGCCGAGGCAAACGCTCAGGAACAGGAGGAATGCGATGAACCCCAGCCATTCAAGGATCGGGCTGTCGGCCGAGGGAAGGTACCAATTCTTCATCAGTCGGCCAAGGCTGCGGGTTCCCCGCCATCAGCGGCGGCGGTCTTCATGTTCAATCGTTGCATACGGTAACGTAGTGAGTGTCGCGACAGTTTAAGTCGCTCAGCGGCGCGTGTCAGGTTGAAATTATTTTGTTCGAGCACGTTCTGAATCAATTCGCGTTCCAGGCGGTCGAGTGCCAGGTCGAGGGACTCTTCCGGGGCGACGGTGAGGGTGGGGCCGTGCTGGAGGCGGGACTCGACGGCGAAGTCCGGAAGACTGGAGGGCAGGATTTCGCGGGTGGTTTCGAGAATCATGGCGCGTTCGATGACGTTGCGCAGTTCGCGGACGTTGCCGGGCCAGCGGTGGGCCTGGAGCTTTTGCCGGGCGGCCGGGGCAAAGCCGGCAATGTTCTTGCCCAGGACGGCACGGAAATGAGCCAGGAAATGGTCCGCGAGCAGAACGATGTCGTCGGCCCGGTCGCGCAGGGGCGGGAGGTTGAACTGGACGACGTTGAGGCGGTGGAAGAGATCTTCGCGGAATTCGCCGGCGGAGATGGACTTGACGATATCGCGATTGGTGGCGGCGACGAGGCGGACGTCCACGCGGAGTTCTTCAGTGCCGCCGACGCGGGTGAAGGTGCCATCTTCAAGAAAGCGCAGGAGCTTGGCCTGAAGGGATTTGCCCATGTCGGCGATTTCGTCGAGGAAGATGGTGCCGCGGTCGGCGTCCTCGACGCGGCCGGATTTTTGTTTGATGGCGCCGGTGAAGGCGCCTTTTTCGTGGCCGAAGAGTTCGCTTTCGAGGAGGGTTTCGGGGATGGCGGCGCAGTTGATGCGGACGTAGTTTTCGCGGTGGCGGCGGCTGAGGGAATGGATGGCGCCGGCGACGAGTTCCTTGCCGGTGCCGCTTTCACCGAGGACGAGGACGCGGGCGTCGGTGACGGCGACGGTCTGGATCAACTGCCGGAGTTCGCGCATTTTGGGGGAATCGCCGACGATCTGGTCGAGGCCGAAGGATTCGGAGGCGCGGGTGCGGAGGGCGGCGTTTTCGCGGAGGAGGCGGTAACGTTCAGAGGCGCGGGAGACGGCCAGGAAGAGTTCCTCCGGGGCGAAAGGTTTGGCGAGGTAATCCATGGCGCCGGCCTTGATGGCTTCGACGGCGAGTTTGGGCGTGGCGTAGGCGGTGATCATCAGGGCGGCGACATCGGGCCACTGGGTGCGGATTTTGCCGAGCAATTCGTAGCCGCTCATGCCGCCGAGGCGGGCATCGGTGATGACCATGAAAAAGGTTTCCTGTCCGAGCAGGGTCAGGGCTTCTTCGGCGGACTCCGCGGCGCGCACGGAATAGCCTTCATCCGTGAGCATGGTCTGGAGGGAACGGCGCATGTTCTTTTCGTCGTCCACAATCAGCACTGGCGGGAGCGGGTCGGTCATCGGGCAAATGGTTTGGGCTGCGGCTTCGAGGGCAAGAGTACCGTGAATTTGGCGCCTTGTCCAAGCACGGATTGCACGCGCACGGAGCCGCCGTAGAGTTCGGCGTTATGTTTGACGATGGTGAGGCCGAGGCCGGTGCCTTTTTGCTTGGTGGTGAAATAGGCTTCGAAGAGGCGGCCGAGTTGTTGGGGGGGGATGCCGGGGCCGTCATCGGCGACGGAGATTTCGACGGCCTGCTCCCGGGTGGTGGTGGCGGTGATGGAGATGTTGCCGTGCCCGGGGAGCGCTTCGCGGGCGTTGAGGAGGAGATTGACGAGGATTTCGGAGAGGTGGCCGCGCTGCATGAGCAGGGGGGGGAAGGGGCCGTGGAAGCGTGATTTCAACTGGATGGCGGTGGGGACGGCGTTGGGAAAGACCTGGCGGGTGGCGCGTTCGATTTCCTCGACGACCTTCAGGCGTTCGACGCGGCCTTCGCTCAACTGGGCATAGCCCATGATCTGGGTGATGACCTTGTCGGCGCGGGCGACTTCCTCCTGGATGATTTCGATCTGCTGGGCGGCGGAGCTTTGGTGGTCGGGGAGGGCCCGCCGGAGCGAATAGGCGGCGTTGTTGATGATGGCGAGGGGGTTTTTGATTTGGTGGGCGAATTCGGCGGCGAGGCGGCCGGCGGAGTGCAACTGGCCCTCGCGGGCGGCGAATTCGGCGGCTTCGAGGAGGGCCTCGCGCTGGCGTTCCATGAGGGCCTGGGCGCCGTAGCAGCAGAGGGTGAGCAGCCAGAGCACGGCCAGGCGCATGGCCAACTGCTGGGTGACGACGTCATCGGCGGGTGTGTTTTCGCCGGTATGCCCCTTCCAGACGGCCTGGTTGAGCTTGGAGAGGATTTGGGCGCGAACGATCTGGTTGGTGCTGCGGGGAGTGGCGCCGGGCGGAAGCGTCTGGGTGGCGGGGGGGGTTCGCGGGTGGCCGGCGTGGGAAATTTCCGAGACCATGTTGGCGAGCAACTGCGGGTCGGGCAGCGGTTCCTCCCAGCCGATATGCGGAGTGAACAGCACGGCGGAGGCATAGAAGGCGCTCAAGAGCACGTTGAGGACGATCTGGGGGGTGGCCAGGGGGATGGTGAGGGCGTTCAAGACGATGAGGGCGGGGAACACCCAGAAGGCGATGCTGGCGAAGCCGCCGGTGACGATGGTCATACCGGCCATGAACAGGCCGTCCAGGAGGCCGAGCACGAAGGCGAGCCATTGCACGAGGCCGGGGGGCAGGCGGCGCCAGAAAAGCAGGAAGAGGGCGCCGACGAAATTGCAGAGCAGGTAGATGAGGAAATAATTCCTGAAATAGTCCATGACCACGGAGCGGACGTTTTTCTCCTCGGGGAACCAGTCGGAATAAAACAGGTAATAGAAGACGATGAGATAGATGCCGGCCTTGGAGGGCAGGACGACGTCGCGGAGCATGTTGACGATGCGCTCGGCCTGCTGGCCCGGCTCCGGGCGGGCGGTGGCCAGCAGGCCGGGCAAGGTCTTGATGCGCTGCCAATCGAAAATTCTCATGGGTGAACGGCCGGGACGCGGCCCGGCATTTTCCCAACTACAAAGTCAACACGTGTTCGGCGATTTTATCCACCGGCCAGAGGCGGCCGATGCCTTCATAGCCGCACGAGAGCATGCCTTCATCCGGGCCGATAAAGGTGGCGCCGCGGGACTGCAGGGTTTTGACATTTTCGCGGGTGGCGGGGTGGAGCCACATTTTCCCGTTCATGGCGGGGGCGATGAGGATCTGGGCGTGCGGATTCAAGGCCAGGGCGATACAGGTCAGGGCGTCGTCCGCGAGGCCGTGGGCGAGTTTGGCGATGATATTGGCGGTGGCCGGGGCGATGAGGAGCAGGTCGGCCGCATCGGCAAGCTCGATGTGGGTGGGCTTCCAGCCCTCAGCCTCGTCGTAGAGATCGGTGACGACCGGGTTGCGGGTGAGGGTTTTGAAGGGGAGGGGCGTGATGAAACGGCGGGCGTCGGCGGTCATGACGACGCGGACGTCGCAGCCGGCCTTGGTGAGGAGCGACGCGAGGTCGGCGGCCTTGTGGGCGGCGATGGAGCCGGTGACGCCCAGGATAATTTTTCGGTTGGCGCTCATGAATGGGACGGCAAGGCGGGAAACGGCCGCCTGGCATTCAAATCTTTAGCGTTTTCCCGGGTTCAGGCAAAGTCAAAACTCGGGTGGGACGGAGCGGGCAGAGCGCATTTTCTCGGCCTCGACGATGGCGAGGGTGCGGCGGAGGTCCTCCTGTTTATGGCCGCTGATGACGAGGTAATCGAAATGTTTCCACTGGGAGATTTCCTGGCGGGCCACGGCGAGGCGTTTTTGGATGACGGGGGCGGGGTCGGCGCCGCGCTTTTTGAGGCGTTCCTCGAGCAAGGCGAGGGAGGGGGTGGTGAGGAAGATGGAGACGAGGGCGCGGCGGAGCTCGGGCTCGGCCTGGGCCTGCTCGCGGAGGGTGGCGGCGCCCTGGACGTCCATGTTTAGCAGCACGTCCCGGCCGGCGCGGAGCTTGTCCAGCAGTTCGCGTTTCAAGAGGCCGTAACTGTTGCCGTAAACGGTGGCGTGCTCGATGAAATTGCCGGCCTGCAGCCGCTTGAGGAAGTCGTCGGCGGTGAGGAAATAATAATCCACGCCGTCTTTTTCGCCGGGCCGGGGGGCGCGGGTGGTGCAGGTGATGGCGCGCGTCATTGGGGGACAGGCGGCCAGCAGCAGGTTGACGAGCGTGGTTTTGCCGGCTCCGGAGGGGGCGGAGATGAGGATCAGCAGGGGCGGGGCGGCCGGCTTGGCCTGCGGGCGGGGCTTGGGCGCGGGGGCGGGGACGGGCGCGGGGCGCTGCCGCGCGGCGGAGCGGGCGGGGTGGGCGGGGGCGACGGAGGGCGTTTTCATTCCACGTTTTGGGCCTGTTCGCGGAAGCGCTCGAGTTCAGCCTTGAGGATGACGACTTCGCGGGAGATGAGGGCGTCGTTGGCCTTGGAGCCGATGGTGTTGATTTCGCGGTTCATTTCCTGGGCAAGGAAATCGAGCGTGCGGCCGACGGGTTCGGCGGACTTGCAGCAGTCGGCGAACTGGGTAAAATGGCTTTGGAGGCGCGTGAGTTCCTCGGTGATGTCGGAACGGTCGGCGAAGAGGACGACCTCCTTCAAAAGGCGTTCGTCGTCGGGGGCGGTGTTTGGGAGGCCGGCGGCCTGGATGCGTGCGAGGAGGGCGAGGCGGTAATTTTCCGAGGCTTTGGGGGCCTGTTTTTGGATCTGGGCGACGGCCTGCCGCATGACCTGGATGCGCAGGACGAGGTCTTTGGCCAGGAGGGAACCTTCGCGCTGGCGCATTTTGACGAGGGCGGCCAGGCCCTGGTTGAGGGCCTTCTCGATGGCGGGCCAGAGGTTTTCGGACTCGGCGAGCTGTTCATCGGTTTGGAACACGCCCGGGGCGCGGAGGACTTGATCGAGGGTGACATCGCCGGAAAGCTTGAGTTGTTTGGCCAGTTTGACGAGCTCGGCGGTGTAGGCCTTGGCGAGGGCGACGTCAATGTGCTTGCGGGCGGCCAGGTTGCCGTTGGTGGTGTGGAGCGACACGCGGACATTGACGCGGCCGCGGGCGACGGCGCGATGGACGACGTCGCGGAGGGGCGCTTCGACCATTTCCAATTCCCGGGGCAGCGCCACGGAAATCTCGGCCTGTTTGCGGTTCACGGAGCTCAATTCCACCGCCACCTGGAAGCCGTCCTGGACGCATTCGCCACGGCCATAACCCGTCATGGATTTCATCGGCGCATGATGCGAAAATTTGCGGAGGCAGGCGAACAAATTTTAAGTGCGGAGCGGGGGAAAGGGGGCGTTTGACACTGTGGTTGGTCGGAATTTTTGGTTTGATTAGGTTTGATTAGGTTGGAGCCATTTATACGATGTGTTTGATTTTCAATGGTTTCTGAATAATGTGAGTCCGGCAACGGTAACGTGAAAGTAAGCCGATTTTGGCGGGGATTTGGGACCAACAGGAGAGGGCGGAAGACGCAGTGGAAGTCGGAAGCGGACCCCCAACCTTGATCCATGCCAGCGGCAATTTCAGGCTGCTTTGCCATATTCCTTAGATGGAGGCGAACGCCAGTTCGCCTTTACGCGGAGTGAAGGCCGATCCGGTCGGTGGTCGGCTGCCAAAGTCTATTGAGTCGTGCTGGCTCATCGTGGCGGGGGCGGTTTCCCAGCCAGGGCGATCTTAGCAGGATTGGCGGATTCGCAAAGTTAGCGGCTAACGGGAAAGGCGTAAGGTGTTGATGGATAGGGAAATTTAGCTTCGAGATTCGGCGCGGCGGCACAGACCAAAATGGCGCTTAGCCCGACAGTCGCGACGGGAAGGGATGGGACGCGAAAATGCCTGAAAAAAACAACTTTTGCCCAAAGGCGTCCCAAACTATGGCCTGACCCCGCGCACGCCCATGATATGTGGCGAAAACGATGGAATACGCTGGCGTGAAGGCCGCTCTGCTCTACCATCACGACGCAGCGCGAGCCGCCTGAGTTGGCGAGCAGTTGCTCTCTGGTTCCCGCCAAAGAAAGCTCGATGAAATGTCAAAGCGCAACAAAATAGAACGAACCCCCGGACGCCTGGATGCAAGCGAACGGGAAACCGGACGATACCGGCAGGAAGGCCAGACACCCAAAAAATCATGCCAAGAAAACGACCCGAACTATCGTCCCTTCCACAAAGCTGGCAACTATCGCCGGTGACGAAAGGTGAAAACAGCAATGGGATACCAATTTCCTAGGACCGACCCTTTCAGGGCTGGTCCAAGCGTAAAATCGCCCGCGAATTGGGTGTGGATCGCTCTGCCGTGCGGCGTTATTTGGCGGGGGCCGATTCAAAACCACCCACCAACCCGCAAACCGGCTCCGAGGTAAACAATCCAGCGGCGACGGTTGAGTCCCCGGCTCCGGCAACCAGTCCCGCGGAGGTCCTCCCGCCAAAACCACCCAGCAACCCGCGAACCGGCGTTTTGGCCCTGGGCGGGGGCGGGCCGGACAGTTTGTGCGAGCCGTGGAAGGAACCACAATGAAAAGCCCCGCCCGTACTGCCTCAAGCTCCGGGCATTGCCCCTGCATGTAGGCGAACACGTCCGCGTGCCGCATCTGGAACGGTATCAACGTGACTTGCTCCCGGCCCTGCCAAAGTAAAATGATGTATTTGTGGAACTCCGGCGCTGTCGGTGCTGTGAACTGTTCGGATTGCTCTTGAGCCTTCACCTCTGTCTTGATTGTCGTGTTGGTTTTCATGGTGTTTTTTTTAGTGCTCTGCTGTTCGTCTTGTCCGTCGCCTTCGCAAGAGAGACCGCCAACCGGGGCGGCCAGTGGAGGTTGCCTTCAGGAGGAACCACGCCCGGCCCCCCGGTTGAAAAGCGGTCGGTAGAGGCGATGGGCGGGACGAAGGGCGGAGCTAAAAACCACCTGAACAACGGAGCAACACGACGAGGACAGGGGAAGCCAGCGAACCCTGGCCCCTCATGTCGAGCGGTACGCGAGCCAACTTTGCCGCTGGTTCTCTCGTGAGTTTACGGCGGCGGGAACGGAACGGAGCGGTTGAACTGGACGCCCGCGTAGGGGATTGGGCCGCGGATCAGCGGCCAGTTCAAAAAGCGTAGTGGCGTGATGCCGGCGGAAAGCTCAGCGAGTGAACACCCACGGGGGAGCCAAGTCTTGCCGATTTTCACGGCGTAGCTCTTTTAAGGGGAAGCGAAACCACCAAGTCTTGGCGACGGGGGCAAGACTAAAGTTCAACGCACCGTATTGGTTGACCTGTTTTTCGAAATGGTGAAGTCTAGGACGTTGGTGTGGAAAAGACACCGCACCCGGAATGAATTAGACAGCGTTTCCACATAATAAGAGCAATTCATATAATTAGCGGCGATTGGAGATGGTGAGAAAATATTTGACCGAAACGATTCGTCGTAATTATTACGTAAAGGCGCTATGCCAAATTGGCCAGGACAAATATAAATTTCAGACCATTCTGGAAGAAGCTTGGCACGCACAAGCATTCCCAAGTCAACACGGTCAGGCGTTGGATTTGTCTGGACGTAAGCCGCAACAGCTTCAGAGATTATACTCATATTAACACGGGTGCAAACGAACCAGGCGGCGCAATTTCTTTTCTGTAAAATTGTTAAGCATCTAAACTGAGGGCTGGGGTTGGTTTTCGATGTTGAGGTAAATTTTCCCGGTTTCCCAATCGTCATTGGTTTCGCATAAGAGCGCG